>SXGS01154349.1_pt1 | contig 30036 bp, 25 predicted proteins | sample 3174681 | NCBI WGS metagenome assembly SXGS01 (sample SAMN11356861, study PRJNA531348) | freshwater metagenome | isolation source: freshwater sample F1-80 | place: China: Fuxian Lake, Yuxi | collected 2017-12-25 | reverse complement strand
GGCGCCACCATCGTGCTCGTGCTGGCCGGCGTGCTGGTGCTGCGCCGCCTCGGCGAGGACCGCGACGCCGCACCCGTCCACGTGATCGACCGCCTCGTGGCCGACCGGCTGTTCGCCCCACTGCCGGCACCCGTGATCGAACGGCTCGCCCGGGTGGCCTTCGAGGTCACCGCCGCACCCGCCGTGCCCGTGGTGCGCCAGGGCGACCACGGCGACCGCTACTACCTCGTCGTCGACGGCGAGCTCGACGTGCTCTGCGACGGACAACGCCGCGCCGTCATCGGCGCCGGCGACTCGTTCGGCGAGATCGCCCTCCTGCGCGACGTACCCCGCACCGCCACCGTCACCCCGCGCACCACCGTGCGGCTGCTGGCATTGGAGCGCGACGACTTCCTCGCCGCGGTCACCGGCCACCCGCGCAGCCTGGGCGAAGCCGACTCGGTGGTGCAGCGCCACCTCGCCGCGGCCTAGTCGAGCGGGTCGTCGTCGAGCGCCAGCGTGGCCAGCACGCTGCCCGCCGGCACCGCACGCTCGGCCACGTGATGTGCCACCGGCCGGGCCGACAACACCTTCGGCGCCAACGGCTCCACGTCGGCCACCGCCACCTGGTTGCGGCCCGCGCCCTTCGCCTCGTACAGCGCGTCGTCGGCCAGGCGCACCGCCTCGTCGAGCGACTCGCACGCCGACGCATCCACCACACCGAAGCTGGCGGTGAACCCCGGGATGTCGGAGGTGGACAGCCGCGCCGCCAACTCCAACCGCACCCGATCGAGCACCTCGGCCGTCTCCTGCGCCGACACACCGACCACGGCGAACGCGAACTCCTCGCCACCCCAGCGTGCCATCAGGTCGCCGGCACGCAGCACGTCGGCCGCCACCGCACAGAACGTGGTGAGCGCACGATCGCCCATCTCGTGGCCGTGCGTGTCGTTGAGCCGCTTGAAGTGATCGAGGTCGGCCATCACCAACGAGAACTGCACACCGCCACGCCGCATCGAGCGGATGCGCGACTGGAACGTGCGACGGTTCATCAACCCGGTCAACGAATCCGTGGCCGCCTGCAACGACGTGCGCGTCATGGTGCGCAACATGCCGATGCGCGCGCCGGCCTGCGCCGACAACGACGACAAGGCCTCCACCTCGGTCGTGTCGGGCGGCAGGCCGTCGGCGCCGGTGGCGTGGAGGACTCCCATCGCCCGGCCCATGAAGGTCACTGGCACACACACCGCCGAACACGGCTCGCCGCCGCGGTCGCGCAGGTGCGGGCACGCATCGATGTCGGTGCTCGACGTGAAGGTCACCGGCGCACCGCCGCGCACGGCCACGCACGAGAACGGCGACGTGACCGGGCACCCCGGGCCGTCGGGCACCGGGCCCGCCACCACGGCCTGCTCGAGGTTCGCCTTGCTGTTGTCGGCCAGCAGCAACTCGGCCGGACGATCGGGAGCCAGCTCGCCCAGCGTGCGACCCACCACGTCGAGCGCCGACGGCTCGTCGTCGCTCATCTCCAACGCGCGATACACACGAGTCTGCAGTTCCTGACGGCGATGATCGGCCAGCAGCAACTCCTCACGCTGACGCAGGCTGCCCAGCATCGTGTTGAACGCCGTGGCCAACCGACCGGTCTCGTCGTCGCTGTCCACATCGGCCTCCGCCGACAGGTCACCGGCAGCCGCACGCTCGGCCGCGTGCTGCACCCGGTGCAACGGATTGCGGATCAGCCGCGTGATCACCCAACTCGCCAGGATCATCACACCCAACGCCAACGCCGCCAACGCCACACCGAAGTCGCGTGCACGGGCCGACGTGGCATCGAACGCCGCCTCGGCCGCCATGCGATCCTCGTCGGACCGCTCGGCCAGCTTCTCGGCGTCCTCGGCCATGAACCCGAACGCCAGGCTCTCGGCCCCGAGCGTGAGGTTGCGCGCCAACTCGAACTCGTCGCGCTGCAACGCGTCCCAGATCATCTGATCGGTGGCGAGGAACGTCTGATAGCCGGTGGCGATCTTGCGCACCAACGTGTCCTCCACCGGGTCGTCGGTGAGCGTGCGCATCTCGTCGAGCGTGGCCTCGAACCGCGTCGCCGCCTGATCGAACTCGGCACGGCCGGCGGTCTCGCCCAGCACGTACGCCTGCTGCGCCGCACGCAGGTCGGCAGCGTTGAAGCGCAGATGGTCGGCCGTCTCACTGCGCTTTGCGGCCACGTCGACGATGGCCGAGTTGGCCTCACCCAGGCGCGCCACGGTGAGGAACAGGCACATCACCACCAGCATCAGCACCACCGTGAGCGCGGCGAATCCGGTGAACAGTTTGCGGCCCACCGGCACGTCGGTGACGCGCTGACGGAACGTGCGCAACTCAGTCGAGGTGACCATCGACCGTCACCTCCTCACCCGCCACGGTGACCGTGATCTCGAGATCGCTGTTCGACCGCACCGGCACGTTGTTGCCGAAGTGCACGTCGAGCGGCCCGATGTTCACGTCCTGCATCAACGTCGGTGCCACCTCGATGCGCTCGCCCGTGGTGCGGTTGAGCAACTCGATCGTCGGCACCACGTCCGACACGGCCAGGCCGGTGACCCTGTCGTAGATGTGTGCCTCCACGTGACGCGACTCGGGACCGAGCGCCTCGCCCGGACCCGACAGGATCAACTCACCCTCGGTGGGGTGCTGCTCCTCGTGCTCGGCGTGGGTGAACATCGCCTCGCCGGGCAACACGTTCACCACCACCAGGTAGTGCTCGGTGGTCACCGCACGGGTCCAGCCGGCCGCCGCGACCACGTCGTCGGCATCCTCCATCTCGGCGATCACCTCGGTACGGAGCGCGCTGCAGGCGGCCAGGGCTCCCACTCCCAGGACGCCTGCAGCGGCAATCACGAGGGCAGATGCGGCGCGTACTCGCCACGGTGTGCTCGATTCGCTGCTCGTCATCCGACACCCCCTTCCGTTCCCGTGAAGGAGGTTTCGGTCGTTGACACCGCAACTTGAGTCGATTGTCTAGGTTTCTTGACGAACGGCGGCCCGGAACGGGGCCGGATCGAGTGGCGAATCCCACTCGTCACGCGCCGTCAGCACCGCTGCCAGGCGACCGATCTCGTCGCAGCTCTTCGCCGCCGCGCCGGCACATCCCGACGCCACGTACACACGGTCGGGCACCACGTTCGCGATGAGCGGCACACCACTGGCCACGTCGGTGATCACGCACCCGACGGCGTGACGATCGCGTCCCGTCAGCACCGGTACGTGCTCGGCCACCCACGCCCGCAACTGTTCGGCCTCCATCCGGCCGCCGTCAGTGCGGTGCCACTCATCGATCTCGTCGGCCGACTCCAGCGGCGGGCTCTCCCGATAGCCGCCGACCTTGAACCACACCTTGCCGTCGGGATAGCGGGTGGGCGGCACGGTGTAGATGAACGGCGCACCCGGCCCGCACCACAACATGCCCGGCATGTCGGCCAACCCGTCGTCGGGTTCCACCTCGAAGAACAGCGCCGTGATGCCCGTGGCCACCACCGGCAACGGCCGGGGCAGCACCGTGTTCACGTACGCCCCCGCCGCCACCAGCACCCGGTCGGCCGTCACCTCGTCGCCGGCGGCCAGGCGCACCGTCACGCCCGACGACGACACGTCGATGCCGGTGACCGTGTCGCGCACCAGCGTGGCCCCGTTCGCCACCGCACCGGCCAACTGGTTCGCCACCAACGCCTTCGGGTTCACCACACCGGCGTCGCCGCGCTCGTGGATGACCTGCACCCCGGCCGGCATGCGCAGATACGGATACGCCTCGGGGCCCTCCAGGCTGCAGTCGACCCCGTGGTGCTGCGCCACCGCCCACTGCGGCTCGAACGTGCCCGGGTGCTCGTGCACGTACAGCACCCCGGTGCGACGGTGGAACGGGATGCCGCCCGCCGCCTCGATGTCGGGATAGCGAGCCATCGACTCGCGGGCGAGGGTGGACCACACCAGATCGTTGGCCACGATGCGCGTGAGGCGCGCCTCGTCGTGCCAGGCACCGAACGGACCGGGTCCAGGTGCGTTCGGCGCGTCGGGTCCGATCACCACCACCTCACCGGCCGCCGGATCGAGACTGAGATGACGCGCCGCCGAGGCACCCATCGGCCCGGCCCCCACCACGACGGTGCGCACGCGACTCATCCCGCGGCGCGTCCTGCCGCCAACCCGGACGCCAGCCCTGCTTGCAGCGGGCCGATGTCGTAGCCGGTGCTGAACATGCGGAAACCCTGTGCGCGACGCGTGGCCGCGAGCTCCGAGGTGGTGTGGATGCCCGGCACCACACCGTGACGGGTGCAGGCCTCGACCACCGTCTCGAGCGCGCCCACGAAGCGGGCGTCGGCGTGATCGGAGGCGGGCGGCAACCCGAGCGACAGCGACAGGTCGGCCGGCCCGATGTACACCCCGTCGATGCCCGGCACCGACAGGATCTCGTCGATGTTCGCCACGGCCTGTGCCGTCTCGATCATCACGATGCACAGCACCCGGTCGTTGGCGGACGCCGAGTAGTTCGCCACCCGGAACCCCACCGCCGTGGGCCCGATGCTGCGATTGCCCGCCGGGGCGTAGCGGCAGGCGAGCGCCACCCGCTCGGCTTCCTCGGCGGTGTTCACCATCGGCACGATCACGCCGGCCGCACCCGCGTCGAGCACCCGGCCGATCATCCAGTGGTCGTGCCACGGGATGCGGGCCAGCATCGCCGAGCCACCGAGCTCGATGGCCTGGCCCATCGCCTCCATGTCGGCATAGCTGCACAGCCCGTGCTGCAGGTCGATGCACACGTAGTCGAACCCGGTGCGGGCCGCCGCCTCGGCGATGAACGGGTCGCGCAGCGAGATCCACGCCCCCACCGCCGTGCCGCCGGAGTGCCAGATCGAACGAAGGTCAGCCATCCGCCCATGATGGCCGATGCGGCGAGACGAACATCGACCCGACGCGTGCTCCCGTCGCACGCGTCGAGTCGATGTGCTGCAGTGGGAGGAACAGCCACGCTGCAGTGCACCAAGGTCTTCGGCACACCGACACAGTTCCTTGACACATTTCTGTGCGGGCCGCTCGTCACACCCAGGGGTCCCGCTCGGCCGAGGCAGCGTCTCCCGTCACCGCGCTCAGGCCGAGCGGACCTCACTGAGTGAGCACAGACTACGCACGGCCCACCGTTCGGACACGTCAGACGGGCATGAATGAACGAAACTTGATACAAGTCTCAGAAAACACCGTATTGACCGGCCCAGGCACCAAGGGCGACGGTGCCTGCGGCCGGCCAGACGGCGATGCGTGGTCTCCCGTCCACGCACCCACCGCGGTGTTCCTCGACTCGAGCAGCACCGTCGGTGACAGGGACAATCTATACACTGTGTCGATATCTGTCCATTTCAACCCGGTTCCGATACGGTCAAGATCGCCCATGCCGCAACACCACCGCTACCTCCCCGCCGATGATCGCCGCAAGGACCTGCTCGACGCCGCCGGCCGCCTGTTCGCCCGCGGCGGGTTCGACGCCATCACCATGGCCGCCGTCGCACGCGAGGCCGGCGTGAGCCGAGCGCTCGTCTACCAGTACTTCCCCGACCAGGACGCACTCACCATCGGCTTCTTCGACGGCCGCATCACCGGCTACTTCGGGGCCATCGACACCACCCTCGACCCGGCAGGCACCCCGCTGGAGCGCGCCCTCGCCGCCATGCGCCAACTGCTCCTCCTCGCCCCCAGCGACCTGTACGCCGTGCACGCCATCATCGCCTCCCACGGCGATCAGCGGCTCAGCCCCATCCGCGCTCGCCTGCGCGACACCACCGTGCGCCGCTGGCAAGGATTCCTCGCCCCCGACAGCGACCGCATCGCCGCCGGCGTCGCCGCCGACGTACTGGCCGGCACCGTGGTCACCCTGGCCATCGCCGTCCAGGCCGGCGAGCTCACCCTCGAGCAGGCCGACCGACTGCTCACCAACTACATCGTCGCCACCGTGCAGTCGGTGAACGGCTGACCCTCACCCCAGGTTGTCGAGCACGTTCGCAGTGATGCGCTCGACCTGCGGATCACGACCCGCGAGCCCGTGCGCCCAGTCGGTGCACCCCGACGTGATCACCGTGCCACCCGCCGACGACGTGTAGACGCCCAGCACCGCGTGCCCGTTGGCGATGCGGTGCTCGTGCCCGCGTTCACCGAACACGCGACCCGAGATGAACTCGAGCTCCGAGGGCTCCCCGGGCGCAGGCGGCCGGGTGGCCGTCTCACGTGTGAAATGCGCCGCCGGCGCCGTACCGAGGATGACGAACGACTCGGGCGTGCCGTCGCTGCCCGTCGCGTACGGCAGACCGTCGCGGTAGGTGAAGTCGCAGCCGTCGCACTCGTAGCCCACGATGGTGGCCCCGGCACCCAGCACGTCGCCATAGCCCAGGCCGGTGCCCTCGAACACCCAGTGATCGGCGCGGTGCACGGTGTACCCGCCCAACCCGCTGGTGACCCGCTTGCCGATGCGGTGATAGCCGCCGCGGGCGAAGCTCACCCCGGTCATCTGGTTCTCCGGTCGACCGATGAGATGGTCGCTCCAGATGCTGGTGAGCTCGCCCACCCGGCCCGTGTCGTACACCGGGTCGTCCTTGAAGCGACCCTTGTACCCCACCATCGTGGTGGCCGGACCCTCGGGCGAATGGTCCTCCAGACGCACCTGCCAGAACGCCGTGTTGCCGCTGAAGAACGCCACGTTCCCGCCGCGGGCGATGAACCCCTCCACCGTGTCGCGCATCGGGCCCGACCAGTACTCGTCGTGCCCCACCGACAACAACAGCCGATAGCCGTCGACCAGCGTGGGATGCTCCTCGAGGTCGGCGTTCGTGCACACGTCGATCGCGTACCCCTCGCGCTCGGCCCACTGCACGAACGGCAGCTCCCAGTCGGGCCACCCCGCCGACCCGGCGTAGGGCGACAGGTGATGACGGCGCAGATACCCGACGTGGGTGTTCATGTCGGGATCGGGCGGGTTCGTGGTGGTGACCCGGCGGCCCGCACCGGCCGGCTTGTGCAGATAGCCCAACGCCATCGGCCGCAGCAGCGACGAGTGGGTCGCACCCGTGTACAGGTTGCGGCCACCGAAGTCGTTGTACGCGTACCAGGTGTTCGTGGACAGCTGCAGCAGGATGCGGTTCGGCGAGTCGGCCGGCGGTCGCAGCACGAAGAACGCATGGTCGCGGCGCCGCTTGCCATCGACGTCGATGGTGAGCTGCACCTCGTAGTAGCCGCTGCGCCAATCGGGCCCGGCCGTCACCGTGGTTGCGGCCGGCCAGCCGCACCCCTGCGAGTACGCATGGTGCGGAGTGGGGTGGTCGCCCGCGGGCACCGACTCGTGCCACACCACCTCGCGACGCGCACCGATGCGCGCCACCTCCACATCGACCGTGCGTCCACCGGCCGACGACAGGTGCAGCGCCACCGTGCCACCGGGCGCGACCGACTGCGGCCAGCAGTACCCCGTCACCGTCTCGAAGCTCATGGCGCCGAGTCTGTCAGGGCTGGGGTGTCTGCTCACCCGTCGGCACGAAGCGGTTCCGCACCCGCTCGAAACGCGTCGGCCCCGAGCGCTGGTACCGCTCCTCGGCACGCGCCATCTTGCGCTCGTCGTAGCGGCGCCGCGCCCAGTACGAGTGCGGCTTCGCGAGCCGCATGCTGCCGATGACCGCGAAGCCCGGCCACGGCATGCCGAGCAACCCCATCAGCAGCTTCCCCTTCAGGATGCAGATCACCGTGAAGACGAGGTGGGTGAGCACCGAGAGGGTCACGAACCACGCGCCGAGTTCCCCCGCGTCGACGCTGTCGATACCGAACGGGGTGCTGCCGACGGCCGCACTCCCCAGCACCGCGACCGCGATGAGCACCGCGTCGATCGACTTCTTGCCCGCGTCGCTCCAGTACACGTCCTCGAGGTGCAACCACAACGCGAACTCGTCGAGCGCGAGCGCCGCACCCACACCGAACAACGCCGCCAGCACCTCGGCCCACGGATGGTCGGGACGCACGCGGAACTCGATCGCACCCGTGACGAGCAGCAGCAGGATGCCCCACACCTGATGGTGAATGTGCACGCCGCCCACCACCACGTCCTTGATGGCGGCGTCCGACTCGTCATCGCCACGCAGCTTCCGACTGCGGATGCGCAACGTGATGCCACGGGTGATGCCGAACGTGACGACGAACCCGATCAACATCCACAACGCCGGGCTGCGCCCCGCGTCGAGCATGTGGGTGCGATACCAGTCGCCCACTCAGCGGTTCCCGGTGAGGTCGGCGGCCACCGCCATCACGTCGCCCTTCGTGGCGAAGTCGACGGCGATGACGTTCGGCACCAACCCCCGATCGCGGCGGCACTGCTCGACGCGCTGCTCGAGCACCACTCGTTTGTTGGCCTTCGCCGCGAGGTCGGGATCGGGCGGCGACGCACCCACCCAGTGGTTCATCAGGAACAGCGGGTTGTCGGCATCGCCACGGTTCGCCTCGCACGTGAACCCCTTGATGGAGTCGAACTTGTAGACGGTCTCCTGGAACCAGTCGTACGCCTTCGGGTACCAGGCGGGCGCGTCGGCATCACCGCGTTCGGCGAACAGCAGCAGCCGACGGTTGCTGTCGACCAGCTCGCCCAACGTGGGCAACGGCTTGCCCGGCTGCAGCGTGGCCACCATGTCGGTGAGCCCCGCCGCCTCCACCACCGCGACGATGTCGGCCGACGACACGGCGTCCTGCACCACGATGGTGACGATCTCGCTCGGGTTGCTCTCGAGGAACCGGCGCACCGACACCATCTCGTCCACCATCTTCACCGAACCGAGCTCGCAGTAGTTGTGGCACAGGTACACCTCGCGCTGGGCCGAGCCGGAGGACGGCGCCGACGCAGCGAGTTCTTCGGCCTTCTTGCGGATCTCCTCGGAGGGCAGCTCGGCACCCGGCACGGCGAACTCGCCCGCGATGTCGGTGATGACCAACTGCACGTTCGACCCCGGCACACGCACACTGCTCTTGCGGCCGTAGTGCGCATCGAGCAGCAGGGCCCGCACCCCGGCGCGCAACTGCCCGCCGACGGGTTCGATCTGTTCGGCGAACAGCCATCCCGCATAGCCCGGCGACGACATCGAGTTGTGCGAACCCGGCAGCGTCACCTCGTCGAGCCGCAGATCGCACCAGTCCTCGCGGCCCAGGCACGTGCGCACCGACGCGCTCTCGGCGGCCGCCTTCGCACTGTTGAAGTTCACGACGCTGAACGCCACCACCAACGACGACACGCCGACGACCGCGATGGTCCAGCCCAGCCACCGTCGCTGCGGCTGCACGTTGCCATCGGCATCGACCACCGCCGCGACGGCCGACGCCAAGCTCACCACCAGTCGCGCCGATACGAACACCAGACCCAGGCCGGCCAGGAACACCACCACCCGCGTCGCGGTCTCGCCGTCGCTGATGATCCACAGACCCACCATCGCCGACAGGCCGGCCAACAGCAGCGTGCCCCAGGTGGACGCACGGAGCTGCTGGTAGCGAGCCGTCACCGACGCGCGCATCCGGTCGGGCGAGAACCGTTCGCCGGGCGATGCGGCCGCGGCCACCACCATGCCCATCACCGCCAAGCCCAGACCGGTGGCGCGCAGATCGGCCGCCGCCGCCCACACGGCCTCCTGCGCGGCCAGTTTCAGATCGGGATCGGTGGCGAAGCGCGCCGCCACCAGCGAACCGAGCGCGATGACCAGGATGATGAGCGCGCCGCCCGCCGACATGGCGATGCCCACACGCACCACGCCCTTGCGTCGATCGGCCGCCGCGAGCACCGACCCCACCCCGGCCACCAGGCCCAGCAGGAACGCGCCGAGCGCGCCGTACGTCATGGCCGAACGCCAGCCCCACACCGGCAGATCGGCCACCGTGGTCATCACGTCGGCCAGCGAATTGGAACTGCCACCGTCGCTGGCGGCGGCCGCCTTCTCGGTGTTGAGCTGCAACCCTTCGGCCAGCAGGCTCAGCGAATCGGAGAGGTCGAGACCGCTCGCCCCGTCGCCGGCGATGAGCGCCGCATGCGTGCGCCGCACTGCCGTGGCGAAGATCGACTTGAACGCATCGGTGTCGACCAGCGCCTCCACCGTCAGCAGCGCCGCGGGCTTGAACGCGATGACCTGACGATTGCCGCTCTTCACCAACTGATCGGTGAGCTGCACCGCCACCTCGTGGCGTACCGCCTCGCCGTCGAGGGCGTGCACCGCCCGGCGGCTCAAGGTGCTCGCGTCGAACACCGTCGAGATGGCCCAGGCGGCCAGCAGCCCGACGGCCAACGACAGCGCCGCGACGACCGCCAACACCACCGAGGTCCAGCGGCGTACTCGAGGATTGGAGCGCAGGCCCATGGGCGCCCACAGTAGTCAGCGATCGCTTCGCCGGTCAGAGGACGGGCGGGCACTCTGCCGCCGGACCGAGCCCGTGGGGGTTGGACTCGAGGTCCGGCGGCAGAGCCGAGGTCAGCGCCACACTCGCCCGCGGGCGCTGCCCCGCACGTCTCCCGTCTGACACGGCATCGTTGCTCCCATTCCCGTCGTCGGTGTCTCCCGCAGTCACCGACGGGTCAATTGTGCTTGATCAGAACTTTGTCTTCAAGGTCGATGTGACCCAATTCCATCAAGAATGGTCCGAAGGTCACACCGGTTTGACCCATCGTTTCTCCTAAAGTGCTGACATCACCACATTGCGTGATGATCACACCGAGGACGACGCGCCGGCCTGCACGCCCGTCGCCTGGGCCAGTGCCGGCGTGCCCACCAGCGTCAACGACGACACCGCACGACTGGCCCCCACGTACAGCAGCACCGGGTTCGGCTCACCCGACACGTCGACCAGCACCACGGCGAGCCGCTCGAGTCCCTTCGTGCGATGCACCGTCTCGCACAGCACGGCCTCCTCCCCGCGCTGCTCCCAACTGGCCAATGGACAGCCTTCGGGTTGGTTGCGGAACAGTTCGTCACGCACATCGGTGCGCGTGGTGAGCACCGCGATCTGGCTGAACGGCACGTGGAACTCCTCGGTGAACCGCCGCACCGCATCGCGCACCCGCTTGCGGATCTCCTTGTGACCACCGGCATGCAGATGCACCACGGCATCGCCGAACGGTGCCGACGGCAAGGGCACGGGGCCACCCAACCGCTGCACCACCCGCGCCACCGACGTGCAGTTGCGCAGGTTGTAGACGAGCGGCATCGACACCATGTCGTCGGGCGCCACCCAGTCCTGCACGTACACCGCCTGGGCGGGGTCGGCGGCGAGCAGGAAACGCGGACGACCCGAGCGGTCGAGCAGTCGCTCCAGCGCCGCCAACCAGTGCGGGAAGAAGTCCTGCGCCTCGTCGACGATCACGGTGTCGAACGGGGTGCCGATGGCCGCCGCGTGGAACGTGAGCGCATCGGTGATGGCGTCGCGCCAGTACTCCGGCGTGGGCTTCTCCCCGACGCGGAAGCCGTGCGGCTCCAGCAACTGCAGCGCCGCATCGTGGAACGTGCTCACCATGACGTCACGGGTCTCGAGCTCCTGCTGCAGCAGGTTCGCGATGGGCTTGTTGAAACACACCACCAACGTGCGCTCGCCCCGGTCGGCCGCACGCTTGGCCCACGCCAGCACCAGCATCGTCTTGCCCGTGCCGGCCCCACCCGTGACCAGCACGCGTTGGTTGGCGTCGAGCCCCGCCACGTTCGCGAGGTGCACACGCGTCTCGTCGTCGAGACGGGTGCGCGCCCACTCGAGCACCCGACCCTCGCTGCCGTCGAGCTCGATGTCGGCACGCAGCAGGCGCAGCACACGCGCCAGGGTGTCGTCGGCGACCGGCGCACGCTGACCGACCAGCTTCTCCACCGCCACCGCGGGGAACGCGAGATCGGCCTTCGCCAGCACGATCTCACGCGGCGCATCCGGGCCCAGCCCGGCCGCCGGCACCTCGCCCACGTCGGGCAGCGCGACGGCGTGACAGACCGGCAGCGCACGCATGTCGATGCCCGCCGAACGGCACCGCGCCACGAGCGCATGCTTCGCCTTCATCACCTGCTCGGCGGGCGACCGCTTCATCTTCGTGTCGTACTGGAACCACTGGCCCTCACGCAGGTGCACCAACCCGCCCTTCACCTCGACACACACCACCCCGTGCGTGGGCGACACCAGCACGACATCGATCTCGTGGTCGTGCCCGCTCACCGTGATGGGCACGTGCGGCACCACCACCCAGGTGTCGTCGAGCCCCTTCACGAAGGCCGCGCACACACGCTGCTCCGATTCGGCGAGCGTGGTGAGGTCGAAGTCGGTCGGCAACAGCGTGGCCACGCACCCGATTCTTGCCGCACCGACACCTGCGTCACGCGGCAAGCCCCTCGGTGCGTTCGCTCCTCGTCCCCACACCGAGAAGGAGCCGCCATGCAGCCCACCGTGAAGTTCGACCGCACCCTCGTCACCGTCCTCGTCGACGAAGTGGTGCACGTGATGTTGGAACTGGCGGCACCGCCCGCCACCCCGATGCAGCGCGCCCCGCTCGACGTGGTCGTGGTGCTCGACCGTTCGGGCTCGATGGGCGGCGCCCCGCTCGCCGCCGTCACCCAGGCCACGGCGCAGCTGCTGCGCCTCGCCGGCGACAACGACCGCGTCGGCGTGGTGGCGTTCGACTCCGACGTGCAGCTGGTGCTGCCCCTCGGCCGCCACGACGCCGACCGCGACGGCCACGCCGTGCTGCAGCTGCAGCCCGGCGGCACCACCAACCTGTCGGGTGGCTGGCTGAAGGGCCTGGAGATGCTCACCAGCGACGTGCGACCCGACGCGCTCCGCCGCATCATCCTGCTCACCGACGGCCAGGCGAACGCCGGCATCACCGGTGTCGGCAACCTGGCGCCGCTGGTGAAGAGCGGCCACGCGCAGGGTGTGACCACCTCGTTCATCGGGTTCAGCGACGACTACGACGAGGTGCTGCTCGCGGCGCTCGCCGATGCCGGCATGGGCAACGACTACTGGTGCGCCGGACCCGACCAGGCAGCCCAGGTGTTCGCCGACGAGTTCGGTGGCCTCGCCTCGGTCGTGGCCCAGAACGTGTCCGTGGAGATCGCCCCGTCCGACGCGGTGGCCGCCACGGCCGTGCTCAACGAGTTCCCCGTCACCCAGGTGGCGCACGGCGTGCAGGTGGCGCTGGGCGACGCGTACGGCGGCGAGCACCGTCGCGTGGTGGCGAAGTTCCACCTGCGGCCCATCACCGCCGACGGCCCGATCGACGTGGCCACGCTCACCATCCGCTGGGCCGGTACGGCCGGCGACGTGGCGCTGCACACGGTCACCGTGCCGGTGGTGGTCACCGCCGGCGCGGCGAACGGCGGCGCGGTCGACCCCGGTGCCTCGCCCGAGGTGACCGAGGAGGTGCTGCGCCTCGAGGTGGCGAAGGCCCGCCGCGACGCACGCGAGGCCGCCGAGCGCGGCGACTACGACGCGGCGTCGGGCTTCCTGCGCCTCGGCGCATCGCACGCCACCCACCTGCCGATGAGCGAGGCCCTCGTGCACGAGCTCTCGATCGACGCCGACCGGCTCACGGCCGGGCAGTGGGACGCGGGCGACGCGAAGCGCCACATGGCCCGCAGCCGCGGCACCAGCAAGGGCCGTCGCACCGAGTACTCGGCCGACACCGACGAGCACGGCAACCCGATCTGACGCCCTCGACACCCCCGTCGAAACCCTGTCACACCCCTTCCTCATACTGACCCTCGCCCACGGGAAACGTCCCGTACGCCCGGGCGGATCGGGCAGCAGGGCAGCACGAAAGGAGCCTCCGGCCAACACCTCCATCACCACCTCCACCACCCATTCGTCGCAGACAGGAGCACGCCGATGACGAACACCCGCCCCACCCCCCGCCTCGATCAGGCCATCAACGGCTACATCGCGGCGGTCCACCGTGAGGTGCTGCGCTGCGTCGCACTCGTCCGGCACGGCTTCGACGCCGACGACATCGCCCAGGACATCGCCCTCGAGGTCGCACGGCGTCCCGAGGTCATCATGGCCCGGTACCCCGACCCGGCGGTCTACGCACGGCGCCGCACCAAGCACGCCGGCATCTCGTTCGACCGGCGCGAACGCGCTCAGCGCAGCGAGGGGGTGCGCCTCCGTCGTGGCAGCGACGGCCTGCTCACCCCGGGTCGCTCGTACGTGTCGGGCAACGCCACCGGGCCCGAGGGCGGCGACGAGCTGTTCGCCACGGCGCGCGACGTGCACGCCGAGTTCGACAGCGCCACCGTCGAGTTCCTCGACGCACTCGAGTCGCTGCGGCGATGCTGTGTGGGTGTCAGCCACGCCGACCTCCACGAGCTGCTGCTCGTCGACGGCTGCGGCTACTCGGTGTTGGAGGTGGCCCGCATGAAGGGCCAGGCGCGAGAGACCGTGAGCCGCCGGCTCAACGCCACCCGCCGTCGCATCCGGCAGTACCACGCCGCGATGCCCCACGAACAGGAGTCCCCCTCATGAGCAGCCACCCTGCTCCGGTCACCCTGCGCTATCGGCCCGGTGCCGACGTGCTCAGTGGCCAGATCCATCTCGGGGTGGTGGGTGACCACACGCTGGTCACCGACACCCCCGATGCCGACACCTCGGTGGTGTGGGCCACCGAGGCCGGCGGGTCACCCGCCGGCCCCGTCCTCCACAGTTTCCACCTCGTGTTCGCCGCCGCTCGGTTCGCCGAGAGGCGGCTCCCGCTGCCGGCAGCGCTCCAGCCGGTCGTCGAATCCCTCATCACCACCGCCCAGCACGCCCTCCACGAGGTCGACGACCCCGTGGCCAGAGCCCGTGCCACGGCCACCGCGAACACCACCCTTCCCCTGTCCCAACTCCACCGATCGGCGCTCCCGGCGCTGCACCCCGGGGCGGTGTCACCACCCTCCGACGAGGCAGTGGCACTGGCTCGCTCGCTCCGACGCGTGGCCGATGCCGTGCACACCCAGGTCCCACTGCGTTCACCCGACGACGCCGCATCCGCCGATCACCTCGCGCAGTTGCTCCGCGAACTCGGCGGCACGCTGCAACACCGCCGCGGCCTCACGGCCCCCGGTACCGCAGCCGCCACGGCGGCGGCGGCCCGTGCCACCCCCACGCTCACCGACCACGAACGACATCAGTTCCACGACGCGCTCGAGCAACTCCTGGCCCCGGCCAACTGGCCCACGGCCGACACCTCACTTCGATCCCTGCTCACCTCCCTGGAGACACCACGCCGATGACCCATCACCCGCTGCACCACCACCGCACCCTCACCACCCCACAACAGCACGCCGCCGTCGGCGCACTCGTCGGCTCGGCCGTCGGCGACGCCCTGGGCGCGCCGTTCGAGTTCCAACCCGGCGGCCGCTATCGCGCCGCGTTCCCCCAGCCGGTGCTGGGCGGGGCCGGCGAGATGCTCGGTGGCGGCGGGTTCGGGTGGCGGCCCGGCGAGTTCACCGACGACACCCAGATGGCGCTCGCGCTCGCCCAGTCGCTGGTGCAGCACCAGGGCGTCCACCCGGCCGACCTGTTCGCGCGATGGAAGGTGTGGGCCGCCGACGCGCCCGACGTGGGGGTCATCACCCGCGCCGCGCTGCGGCACACCGCGGTCGAGGGTGCGGCGGCCCAGGCGCACCAGGCACTCGGCCGCAGCGCCGGCAACGGCGCGCTCATGCGCGTCACCCCCATCGCCCTCGCCTACGCCACGGCGGGTGCCGACGCCACGCAGCAGTGCATGGAGGCCGCCGTGCTGCAGGCTGCGGTCACCCACCACGACCCGGCGGCCGGATGGGGTGCCGCCATCGCCGCCGAGGTGGTGCGCCGCACCATCCTGGGTGCCGACCCCATCGAGGAACTTCAGGAGGTGGTCGGCCTCGTGCCGGCGGACCATCGCGAGCGGTTCGCCACCATGCTCGCCGCCGACTGGCAACCCGGCGGCCGCGACGAACCCGGCAACGGCTCGGTGTGGACCTGCCTCGCCCACGCCGTGTGGGCCGTGCGCCACCACGCCTCGTTCCACGACGCCGTCACCGCCGCCATCGATCTCGGCGACGACACCGACACGGTGGCGTGTGTGGCCGGTGCCCTCGCCGGGGCGCGCTGCGGCATCCAGGCCATCCCCAGCCGGTTCACCACCTACGTGCACGGCCGGTTGCGCACGCCGCAGGGCGAGCACACGTTCCACAACGCGCAACTGCAGGCACTCGCCCGTTCGCTCGTGGGGCTGGGCAACGGCGCCGAACCGCCGGCCGAGTCGCCCGCCGGGCCGCAGGAGGTGCTGCCCGGGGTGTTCGCCGCCGACCTGTCGGCCGCCACCGAGGCCGCCCGTCATCGCGACTACGCCGTGCTGTCGCTGTGCCGCGTGGGCGACGCGTTCCGCGACGTGCCGGTGCGGCGCGAGGTGTACCTGGTCGACCAGGCCGGCCCGCTCGACAACCCGGCGCTCGGCGCGGCAGTGGCCGACGCCGTGGCCACCATGCAGGCCTGGCGTGCCGAGGGCCGCGACGTGCTCGTGCACTGCCACGGCGGTCGCAGCCGCACGGCGTTGCTGCTGCAGGCGTACGCGATGGCCACCCAGGACATGTCGGCCGATCAGGCCCACCAGTGGCTCACGGCCACCTGGTCGCGGTACGACCCGTGGAACCCCGTGTTCCGCGAGTTCCTGCACCAGCACTGGCCGGCCTGAGCCCCCACGTCGACCAAACCTCGCTACCGTCTCCCCCTGCATGGCGAAGTTCATCCCGAAGCCCACGCTGTTCAGCGCGATCGCGATCGCGCAGAAGGTGCTGTCCAACGAAGAGGTGCGCAAGCGCCTCATCGCCGCGCCCGGCATCGTCATCGACTGGGCGCAGCAACAGCGCGCCCTGCGGCGCGAGGCCAACCGCCGCGGTCTGCCCGACCCCACGTCGCGGTTCGGCCAGAAGTCGCTCGAACGACGGGTGGAGTCGCTGGCCGTCGTGGTCGTGCGGGCGTTCCCGAACTACGACGACCCGGCTCGCGCCGACCTGCTGAAGGCCATCGAAGGCCTGCGCGTCGCCCTGGCCATCGCCAAGCCGATGCCGTTCGTGCAGCGCAAGAAGGCGCACCGTCGCATCGACGACCAGCTCGACCAGATGGAAGCCGCCATGGTCGACGCCGTCCTCGCACACTGACGCGGACGGCGTCACGCGCGCGCCACCCCGGTGCGTTCTCTTCGTGTCACCGCACGAAAGGAACGCCGATGGACGAGCACCCCGAACTGAACGACGAGATGGACGAGGTGTTGTCCGCCGCCTACGAGCGGATGATGCGCATCGAGCCCCAGCTGCGGCGATTCGCCCGAGCCGCTGCCGACCTCGGCATGCCGGTGCCCGCCGACTGGGCCACGCAGGACCACATCGACACGGTGCACTTCGGCGACCTCACCGCCCGCCAGTTCGACCGACTGGTGTGCCTGCTCGAGGACCTCGCCGCGCGACGCCAGGTGCACGTCACCGTGGTGCGCGGCGGCCCGAGCCTGTTCTCCGCCGGCACACCGGGCGGCCCGGTGGCACCGCCCTCGCCCTCCACCGTGCACATCCAGGTGCCGCGATGAACGGATTCGTCACCACGGTCACCGAGGAGGAGCTGCGCCTGCTGGGCGCCGCGGTGAACTCCATCGACGTCGACGAGACCAAGGGCGAGGCGATGCACCTGCGCACCTCGCCGGGTCGCCGCACCTGGGTCATCGAGTCCGACACCGGCCAGTTCGTGCTCGACGTGCCCGACCCCGAGGTCACCACCCTGATGGGGCCGTTGGCGCTGTCCGAGCGCATCCGCCGCTTCGGCGACATGTTCGACGACGACGCCCTCGCACTGTCGTTGGCCGACGACCGCACCATCGTCGCGTCGTCGGGCGACGCCACCGCCGCCATCGACCTGGTGGCCACCGACGAAGCGCCCGTGCCGTGGGAGTTCCACTGCGAGGCCACCGTCACCGTGCCGTTCCGGTCGTTCCTCGGGATGCTCTGGTCGGCCCGCAACATGCCCAGCGGTCTCGGCGACAGCTCGTACCCGATGCCGACGATGTGGATGCAGATCGGCGACGGCTGGGTGGGCCTGCACGTCGACTGGACCGACTTCCTGCCCAGCCGGGCCACGTACCGCATCCGCTCCACACGCCACGACGGTGATGCCACCGTGGCCGTCCCCCATCACCTCCTCGAGAGCTTCCTGCGATTGGTGCCCAGCGTGCTGGGCGGCGACGACGAGCTGCACCTCACCATCGAGGTGGGCACCGTGGCGCACGACCGCGACGACCGCCCCGCACTGCAGCTGCGCTGCGAGGGCTGGCAGCTCACGCTGTGGCTGGTGCAGCCGCTGCTGAGCCGCTGGGAACGCAAGGTCGACGACGAGCTCGGCGAACTGCAGGTGCTCGAGCGCGACCACGGCACGTGGCTCATCGGCGGGTTCGACCGCGAGGTGGTGCTGCAACTGCACCACGGTCACCCCGACGTCGTGCGCGTCAGCGCCGCCCTCGTCGGCCCGGTGGAGGAGAGCCTCGAACTGCTGCGCGAACTGAGCGCCCTGAACGCCGCCTCCACCGGTGTGCGGTTCTGGCTGGAGGGCAGCGCGGTGCACACCGCCGCCGACGTGCCCTGCACGGCGCTCACCGCGCTGGCCGACACGGTGCGCCAGGTCGGCAACGCCGCCGACGCCTACGCCCCGATGCTCGCCCTCCTCGGCACCCCCTCGACGCCCTGCTGACCACGTAGCTTCCAGGGGCATGGTGCAGCAGACGGCGCGGTTCGACGATCGGTACTACCGGCGGTTCTACGGCAAGGGCGGCGCCCACGACCGGGCCCAGGTCGAGCACCTCGCCACGGGCGTGCACCACATGGCGGCCTGGTGGGGCGTGCCGGTGCGATCCGTGCTCGACGTGGGCGCCGGCATGGGCTTCTGGCGCGACTGGTACCGCACCACGCACCCCACCGTGAAGGTGCGATCGATCGACGTCAGCGAGTACGCCTGCGCGACCTGGGGGCACGAGCGACGCGACATCGCCGACTGGCGACCCCGCGGGCAGTTCGACCTCGTGGTGTGTCACAGCGTGCTGCAGTACGTCGACGACGAGCGCGTCGTGCGCGCCATCGACCATCTCGTCGGTGCGACGCGCTCGCTGCTGTACCTGGAGCTGCCCACTCGCGACGACCTGCGTCACCTCGTCGACCGCAGCGCCACCGACATGGAGGTGTTCCATCGCACCGGCAAGTGGTACCGATCGCACCTCGAGCTGCACCTGCGACAGGTGGGTGCCGGGCTGTGGGTGCCGCGCAACGGCGTGCCGATGTACGAGCTGGAGGCCGCCGGCCGCTGACGCCCGGATGCGTCAGGCGAACGCGTCGGGCACGCCGGCGTCGAGCTGCACGCCGGTGCTGTTGAGGAACATCGCGACGAGGTGGTAGTTGCCGACGGTGGCGACGATGTCGAGCAGCTGCTCGGTGGACCATCGGGCGCTCAACGCCTGCCACACCGGCGGGTCGATGGTGGAGCGGTCGTGCAACTGGTCGGCCGCGCAGATCAGCAGGCGGTCGTCGTCGTTCCAACCGGCATCGACCCCCTGCTTCACCATCTCGATCTCACGCTCCTCGACGCCACACCGCAGCGCGATGACGACGTGCTGCGAGAACTCGTAGCGGCTCTGGCAGTTCCAGCCGGTGCGCAGGATGAGCAGCTCGCGCTCGCGCTCGGGCAGCGTGTTCTTCGCCATCACGTGGGCGGCGAACACCATCCACCGGCGCAGCATGTCGGGGTGGTGGCCGAGCGTGCCGAAGATGTTGAGCGGCTTCCCGTCGGGGCCGTTCATCCCCTTCGAGAACAGTTCGTCCAGACGCGGATCGTCGGCAGCGGACAGCGGTTGCAGGCGCGGTTGGTCTCCGGGCATGCGTGGACGGTAGCCCGCGCGGTAGAACGACGGGGTCGGCGACGGCCGACCGGGCCAATGGGGAGGCATCGACAGTGGGAACCACCGAACAGGTGCGCACGTTCTGCCGGATCTGCGAGCCCAGCTGCGGGCTGGTGGCGCAGGTCGACGACGGGGTGCTGGTGAAGCTCTCGCCCGACCGCGATCATCCGGTCACCAAGGGGTTCGCCTGCCACAAGGGTCTCGCCGCGGTCGACCTGCACCACGACCCCGACCGGCTCGACCATCCGATGCTGCGCGCCGCCGACGGCACCTGGACCACCACCTCGTGGGACGACGCACTCACCACCACCGCCCGCCGCCTGCAGGCCGTGATCGACACCCACGGCATCGACGCCGTGGCCGCCTACGTGGGCAACCCCAGCGCGTTCAACGCACTCGGGCAACTGCACGTCGGCACGTTGCTGCGCACCCTCGGCGTGCGCAAGCACTTCAGCTCCGGCACGCAGGACTGCGCGAACAAGTTCGTCGCCAGCGAGGCCGTGTTCGGCAGCAGCATGGTGCACCCCATCCCCGACCTCACCAACACCGACCTGTGCCTCATCATCGGCGAGAACCCACGCGCCTCGCAGGCCAGCTTCTACTCGGTGCCCAACGTGCTGGGCGAGATGCGCCGTGCCGCTGCCCGTGGTGCACGCATGGTGTTCGTCAACCCACGGCGCATCGAGACACCCGAGCAGGGCGTGGGCGACACGGTGCTCATCCGCCCGGACACCGACGTGTGGTTCCTCGCGTCGCTGCTGCACGAGATCGATCTCCTCGGCGGGTTCGACTCGCGGGTGCTCGCGCAGCACGGCGCACGCGTCACCGAGCTGCGCGAGTTCATCGCCCAGTACCCGGCCGACCGCACCGCCGACGTCACCGGCATCCCCGCCGACACCGTGTGCGAGCTCGCCCAGGCGTGGGTGCGCACACCTCGCGCCTCGGTGCACGCCAGTACCGGCATCAACATGGGCCGCCAGGGCACCCTCGCCTACTGGCTGGTGCACATGCTGTCGTTCGTCACCGGCCGGCTCGACGTGGAGGGCGGCAACCTGAAGAGCGACGGGTTCTACCCGAACGCCCGCGCCGGTGCCGGGGTGCCCGAGCAGAACTACGTCGACACCGAGTTCGGCCGCCTGCGCCGCGGCTCGCTGCCCGGCACGCTGCTGTCGAACAGCATCCTCGACAGCGAGCACCCGGTGCGTGCCCTCATCGTGGTGGCCGGCAATCCGCTGCTGTCCATCGCCGGCGAGGCGGCGCTGCGCAAGGCGTTCGAGCAGCTCGACCTGCTGGTGGTCATCGACATCTATCCGAGCGCCACCGCCGAGCTCGCCCACGTCGTGCTGCCCAGCACCGACATGTACGAGCGCGACGACCTGAACATCGTGAACATCGGCACCAGCGCACAGCCGTTCGCGCAGTACACCCAGGCAGTGGTGGCGCCGAAGGCCGACCGCATGCCCGAATGGTGGATCGCCCATCGGTTGCTGCAGGCCATGGGCAAGCCGTCGCTGTTCGACGACCTGGCCGAGGGCCAGCAGCCCGACCCGTGGTCGAAGTGGCGGCACATGCTGGAGCGTGGCAGCGGGCTGCAGCTCGACGACCTCGCCGACGGCGTGGCCCGCGTGCTGCCCACCCCCACCCCCGGCACGTTCTTCGACCAGCAGGTGCACACCGCCGACGGCCGAGTCGACTGCTGCCCACCGGTGTTCGGCCCGGCCATCGAGCGCAGCCACCGGCTGTTCGGCGAGGCGATCGCCGCGGCCGCGCGGCGTGCCGACGGCGAGCTGCTGCTCATCCACAAGCGCGACGCATGGATGCACAACTCGTGGTTCTCGAACCTCGAACGGATGAAGCGCCACGGCCGCACCAACAACCCGCTCGGCATCTCGTCGGTGTCGGCCGAACGTCTCGGTCTGCGCGACGGCGACACCGTCACCGTCACCAGCCAGCACGGCGAGATCGAGGCCGTGGTGGAGCTCGACGACGACCTGATGGAGGGCGTGGTGTCGATGGTGCACGGCTGGGGCCACCGCGCCAGCCCGCGCCTGCAGGTGGCCGCAGCGAACCCCGGCGCCAACCCGAACGTGCTGCTGCCCATCGGCCCCGACAGCTTCGAGCCGCTCTCCAGCCAGGCGCACATGACCGGCATCCCCGTCGCCGTGCGACCCACCCCTGTCGTATCGTCCGTGTCATGACCCGTCCGACGATTCCCCGGTACGGCAATGACACGAACGCCGAGACGGTGAGTGCGGCACTGCGCGAGCACGGTGCCGTCATCATCGAGCGGCTCGTCGACGACGCCACCTGCGACCGACTGCACGCCGAGCTGCAACCCTGGCTCGACACCACGCCCGTGGGTGGCGACGAGTTCTCGGGCCACAACACCCGCCGCACCGGCGGCCTGCTGGCCCGGTGCCCCTCCAGCCTGGAGCTGGTGGGTCATCCGCTCGTGCTCGACGTGGTCGACCAGACGCTGTGGCCGAAGAAGACCACGTTCCAACTGCACCTCACCCAGTCGATCGCCATCGGCCCGGGATCGCCGGCCCAGTTCCTGCACCGCGACCACTGGTGCTTCGACTTCTTCCCGTTCCCACGCGACGTCGACGTGGAGGTGAGCACCATCTGGGCGCTCACCGACTTCACGGAAGAGCGCGGCGCCACCCGGGTGGTGCCCGACAGCCATCGCACCCCCGACGACGTGCGCTACACGCCCGACGACTCGCTGCCGGCGGAGATGCCCCGCGGCTCGGTGGTGCTGTACCTCGGCTCCACGGTGCACGGCGGCGGCGAGAACCGCAGCGACGACGTACGCATCGGCATCAATGTCGACTACGTGCTCGGGTGGCTGCGCCAGGAGGAGAACCAGTACCTCACCTACTCGCTCGACGAGGTGCGCACCTTCCCCGAACGGATCCAACGGCTGCTGGGCTACGAGCCCGGCGCCTACGCGCTCGGCTACATCGAGGGCGGCCGCAGCCCGATGACGCTGCTCTCCGACGCACCGCTCGCCGACACGCAGAGCTTCCAGCCGTGACGTTCCGCGTCACCGGCCTCGACCACATCGTGCTGAAGTGCCGCGACGTGGAGGCGTCGATCGAGTTCTACTGCGGCCGACTGGGCCTCGAGCCCGAACGGGTCGACGAGTGGCGCCGCGGTGAGGCGCTGTTCCCATCGGTGCGGGTGACGCCCACCACCATCATCGACCTGTTCGCCGGCGAGCCCGACGGCAGCAACCTCGACCATTTCTGCCTCGTGTTCGAGGGTGACACCCTGGAAGCGCTGCAGGAACGGTTCCCCGACGGACGCCGCGGCGACCGCCTGTTCGGCGCGCAGGGGCTGGCCTCCAGCCTGTACATCCGCGACCCCGACGGCACCGCCGTGGAGCTGCGCACCTACGGCTGAGGCGACCTCACGCCTGCGAGGCGAGGAAGGCCTGGATCTCGTCGTTGCTCGGGCGACCGCGATGCGACGTGCCGTTCGCTCTCGCCCATTCGCGGAACGCCTCGGCGTCGTAGGCGGGCTTCGGCGTACTGCGCGTGGCACCACCGACCACCTTCGAGTAGGCCGAACCCGGCGTGCGCGCCACGGCGATGAACGGTGCCAACGCAGCCTCCAGCGCCTGTCGGTTCGCTGCGCTGAGGTCGAGTTCGTAGGCCTTGCCGGCCAACGCGAAGCGGATGGTCTCCACCCCGTCCTCGGAGCCGTCGAGATCGTCGATGAGCTTGGTGATCTGCGCCATGACCCGGAACGGTACCGGCTGGCGGAAACTCACGCGCCCGACGCGCCCTCGCGCAGTGCATCGGCGAGACCGGTCATCCGTCGCGCCGGCGTGGCCAGGCAGTCGGCGAACGACAGCGGATCGCCCACCACGTGCAAGGCCGACTTGGCCCGGGTGGCACCGGTGTAGACCAACTCGCGGCCCACCAGTGGCGACGTGCGCGGCGGCAACACCAGCACCACGGTGGGGTACTCGGAGCCCTGGCTCTTGTGCACGGTCATCGCGAACGCCGTGCGCACCTCGGACAGCTGTGCCGGATGGAACGACTGCCGACCGAGCGCCGTGTCGAACACTGCCATCAGGTCGCCGCCCTCACGCACCACCACCCCCGTGTCGCCGTTGGCGAGACCGAGACGCGGATCGTTGCGGGTGGCCAGCAACGGACGTCCGGCGAACCAGGTGCTGCCGGCACCCGCGGGGCCGCACATCCAGTGCTCGGCCAACCGGTTCCATGTGGACACACCGAACGGACCTTCGCGGTGAGCGCACAGGATGCGCACCGCTGCCGACGCAGCGAGCGCGCCCTCGGCATCACCGGACTCGGCCGCCGCTCGCACTGCGGCCAGTTGCGGTGCCACCACCTGCTCGACGGCCGCCACCACCGCCGGCGTCATCGGGTCGAGACACTCGTGGAACTGCACCGAGCCGGTGGCGTCGCCACGCAGATACTCCAACGCCGCCGTCGCATCGCCACGGCGCACGGCCTCAGCCACGAGCGCGATGGGGGTGTCGCCGCCATAGCGGTGACCGCGCACCAACCGACACCCACGACCGGCGAGCACACCGGCCGGCTGGTCGATGACCACCTGCACCAGATCGCCCAACACTGCGCCGAGATCGACGCTCTCGAGTTGATCGGGGTCGCCGATGAGCACCAGACGAGCATCGGGGCGCACCGCTTCGAGCAACCGGGCCATCAGCGGCAACGACACCATCGACGTCTCGTCGATGACCACCACGTCGTGGGGCAGCGGGTTCGACGTGTCGTACCGGAACCGCTGACGACGATCGCCGAGCGGGCCGAGCAAGCGGTGAATGGTGCTCGGCGCCACCCCGGCGAGCGCGTGCCGCACGTCGGCCGAGATGTGCTGCTCGACGTCGGGCTGTTGCAGCGCCGCGGCGATGGACTCCTGCAGCCGTGCCGCGGCCTTGCCCGTGGGCGCCGCCAGGGCCACCCGCACCGACGGCTGCTGCTCGAGCAACACCGCCAGCATGCGCGCCACCGAGTAGGTCTTACCCGTGCCCGGACCGCCCACCACCAGGGTGACGCGGTTCGCGAACACGGCGTCGGCCGCGGCGCGCTGCAGGTTGAGTTCGTCGTGGTCGAGGGCCGGCAGCAGTTGTTCGAGCACCGCCGCCACGGAGGTGGACAAGCCCACCGACAGGTCGCCCGCTCGCGCGCGCACCGTCGCAGCAATGCCGCACTCGTCGAGCCAGTAGCGCTGCAGATACACCCGCGACCCGTGCAGCACCAGAGGGTGCGGACCGTACACCGGCACCTCGTCGACCGCGTCGGTGCAGCGCACCACCGCCGGCGCGTCGCGCAGCACCAGCAGCCACTCGTGCGGATCGGGCCACGCCAGCTCGACGGCCTCCTGGTCGTCGTTGCGCACCGCATGCTCGGCCGCCACTGCGTCGGCCAGCTGGTGCAGGTCGGCGCAGGCGTGACCGTGCTGCGCCGCCCACGACGCCATTGCCACGGCCAACCCGACCAACGGACGCTCGTCGCCCGAGGCGCGCGCCACCCAGTCAGCGAGGTGCACCTCGGTGGACCCGAGCACGCCGGCCTCCACCCACGGCTCGAGCGATGCGACCAGCGCCGGGATGCGCACGGCGGTCATGCCGCACCCTCCGCGAGCAATCGATCGAGCGCCACCACGGTCGCGGCCGGCGGCCGCCAGCTGAACACGCCGAACGGATGACCGTCGGCCTGCGGAGTGGACGCACCCACCATGCCCCGCACGAACAGGTAGGCGATGCCACCGAGGTGGTGCTCGGGTGAGTAGTCGGGCAGCCGCCACCGCAGGTACCGATGCACGGCCACGCTGTAGAGAATGGACTGCAGGGGGTAGTCGGAGTGGGCCATCGCCGCCGGCAGGAGCGACGGGTGGTACGCCGCCATCGGGTCGGCCGCATCGCGGGTGTGCAGGCGGTTGGTCTTGTAGTCGAGCACCACATGGCGGTGACCGTGCGCGGCATCGGGCACGCGCAGCACCGCGTCGATGGAGCCCTGCAGGAAGCCCGCCAACTCCACCGTGAACCGACCGTCGGCCAACGACTGCGCATACGCCAACTGCGGGTCGTCGGCCGGGAGGGTGGCCAGCAACACCCGGCCGACATCGACGGCGGTGACGCGAGGCGCGCCCGACCACAGCGGCATGTCGAAGTCGAGTTCGGCGAGCCGATCGGTGGCAGGGATGTCGGCCAGGCAACGACCGTCGAGCAGCGGACCGAGCGGCGTACGCACCGCGGCCACCAACCCCGCGGTGAGCACCTCGCCCGACACGTCGAGGCGGTCTCGGCGCAGCTGCAACTGCACCTCCTGGCCGAGCACCTCGGGCAGCGGGTCGGCGGCATGGTCGACGCGCTCGAGCACCGTGTGCACCAGTGTGCCGAACGCAGCGCCGGCCAGCACGTCGGCCAGCGGGATGGCAGGGCCGACGGCCGACGGTGCCACAGCCGGGGCGTCGCCGTCGACGACCGGCTGTGGTTCGTCGGTGCCGCCGGCCACCGTGGACGTGGGTGACCAGTCCTGTTCGAGCGTGCGGGTGATGGACGTGAACGACCATCGCCGCCAGGCGCGATCGGCGACGGCGCGGCCCTGCGCGGTCGCCACTGCGAGGGTGGGCAGACGGTCGGCGTCGACGTGCGGGTCCCAGCGCGACGGCACCACACCGACCGGGCATTCGGCCGCTGCGATGGTGCCCCCCGACGCCACTACCAACTGCTCGAGGCGAGCCTGGGCGTCGTCGTCGGACGGATTGGCCACCTCGGCCATCGACGTGTTCACCTTGGTGCGCGGCACCCAGATGCGCGGCTGCGTGTTGCACGGCGCGCCGGCCTCGTCGCGGTCGAACAAGACCGTGCTGAGCGCCGACTTCTTCGACTGATCGGTGGGTGCCCACCACACGATGGTGCGGTGCTCACCGCGAGTGAGGCCCACGTACAACAGCCGCAACCGGTCGCCACGCTCGCCGACATGGGCGTGGAACTTCCTGCCGTCGGCACGTGAATGCATGTCGGGGCCGTCCCACAGCTGCCCGGAGGCCACGTCGACCAGCCGCTCGCCGGTGTCGGGATCGTTGTACACGACCACGCCTTTGCTGTTGGAGTGGGTCCAGCTCAGCGGCAACAGCACCACCGGGTACTCGAGCCCCTTGCTGCCGTGGAGCGTGGTGATCTGCACGGCGTGCGCATCGCTGTCGATACGCCGCATCTGCGCCTCGGATTCGGCGGCATCGGCCGACGCGGCGCGCAACCGGTCGAGCGTGCGTCGAGCCACGGCAGCGGTGACGCCACCAGCACCCAGCTCGGCGGCCTGCACTTCGGCGATGTGATCGAGATCGGTGAGCCGACGCTCACCACCCGGTTCGGCCAACAACGTGCCGACCAACTCGCTCTCGGCGCGCACCCGCAGGTACCAGGCGAGGAACGGCGTGGACGTGAGCGCATCTGCCCACTCGGCACAGCGCCGCTGCAGCTCGGCCAGCCGCTGTGCCGCGTCGGGCGCCGCAGGATCGAGCTCGACCGCGCGGCGGTGCAGGAACACACTCAGCCCGGCGGCACGCACCGTGGGCGGGTGCGACGGTCGTTCGAGCGCCGCCAGGAGCAGCGCCCACTGGTCGGCCGCCGGCGTGACCAGCACCGACCCGGTGCGCGTGCGCACCGACGGCACGCCCACTCGATCGAGTGCTCGCACCACCTGCTCGGCCGCTCCGTGCGTCGGCACCAGCACGGCGATGTCGCCCGGCTGCACCAGCGGCGCGTCGGGACCGTCGCCGATGCGGTGACCCTGCAACAGCTCGACCACTTGCTGCGCTACGTCGGCCACGATGGCTCGGCGCACCAGCGGCACCGACACGTTGCCCTTCGGTGTGGTGGGCGCGGTGGCCGCTGGCATGCGCCGGATCTGCAACGGCGCCCCGGGCGACAACGCCTGCTCGGGCTTGCGCCGCGATGCCTCGACCGGCGTGCCGACGATGCGCGGATCGCCCCACTGCACGTCGCGGATGAGCGTGTTGGTGGCCCGCACCAACGCAGCGTCACTGCGCTGGTTGGTGCCGAGCATCACCTTCTGGCCGCCGGCGGTGGCCGCCAGGTACGCCTGCACGTCGGCCCCGCGGAAGCGATAGATGGCCTGCTTCGGATCGCCGACCGTGACGAGGTGCCCCGAGAACGCGGTGGCGAAGATGTCCCACTGCACCGGGTCGGTGTCCTGGAACTCATCGACCAGCACCAGCTGGTAGCGCTCGTCGAGCGCCTGCACCACCGACGGACCGGTGACCGGATGACGGACGGCGTCGCGCAGCCCGGTGACCAGGTCGTCGTAGCCGAGCTCGCGTGCGGCACGGCGACGTACTCCCACCTCGGCCACGGCCTCACGCACCAGCGCCACCCAACGCGCCAGACGCTCGGGCGTGTCGTCCTTGTGCGGCGTGGCCGGAGGCACCGTCGGCACCAGGCCGGCGCCGGGGTTGCCGAGCACGGCAGTGACGGCGTCGCGCAACGAAGCGAACACCTTCGCCGGGCTGAGGTCGCTCACCGGCCAGTCGAGCGCGTGGGGATCGTGGAGCAGTTCGGCCACCACCAGGTCGCGGCACACCTCGTCGACGATGCGCGGCGTGCTGTCGCCGAGTTCGGCATCGAGCCCGGTGCCCGACCTCACGCCGAGCTGTCGCAGCGCCTGCTGACAGAAGCCGTGGATGGTGGTGATGGTGGCGTCGTCGAACGTCTCGACGGCGGCGCGCAACGCCGCCGCACGCGCCTCGCGCAGGGCCGGCGGATCGAGCAACACCGACATCCAGGGCTGGTCGTCGGGGATGTCGCCCGACACGACGGCGTCGCGCGCCAGCACGAGCGCCTTGCGCGTACGGTCGCGCAGTTCGGCCGCAGCGGCGCGCGTGAACGTGACCACCAGCAACGACGAGGCGGCGAGCCCACGCTCGGCCACATGACGCACCACCAGTGCGCTGAGCGAGTAGGTCTTCCCCGTGCCCGCGCTGGCCTCCACCACGAGGCGTCCCGTGGGCAACGGTCCGGTGAGGTCGAGCACGTCGGTCACTCGTCGCCGTCCCCGTCGTCGCCCACCCGGCCACCGTTCGCATCGAGCAGTTGGACGCAGCGATCGAACACCTGCCACACCCAGGTGGCCACCGCGTCGCCCCGCCCCATCGAACCGTCGACCGCGACGGCCTGCACGGCTGGCGGGTCGGTGGGCAGCACCGGATCGCGCTGCAACGCCTCGATGGACAGGTCGGGCCACAACAACCCCTGGAACCGGTCGTCGAGGTCCTTGTCGAGCAGGTCGTAGGCGGCGCTCAGGTCGCCGATCGCGAGGTGGTACGAGGTGCGATCGAGGAACGGCACCGCATCACGCCGCGCCCACGCCAGCAGCTGTGCCGCCGTGCCCAGCAGTGCATGCGCGTTCGCGGCCCGCTGCTCGCCCTCACCGCGAATGCACAACCCCGTCACCGTCGTGAGCTGCTTGCGTCCCGCCTCGGCAGCACGGGTGACGAGCACGCCGCTCCAGTCGTGTGCCGGCTCGTGCAACTGCGCCGCGGCGACGCGCAACGCGAGCGCCAGGCGGAACGACGGCCGCGGGCGCGCGAAGCGCAGATCGACCACACGCGGCCCGTCGGACCCCGGCACCACACCGGCCACCTTGCCGCGCACCGACAGCTCGACCTCCGTGTCGTACAACGCCGCCGGTGTGACCACATCGACGAGCAGTTCGTCGCCGCCGCTGAGCGGGATGTCCCACTCGGCGGCCGACTCCTCGAACGCCACCACCTCGGCCCGCACCGACGACAACACTGCGGTGCTGAGCTGGCCGGGGGGCAACGCTCCGTCGAGTCGGGCCGTGGCCTCCCATTCATCGGCGTCGCCGCCCTGCCGGCGCACGGCGAGCAGCCCGCGGCCGAGTGCGCTGGTGCCGAGCGGCGTGACCGAGATGGCCAGCCCGTCGTCGGCCACCGAGGCCTCCTCGGGCATCGACACGTCGAGCCGCCGTTGCAGGTAGGTACGCGCCGGGTTGCCGACCGCCTCGACCAACTCGTCGAGCTCGACGACGTCGAAGGGCACGGGT
>SXGS01611962.1_pt1 | contig 30051 bp, 14 predicted proteins | sample 3174681 | NCBI WGS metagenome assembly SXGS01 (sample SAMN11356861, study PRJNA531348) | freshwater metagenome | isolation source: freshwater sample F1-80 | place: China: Fuxian Lake, Yuxi | collected 2017-12-25 | reverse complement strand
CGCCCCCTCTCTTGCCGCCCTGCTCGCCACCGCACGCGAGAAATGGGTCAAGAAGCTCATCGACCCCTCCCGCAACAACGGCCTGCTCTTCTTCCGCGACCTCAAGGTCAGCATGCTCGACCTCCCCGTCGAGAGCCCCTGCCTGACGAAGCTCCTCGCCGGTGACCCCGTGACGATCCGCGAGCTCGCCGCGGGCGGCTGCAAGAACGGCGACAAGCGCCTGATCGCCAGCTCGCTCGACGCCGTGCGGCGCAAGGCGCTCAGCAACAAGGAGGAGAAGGGCATCGACACGCTGCAGCTGGCGCTGGGTCTCGCCACCTGGCCGGCGCTAGACGGCGGCAAGCCCTATCAGGCTCCCGTGCTGCTGATCCCGCTGCGGATCTCCGCGCGCGGGCAGGGTGGATTGGATCCCGAGGTCGAGGTGTCGGGAGAGCCGCAGATCAATCCGGTGCTGCTGCATGTGCTGCGCGAGGACTACGGCGTGCACTGCGATGTCGAGGCGCTGCTGGAGGAATGCGGTCGCGAGGATGAAGAAGGCCGCTGGAGAATCGATCAGACGCAGGTGAGCAAGGGTTTTGCCAAGGCCGTGGGACAGAGCGTCCACGAGTTTTCCGTCGGCGCACGCGCGGTGATGGCGAACTTCCTGTTCGCGCGCATGCCGATGGTCGAGGATCTCAAGCGCAACGGCGTTGCGATGGAGGCAAGCGCGCTGATCGCGGCCGTTGCCGGGCATGCGCCCACTCTGGAAGAGCTGCGGCGGGCGAGCCAGACGATGGACGAGGGCCTGCGCCTGGATGCGCGGCCTGCGCGGGAGGAGTACTTCGTGCTGCTGAGCGATTCGTCGCAGCAGCAGGCAATCGAGCTGGCGGAGCAGGGACGGCATCTGGTGATCCAGGGGCCGCCGGGAACGGGCAAGAGCCAGACGATCGCCAATTTGATCGCGCAGTGCGTCGCGCAGGGGAAAAGCGTGTTGTTTGTGGCCGAGAAGCGCGCGGCGCTGGATGCGGTGATCAAGCGCTTGGCGGACAAGGGCGTCGGTCTGGGGCATCTGGTGCTCGACCTGCACGGCGCCGCGATCTCGCGCAAGTCGGTGATGGAGCGGCTGAAGCGCACGCTGGACTGGGTGCGCCATCCCGGCGCGCAAGCCGCCAACGAGGAGCTGCTGGCGCGCTTTGAGGAGCGGCGTCGGGCACTGAATGAGCACGCGCACCGGGTCAACCGGAAGCATGCGCCGCTGAATCTGTCGTATGTCGAGGTGCTGGGCGCGTTGCTGCGGCTGCCGAAGGAGGCGCAGACCAAGCTGCGCGTGCCGGGCTCGGCCTTCGAGACGTACCAAGGCGAGCGTCTGCGCGAGCTGCGAGACGGGATTGAGGCGGTGGCGGCGGATCCGGAGCTGGCACTGGGCACGAGCGGGTCAGCGTGGACACAGGCGCAGCTGGCGGACGGAGCGAGCGCGCAGCGCGCGCTGGATCTGGTGCGCAACCTGCTGGAAACGATCGGGGAGCCGGCGATGGCCGGTCCGCAGGCCGGTGAAGCGGGGTTCGCAAGGGCGCAGCCTGCGGAGCAGGGGTTGGGCGCAATGGGATTCAGCGCGAAGGTGGGTGGCTCAGAGGAAGGAGGTCCGCATGGCTCCAACCTGCCAGAGTACGACCCACACGGCTCCAGCCCGCATGGCTCCAGCCCGCACGAGTCCAGCACACAGCGCTCCGCACCACACGCTCTCGGTTTTGATCCGCTACACGCCTCGACGCAAGCCCCCTCGCTCACCATGCTGCTCGTCCGCTGGAGCAAGGAAAGCGGCGGACGCGCACCGCGCTCGCTTGCCGAGCTCGCGAGTGCCTGTGCGTTGATGCGCGAGGCCGATGCGATCACCGAGCGCTACGACTGGAGCCTGTTCGAGGAAGACCTCGAGGATCTGAAGAACGCACTCGCACCCGCCACGCGGGGCTTGAGAGCGCGGCTGTGGGCGTTTGTCTCCAACGGCAGCTATCGCCGTGCGCGGCGCACGCTGCGGACGCTGCGCAGCGGTTCCTCCGGCGGCAAAGCGGATGTCCGCACACTGCACGCCGAGGTCTGCGAAGCCGCCGATCTCGCCCGTAGATGGAGGCAGGAACTGAACTGCGAAGTGCGCGAGCTCGACTCGCGCGCCGAGCTGTTGCAGGTCCACGAGCGTCTGAGCAGCACACATGCCGAGCTGCGCGGGCTGATTCCGGCGATTCCCGAAGACAACAAGAGCCTTGAGGTGCTGCACGCGGTTCTGCGGGCTCTGGAGGCGGACCGCAACACGGCGTTCCGCATTCCGGGCGTGCGCCAGCTGCAGAAGCTGCTGATCGACGCCGGACTCGGTACTTTCCTGACGGAAGCGCGCACGCCGCTGCCCGGAGTGACGCTGCGGCAGCGCTTCGAACGGCTGATCCACGAGACGCAGCTCGAGCGGATCTACGCTCATGAGCCCGCGCTGACGAACTTCAAGGGACCGGCGCACGAGCAGCTGATCGAGGATTTCCGACGCCTCGACGCCGAGCGCCTTTCGCTGGCAGCCACGCGTGTGCGCCTCATGCACGCGCGCATGGCGATCGATGCGATGAACACGTATTCGGCCGAGGCCGACATCGTGCAGCGCGAGGCTTCCAAGCGAGCACGGCACATGCCGCTGCGCAGGCTGCTCGAGCAGGCACCGCATGTGCTGACGCGCGTGGCGCCTTGCTGGGTCGCCAGTCCCCTCTCTGTCAGCCAGCTCATGGCGCCCAAGGCCGAGTTGTTCGATGTCGTGATCTTCGACGAGGGCAGCCAGATCCCGCCCGAGGACGCCATCCCCGCGCTCTACCGCGCCAAGCAGGTCGTCGCTGCGGGCGATCAGCACCAAATGCCGCCGACGAGCTTCTTTGCGGGCTCGACCGAAGAGGAAGAGCTCGCCGAGGAGGAGCTGGAGGCGGGCTCCCAAGGCACGGCGCAGCCCAACGCCGCGCCCGATGCCACCGAGGGCTTCGAGAGCCTGCTCGCATCGCTGGAGAGCTTCCTGCCCAACCGCATGCTCGAGTGGCACTACCGCAGCGAAGACGAGCGCCTGATCACCTTCTCCAACGCGGAGATCTACGACAACCGGCTGGTGACCTTCCCCTCCGCGCGCGCTGATCAGGCCATCCGACACGTGCACGTGGCGCACGATCCGGCGCTTGCCGGCCAGCAGGAGAGCGCTTCGCGCGAGGTCGAGCGCGTCGTCGAGCTGGTGCTGGAGCACGCGCGCACCCGTTCGCATGAGTCTCTGGGCGTGATCGCGCTGAGCATCAAGCACGCCAACCGCCTCGAAGCGGCGGTTGCCAAGGCCGTGCAGGCCGAGCCCGCGCTGGGACCCTTCTTCGATCTGGAGCGCGAAGAGCGCTTCTTCGTGAAGAACCTCGAGCGCGTGCAGGGCGATGAACGCGACGCGATCATCCTCTCCATCGGGCACGGCAAGTCGCCGGACGGGACGCTGCCGATGCGCTTTGGTCCCCTGCTCGTCGAGGGCGGTTACCGGCGCCTCAACGTGGCGATCACACGCGCCAAGCGCCGCATGACGCTGGTCAGCTCCTTCCTGCCACACGACATCGACCTGAAGCGAACCAGTGCGCGCGGCGTGGCGCTTCTGAAGGCGTATCTTGAATACGCGGTCAATGGCGGCACGCGCTTTGTCGGGACCGAACGCGCGGACGAGATTCCGCTCAACGCCTTTGAGTCCGACATCCGCAGCGCGCTCGAGGCGCGCGGGCTGAACCTGCGCGGCCAGTTCGGCGCATCACGCTTCCGCATCGATCTGGTGGCCATGCACCCCGAGCGCAGCGGCCAGCCGATCCTCGCGATCGAGTGCGACGGCGCGAGCTACCACTCCGGCGCGACCGCGCGCGATCGCGATCGGATCCGGCAGATGCAGCTGGAGCGCCTGGGCTGGATCTTCCACCGCATCTGGTCGACGGACTGGTTCCAGAATCGCGAGCGGGAGATCGCGCGCGCTCTTCAAGCGTACGAGCAGGCGGTGCGCCGCTCGAATGAGGGCGCACAGCCCGCGCCCATGGCGGGCCAAGCGGCAGTCAACACAGCAGGCAACATTGCTACGGACATGCCTGCCGACATTGCAGAAGGCGCAGCGATTGCCCGCCCTGCGCCCGGGATCGTCATGGAGCGAGCGCCGAGTGCACCGGCCCCTGCCCGCCCGCGCGGGCTCAAGCCGCACATCCCTGAATTCAGAAACATCGACGAGTACTCTCAGGCGCAGCTGCACGCGGTCTTCGCGTGGATCGCCTCGGACGGAGTCAATCGGATGGACGAGGAGATCCTGACGGAGGCCAAGGATGCACTGGGGTTCGCACGCATGGGCTCGCGCATCCGCACGCGGCTCATGGTCGAGCTCACGGGCTGGAAGGTGCGCAGAGGCTGAGCGCAGAGGCTGAGCGCAGGAGCAACGCTGCCCGCCCCCCGCTGTGCTCTCTCACTTCAAGCGCTCGAGCCGGCCCTTGCGCTGGACGATGTTCTTGTAGTCCCACTGCACCTCGCGAGACTCCGCCAGCCAGCGGGCCAGCCGTTCGACATCGACCTCGTCCTTCGAGGTGAACCGCGCCTGTGCTGCCTTGAATGAGCCCTCTTTCTCGAGCCCCTTGGTGCGGAAGGACTGGCCGCTCCAGAACAGGAGTCGGATGCAGTCCTTGAGTTTCGAGTAGCCCACGATCGGATTGCCCTCGAGGAACCACACCGGGTGGCGGTGCCACACCTTGTTCTCGGCCTCGGGCAAGGCGCGTGCGATCTCTTTGCTGAGCAGCGTGCAGATGGCCCGATCGCCGGCATCGAGCGCGGCGTGGTACTTCCTGGTGTCGCCGTGGATCATGCTGATGGAATCAGGTGGCGAAGGTCATGCCCCCCGCCTGCGGGAGCCTACCTCCAGAAGTAGTGCCACTTCGACTGCAGCACAGTCTCCTTGCCCGGTTCCAGTTTCACCGTCCAGCGGTACTCGCCGAATCCGTTGAAGCGGAACCACCAGTACGGCCAGGACCACCAGCCCCACCACGGCGTGCGCTCCAGCTCGCGGGCGATCGATGCAATCTCCAGCTGCCGCATCGTGCCGCCCTGCTCCACGGACTCCACCAGCCCCAGCACCTGGCGCGTGACCTCGATCTCGATCGGCAGGTTCTTCTGATTGAGCAGGCGGATCTCCCCGCCGAGGTCGATGCGGCCGTAGCTCTCGTTGTTCCAGCTGACGGAGTTGGGCGTGCGACCGAGCTCGCGCTCGTCAGTCGTGACGCGCACATCGATGGCCGGATTGATCGCGAGGTCCGTCTGGGCGCCGACCGGAGTGTAGAGCAGCTTGCCCTGAGCCAGCACGCGGCCCTTGGATAGCACCAGCGCCGGCGCGGTGGTCAGCGGCGCATCCGAGTCGTTCTTCAGCCGCAGAGTGTGGATCACCGTGGGCTTGGAGAGCTGGCGGGCAAGCTCGAGGATCTGCTGCGAGTTCAACCGCTCGCGCACTTCCATCGGCAGCGTGAAAGGCAGGTCGAGCTTGTAGAGGTCCGCATAGCCCAGAGTGAACTCCCGCAGCGGCAGGGTCATGCGCTCCCCCTTCTTCAGGGTGATGTTGCGCAGCGTGAACACGAACAGATCTTCGGCTGCTTCGCCGCCCGCGACCTCGGGAGTCGCGCTTGACGGCCCGGCATCCCCTGCGAAACCGGCCACCTGCGTGCGCAGGGCGTTGGAGGCCACATTGTAGAAGGCCTGCTGCGCATCCATGCGCGCGCTGACCGCAGCCAGCTCTTGCTGCATGGAGATCGGATCATTGAGACCCGAGAACTCGAAGCTCGGTACGCCGATCACGAGGTTCATGGTGACGCTCTCGAGGTCGATCAGGTCGTTGACCAGCGAGGCCTCCATCTGCACGCGGGCTTTGCCGTCCCCGTCGATGTCGAGCTTGTAGGCGGGCACCCAGCGCAGGCCGCGCTGCACATAGGCCACGCCGACCTTGGCGTCGGCCCCTCCGCCGGCGCCTCCGACGTGCGTGGGCTCGGTGCGCAGGCGCAGGCGGGCCTGCTGAATGGTGCGCTTGATGCGGCGCTCCGCCTGACCCTCGATCTGGATCCAGCGCACTTGCATGAGATCGATGGCGCGGGTGCCTTCGGTGCTTTCGATCAGCACGAAGCTGGCGTTGGCGTTGCCGTCTGCGCTCTTGGGCACACCGCGCAGCGTGCCCGTGATCATGTCGTTGGAAGCATCCTTGATGCTCGCCTTGCGACCCTGATTGGCTTCGATCAGCTGGCGCAGATCCAGCGCATCCACCTCGTTCTCGCTCTCCTCATGGCCGGACTTGGCATACACGAGCTTCGCGCCATCAGCCGCGTAGGGCCAGAACGTGCCCATCACCGGAATCGGGAGCTCGTCGAGCACCAGCTCGCCGGCGGCGTTGGCGGGGATGCGTCCTTCGCGCAGCAGATACGCATGACCGTCCTTGAAGACGGTGACCTCGCGCACGGGCAGGGTCTGTGCTCGCAGCGTGGCGGCGGGCTTGTCCTGCGCGGTTGCGCAAAGGCAGGCGGAGAAAAGGGCAAGACACAGCGAGGGGAGGATCAGCGCATTCATGAGATGTGAAACGACACGGATACCGGAAACCCTGTCTCGTTTTCCGCCAACTTACAGGATTCCGCGTCTACCAGTACACGATCACGCCGCTGGAGACATTGAACAGTCCCCCCTGCGGACAGTGCGCCGCGACCGCATCGCGATACCAGACCTGGTAATAGCGGATCTGCCCGGGGGGAATCGGATCCCCCAGCTCTGCGGAGCGCTCACCCAGCTTGGGTTCGCCCGCATGCAGATCCGGCACGCGCGCATTCCCCTCGACTGCCTGCCGCACGAACAACCGGCGCACGACGCCCTCGGAGCACAAAACACCGTCTCCGAACGGCATCCCGATGCCTCCGTTGGAACCGGAAAGAAAAACGCACAGCGCACCCTCGGGCACGCCGGTCACCTGCAGACCGAGCGTGTCGGGCTGCGTGTCACCGGTGGCGTTGAGCAGGGCGCCGAGGCCGCCGGGAAGAGAATTGGCGCAGCCGCGACCGAGCGCACCGCTGGCGCAGGGGCAGGGCGTGAACTGCGTGCCATCGCCCCAGCACAGCGGCGTGTGGGATGACAGCTGTGCTTCGTGTGCGCCGAGATCGACATGGCGCACGAGCCCAACACCCAGATCCGGCATGCCCGGCTGGTCGATCATGCGCGGCAGACCCTCCGGATCGAGCACAGGCAGACCGGGCGCAGACCCGTTGCCGCGATCGACACAGGGCGAAACCGGGCTGAGCCGGTAGTCGCCGCGAACAGAATCGAGGAACAGCGGCTGGGCGCGCAGACAGTGCGGGCCGAGCGGTGCCGTCGCGAGGCAGCTGCTGCGCACATCGCCCGCGTTGCCGTCACCGCCCGTGTTATTCCACAGGATCGAGTTCTCGACGGCCGTGGCGGCATTGCCGTGCAGGCCCGCGCTGCCGCCGGGGGGTGCGAGGTTGTCGGCGAGCGTCAAGTGCAGAAAGCGCGCCGGCGCACTGCCGCACAGGATCGTGCCCCCGGCCAAGGTTGTGACGGTGTTCTGCGCCACGACGCAGTTGATGAACTCGCTCGGACCGGCAGCGAGCAGATCGATGGCGGAACCCTGCGGCGCCGTGTTGCGCTCGAAGCGGCAACTGTCGAATGCCCCGCGCGCGTTCTGGACCAGCTGCACGGCCGGGCCGTGATTGGCTCGGAACGTGCAGCGCACCATGCTCGGATCCGCATTGCTGCCGAGATAACCCGCGAGCCATCCGCCGGTGATCACCAGGCCATCGAGGCGAGTGGCGGCATCCGCTGTCCCGCTCTTGAGCACATGCGAGCTGTTGTCGGCGAACCGACCGAGGGCATCATCCTGGGCCAGATCGCCGGAGAGAATCGTGGCCAGGATGCGCGGTTGCGCCTGCGAGGAATGCGTTTCCCCGCCGGCGAAGCCGCCGAGGACGGCGACGCCGGCCTTGAGCACGAAGCTCTGCGAGGCATCGCCCGTGTTCGACGGCAAGTAGACGCCCTGCGCGACCCAGATCTCATCGCCGGCCTGAGCGCGCAGCAGCGCTGCCTGCAGCGCGTGGGGTCCGCGATGCGCGTCCGCCCAGCTGCTGCCGTCATTGGCCCCCTGCGTCTGCAGCGCCGACACATGGATCCTGCCCGCGCCGGCATGGGGCGCTGCGATCAGCAGGGCGAGACAGGCAAGGCGCATGGATTCAGCAGACCACGAAAGCTCAAGGGTGGCAACCGAGAGCGACTCAAAGCGGAAGGCCGCGGCACTTGCACCGCGGCCTCCTGCGAAAAGTTTTCCTCTCTCAGTCCCGGAACATCAGTTCAGTTCGAGATCGATGCGGTTGGAGAAGGCCCAGTACCAGGTGTTGATGTTGGCGGGGTCGGGCTGGATGAGTGTCGCCGCGGTGAGCTGAACCTCCGACTCGGCGAAGCTCGGGTTGTAGGCGGGGAGCGCGAGATGGATCGGGCTGCCCGTCGTGCCGAAGCCGACCGTGAACAGGCAGTTCTGAGTGAAGAAGTCGAGGCCCAGTTCGTTCTCCAGCAAGCCCGGAGCCAGCGCCGCACCGCTCGCATGCTGGTAGACCGATCCGTTCTCCAGCACGAGGCCATTCGGCAGCGCCAGCTGCTGCAGGTTGCCCGTGCCCGCGAGAATGAGGGTCAAGTTGCCCGAGACGCTGCCGTTGCTCTGCACCACGACCTCGGTTTCCCAGCGGTTGGCGGCCGGGTTGTGGCGCAGGTTGCCGATGCGGTCCATGGCGGGTGCGCCACTGATCGGCGAGCTCACGCCGCCGAAGACGATGCCGAAGGCGTCAAACTCATCGGCACCCATGTCCGCCTGATGCTGGAAGCTGCCCGTCAGGAGGCGCGACTGGAAGTCGAAGTCGTACGCGCAGTCCGTGCGGACGATGCGGGAGTTCGATCCGGCACCGACCGTCTGCGTCGTGGGAACCAGCGACAGCCCGACAACATCGGTCAGGCCCATGTCGATCAGCGGAGAACCGCTCGTCAGGTGCAGGTCACGGTTCTTGATGCGCACACCGGTGGAAGCATCACCGCCGGCGAACTGCGGAGTGGAAGTGAAGTTCCAGATCAGCGCAGGCTGGAAGCCGTAGTTCAGCAGGTATTGGTTCGACGGGACCTGCGCCCCGAGCATCCCGTCTTCGTCGCAGTTGAACGCGACGAACGTGTTTGCGCTCATCGGCAGGCTGCCGGGGGCAGCGACATCGGTGCTGGCAGGGTTCCACACGCAGTTGCTGGTGAAGTGAAGTTCCGGAAGGTTGACCCAGCGCGTGCCCGCAACATCGCCGAAGGCGATCGTGTTGCCCTGGACATTCGGCGCGCAGGCTTCCATCGCGAGGTTGACACCCCCATCGTGCAGGAGGTTCGACCACAGGCGCGGGCGGCAGTAGAACTCGCCGCCATCGATCTGCACATTCGTCTTGTAGTTGGAGACGCGGTTGGCGCGGATGTAGGGCGAGGTCAGCGGAATGGCTTCCGCGGAGGGTCTCTCCGTGCGGCCAAAGGGCCAGCCGTCGACCAGGATGCCCACGACGCCGTCGTAGGGCACGGGATCGTTGCTGATGATCTCGTTGCGCTCGATGACGGGCTCCACGATCGTCCAGGGCATCGCGTAGATCTCGATGCCGCGGCTGAAATCGCCGCCGATCCGGCAATCGCGGATCTCCGGCATGACGCTGGCCTGCGAGGAACCCGAGTGGGTGACCTGCATGCGGATCGAAGCCGCCGTGCCCGTGGCATCCATGTAACGGTAGTCGAGCTTGAGGCCGCGCAGCACCGAGGGCGGCAGGGCTTCATTGCCGACGCTCGAGAACAGGACCATCGCGTTGGCGCCCTGGTTCTGGTTGCGCTGGATGCTGACCTCACCCGCGCCGAGATCGATGCCTTCCAGAGTGATGCCGTGCGCGGGGATCACGAGCGGGAAGATCTCGCCTGCGGTATCGCTGTAGATGCCGGGCTTGATATTGATCGTGATCGGGACCTGACCAAGGCCGGCAGCAGGCGCGGCGGCGAGGGCGGCCGTGATGGTGCTGAACATCGCGCCCTGGCCGACCTCAAGTTCCACCGAGGTGAGGCCCGGGCTGTCTTCCCAGCGGCCGAGCAGCTCCGGCGTGGGAGCGGCCGCGGGGGCCAGCGGGTTCTGGTTGTTGGCTTCGCAGCGGTTGGCGAGGCAGAGGCTGCCGGTGATCAGGGAGAGGGTCAGCAAGGAACGGAACATGGCTTGGGGTCTCTTTCAGGGGTGGATGGGGACAGGCTGGTGGTGCCCGGACCGCCGCATCCGGTTGACGGAATCCCTGAAAAAGCCCCGGCCTAGTCGCTCCCCCGCCAGAACACGCGGTGCAGCACCGCCGCGATGGTCCAGTCAATGGCGGCCGTCCAGACCTGATGGGACAGGAAATGGGCCCCCCGGGCCACCTGCGTCAGGCTGAGCACCGCTCCGAACACGATCACGAACACCAGCAGGCCGCGCGCCAGCCGTTCCCGCCCCAGCGTGCGTGCGGCGAAGACATAGCCGAACAATGCGAAGGCGGTGGCAGCATGGGCGCCCGGCCAGCACTTGCCGAAGACCGCACCGAGCGGAACGGAATCGAACAGCCCGATGTGCGCGTTCTTGCCGCCGTACTCCGCGAGATCGTAGGGGCAGCTCTGGCAGGAGCCGCTCTTGATCAGGGAGATCGAAGCTGCGCCGAGCGCCATGCTCACCACGCAGTAAGCGAGCAGCTTGTGATACGGGCGCAGCGAGTCCTTCCAGAAACTCGCCACCAGCAGCGCCAGCGTCGTGATGCCGAGCACGACGACCGGCGGCTTGACGGCGTCATGCAGCCAGAAATCGAGCGTGGGATCCCGGCGCAGCGGAAAGGTGCGCGTCGCCGGATCCCAGAAGAGCCGCGTGAGCCACTCATCGCCGCCCAGCCCCATCAGCCAGATGAGCAGCAGCGCGATGCAGCCGTAGAAGCGTGCCGCCGTGCCGGCGGTCGGTCGCCAAGCCGGCGCGTTCATTTCTTCGAAAGGTAGTCCGGACTCAGCAGCTTGCCCGAACGGAACGAACGCGAGGCCGTCATGTAGTAGGCGATGGCCTGCTCGGCAAGCTCCGGCACCACCGCCGTGGGCGTCGCTTCGCGCGTCTTGGGATCGATGCGGAAGGCGGCGATCTTCTGCTTGGGCGAGAGCACCGTCAGGATGCCGTCGCGCAGATAGCCCAGCTCCTGATAGTTGCTGAGGAAGGCGCGCTCGATGACGGGGTCCGTGCCGAACAGGTTCTGACCGAAGAACTCATTTTCGCCGTACTTGCCCAGCAGACCGACCAGCGTCGGCGGTACATCGATCTGACTCATCAGTCGGGTCTCTCGGCCGGCCGGGAGCAGCTCCGGAGCATAGAACAGCAGCGGGATGTGATAGCCGGCGGGAGGCAGCTTGGTCTTGCCGGCAGCGGACGCGCAGTGATCCGCGACGATCACGAACAGCGTCTCGGCGAACCACGGGTGCTGTCTGGCCTGCTCGATCAGCCGGCCGAGGCAATAGTCGGTGTAGCGCACGGCACCCTTGCGGCCGCCAGGCGAGGGAATGTCGATGCGTCCGTCCGGGTAGGTGTACGGGCGGTGATTGGAAGTCGTCATCACGTGCGCGAAGACGGCCTTGCCCGCGCTCACCTCGCTGTCGATCGCTTCGATGGCTGCGTCGTACAGCACCTCATCCGCCACGCCCCAGACGTTCTCGAAGACGATCCGGGAATCGGGGATATCCGTGCGGTCGATGACGCGGTAGTCATTGCCCGCGAAATACGCGTTCATGTTGTCGAAGTAGCCGTAGCCACCGTACACGAACAGCGGTTGGAAGCCCTGATGCTCAAGCAGCTCGCCGATCGAGGCGAGGTGTTCATTGTGCGGGCGTCGCACGATGGCCTGGCCGGGAACCGGCGGCGTGCCCAACGACAGCGCCTCGAGGCCGCGCACCGTGCGCGTGCCCGATGCGTAGCAGTTCTCGAACAGCAGTCCCCCGCCAGCGAGCCGGTCGAACTCCGGCGTCAGCCCGTCCGCGGAACCGTAGACGCCAACGTACTTCGCCGAGAGGCTCTCGACTGAGACGAGCACCACGTGCCGCGGCGCCTTGCGGAAGGGTCCGAGCGTGGGAGCCTGTGCCTTGCGCTCATGCGTTCCGGTCTCGAGCAGCGGCTGGCGATGGACGCCGAGCTGCTTGAGGATCGCGTCCGCGCGCTCCTGCGGGATCGTCGCATAGAAGCGGTCGTAGTCGAGCTCGTTGCGGCGGAACGCAGCCGTGAAGCAGTACGGGCCGTTGCCCGAGAGCTCGTTGGCGAACGTGTTCTCGGAGAACTCCATCGCGTCGACCGACAGCAGCCCCAGGGAAACGCTCGGCAGCAACACCGCCGCCATGGCCTGCGCCAGACGCTGGCGCGCACTGCCTTGCGCCTCCGTCAGGCCAACGCGCGTGCGCAGGAACCACACCAGCGCCGTCATCGCGAGCAGCAGGCCGCCCAGGATCCAGAAGAGCGGGTAGGACTCGCGGATGTTCTGCACGACTTCGGTCGTGTAGATCAGGTAGTCGACCGCGATGAAGTTGAAGCGTGTGCCGAACTCTTCCCAGAAGACCAGCTCGCTGACGCCCGAGAAGATCAGCAACGCGATGGCGAACCACAGCCCGGCCCAGCGCAGGGCATGAAACAGACGGCTTTGCAGGAAACGCTGAGGGAGCACCGCACCCAGCAGCATCAGCGGCGCCAGCAGCACGGCCAGCGTGGCCAAGTCAAACAGCAGGCCCAGACCGAAGGCGCCCAGCGCCTGCCCCGGACTCAGGTTGTCGATCTGCAGGAACAGGGCGATGCGCACCAGCAGCCAGCAGCCCAGAGCCACCAGACCCAAGAGCTGCCAGGCAGCCAATCGACGTTGAGACATTTCCCTATGCTGGATCCTGAGGCCCCCGGCATCAAGCGATCCAGCGCCGGAAATCGTCAGCGCACGGGCACCTCGATGCGGGCTTCCCCGCGCCCGGAGAGCGTGAAGCGCCCTTCTCCGCCGCCGTCGGAGTTCGTGAGCGCGCGGAAGCGGTACTCGCCTGCCGGCAGGCCGCGCAACAGCAGCTCACCGTCGGATCCGGTCTGCAGCCCCCCTGCGGGCATGGCCACGCGTCCCGCTTCGATCCACCGGCTCAGCGTGCCGCCCAGCTCGCTGCACTCAAGCTCGATGCGCACGCCCGGCACGGGTTCGTTGTAGTTGTCGAGCGCGACCAGCCGCACGTCCCCCAGCGCCCGCAGCGGCAGCGCGATGGCCTTCGGCGAAGGCAGTCGCACGGTCCGCTCCTCCAGCCAGTAGCCCAGATGGCGCACGAAGACGGTGTACTCGCCGTCGTTGCAAGCCTGCGTCAGCACGCGGCCCTGCTCATCGCTCGTGTAGCGACTGCGAGCGAGCGCGGAGTGCCCCTTGTGCTCGAACAGCACGACGATCCCCGCACGCGGCTCACCGCGCTCGGTCACGAGCAGCTCCAGACGGCTGCCGGCCTCGAAGCTCACGGTGTTGAGACCGCTGCGCAGCTCAAGCTCTCGGCCGCGCTGCAGACCCAGTTCGTCATGATCCAGAGCCAGCAGCGCGCGTCCGGGCGGTACCGCACCGAGCGCGAGCTTCCCCTGAGCATCCGTGATGCCGCGCAGGAACCAGTGCGCACCCGCTTCGCGCCCCACGGCCTCCACCTTGACGCCGCTGAGCGGCTGCCGGTTGGCATCGACGATCGCAAGCTCCGCCATTTGCGAGCCCGGCGTCAGCTCGACGCGCTCGCGCAGGCCGGCCTGCAGCCGCACGGGCCTTGCCGCCGTGATCTCCTCGCGTACGTTCCGCAGCTCCAGCGTGTACTCGCCCGCGGGCAGTCCTGTCAGCACGACGGGATCGCTCTGCGGAACGCGCAGCGAGCGCACGGCCTCGCCGCGCCGCTCCGGAGAACGCAGGAGCAGCTCGCCTCCGACCGCGCGCCGGGCTGCGTCGCCGGCGCCCAGCTTGACTTCGAGGCTGGCCGTGCCGCCGAGCGTGAAGCGGACGATGTTGCGCGGCTGCGATGAGATCGCAACCCACTGGTTCATCAGGCTGCCATCCGGCAGATGCAGATTGATCAGCGCAGCGGAAGGCGATTGCCCCGGCAGCAGCAGCCGCCCGTCTTCCGGCAGTGGCGTGGGTGGCAGCGAGAGCCCCAGCGGGCTCGAGACGAAGTACCCCTTGAGCGGCAGGCCGGAAGGCTCGCTCACGATCACTTCCAGCGGGCTGCGCTTCTGCAGCGCGATCACGCGATGGAGTTCCCCCTGCGCCGGATCGAAGCGATAGTTCTCGACCGCCACCGCATAGCCCTCGGCGCTGACCATGATCGCACCCCCCGCTTCGCCGATCTGCGGCAGCGCAAAGCCGCCCTGCGAATCGAGCGGGATGACGATGTCGCGCGACCACGACAGGCTGCTGCCGACCGAGTTGTGCAGCACAATGCGCGCCTGCGGCAGAGGCTCACCGGTCTGTGCATCGATCACGCGTCCGCGCGCTGCCACCGGCTCGGGGATCTCGAGCTGACAATCGGTCAGGCGCCCGGGTTCAACGGTGACCGTCAGCGGCCGCGTCTGCGGCCAATCCCCGGCCGTGGCCTGCATCGAGTAGCTGCCCGGCGCGAGGTCGCGGATCGTGGCGACACCTTCGGCGTTGTCACAGTCCTCGACCCAGCCCTTGCGCGGATCGCCCTGCCAGAAGCTCAGCTGATACTTCGGGACAGCTTCGCCGCGCCGCGTCAGCCGCACCTGCACTCCGCCCGCCGGCAGCATCTCGATGCGCACCGGCGGCATTTCCGGAGTGAACAGCAGCGGACCGACGGTCGCCGGCGCCAGCGGTTCGGCCCATGCGCCGATCACGAAGGCCTGGGACATGGGAACTCGCAGTTTCGCCCGGCCATGCTCGTCGGTTTCGGCCCGGCTCGCGGTCACGAACGTGTTCCAAGAGGGCGTCGCCGATGCCTGCAGAATCGCCTTTGCCACGGGCTTGCCCTGCGGATCCGCGACCTCCACCTCGAGGCTCCCGCCGAGCACGAGATCAAGCGAAACGTAGACGCGCTCGCCGGCCTGCGGCATGGCCCGGTCCACGTAGCTTTCCAGCAGCGGACCACCGCCGGCGCGCAGCCGCAGGGCCTTGAACTCGCTGACGCAGGGCAGATCGAGCGGTCCGAAGCTGCCGTCCTCCCGGAAATCAATGCGGCCGCACAAGCCCAGGCCGCCTTCCGACTTGCCGGGTTTCAACAGACCGTAGGCCACCAGATAGGCACCCTCGGCCTGCAGGCCGGCCGCCGGAACGCGCAGCTGCCCTTCAAGCTGAAACGTCTCGCGCAGCACCAGCGTGATGGCGGCATTGCCTTGCTGGAAGGCGGGCGCGGAAAGCAGCACTCCGGAGCGTGCGTACGCGAAGAAGATGCCGTCGGCCGAAGAGATGCGACATTCACCCTGCGCATCGGTGCGCAGCGTGCGCAGATAGAGCTTGCGAGCCGCCTGTTCCGGTGGAAGGGGCACCGGCGGCGTTGTGTTGGAGAGGCTGAGAAACTGCAGGACTTCGGCCATGGCGACGCGATTGCCGCTCGTATCCACGACCCGCACCGGCACGGACGGTTCAGCGACCAGCCGGATCTCGGGGGGAAGCGCCGTTGCACCCGCTGCGATCCCCACGGAATGCGCGCGCATGCCTTGCGCCGTGACCCACAGCACGCTGCCATGCGCAGCACTGCCGTCCGGTGCCTTGACGAAGCGGAATTGCCCGTCGGCGGCGCTGACAGCCTGTTGCAGGTGCTCACTCAGGGCTGCGCCGTGATCCCGATGAGGTCTCGCCTGCACGCTGGCCCACTCCGGCAGCAGCGCCCCCCAGCTGAGCTCGGCCGCGGGAACCGGTTGGCCTTCCGGACCGACAACCCTTCCCATCCATGCAACCGTCGGGGCCTGCGAGCGGTCGTCCGCGGGCGCCGCCGCGAGCTCGGAGAGCGGCTGGACCGACTCCGGCACGGGCTTTGCTTCAGCCTCGGTCGAAGATTCCGATTCGATCGGGGAATCGGGACCGGCGGCGTTGCGCGTGTCGCTTCTCCCCGGTGAGCGGAAGACAACCACTCCCACGGCGGCCAGAGCGAGGACAGCAACCAAGGTCAAGAGAATGCGGGGGGACATGTTTTTCACACCTTTTTGGAAGTAATGCAACGACCCGACGCGAGCGCTGCTTGTTTTCAAAGCTATATCCGTGCCTTTCTTTTCTCGCTAGTAGACGAACCGCTTTTCTTTCTTTTTCAGGATTGACAGCTTGAGACATTCGTGCAGGATCGATGCACGCTCGCCATGGAAGCCCAACCGGTCTCCACCATCGCCCGCGCGCTCGGTGCATCGCCCGAGTGCACGCCGGCCATGCTGATCGCGCATCTGCGCGCTGTGCGCTCGCTCGAACTGCGTGCGCGCTGCGAGGCCCGCATCCGCACCGAACACCTGTTCCTTTCCGCGGCGCGACTCGAGGCACGCACACTCGCACGACTGTCGTACCGCGCGCTGGTGGATGCAGCTCCGGAGGACATCAGCGCCTGGATCGATCAGCAGATCGAGCACGCCGCCGTCGAGCTGATCACGGAGGATCTGCTGATCCCCGAAACCGCGCCCCAGCCGGAGCCTGCGCTCGAATGGGCACGCTCGCTGGGTATCGAACCGCAGCACGCACATCTGGCCTGCGCCCAGCTCAACATCCTCCCCATCGAACTGCGTCGCGCCTGCCGACGCCTCTTCGAAGGCTCCGACACGCTCAAGAACTGCGCCGCCGAGATGGGGCTTTCCTGCAAGGATCTGAAGGAGCAGATCGAGGAAGTCCTGACGCACATCCACCGCATGACCGCGCCCGACGCCGGAGTGGAATCCACATGAGCCCGCCCAAGTCCATCGACCCCGTCTTGCAAGAGCTGGTGCGCGAGATCGCGCAACAGCCGCACTCGCGATTGCTGCGCGATTCAACACAGCATGCATCGCAGGATGCATCGCGCCATGCAATGAGCGATGCCATCAACGATGCCATCAGCGATGCCGCCTGCGAGACGCCCCGTGGGATGATCCGCGAGACGGCACCCTCCGAGCGGCCTTCCTCCGCGGAGAGCGAGTTGCTGCGCGTCTACCGCACGCAGGCGGCACAGCTGTGGTGCGATGCCGCGCTGGAGAGCCTGCTGAAGAGCAAGACCGGCCGCGAGGTGCTGTTCCAGACCCGGGAGACAACCCCTGCGCCGGTGACGATGACGCGCATCCGCAAGGAGCAATCGCTCCTGCAGGGCCAGGCTGCCGACATCGGTCCGATCGAGCTCCTGCTCGGGATCTGCGGCAACCAGGATCACGGGCCGGAACAGCAGCCGGAAAAGTGCGGTGCCGCAGCCCTGCAGCTCGCCCGCATCTCTCATCGCCTGTTCCCCTCGGCCCGCGCCTGCATTGTGCTGGCGGATGCGCACTGGGATGCAGGGGATCGATCCGGAGCCCGCACCGCCTGCGTTGCCGGACTGCGCGTCGCCGCCCGAATGGCCGAGAAGGCGCAACTGCATGAGCGACTGGGCATCTATGCGCGCCAAGACGGCGATGGCGCCGGGGCACTCCACCATGCGATGCTCGCGAGCAGACAGGATGCCCGCAATGTGGGCGTGCTCTGGAATGGCCTGCGGACGAGCCTGGAAGGGGGCAACGAACGCAGCGCGCTCACCCTCGGAGGGCAGCTCGACACGGCCTGCCACCTCGATGCCGTCACCGCCCGGAGACTCGCGGACGGTCTGCGTCAGCGCCGCGACGCTCGACGCACGCCCGCTGCCATCACCTTCCACCCACACTTTGGCCGGATTCGGGCCCGACTCGGGTTCACTTCAAGAGGATTGATCGATGCTTTCGCCTGAACGTTTCTTCCGTTGTGTCCTGCTTCTGCTCTGCCTGTTCCCGAGCCTTGCCGGGCTCGGACGAGCCGATGATCTGATCTCCGCCCCCACGGCCGTTCGGATTCCGGATGAGGAACGCCCCAAGCGCCATCAGGGACCGATCGAACTCACACATGTCGGCCAGCCGCCCGGCCCCTGAGCCGCATCACGGACCACAGGCCCTGCAGCATTCCTGCAACAGACTCTCAATCCGGCAGCGTCATCGCGGGCCGGACACCGATACTGAGGTAGCGGAAGCTCGGCTCGTGGTTGTCACGAGCCGCACTGCGCGCCAGCCTCGCTCCGTTCACGAAGCACCCGCCGCGCATAATGCGCCGCGGGTTGCTCTCGGGAATGTACGGCCGCGTGTAGCACGTAAGGGGATCCGCTGTCCACTCCCACACATTGCCGATGATCTCATGCAGGCCGAGCGGGTTGGCGCGCGTGCAGCCCATGGGGCCGTGCAGCGCATGACCATCCTCGAATTCCGGCCATTCCTGCAGATCGGGCCAGTCCGAACCCAGCTGAAGCGCACTCCGGTCGGCGATGCTCGCCGCGCCGCTCATGCTCTCCCGCTCTTGACCGGTCCACCAGGGCGTGCTCGTGCCGCCTCGGGCGGCGTACTCCCACTCGACCTCGGAGGGCAGACGCAGACCGGTGCGCGGCAGCTGCTCAGAACAGTCGGTCCAGCTGACCTGCTCGACAGGATGCATACGGGTGATCTCCGCCCGATGATCTGCTGCAAACAGACTCTGCTGAGTTTCGCTGAGCTGATCCCACTCAGCCTGCTTCAGGTTGTACCCCGTCGAATAGAGACTAGGGCTGCTTCCGGTGAGTCGCTCCCACTGAGCCTGACTCAACTCGAATTTCGAGATCAGGAAGGCCTCGGCGAGCGCTTCGTGGACCGGACCTTCCATGACGGCGGCTTCCGGATCGTAGTTGGGTGCCGCAGGATCGTTGCGCTGGCATCCCATCGCAAAGCGCGCACCCGGCAACAGGACGAGCACGATGCACGATTCCTCGCTCAGCACAAGCCTCCCATCCGCCGAGCGCTCCGGAACCCGGCCGCTGGCGGCATGTGCGAACTCCCACAGCCCTGTCTGCGGGTCAGGACCGATCGGCAGCAGACCCTCGATGACGCCCAACCTGCGGCCGCGTGGCAGGATCCTTTGCTCATAGACGGGACTGGTCGCGATGGCGCTCAGCGCGCTCGACCAGGCCGTGCGCGCCGCTTCCGATTCCACGGTTAGGTTGGCGATGCGAAGGGCCTCGGAGAGTCGGCGCGGAACGCCCCAACCATGACGCTCGCTGATGCCGGCGGTCGCAAGCCCGCCCCTGGATTCATCCACCAGCGCTTCGAGATTCTCGATCAAGTGCGAATACTGAGTATCCCACCAGGCGTCCTCGACGGCGAGATAGCGAAAGCGCGCATCAGCCGCGGCATGTGCGGGCTCCACGCGATCCTGATCCGCAGGCAGCGCGCGCGCGCGCAGTTGTTCCCGATCGGCACGGTGTTGCTTGAGACCCGGCTGCGCGGGCAGACCGGCTGCAGCGTGCGCAGGTCGACCTTCAATCAGCTCGCCGGCACGCCGGATCCAGTCCTCGTAACGGGGCACCAGCGCGCGGGAAACCGGCCAGAGTTGATCGGCTTGCTCATTGAGGTCTTCCAGAATCTGGAAGACGGAGAGCGACTGCACGTCATCCGCTTTTTCCTTCGCGGCGAGGGCCGCGGTCTCGGCCTCGATCGCACTGCGCGTGGCCTCGCTGGCCTTGGCGAAGGCATACACCGCCAGCCCCGCGATCGTGACGGTCGCCATGGTGCTGATGGCGAGGGACGCACTGGCCACCGGATGGCGCAGGATCCACTTGCGCAAGCAGTCGGACCGGCCCAGCGGCCGCGCCGCGATCGGTTCGTGCCGCAAATGGCGTCCCAGATCGTCCGCGAAGGCCTCCATGCTGGCGAAGCGCTGCCCGATCTCCTTGTTTATGGCTTTCAAGGCGATCTGCGCGAGATCACGCGGGCACTGTGAGCGCAACTGACAGGGATCGACCGCGTCCGCGTGCAGAATCTGATCGATGATCTGCGGCGGTGAGTCCCCTGTGAATGGCCGCCGCAACGTCAGGAGCTCGTACAGCACCACGCCCAGACTGTAGACGTCGGTGGCAGGCCCGAGCACGGTCGCATGCCGGACCTGCTCGGGACTCATGTAGTAGTAGGTGCCCGCCAGTGCGCCCTGCGTCAGCACGGAGCTGGCATCGACCAGACGCGCCAGCCCGAAGTCGGCGACCTTGGGGTGCTCGCGCTCGTCGAGCAGGATGTTCTGCGGCTTGAGGTCGCAGTGGATGATGCCTGCACGGTGCGCCGCCTCCATCCCGCGCGCGATCTCCTGCACCAGGCGCGCGATCCTTCGATAGTATTGCTCCGGCAGCTGCTCCTCCAGCCGGAGATCCTCGATCGTGTCGCGCAGCGAGTAGGAACCGGGCACAAGCTCCATCGCGATCCACTCGATGCCGCGGTCCTCGCCGCGCGCGTAGGTGCAGACCAGATTGGGATGGTGCACGCGCGCCGCCGCCAGAGCTTCCCGCTGAAAATCCGCGATCACCTCGGGATCGGAATGCGCGTGCAGCAGCAGTTTGAGGGCCACGCGACGGCCCATGCTGTTCTGCTGCGCCTCCCAGACCTGGCCCATGCCTCCTTTGCCGAGCCAGCGCACGAGCTGGTAATCACCGATGTGGTCGCCTTCGCGGAAGAACTGCGCCTGAGGTCGCGCACGGGACTGCGAAAGGAAGGCGCGGTCGCGACGCAGAAACGGCGTCGCTTCCAGCTCGGGCCGGGGCGCATCTCCGGCACCCGCGATCAGGCGCAGAAAACGCTCCTGACGCTGATGCAGTTGACGCAGGGCATCGGCCTGTGCGGGATGGGAGGCGAGCAGTTGCTCCAGACTGGGGCCCTCCCCGCGCTCACTCGCCGCACGGAAGCGAGCGTAAATCGACTCTGCCAGAGGATCCGGCGTGTGCTCGGGGGAGGGTTCCGGGGGCGCGGGAGGCGTCACGGGCTGGAGTGTTGCACGGAGGTGAAGAAAAGGGAAGTCGCGCACCCGCTCAGCGCAGCACCGGTCGCATGACGCGCAGCCCCACATCCCCCACGCGGTGGGTGTAGGTCAGGGCACTTGAGAAGGAAGCCTGTCCCTCCTGCCCGGGATAGCCGTGCGAGCCGCCGCGGAATTCCTTGTACGCCGATCGCTTGCGATCCCGCAGACCATCACCGGGGCGGTAGTGCACAGGGGGCAGCTCATACGCGAGCAATTGCGCATCGGCGCACCATTCCCAGACATTGCCGTGCATGTCGTGGAAACCAAACGGGTTGGGCAGGCCGATGCCGACCGCCCGCATGGCGGGGACAGGCCCGTTGCGCGGCAGGACGTTCTCGATTCCCAGCAGGCTCTCCTCGCTGACGCCTGTCCACCACGGGGTGCGTGTACCCGCGCGACAGGCGAATTCCCATTGCACTCCGCTGGGCAGGGCGAGCCAACCGAGAGTTTCGGACCACAGCTCGTTGGCATCCTGCCAGCTGACCATCGTCACGGGCAGCATGTCGCCCTGCTCCGCGTGGTGCGTCCAGGGCTTGGCGCCCAGTCGATCCCATTGCTCCTGAGTCAGTTCGTGCTTGGCGAGGAAGAAGGGAACGAGATCGATGCCGGTCACCGCCTCCGGCTGCCAGCTGTTCTTGCCGGGCACCGGATCTTCGCTCGGCACGCGCCCCCCCGGCAGCAGAATGAAGATGATTCCAGTCTCCGAGTCGATGCTCAGGCGACCATGCTCGTCGCGCAGCGCCTCTCCGTCGGCCCCCCTGGCCGGCTCACGGCCGGAAGGCAGATGGACGAACTCCCACAGACCGCTGATCGGATTCTCTCCGATCGGAAGCAAGCCGAGCTGTGGCTGCAGTGGATGGCTCTGCGGCCACGTCACGCCTGCGTAGCGGGGCGAATGCACAATCGAGTCCAGCGCGCAGTTCCAGCGCTTCTCCGCCTCGGGACCTTCGAAGGCGAGCCGCGCGCTTGCCTGTTCGCCGCCGATGCGCCGCACATCGCGCTCGGTTTCCTCGAGGCGGTCATGCCACCACTGCTGCTCGCTGCTGGCGAACTCCCAGGTGCGCCGGATCGAACAGGCATCGCGCAGCCGGGCAATGCGCCGCTCCAGGGGAATGCGGGCTCGGGCGATGCGGGCCTCGACCTCGAACCGCTCCGTTTCGAGCTTGGCCTGCAGGGCTTCCCACTCGGCCTTGCGCAGCGGGAGGTTTTCCCCGCTCCAGTTCTGCACCAGCGTGCGCAGCTGGTGCATTCCATCCGCCAGCCAATCAGGCTCCGGTCCGCCGAGCTGTTCGGCAATCTGAAGGCCGGCAGCGATGCCGTTTTCCACCTGACCGTTGATCGCGAGCATCATGGCGCAGGCGTAGACACACTCGGCCCTGTGTTCGGGGGGAGCCAGCTCCAACGCACGCCGCGCCAGCGCCAGCGCGCGCGGTTCTTCGCCGTAGCCGCGGGCACCATCGCCTTCGACAAGTTCCCAGGCGCGCTTGCGCAGTGCGTTCCAATCGGCGAGGCCATCATCGCCCGCCTTCAAGCTCGGTTCCGGCCAAGGCTCCATGCCCAGCATCCGTCCGCGCCAGCGCAGCTCGCGTTCCATTCGCAGCAGGCCCTCGCGCTGCAGCGGCTCAAGCTGCTGCAGCTCCGTTTCGACCTCCTGAAGCTTCGCGTACTCGGGATGGATCACGAAGTCCCGCCGTGCATCCTCGCCGGTGTAGGCCTTGAGCTGCTGAGACTGGCGCAGCTCCGCCAGCATGGCCTCCACATCCTTGAGGCCAGGCTGCCAATCTGCGGCACTTATCTCTGCGGCGGCATCCGCAGTGCCGACTCCCTGGACCAATCGGGTGGCGCGCTGCAGCCACCACTGCGTGCTGGGTGTCGGCAGGCCCGCGAGAAAGGCTTGATCATTCGATTCCGCACGGAAGCGCTGCAGCTCCTGAATCATGCCGCGCAGACGTGCCTTGCGTGCTTCGGTCTGCAGCTGCTGGTTGCGCTGGTCCAGCGAGATGTTGGCGAGCGTGACGCGCTGTTCGTTGGCGCGCGATTCGCTCGCGAAGTGCAGGGAGAATACAAGCCCGCCGACCAGCGCACACAGCCCTCCGGCCAGCGCGACCGTCAGCGCGCGGTTGCGCTGAACCCACTTGCGCGCTTCCGCGAGAGCTCCGGTTGCGTGAGCCGAGACCACCTGACCTTCGAGGTAGGCCCGCAGATCCGCAGCGAGGGCCTGCATGTCCGGGTAGCGCAGCGCGATGTCGCGCTGCATGGCCTTTTCCGTGATCGCGATCAGCTCCGCAGGAGCGTTCACCAGTGGCTCCGGTGCGGCGTTGCGCAGCGCCTGCAATACCGCCCGTGCCGTCGGAGAGCTCCCGCGCGGCGTGTACGGTGCGCTGATGCGGTCCACGGAGAGCAAGTGGTACAGCATGGCGCCGACGGAATAGACGTCCGAGTGCGGACCGATCCGTGCAGTTTCTCCCAGCGCCTGCTCCGGCGACATGTACGAAGGCGTGCCGATGATGTCCCCGTCACGCGTGATGAGCGAATCAGCGCTGTTGTCCTGTGCTTCGCTGGCCTCGCTCCAGCGCAGATCGTGAGTGTCTCGATCGCCGAGATCACGCGCCAGGCCCCAGTCCATCACATAAGCCTCGCCGTAACGCCCCACCATGATGTTGGATGGCTTGAGGTCGCGGTGGAGGATGCCCTTGTGGTGCGCGTAGCTCATTGCTTCGCACACGCGCAGGATCACGTTCAGAGCCCGGGTGATCGTCCAGCCCTCCTTGCCTTCGCGCACACGCTCGAAGACCGTGCGCAGATTCTCTCCCTCGACGAGCCGCATCGTGAAGTAGAGCTCTCCGTCGGCGGCGATACCGACCTCGTGCACCGGGACGATGCCGGGGTGGTCCAGGCGTCCGGTGATCTGCGCTTCCTCGAGAAAGCGCGCCAGCAGCCGTGCTGTCGCCGGCTTCCCCGCGGGAGCGCTGCCGTCCGACTCCTTGCCGCGGATGCGCTTCATCGCCAGCGTCCGCCCCATTTCCGTGTCCCATACCCGCAGGACCACGCCCATGCCTCCGCGGCCGATCTCGCCCTGCACCTTGTAACGCGTGTCGCTGCGGGAGCGAGCTCGCATCCGCTCCAGCGCAGCGCCGACGCTCCGCGATTCCAGCTCCGAAGCCGGCGTCAGGCGCTGCTGCACCTGATCCGTCCCCAGCGAGCGGAGCAGAGCACGCCAGCCGATGTGCTCCTCACGCAATCTTGCCAGCTCGGGTCCATGCTGCGGATGCTCCGCGCACAGCCGCTCCCAGGCAACCTCATCGTCACTCGCGAAGCGAGCGCAGTGCTGCTCGTAGAGCTCCCGCGCGTTCATGGCAAGACACGACGCGCGGGACGCACGCCCGTCGTGGCACTGCGGAGCTCCGGTGTCACATTGTCACGCAGAGAGACCCGAGCCTGATGGGCAAGATTGACGAAGCTGCCGCCACGGATGATCCGCAGGCTGCTCGCGGTTCCGGGCATCTCCGGATCGCGCTGCATTTCCTGGGTGTAGTTCTCGGACGCATCGGAACAGAACTCCCACACATTGCCCTGCATGTCGTGGAACCCGAGACCATTGGGTGCCAGCGATCCGACTCGCGCATGCGATGTGAAGCCGTCATTCCACGATTCAAAGCTCGAAAAGCCGGCGTTGTGGACGCGAGCCCACTCATCCGACAGGTTGGCGTAGTCGGCCAGTTGTGCCCCGCTGAGGCCGCCCGCCACGGGTGAATCGCCGCCAGCGCGAGCCGCGAACTCCCATTGCGCTTCGGTGGGATGCTTCAAGCCGAGTTGGCGGAGCGCCCGGGACGATTCGATCCACGACACCTGCTCCATCGGGTGCTGTCCGGTCCACCGCCCGAAGGACCGGTTCCAATCCGGGCTGTAATTGAGGTCATTGTAGTAGGCGATGTTCTTGCTGCGCAGGCGCATCCATTGGGCCTGGGTCAGCTCGTGCTTGCTGAGGAAGTAAGGACTCAGCTTGACCCGGTGCACGGGACTCTCCGTCCAGAGAGCTTTGGGATCGTAGTTTGCGGCTGCTGGATCCTGAAACTGGGCGCCCATGAGGAAATCGCCGCCCGGCACCAGCACGAGCAGGATGCCGGTCGACTCCGTCATCAGGGCACTGCCATCCTCGGCGAACTCCGGACGGTCACCTGAGTCGAGCACCCAGAATTCCCACAGCCCCGAGTTGGGATCCGCGCGCAGCGGCAAGAGGCCCTCTTGCGGAACGAGCGCACCGCTGCCCGGCCACAGGCTGTCCTTGTAGAGCGGACTGGATGCGATCGCGTCCAGCGCTTCGGACCATGCTTCGCGAGCGTGCAGTCCGTCGATGGAGCGCTCGCGAAGCGAGCGCGCGTTTTCCAGTTGTCGCGGCACTCCCCAGCCATGTGCGAGTGACACACCGGTGGAATAGAGTCCGCCCCGCTCCGCGGAGGAGAACTCCTCCAGTGAATCGATCAGGCGCGCCAGCTGCTCATCCCACCAGGCATCCTTGGGGTCTGCGTAATGGAAGCTGGTCTGGGCTCGTACGGCGACACCCAGTTCCTCGTGCAGCTTGCGCAGAATCCCGATCTGAAAACGCGCAGAAGCGACGCCGGTCGAGCGTTCGTAGCGGGAACGCGAAGCCTCGCGACGCTGCCAGTGACTGCGGCGCGCTGCCTGATCCTCGGGCGCACTGGCTTCCACAGCCTCCTGCAAGCGCGCAAGTCCCGCCTCGAACTGTCCGTTGAGGAACAGCGCCTCACCGAGCGCTTCGAGGACCATGCCGCGCTCGTTCGCACTCGCGTGCTCAAGGGCGCGCTCCACAAGGAACAGCGCACGCCCCTCCTGACCATGCTGGGCATGTTCCGAGTCTTCCACCATCAGCGGAGCAGCCATCGCCAGCAACGCATCCGCATGGACGGGCAGGTCTTCCTGTTCCCACTGTTTGCGAAGCGCAGTGACATCCGGCCATGGCTCATCACCGATCATGCAACGCAGCCAGGTGATGCGCCGGCCGACCTTGTCCCATTCGGGGTACAGGGGGGCACGGCGCATGTCTTCAGCCTCCTGAGCGGGCGTGCGTTCCAAGGCCCTTTCGCGCAGCTGGCGCAGTCGCCGCCGATGGTCTTCCAGCCCCGGACGCCGCTCGGGTCCGGAGCTCTCTCCTTCAATCAGAAGCCGCGCGCGCTCCAGCCACGCTTCGTAGCGGGCTGCCATGGCTGCATTCGCGGGCCACAGCTCTTCGGCCTCGCGTATCAGCTCATCGAGTTCCTTCTGAGCCGAAAGCGACAGGATGTCCTCACTGCGCTGCAGTGCCACCTGCGCATGGCGCTCGGCTGTCCGTGCGTAATCGCGCGCCAGCCATGCCACGGCGCTCAAGGCCGGCAGAGCCACGGCGCTCGCGATCAATGCGGTCGCGGCGACGGGGTTGCGGCGACTCCACTTGCGAAGCCTTGTCCACAGACCGGCTGGGCGAGCCTGAATCGGGACATGGCTCAGGTGACGAGCGAGATCCTCCGCCAGCGCCCGCATGTTCGCATAGCGGCGGGCAGGTTCCTTCTCGAGCGCCTTGAGGCAGATCAGCGACAGATCGCGCGGGCACTGATTGCGCAGCACGGAAGGCTCGGGCGGATCGTGCTTGAGGATCTGCTCGCAGATCTGGTGGGAGCTGTCGCCGTCGAAGGGGCGGGTGAGCGTCAGCAACTCGTACAGCATCACCCCCACGCTGAACACGTCGCTGCATTCATCCGCGGCGCGGGATCCGGATCCGACCAGTTCCGGCGCCAGATAGTGATAGGTGCCGATCAGCGCACCCGTGTGCGAATGGCTGGGGTCATCCAGCAGGCGCGCCAGCCCGAAGTCCGTGATGCGCGGGGTTCCGCGCGCGTCGATGAGTACGTTCTGGGGCTTCAGGTCGCGGTGGATGACACCGGCCTCGTGCGCGGCCTGCATGCCGGAGGCCACGGAGTGGATCAACCTCGCCGTTTCCGCGTAGTACTGCGGCGGCAGCTCGGCGACGCGCCGCATCTTCTCGATCGTGTCGCGCAGGGTCAGGGACCCGGGGACGAATTCCTGCGCGATCCACTCAATGCCGTCCGCATTGCCACGGCCAAAGGTCTGCACAAGATTCGGGTGGCTCGTGGCACCACCGGCTCGTGCTTCCCTTGCAAACCAGCCGAGGGACCCGGGCTCGACGCGATCCGGCAGGAGGAACTTGAGCGCGACACGGCGCTTCATGGAGGACTGCTCGGCCTCCCAGACCTGCCCCATGCCGCCCTTGCCGACCAGTCGGAGCAGGACGAAGTCGCCGATCCGTTCACCCGCCTGAAAGGTCCGCGCCGACGCGCCATTCGCCTCGGCCGAATCCGGCCTGCCCCTCGGCTCGATGCGGCCGAAGAGCAGGGAAACGCTCTGTTCGCGCTGCTGCCACGCGCGCAGCTCCGCGGCGAGATGCGGATGCTGCTCACACAGACGCTCGAAGTGCTCCGGCCGAGCCAAGCCACGATCACGCCGTGCGCAGTAGTCGAAATACAGCGCCTCGGCGCGACTGGCGCCTTGTTCCTGCGTCGAGCTCATCGGGGGCGGCGCAGATTCTACTCTACGCCGCCCGCGCGCAAGCTCTCCGGCTTCCTCACCAGTTGAGGATCAAGCCGCTGGTGATGTTGAAGGTCGACCCGCTGGGCGCGGGGCAGAAGGCCGCATCCGAGTCGCGGTAGTAGACCTGATAGAAGCGCTGCGAGCCGGCGGGAATCACATCGCCGAGCAGGGCCGAGCGGGCGGAGATCGAAGGATCGCCGGCGCCGGGGGCCGAGGCGATGCCGCCGGAAGCCACCTTGATGTAGAGGCGCTTGAGGCTACCGCCGACGCAGCGCACACCATCGCCGAACACGGCGCCTGCCGCGACATTGGCCGTGCCTTGCAGGAACACACAGGGCACCGTGGCGAGCATGTCGCTAGCCGTCAGCACCACCGTGTCGGGGTTGGCCGTGCCGCTGACGCTCAACAGCGCACCCGGCGAGAACAGGTCGGAGTTGAGGCAGCCGCGGCCCGCGCCGCCGGTGTTGCCGCAAGGACAGGGTGTGCTCAGCGAACCGTCGCCGAAGCAGAAGGCGGTGTAGAGCGTGTTGGGCAGCTCGTGCGCACCCATGTCGACGAGCGGGGCAACCCCCGAGCCGGTGTCGGCCACGGCGGGGTTATCGGCCTGGCGCGGCAGCCCGGCGAAGTCCGTCGTCGTGCCTGCCGGGATCTGGCCATTCGAGCCTGCATCCGTGCAGGGCGAGAGCGGGCTGAGCCGCAGGTCACCGCCCGCGCCGTTGACGAACAGCGGATCGGTGTTGAGGTTGCCCACGCCGGCGAGTCCGCCCTGAATGCAGGAGTACGTTGCGGCGACACCGCTGACGTTGTTGATCAGGTTTTGCGCGCCACCCGGACCGGAGTTGTTGACCACGATGCAGTTGGCGATCGAGATCTGGGGCGAAGAGAGAATGCCTGCCGTGTTGTTCGAGACGGAAGTGTTGCCCGTGATCGTGCAGTTGCGCAGCACAGGCGTCGAGTTGCTGACCCAGACGGCACCGCCGCCGCCGGCGCCTGTTGCGGTGTTGCCGCGGAAGATGCAGTTGGTGAACTTCGAGTTCGAACTTCCAAAGCACTCGACGGCGCCTGCGCGGGCTGCCGTGTTGCCCACGAATTCGCAGCGCAGGAAAGTGCTGGTTCCGTTGTTCATATCGAAGGCACCGCCGAAGCTGCCCCCGATGTTGTTCAGGAACAGTGTGTCGATGAAGGTCGGGGTCGCGCCGTTGATGTAGCCCGCGCCGCCGCCGAAAGTGCAGCGGTTCGAAACGAAGCGGCAGTTGCGCACCGTGACCGCGGAGCCGGTGAGGCACAGGATGCCGCCTCCCTTGTCCTGGTTGGATGCGGACGCGCCGTTGGCATTGCCGCCCGTGACCGTGAAGCCATCGAGCACCGCCGTGGCGTTGGCCGTGTTGCAGTTGATCAGGTGAAAGCTGTTGTCCGTGAAGATGTTGCTGGCGTCGTTGCCGGCGAGGTCTCCGGAGAGGATCGTCGGGTTGGCGACGACATCGCGCTGGCTCAGCAGCGTTTCCGTGCCGTTGAAGCCGCCGTAGATTTCCACGCCCGTCTTCATCTCGAAGTAGATCGAACGCGTGGCGGTCGCGGTCGGCTTGTAGAGGCCACCCCGCACCCAGATCTGGTCACCCGCGACAGCGGATCCCAACGCGGCCTGCAGGCCGGTTGTGCCCTGATAGGCATCTGCCCAGCTGGTGCCGTTGTTGGCACCCGAAGCCAGGCTGACATCGACGAACTTGATGGCTGCGTCGGCGCTGGCGGTCAGGAGAAGGAGAGAGACAAGAGGGAGGCAGCGGTTGAGGATCATGGAGCTCGTTTGGGAGAAGAGAGTGAGCCCAAAAGCCTACCACGGAACCAGAAAACCGGTCGGACGGTCACCGCCGCGAAAAAAAGCACCGCGCACAGACCCCGCGGGGGAGCCTGTGCGCGGTTCGGGAGTGATCAAGGCAGTCTCAGTGCCCCAAGAGACTGCCGGTAGATCCCCCGGTTCTGTCAGACCTTGGCGGTCTTGCGCTCGCGGACCTCGAACTGATGGATCAGCGTGTCCAGACGCGTCGCCAGGCCCGAGAGCGCATCGGAGGCGCTGCGCGTTTCCTTAGCGCTGTCCGAAGCGGCCTGAGCGTTGCGGCTGATGTCCGTGATGACGGCCGACTGCTCTTCAACCGCAGCCGCGATCGACTGCTCGTACTCGTGGATCTGCGTGATGACGCCGTGAATCTTGCTGATGCCGTCCGTGGCACCCGAGGTGCCCTGGGGGCTTGAGACCGGTGGGCGAGAGCAAACCGCATTGCCGTCTGGTTCGAGCCACGGTGAGGCTGCAGTCCACCGCGCTGCACGCAACAAGGCGTCGTAGTCCTGG
>SXGS01289791.1_pt1 | contig 30077 bp, 25 predicted proteins | sample 3174681 | NCBI WGS metagenome assembly SXGS01 (sample SAMN11356861, study PRJNA531348) | freshwater metagenome | isolation source: freshwater sample F1-80 | place: China: Fuxian Lake, Yuxi | collected 2017-12-25 | reverse complement strand
CGATGTCGGCGATCTAGGTGAAGATGCCGCCCGCGATGCGCAGGGCCGATGCACCCAGCGATTCACCGATGGCGAAGCCGAGGAAGCACTTGTAGGCCACGTCGCTGGGGATGAACAGCAGCACGATCAGCATCAGCAGAAGCTCGATGCTGATCAGCAGCATGCCGATCGACATGCCTGCCTTGAGCGGGATCTGGTAGACGGGGTAGGGCTTGCCGCCGAGCGCTGCGAAGGCCGTGCGCGAGTTGGCGAAGGTGTTTACGCGGATGCCGAAGGCCGCCACGGCGACCGAACCCGCGATGCCGATCAGGCTGAACACGAGGATCAGCAGGATCTCGCTGGCCGGCTTGTGCAGGATCAGGCCGAAGTAGGCCACGATCACCGCGCCGATGAACAACTCCAGAACGACGATGAACTTGACTTGCGTGAACAGGTAGGTCTTGCAGGTCTCGTAGATCAGCTCCGAGACCTCGCGCATGGCGGAGTGCACGGGCAGATTGCGCAGCTGCGAGAACGCGACCAGGCCGAAAACGATGCCCAGCAGGCAGATCAGAATGCCTCCCAGCAGCAGATCGTGGCCGTTGAGGCTTCCGTTGAGGAAGGAGGCCGAGGTCAGGTCGGGCATCGCGAGGTCGAACTCGCTCTTGTGGGCGCCTTCGGCCGCGGTCGGCGCGGCAGCCGCAGCGCCTTGGGCGAAGGCCAGAATCGTCGATAGCATCGTGGCGGAATCTCCGTCAGAGGGGGGTACCTGAGGAGGTTAGTCCCCCCAGGGTTGAAGCCCTATGTTCTACCGATCGCGCGGCGCCAATCCAAGCGCTTCTGCTGGCGAAGGGTGCGAGCCTTCCTGCGAGCTGTAAATAGGAAAGCTCAAATGCGCAGGGCGGGCCTTGCGGCCCGCCCTGCAGCGGTCGGGAAGCTCCAGAAGGCTTACTGGCGCTTGTTGGAACGCAGTTCCTTGAAGCGCAGCTTCTGGATCTTGATCTCGCTGTCGTCGGTGATCTCAATGCCGATCGCGCCGTAGCGCTGCTTCGTCCAGCCAACTTCCTCGTCCGGGAGGCCCGTGATCTCGGTCTCCGGGAATTCCACCTTGTAGTGGGAACCGATGAAGCTCACGACCGCTCGGTAGCTCTGACCCTGCTTGAACGGCGCGTCATTGCCGCGTGTGCTGACGTCGAACTGCGGCACGCTGTTGTCGGCGCGCTGGTACAGGCGGTGGTAGAAGCGGAAGTTGCCCTTCACGGGGACGAATTCGATCTCCACCACGAAGTCGCGCAGCTGCTCACCATCACCGATGGAGATGATGCCGTTCTTGCCCGAGCCGGCCTTGGGACCGACTGCATGCAACTCGCTGGCGGAAATCTGGAAGCCGTCGACGCCGGGCTTCTGCCACTTCTTTTCCTGCTCGCCGGAGAGTGCGTCCTTCCAGGACTCTTTCTCGATCGCTTCCGGAGTGAACACCGCCTTGGCGATGGCATCGGAGTCCACGATGACCTGCTTGAACAGTTCCTCGTAGGACTTCTTGCGGTCCTGGTTCTTACCGCGCGCGGCAGTGTTGAGCGCCGTGTTGATCTCGATTTCCGCCAGAGTCAGCAGCGAGAGTGCCTCGCGGGTCTGGCCCTTGGCCTTGGCTTCCGAGATCAGCTTGTCGAAGTAGGCGCGATCCAGCTTGTCGCGCGAGACTTCACCGCGGGTCTTGAACTCATCGCCCATCAGCGAGGACTTCTCGATCAGGTCCTGGGCGGTGCGGCGGGCCTGCTTGATCTGCTCCACGGAGAGCGCGGCCGGGCTGTTGGCCTGGCCCTCAAGCGTGTTCATGCGGTCGGTCAACTCGCCGCGCTCCTTGGCCTGGTCCAGCGTGTTCTGCGCGCGGCGCATGATGTCGCGCACCGGGCCTTCGACGCTGGTGTCATCCCAGTCCGGCTGCAATTCCTGAGCCTTCTCGAGGATCCACTTGGCATCGACTTCCTTGAGCGGATCGCGGCCATCCTTGAGGGTCGAGAGCGCGGAAGCGATCCGACGCTCGCGTTCAATGCGCGCCGCTTCCCGGGCGTTGTTCGTGCTGACCGTGTTCCACAGGAATCCACCTGCTGCCAGCGCCATCACGCCGCAGGCGATCCACACGTAGGTCATGATCTTGTTTTCCTTCTCCTTGATGATGTTCGTCGTGCGCTGAACATCGGCGGAGACTTCCTTCTTGGCCGTATCACGCCCGCGCGTGCGCTGTGCGGGCTTTGCGGCCTGTGCACCCGAGTTGGCGGGTGAAGCTGCCTTCGGAGCGCTGGCAACGGGCTTGGCTGCACCGGCGGGTGCCGCGCTTGCAGGCTTCGCCGCACTGGCCGGCGCAGCCGTGCTGGCAGGCTTCGCCGCAGCCGCCTGGGCCTTGGCCGACGGCGCGCTCGCAGGAGCTGCAGGAGCTGCAGGCGGAGTCACGCCCTCGGCCGACTGTGCGCGGCGCTGGGCCATGAGCTTCTCCTTCATCGACAGCGGGCGCTCGCCCGCGTTGGAGGGATCCTTCTGTTCAGACATGAGAGGCAGGAGTTGTCGGGGGGGAGGGCGGCCGAGTCCTCGGACCGAGCGGGCTTCAGGGCCCCAGCCTCGGCCGAGCCATGGTAGCCCGAGTTTTGGAGTACAAGATTAACAGACGGGCGAGCAGGAGCGCGAGTCCCACGACCACGACAAGGGTCACGATCGGGTTTTCGAGGAAGCCCAGCTTGTCGGGAGGGGTGTCGACAGGCTTGAGCGCGCGGGCGATCAGGTAGGGAATCTCCTGCATGCGTCCCTCACGGTCCTCGTAGCGGACCGTGCGATAGAAGATGCCCTCGATGTCCCAGGCATCGTAGAAGATCTTGGGAACCGGGACCTCGCTGGGGTCGCAGATCAGGTCAAACACGACCGGTTCGGTCTTGTCCGGCTCCATCAGGAAGCCACGCCACACATCGCGGGTTCCCAGCACGGGCTGCGCCAGTTTGACGGCGGAAAAACCCGCGAAAACGCCGCGGTAACGGCAGAACTCACCCCGCCAGCCATCCGGATCAAAGGTCGCGCCATCCCAGTCGAGCCAGCGCTTGGCCTTGGCCTGCACTTCCTCGGGGGGATACTCGCGCAGCGCCCGCAGCAGGTTGGAATAGCCGCCGGTTTCGCGGAAGTCCTCCCCGTTATTGGCATCGGCCAGCGCGCCCTGGAAGAGCGTCATGCGGCGCTGCTCGCGCACAACGGGGTCGTTGGGCACAGGCGTGCCCTGTGCCGCCAGCTCCGCGGCCTCGGCAGCCTCCTGCTCGGCTCGCGCGGCGCGCTCCCACTGCAGGTAGATCGCAAACGCTCCGACGGCGAGCAGGATCAGCATCAGCGCCCCCGTGCGCTTGAACTCCGTCGTTCTCAGCGGCGAGCGTTGCTGCTGGGCCTGAAACAGGCGGCGGCGGGCCTCTTCTAGCTTCTTGGAGGAGTCGGTCATGAGGATGCCTGACAGAAGGGTCTAGTGATCGAAAGAACCCAAACTACCGAAATTCACCGCCGTGCACCTACGCACGCGAGGGCAGCGGAGGGGGAGAAAAGGACTTAAAAAAGCACGCGGGCCGGGGAATCCCCGGCCCGCGCCGTTTCTGCGTCCCGCCCGGGGGGAGCGCTCAATGCGGTACCTTGCTGCGGTACCTTGGTTGGCGTTGCTTACTTGCCGTCCGCCGCACCCAGGGCGAATTCCAGGTTCTTGACCTGCAGTTTCTTGCCCATGTTCACGACCGTCATGACTTCCTTCCAAGGGACAGCCGCTGCGCCGTCGATGATCAGCGGGATGTCCGGCTTGTTCTTCGCCACGAAGTCGGTGTAGGCCTCCTTGATGAGGCCCTCGAGTTCCGCATCGTCCTTGACCTTCTTGTGAAGGTACTGACGCGAAACCGTTTGGGTGTCCTGATTCCAGAACAGAGCCACGCGCATCTCCTGCAGCGGACCCGGGTCAGGGTTGCCGCCGGTGCCCTTGTCGCGCGGGAGCCAAGAGTCGAACTTGCCCTCGGTCTCGCGGAACTTGAACGAGCACATGAAGAACACGCACAGGCAGAAGATCACGTCCACCATCGGAACAACGTTGATGGGGAGTGGGTTGTCTTCGTCGCCGCCGCCGCCTGCCATATCAATTTCCTCGCTTGGGTTTGGATTGGGGGTCGAAGGATCGGATCAGGTACCGGGGACCGGCTTGTTGGCGGCGACGGAGGTCTTGTAGATCCCCGCACCGCCGGCGTACTCGAACACCTTCTGGATGTGGCCGTAGGGTGCGTTCTGGTCCGCGCGGATGAGCAGGAAGTAGTTCGAGAGGCGCTTGCCGGCCTTCTCGTCTGCCACGTCTTCCAGGTAGTCCTGGCCGACGATCTGCAGCTGCTTCTTCATCTCTTCGCGCGGGTAGTCCACTCCCATGATCGACCACTTCCAGTGCGCCTCTTCGCGGCAAACACCACCATTGTCGTTGATGGCACAAAAGCCACCTTCCGGCGCATGGTGGATGTTGCAGACGATCCAGCGCTTGGTCTTGTCCTCTTCCCTCGGCGGCTCAGGGACCGCGCTTGCCTTGGGGATGCTGATCTCGATGCTTTCCCGCTGGCTCATGTCGGCGCCGAGCATGAAGAACAGGAGCAGCAGGAACATGATGTCGATCATCGGCACCACGTTCGGAGAGATGTCCTCCTTGAGCTTCGGCTTGGCCTTCTTCTTGTGCATAAGAGCTCCGTTTCCGGTTCAGGGTCCAGCAGGAACAGGATCTGAAAAGATCAGTGCTTTTCCTTCTCCGCGAGGCTGCGGAGGATTTCCACCGACTGCAGGTTGAGCTGCAGGGTCATCTTGGTCACGAAGTTCTTGTAGATGAAGAACGCCGTGAGGAAGACGATGCCGATGAACAGACCCATGGTCGTGTTCACGAGCGACTCGTACACGCCCGACGCGAGGTCCTTGGGAGTGGGGGCCTTCATCTGCTCGATCTTCTGGAAGGAGGCGATCATGCCCGTCACGGTGCCCAGCAGACCGAGCAGGGGGCCGATGTTTCCGATGAGCGACAGGTAGGAGATCTTGGCCATCAGCTTGAAGGACTCTTCTTCAGCAGCCATCGACAGGTTGCTGACGACTTCCTCATAGCCGGCGTCGCGCATGGTGAGGCCCGCCTTGACGAGGTTGGAGACGTAGCCGCCCTCCTGCTCGCACATTTCGATGGCTTCCTCATAGGAGCCCTCGGCGATCAGGGCCTCGAGGTCCTGAACCAGTGCCGTGGGCGCGAGCTTCTCGCGGCGGATGTTGACGATGTGCTCGATGACGAGCGCCATGCCCGAAACCGAGCAGAGCACCATCATCCAACCGACGATGCCGGTGTGCTGGAACAGCTCCCAGGCGGACTGGGTCTTCGCGCCGCCTTCTTCAGCGAACGCGACCGAGGAGCACAGGACCATGGCCACCATGGCCAGGGACAGGGACTTCTTGAGGGACGGCTTCATCTCTTCTTGAGTATTGCGAATGGGGGGGATGGTAAGGGGACAGCTTGGAGAGTCAGTTCGAGCCCGGGCGGCTCGTCACTTTCCAAGATAGGGGGAGTTGGGGAATTCCTTCTGCAACTGGGCGCGACGCTCGTCGCGGCTACGAGCATACCGCGCTTTGATCTCCTTGTTGCCTTCGACTTGGCTCAAGAGATCAAAACACTCGGCAGCGCCCGCCAGAGCGCGCTCGTACTCGCCGGTCGACTCTCCGGGAACGGGGCCGTACTGGACGATACCGCGCAGGTACATGTACAGCGCATCGGTGAGGATGCCGGCATCCTTCTTGGCGCGGCCATCCGCCTTGGCGAGGTCTGCGAGGCCGTTCCATGCGCCTGCGAGGACGGTGTTGGGGCCATCTTCGCCGGTGATCTTGCGGAAAAGGGTCTCGGCCTCAGCGGTCTTGCCCTGTGCGATCTGGCAGCGACCCTGACCCAGACGGGCCTGCGCGGAGGCCAGCGCGGTGACGCCGCTGGTCGCGGCCGCCGCGTTGTAGGCGGAGAAGGCTTCCGACCACTTCTTCTGCTGCTCCAGCACGCGGCCGCGCAGCACGGCCGTCACGGCCGAGAAGTTCGACTCGACGCCCGCTGCCACCGCGCCGGTGTTGAGCTCTTCCAGCGCCTTTTTGGCGCCTTCGAGGTCGCCCTTGGCGCCGAAGGCGAGCACGAAGTTCTCACCGATCTCCGGCAGGAAGCGGCTCTTCGGGAAGTCCTTCAGCAGCGCCTTGTAGGCGGCGATCGAGTCATCGTACTTGCCGGTGCGCAGGAGGATCGTGCCCACCTGGAACTGCACGTTCTGCTTGACGAGGCTGCGCAGCTTGGCTTCGGGCTTGAGCAGGTCCTGAAGCTCGCCCAGCGCCTCTTCCAGCTTGCCTTGGTTGACCAGATCGCGCGCGGCCTCAAAGCCTTCGCCGTTCTGGTAGCTGACGCTCGCCACTTCGCCCCAGGCGATGGTCTTGCTGTTGCCCTTCTCAGGGTCGAGCACGAGGCCGCCGTACTCCTCGCTCTTGATGCGGCCGGATTCCTCCGTGCCGTTCTTGAGCTTGACGATGTCGTTCTTCTGCTGGGCCTGGGCCGCCACCGCGAGGACAACGGAGATTGCCGCAAGGCTTGCGGTCTTCCAGAGGATCTTGGGGAATTGCATGGGATCGGTTGTGGGGGGGGTGCTGTTTGAAATCAGTGGAGTGCGATCAGCGCGGAGGCGTGCGCTCAGCGCGGACCCGCCTTGCTCTCTACGTTCTTCTTGAGCTCGGTGAAAGCGGCCACGAGGTTGGTCTTGCCGCCCAGCACGTTGGTTGCGCGTTCGGCATCCTTGAGTGAGCCCAGTGCGTTCTTGTAGTCGCCGCGGTCGTAGAGCGTCTTCACAAGGTAGTAGCGGGCGTACCACCACAGGTCGCTGTCAACCGGCACGGCCTTGTCGAGATCGCGGAAGATCTGCTCGGCGCGCAGGAAGCGCTCGCTGTCGTTCTCTGCGAGGGCCGTCTCCTCTTCGCAGACGGCCTCCTCGAGCTTGGCGAGGATCACGTCGGAGGTGATGCCCTTCAGCAGCTTGCCACTGGCCGAGTCGAACAGCGAGCCCTGCGTGTCGAAGTAGTTCGAGTACGCGCTCGCGGCCGCCTTCCAGCGTCCGAGGAAGCCCTGCATGCGCGCCAGCGTCAGCTGGGCTTCGGTTGAGGGCGACACGCGCAGACCGGCCTGGTACAGCTCGGCTGCCAGCTCCCAGAGCTTGGCATCCTTTAGCTTCTTCGTGTCCCAGCCGATGAACGAAATCTGGGTCTCGGGCACGTTGTTGAACAAGAGGCCCAGCACGTACAGGCGCTTGGCGATCGACTCGACGTCGGAGAGGCGCAGCGAGTCGCTCTTCAGCAGCGCGCGGCCGCTCATCGCATAGTAGTCCGCGGCTCGCTGCCAGAGCTTCAGCGCATCCGCTTGCTTCTTGGCGTCGGAGAGCTCCTGACCCTTGCGGTCGAGCTCGCGGGCGACCAGACCCGCCGCCGGACCGATCGCCTTCGAGGCCGGATCCTTCTTGGCGAGCGCATCGAGCAGCTTGATGGCGTCATCAAGCTTGTCCATCGATTGGTAGGCGCGGATGCGCAGGCCCCAGATCTGGGCCAGCTTGTCGCCGTCGTTGGCAAACCGCGCCTCCGAGCCTTCGAGCAGCGTCAGCACGTCCGAGGGCTTGGCGTTGTTGAGGTACAGATCCGAGAGCAGGATGCGCGAGCGGTAGCTGCCCGACTCCATGCGCGCCTGCTTCTCGAGGTTGACCGTCTCGCTGCTTGCCTTGTCAAAGTCGGCCACGCACTTCTTGAGGAAGTCTTCGGCCTGCGTGAAGAAGGGCTTGGCGTCCGCGGCCTTGCCATCCTTCGCGAGCTTGCGGGCATGGCTGTAATACGCCGAGCCCTTCTTGAACTGGCTGTCGAGGTAGGCCGGGCTGGTCGGCTGGACCTTGGAGAACTGCTCGACGGCTTCGAGGAACTTGCCTTCGTTGACCAGCTGATCGCCCTCGACCAGCAGCGCGAAGGCCGCACGCTCGTGGTTGGCGTACTTGGTGGTCAGTGTCTTGCGGCGCTCTTCGACGCGCGTCTTGAAGATCGGCTTGCGCTCCGCGCTGGAGAGCACCACGTACTGCTGCAGAGCCTGATAGACGGCCTCCGGCGCCTTCTCGGCGCTCGAGTACCTGTCGGCGCAGGCATCGAAGGCCACCGCAGCCTCGTGGTTCCAGCCGCGCTGCACGTACAACGATCCGATCAGCAGCCACGCGTCGACAGCGTTGTTGACGCCGTCCTTCTCGTCCTTCGCCGCTGCGATCGCCTGCCGCGCCACCTGAATGGCGCGCTCCGCCTGACCGCGGCTCGCCAGCGAGCCGGCGATCTTCAGCAGGGGTGCGGATCCGAAGCCACCGCCGGTGCCGGCGCGCAGAATCCGATCACGGATGTCTTGACCCGCGCCGCCCCAGGGGCCGACGGGATCCAGCTCGATCAGGCGGGCTGCGGTCTCATCCGCGCCCTTGGTGTCGCCTGAGCCCAGCTGTGCATTGCCCATCGCGGCCAGTACCGCCAAACCGCTCTGCGACTGCTCGGCATCGAGGACCGTCTTGAAGAAGTCCTTGCCGGCTTCCACCGCGGCCTTGGCGTCGCCGCCGTCGGCGAGCATGTTGACCTTCTGCAGCACCGCCTTGGAGATGATGTCGGCGCTCCCGCCATCGACGAGGAAGACGCCGTTCTTGTCCGGCTCGAAACCTTCGCGCAGGGCGATGGCGTCGTTCAGCGCGTTGATGGCATCGTCCTTCTGACCAAGGTCCTTGTACGCCAGCCCGATGAAGATCAGGCCCTCGTAGTTGAACAGGCGGTCGCCGTAGTCCAGACCGAACTCCTGGAACAGCTCGATGGCCTTTTCCAGCTTGTCCTTGCGGGCCCACTCGCCCTCGGGGTAGAGCAGCGAGTGGAAGTACAGCGTCTTGGGCAGGCTGAAGAGCGCGGCGATGTAGCTGCCCTCGAAGGCCGGATCGTCCCGCTTTTCCTTGAGCGATTCGATGCGCTTCTCGATGCTCGCCTGCGCGTTGTCGAAGATCTTCTTGCCCTCGGCCTGCAACTGCGCGACGAGGTTGGGATCCTTCTCCTTGTTGATGCAGGCCAGCACCGCGCCGCCCAGCATGCTGTAAGAGTCGGCCAGCGTAGTGGCCGTGTCTTCAGCCGCGCGCGAGCCGGAGTACTGGGCGATCAGATCTTCCTTTTCGGTGAGGATCTGGGTCAGCGCGTCCTTCTTCTTGTAAGGATCGCTCTCCCGCATCGCGACTTCCGTGCGCACAGCGAGCCGCAGTGCTTTGACGTTGGCCTCCTCCTTGGAGGAGACCTTGCCGCTCTTCTCGATCAGCGCCAGCAGGCGCTCGGAGAGATCGGTGTAGCCGCGCTCGAACAGCAGGCGCGCATACTCGGCGTCGTCCTTGCCGAGCACACCCGGGCTCTGGGCCAGAGCGGATGCAGGGAAGGAGACCAACAGAGGCAGAATCAGCCAGCGGAATTTCATCGGGCCTAGGATGGGGGGCCGGGTGTTGGGGGGGGTGCCGAGTGGGGGATGAGGCAGACCTCCGTGAGTGCGGCTCACGGAGGTCCGTCAGAGTCGCGTGCTCAGTTGCGCTTGGAGCCGCCGAACGCGTTCTCGTAGCGGTAGTAGACCTCGAGGGTCAGGACGTTGATCGCGGTCGTGTAGACGGCGCCGCCGGTGTAGGCCCAGCGATCCATCGTCATCCAACCGCCGCGGTTGCAGGACTTCTCGCTGGCATCCTGCAGGCCGACTACGCAGTCGACCATCGCCTTGTTCCAGGGGCCCCAGTACTTGCCCGACTTGCGCGGGCTGTCGGGACCGTCGAACTGGTTGAGGGCCAGCGAAGCGTAGTACCAGTAGTAGTAGTCGATCTTCCGGCGATCCTTGTCGATCACCGGCAGGTCCTTGATGATGCGGGCCGAAGCCTGCTCGAGGAACGGGTCGTTGGGGTCGTGCTGCACGAAGATGCGCGTGCACATGCCCAGCGCCGACATTGCCGTCGCGTGGTAGTCGAACTTGTCGTCACCGCGTCCCTGAACGGTGAGGCCGGCGTTCTTGGGGTCGTTGTAGCCGACGAGACCGTCGTTGACCGTGACCCACTTGCAGAAGTTCATCGCGCCGTCCAGCGAGGTCTGCTCGACGTTGAGGCCCGAGAGCTTGGCGGACTTGAGGGCCATCACAACCCAACCGGTCACCGAGATGTCCGAGTCGAACAGCTCCTTCTTGCCCGCTTCGTCCATCGAGCCGCCGGGGTATTTCTCCTCGATCGCCATGCGGGAGTCGTAGCGCCAGCCCCACAGGCCCGCGCCGGCCGGGTTGGGACGCTGCGACTTGACCAGGAAGTCGATCGCCTTCTGGGCGGGCTTCTTCCAGTATCCGTTGTTGGTGAGGCCGTAGGCTTCCGTCAGCGCCAGAGCGGCCAGCGCCTCGTTGTACATGAACGCGCGGTCCTTGCTGAAGTAGCCCGCTTCGTTCTGGCGCTCCATCAGCCACTTAAGGCCGTTCTTGACGACTTCGCCGACCTTGTGGCGCTTGCCACGCACCGTGTCGACGATGTCCTGCTTGGACTCGTGGCTGTAGCCCGCGCCGAGGAAGCACAGGAGTGCCATCGCCGTGAGACCCTCGTTGTAGTGATCGGTGTACGCCTCCTTGGGGTCATAGCAGGGCTTGTCCGCATCGCAGCAGTTCTTGAGCGTGTTGGCACCCCACGAGCCATCCGGGTTCTGGTGGCGCAGCAGCCAGCGCAGACCTTCCAGCACGGCCTTCTCCGTGCCCTGCGTCGCACCGCCGCCACGCCCGAACTTGCCGCCGCCCAGCTTGCGGCCGCCGAAGGCCGAGGGACGGGTGCCGTGGTGGCCGGTGGAGCCCACGCCGATGGCCGTGCCACCGGGCGAGCCGGCGGTCAGGTTGTCGACCGAGTTGGGGTCCCCGCGGTCCAGCGTCAGGTCTTCCGGCTGGGACGTGTCGGTGGGGATGAACTGGTCTTCTTCGAAGGTGACGACTTCCGCCTCTTCGTTCTTGGGGATCGCCTTGCGGTCGAGCACTTCCGGAGGAAGCTGCACTTCTTCGGGGGGAGTTTCCTTCGGCTTGGAGACCGTCACCGTCTGCGGCAACTCCTCCTGCTTCACCTCTTCGGTCGCCAGCTGCCATACCGCGAGCACGGACAGCGCGATGACGTGCACCATGACGGCGATGAACACCCAAGGGGAGTTCCGGATGAACTTCTTCAGGGAATCGGCGGGATTGAACGCCATTAGCTCCAAGTCTCCTTTGTGCGGGGCCCTTCTGGCTCGCCACCTCCGGACGGCCGTCCGAAATGTGGGCAGAAGAGACCGTTTTCCCTCTCAGGACCGCGTACGCGTCTACCCGAGAGGGCCGGGGATGTTACCCGATTTTGACCAAGGCTCAACCGCTAGGGGCCTGAAAGGTGCCCAGCCCGAGGGGAAGCGGTGGAAGGTGGTTTTGCTGGTGTGTATAGCGTTGTGTGGGTGAAATATGCCCATGGCAGACCCACCAGCCCGGCGATGACCGCCTGGGCGACCCCGCTGGCACTCCCTTGCACCCACTCGAGCGCCAGCAGGAAGGGGGCGTTGGCCGCCATGCCGACCACGGCCAGCGGCAGCAGCCACCACAGTCCAGACTCACGCCCCAGGATGCGCCGCAGCGCCTCACCCAACAACGCCGCGAGCAGCGGCAGCGCCGCTTGCGGCAGAGCGGCAGGCAACCACAGGGCGCTGAGCAGAGTCAGCTGCGCCAGCAGGGCAACCGCCGCACGCGCCTCAAGTGCGGCGAGGCTCGCGACGAGGCCCAGTGCGGCGATCACGACGCCGGACTCCAGACCCATGCGCTGGCAGAGCCATCCCAGCAGGGCGGCGCACGCCAGCGCCAGCCAGCCTCCGAGCCATGCGCGCCACGCACTGCGCAGCATCAGAACCGCAAACACGCAGAGCGTCAGCGCTAGCGGCAGGTTGGCCCGTGCCGGCCACCACAACAGCACGCGTCCCCACAGGCTCGTGTGCGGAGCGGGCTCGCGGCCCTGCGGGGTGTGCGCTTCACGCTGCCAGGCTTCCAGCAGACCCTCGGCGCTCTCGAGCATGTGCGCCACGCTCGCGCCGGAGAGGTTCTCGGCGTTGTCCTGCGCCGTGTGGTAGTGCTCCAGCCCGCGGATGAAGGCCAGATTGCACCCATGCCAGCGCGGATCGGCGCGGAACACCGAGAGGTCGGTGTCGTTGGGCATGCGCTCGTAGATCTCGGCGGCCAGCGAAAACGCCGCCGGAAACGGCAGTGCGGGCTGAGCCGTCGCGATCAGGGCGCGCTGGTTGCCGATGGTCTCGAACAGGAAGACCGGCCCGCTGGTGCCGCGCGCCTCCAGATTGATCAGCACACCGCCATCGCGCGCCCACGGGTGTTCCTCGAAGAAGGCCTTCGCTCCCAGCAGGCCGCGCTCTTCGCCGTCGGTGGCGAGGAAGATCGTCGAGCGCAGCGGAGCAGCTTCGTTTTTCGCACAGCGTTCAGCCAATTCCAGCAGCACGCTCATGCCCGCACCGTCATCGGCGGCACCCGGGCCTGCCGCCACGGAATCCCAGTGCGCCATCAGCACCACCGGCGGCAGCGCGCTCGTTCCGGCGCGCCGCAGAGCGAAGTTCGTGAGGCCGGCGGCCGTTTTCTGGTGCGCGCGCTCCAGCGGCAGGGCCTGGAAGTGGCGCTCCAGCGCCTCGCCCAGTTGCGCGTGCGCCGCACTGCCGAGCGGATGCGGCACGTTCGCGCCCGGCAGTGTGCGCCAGCGCTGCAGGGCCGACTGTGCGGACTCCGCCGATCCTGGTTCCAGACACCACTGGTTGAGCGCCAGTAGCGCCAGATAGAGCAGCGCGCCAGAAACGAACAGCAGCAGCCTGCGCATGTTGCGCTAGTTTGCGCGACGCAGGTGCGCCTGCAAGCTGCGATTCTCTTCGAAGATCACCTCGAACAGCGCCTGGCGGCGTGCATCGAGCTCCTGCTCGCGCACCGCGAGCAGCGAGGGCAGGCCCGTTCCGCCGGCATCTCGTTCGGCGCGCAGGCTCGCCAGCTCCGCATCCTTCTCACGCAGCTCCGCCAGCAGCTTTTCGAGTCGCCGCTCCAGCTGGGCGATGCGCGGGTCGCTCGCGCTTTCCACCGCCACCTCAGGTGTCGCTTCCGCCCGCGCTCCGGCAGGGCTGCGCGGCGCCTTTCCGCGAACAGGCAGTCGGGCATGGGGGAACTGGCGCTGCAGGCGGCGCTGAACCAGATCGTAGAGCTCGGAGTGCGCGACCGCCGTGAGGCCCTGATGGCGCGCCACCTCGGCTCCTTCGCGCGCCACTTCCATCAGCGTTTCCAGCAGCAGCGGTTCTGCCTGGGTCAACGCCAGTCCGATGTGGCAGGTGCCGCCGGCGCCGCGGGCTTCCTCGCACCAGGCGCGAGCCAGCGCAAAGGCCTGCTCGGGTGCAAGCTCGGGGAGGTAGACAACCCGTGCCCCGGCTCTCGACAGCTCCAGATGTTCCGCGTCGCAGCTCAGCCTGCCTCGCAAGCCCTCAATCCAAAGCACACAGCCCTGCTGTCCGGCGGCTTCCGCAGCCAGGTAGCGCTGAAACAGGGGATCGAGCAGGGAAAACACGCTTGGATCAAGCTTACCGCAGCCTGCACGTGCATGCGTGCAGGGCCTAGCGTATCCTTGAGCGCCGTTTTCCTCCTACTCCACAAGGCCCCACTTCGACATTCACGAAACGCTCATGCTGCTCTCGGCGATGGAATTGCGCAAAGGCGTCCTGGTTGACTACCAAGGCCGCATCAACACCGTCATCTACTGGAACCTGTGGAAGTCGGACCGCCGCAGCCGCGTGCAGATGAAGGTCAAGGACCTGCTGAACGGCCGGATCAGCGAAATCACGGCGCAGGGCGACGATAAGTACGAAATCCTCGAGTCTGAGTCGATCGAGCTGTCGCACTCCTACCGCGACGGCAACGACGAGGTCTTCTACACGCCTGAAGGTGAGGAGCACCGCTGCGCCGCAGCGGCTGTCGAGGACACGCTGCGCTGGAAGGCCGAGAGCTACAAGGGGCTGCTGGTCGACGGCAAGCTCGTGACGGTCAACCCGCCGCAGTCCGTAATCGCGGTCGTGACCGAGACCACGCCGCCGATCAAGGGCGTGCTCAACGGCCTCAAAGATGCCGTGCTCGACAACGGCCTCACGGTAAAGGTCGGCATGGTGATCAACATCGGCGACAAGGTGCGCATCGACACCGAGACGATGGAGTACAAGGAGCGCGTCAACAAGTAAGCGTCCTGCCCCGGTGCGCCTTGTCGGGGTGCTGCCGGCTGCCGGTCAGCCCCCGATGAACAGGCGGCAGCTGGGGCAGTATTTCGGCCCCGCTGCGAAGACCGTGAGGCAGGCGGGGCAAGTGCGCTCGCTGCTCGTCAGCTCGTTGACGACCTTGGCGCTGGCGCGCGCCTCCTCAGGCAGTTCTTCGATCCACTGCTCCTCCATGGCCGCCTGGGCGAGATGGGCTTGTTGGCGCGCGACCGCGAGCCAGAGGGTGGTCCCTCAGCCTCCGCATTTGCCCGGCGGGGGGCGGACGATTTGCGCGGCGATGCCGCGGCTCTCGAGCAGGCCTTGAGTTTTCCGGAGCGTGGCCATCGCGCCCTGCGAGATGATCACGGTCTCGCCGGGGGGCGGAATCGGGGTGGAATTGCACTCCATGGTGGCTGTCTCTAGTCTATCGACCGTTCCATGCCCCAGACCCACAGTTCCGATGTCACGACCCAGGGAATCCGCGTGCAGGCGGCGGCCCAGTACCTCGCCGCCGAGTCGCGTCCGGAGCAGCGGCAGTTCGTCTACGGCTACCGCATCGAGATCAGCAACACCGGTGGGCAGCGCGCCCGGCTCAAGAGCCGCCACTGGGTGATCCTCGACGCTGACAACAACCGCCAGGAAGTGCGCGGCCCCGGGGTGATCGGCAAGTACCCCGATCTGGCGCCGGGAGAGAGCTTTGACTACTGCTCGGGCTGCCCGCTCTCGACCAAGTGGGGCACGATGGAGGGCACGTATACCTTCCAGCGCGAGGATGGCGGCGAGTTCGAGGTGGCGATCGGTCGCTTCTTCCTCGCGCCGAGCAACCCGCGCATCCCGGCACTGGCGCGCTGATGCTTGGTCCGCCGCGCAGGCCCGTGGCCTGAGCGTTCGCGAGAACTCCCCCCTCCGACAGCCAGCCATAAAAAGCCGACGGCCGGCGACTCAAGGTCGCCGGCCGTCTTGTTTTCAGGTCGTGTTCAGGAACACGACCTCACGTCGCGGATCAGTTCCAGACCACGATGCCCATCGGCGTCGCGTTGAACGTGGCCGTCGCGGCGCAGCCGCCGAGGACGATCGGGTCGCGGTAGTACGCCATGTAGAAGCGCGTGCTGCCCGGAGCGATCACGTCACCCAGGTTGGCCGAGCGGGTCGGGATGTCGAGGTCCGTGGTGCCGTTCGGAGCGGTGATGCCGCCCGTGCCACCCGGAGACTTGACGTACAGACGCTTCAGCGAACCACCGACGCAGCGCACGCCCTGACCGAAGGGCACGCCAGCGGCGAGCTGGGCGGTGCCTTGCAGCAGGATCGTGGTGCCGTTGTTGGTCTGCGAACCGGTGATGAACTGCACGGTCGGGGCAGCCAGCGAGGCCGAACCCGTAGCCGTGATGGTCGCACCACCCGTGGCGAGGCTGTTGTTGCAGCCGCGGCCCGACGAAGCGGGAGCATTGCCGCAGGGGCAGTTGATCACGCCGCCGGCACCCGGTTCACAGGCGAAGGTGGCAGGACCGCTCGAGCAGCCCGGACGGACCAGCACGACAGCCGGGAAACCGGCTCCCGAGAAGGACAGCGGCGGGATGGCGTTGAGCGCCGGCGAGGTGTAGTTGACCGGAGCACCGGTGTTGTCACCGAAGAACCAGGCACGGTTGGCCGGAGCGCAACCCTGGTCCATCGGGGCCACGAACTGGCCGGCGGTGTGGATCAGACCGGCACCCACGAAGAAGATGCCGTTGACCGTCACGGGCGTGATGGCGATCGTGTTGAAGGTGTCGGTGTCGACGTTGGCAACCGAGGTCGGGATCAGCGACACGAGCGTGGCGTCCGTGGGGTCGCCATCTTGCGTCGGACCGTCAGCCCAGATCGCCACCGTAGCCGCCGAGCCGTTGGCCGGGCCGAAGCCCGGGAAGGCCAGCGAACCCCAGGCGACGTCCACGCTGTTGAGCGTGGTGTTGCCGCCAACGGTGCCGAAGCTGTTCATCCACACCATCTCGCCGCCGGCCGTCCAGCCGAGCAGGTTCTCGGTGGAGCCGTCGTCGATGATGCAGGCGTTGGCAGCCGCAACCGTGATGTCCATGGATCCGATGCCGCCAGCGGCACCGGGGAACACGCCCACTTGGATCGTGTAGCTCTGGCCAGCCGTCACCGGCCAGCAGACCGTGGTCTGGAAGCCCGGGCAAGCGTCATCGTTGCAGGCCAGCGCAGCCGCCGTGGGGCAGCCGGCGCCGGCGTACACGGCGACCTTGGTGTCGATCGAGGTGAAGCCGCAGGTCGTCAGCGTGGCCGTGCCGCTCGAGGTGGCCGTCCAGGTGTACCAGGCGTCCGTTTCCATCGCGGGGCTGCCGAAGAAGGTGCAGATGGCGTTGCCCTGACCCACGCAGCTCGTCGTCGCCGTCGAGTTGTCGAAGGTGTAGGGGCCAGTCGCACCGAGGGCGATCGCGCCACCGCATTCGTCATTGGCCGGGCCGGAGGGAACCACGCTGGCCAGGAAGGTGCCCGTGCCGCCGGCAACGCCGGGGAAGGTACCGACTTGGATCAGGTAGGTCGTTCCCGCCGTGGCGCAGAACACCACCTGGCTCTGGAGACCGCAGGCGTCGTCATTGCAGGCGACGGCCGAGCCCGGAGTGGGGCAGCCGGTGCCGGCGTAGATGGCGACCTTGGTGTCGATCGTGTTGCCGCAGAAGTCGATGATGCCGTTGCCGGAGATCGGAGCGGTGTAGGTGTACCAGACGTCGTTGTCGATCACCGTGCTACCGAAGAAGGTGCACAGCGCTTCGCCTTGACCCTGGACGCCCGTGGTGGCGCCGATCTGGTTGAACGTGAACGGGCCCGCGCCGGTGAGGGCGATCGGAGCCGTGCAGTCGTCGTTCGTGATCGGGGGCAGCACGTTGATGCTGAAGTTGCCGTTGAAGCCAGCCGCGCCCGGGAACGATCCGAATTGGATCGTGTAGGTGCTGCCTGCCGTCGCCGTCCAGGAGACCGTGGTGCGCAGACCACAGGCATCATCGTTGCAGGCGATGGCCGCGCCCGTGGGGCAGCCGGCGCCGGCGTAAATGGCGACCTTCGAGTCGTGCGTCGTGGAGCAGTTCTCGAGCAAAGCGCTGCCGCTGGCCGGGGCGGTCCACGTATACCACACGTCGCGGTCGATCACGGTGCTGCCGAAGAACAGGCAGAGCGCTTCCGCTTGTCCTTGGGTGCCGGTCGTGGCCGCGGTGCTGTCGTAGGTGAAGGTGCCCGTGCCCGTGAGTGCCACGGCGCCGGTGCAGTCGTCGTTCGTGGCGGGGGCCGACACGTTCAGCGTGAAGCTGGCCGTGGTGCCGATGACGCCCGGGAAGCTGCCCACCTGAATGGTGTAGGCGTTTCCGGCAACCACGTTCCACTGAACCGTGGTCTGGAAGTTGCAGGCGTCGTCATTGCAGGCGATCGCGGCAGCCGTGGGGCAGCCAGCGCCGTCATAGATGGCGACCTTCGAGTCGTGCGTCGTCACGCCGCAGTTGGTCCAGGTGGCGACACCGCTCGAGGGGGCCGTCCAGGTGAACCAAACGTCGTTGTCGACGACCGTGCTGCCGAAGAACAGGCAGGCGGCTTCGCCCTGACCCTGAGCGCCCGTGGTGGCGGCCGAGGTGTCGTAGGCAAAGGCGCCGGTGCCGATGAGGCCCTTGGCCGTGGTGCAGTCATCGGAGTTGCCGATGGCCAGCGTGGAAGGGATCACTTGGGGGCCGCCCGCCTGTTGGCCGGAGCTGGGAGCGGTCAGGTTCGACTGTGTGCCCTTGGGCGTGAACTGCTTGGCGCCCTTCGTGGCGACAACCTTGGGGCTCGTCTTGGGGTTGACCACAGCGGCATCACCGGCGAAGGCGAAGCTCGTCGTGGAACCCGCAACGAGGCAGGCAACGAGGAGAGAGAGTTTCATGGGTGTCTCTGAGATTTCTTTCCTGGAGAGTACAGGGAGAGAACGACGATAAGAGGGAGGCCCGGTGAGTCCGTACCCCACCTCCTAACCTTGAGGTTACCAGCCTTTGACTTGACGGGAAGGGGCTAGGTTCGAAATAATACCGCCCTTTTTTTCGGGAAGGCACCCTTCAGGGCGTGGTTCGTAGGCGAACCCGCTGAATCAGATGCGCGGCTCCGGCCGTGAGCGCGGCGGAGGCCACCAGCGCCAACACCTGCCACAACTGTGGGAGCAATCCCATACCCACGATCATCGTGGTGGCCGCTGCGGGCGGGTGCGGCAGGTCCAAGGCCAGCAGGATGCCGACCGTAAGTCCCAGCGCGATCGCCCCCGAGAGCATCCATGGCCATTCCAGACCGCTGGAGAGTGCATGAGGCAGCCCGCCGGCGATGGTCTGCACGCACAGCCAGCCAATGCCCGCGCCGATGGCGTGCCCCAGAAGGCAGTTGCGAGGCCTCGCCGCAGGCGCGCCGGGTGTGAAGGCCATCACGGCGGCGCTGGCGCCGATCGCGGGAAACAGGAGCGGCAGCCGGGTCGCCACAGCCAGCAGGCCCAGCGCGAGCATGCCGAGCGTCGCGAGCAGCGCCGGCCGCACGACTCTTTCGTTCACGGAAGGAAGCTCTTGCGGTTCTTGAGCTTGGCGGGGAGGTACTCCTCGATCACGTAGTTGAGGCCCCACTTGGCGAGGGCCTGCTGCTCGGCGCGCACGCCCATCTTGAGCATGTGCTCGATCGCCTTGACCCAGGGCTTGTGCGCCATGAAGAAGGGGTCGTTCTTGAGTGCGTCCTTGGCGCGCTTGATGTCGACCTCCTGCAGCACGTGCGTGGCGTCCTGCAACTTGAAGTCGATGATGTCCTGCGGCGTGACGCCCAGATACTGGGCCTGCGGCACGCAGAAGAAGCGGTTGATGTGCGCCATGTTGCCCGAGCCCACCTTGAGCGTGCGGTAGATGTTGGCGATGCCGTAGGGATCGCAGTCGACGAAGGCGTAGACGGGGATGTCCTTGTCATCCGCGAGGCGGCGGATGAAGCGCCGCGTGGCGCGCGTCGGCACGCCGGCCGTCTCGACGAGGATGCAGGAGGCGCTCTTCCAGAACTTGTGATTGTTGAGGCGCTGGAACATGCCGCCCGTTTCGATCGCGAGGATGAACTTCGCGTCAGTCTTGAACTTGAGGTGCTCGACGGAGTGGGGGATCGAGTATGAGCCGGTACCGAAGCCCGTGCAGTCGATCTCGATCTCCTTGCCGGTCTCCGAGTCGATGTCGATCACCACGAGGTTGCCCGCAACGGAACCGCCGTGTTCCTCGGGGAAATAGCGCAACTGCTCGCGCGAGAGCCCTTCGAGCGAGGCCATTGCCTCGATGTCGTCCATCACCGTGTCGGACTCGGGCTGCTCGTTGAACTTGCACTCGCCCCAGTTCTTCGAGACGTAATAGGCTTCCCGCTTGGTCGCGAAGTCATTGTTCTCGACCATCTCCTTGGAGATCGCCATCAGCCGCAGCGTCTGCGCGAAGCTCTTGACGGTGTTGACCGAGAGCGCACGCGCGCTGGTTCCGCGGCCGAGCTCGAAGTAGCCGATCTTCGTGTCGTACTTGACGTTGGCGAGGCTGCGCGTGGGGAAGCGCAGCTCGGGCAGCACACGCTTGTCGATGCTCGCGCGCACCTTCGTCGCCGTCTGCTCGATCAGCTTGAGGGTCTTCTTGTCGAGCTCGTCGAGCTTGCGGGCCGCGCGCTTGACGGGTTTGGGTGTCTCGTCCTTTTTTTCCTTCGCCATGGTGTCGGGCCACTGGGATAGAGCAGCGCGCGGGTCATTGCAAGCTGCCGCAAAAATCCGCGGAAGCACTCCAGATCAGGCCGCAGCCGATCCGAACTTCAGACTCACGAAGCCCCTGGCAGGGGGCGAGGCAGGGCGGGCGCCCAAGGCAAGGCCCGCGCAGTTTTCTTCCCGTTTTCCACAAGGCAACATGCATCTCGGCAGGACCCTCTTCATGGCCCTGGCGCTCGGCCTCCTCGCAGGCTCGGCTCCGGCCCTCACCTTCCCCGCACCCGTCGTCAGTGCCCGCATTGTTCCGCGGCCCGCGATCCGCGAGCTGATTCAGGACCTCACGGAGGAACTGAACCGCAAGGAGCTCGACACGGCGCAGCGCACCGCGCTGATCCAGCAGCTGGCGAATGAGTTCACGCTGGCCGGCAGCAAGGACCGCGTCACCATCGTCAAGGCGTTGGAACGCTGCCTCTCGACCAAGGTCACCGGCAAGGCCGATCTCGAGCTCGCCGATCTCACCGCCCGCGCGCTGGCGGCGATGGCGCCCGAAAGCGTGCCCGTGCTGACGCGCGCCGCTGAGAACCGCAGCCTGATGAAGGACGGCAAGCTGGCCCGCACGCTGGTGCTGGCGCTGGGCAAGACGCGCGACAAGGGCGTGCTGCGCTCGCTGACCGGTCTGCTCGACCACGCGCAGCCGGAGCTCGTCGCCACGGCCGGCGAGGCGCTCGGTGAGTTCGAGCTCGCCCCGCTCGAGACGCGCAAGAAGCTCTTCGAGGAGGTGCTCAAGACGCTCTCGAGCGCCAAGAACAGCCGCGATGCCGCGCTGCAGACCGCAGCGCAGACCAACGGCATGGTCGATGCCAGCTTCGAGCGTCGCTACGAGCTGCTCGAGCCCGCACTGCTGACCACGCTGGCCCGGCTGTCACACCAGGAAGCACGCGGCCCCGAGCTGTGGCAGAGCTGGTGGAACAAGAACAAGCGCGGCAACTGGGACGAGAAGCCCAAGCTCGCCAAGGCCTGAGCGGGCTTTCGCCGCTAGAACTTGCGGCTCTTCTGCAGGACGTCGTCGAGTGTCTTCACCGTGCCGTCACGGTCGGGGTCGGACAGATCGAGGATCTCCTGCAGGGCGATGCCGATGTGCGGGATGTACTTCTCGATGTACGAGCGCTTGTCGAACTCCGCGCGCAGACGCTTGCCCTTGCGGATGTAGGTGCCCAGCCGGCGTCCGCATTCCTGCAGACCCAGGCGGATCTCCTTCTGGATCTCCTCGTAGTTGGCGATCGCCTCCTTCGACTCGGAGGTGAAGGGCACCCACACGCTCGCGATGTGCACCAGCACCGCCATCGCGCCCAGCGGCAGCGCTCCCTTGGGGTGCTGCAGCCCGTAGGCGCGCCAGTTGGTGTGGATCACGGCCTTGGTCACGGCGCAGGCGGACTGCTGGTGCAGGAGCGGCACGCGGTTGGCAAAGCGCAGCACGCGCACCGGCTCATCCGCATTGCCGACCAGGTCCTCGGTCGCGGGCACTTCCTTCTTGACCTTCTGGATGCGGCCTTCTTCGGTCAGCTCCAGGCCCACGCCGCCGGGCTTGCCGAAGGCGATGCCCACTTCGATCTGGAAGGGGTTGCCGCGGTAGACCGCCGGCGGACGCGTCACCGAAGTGTAGAAATCGGCTTCCAGCTCCTTCTTGAGCCCCGCCAGGATCAGCTCCTCGCCGATCGGCGAGATGCAGTCCGTGCTCGGCGCCATGATCTTCGACTTCTGGATGGCGTCGTGCAGCGCGGCGGCTTCTTCGCGCGCGATGCGCGCAGGGTGCGCCTTGTCGGAGACCTTGGCGAGCTTGCAGATGTCCTGCGCCACCTTGGGACCGACGCGCGAGAACTCCTCCTGCAGGAAGCCGGAGAGCGTGCGGCTCTGCGTTTCCTTCGCCATCTGGATCAGGCGGCCGAGCTCCACACCGTGCGGGTGCGGCTTGATCTCGACGGTTTCCTTGGGCAGGGCCTTGGTGCCGCGCTCGTAGACGACCTTGACGCCGCCCGGATCCACATAGGTCAGCTGCACGTGCGGATTCGCGATCGCCGTGAGCTTGATGTACATGTCGACCGAGCGCAGGCCCTTCTGGTAGCGCGCCTCCATCTCGATCTCGACGCGCGTACCGTGCTCCTTTTCCCACTCGATCTCGCGCTCGGCGTGCAGCTCGGGCTTGTTGCGCACGGTGTCGACCGCCAGCAGCAGCTCATACGCGCGCGCCTTCTTGCCGGTGCGCGAGACGATGCGCGCAGGCTTGCCGGTCGTGAGCTGTCCGTACATCACGGCGGCGGAAATGCCGATGCCCTGCTGACCGCGCGTCTGCGAGAGCTTGTGGAACTTCGAGCCGTAGAGCAGCTTGCCGAATACCTTGCCGATCTGATCCTTGACGATGCCCGGACCGTTGTCCTCGACGACGATGCGGAAGCGCTCCTCGGAGATCGGGTGCAGCTCCACCAGGATTTCCGGCAGGATGCCAGCCTCTTCGCAGGCATCGAGCGAGTTGTCGACGGCTTCCTTGACGGCGGTCAAGAGACCCTTGAGCGGTGAATCGAAGCCGAGCAGGTGGCGGTTCTTGGTGAAGAACTCCGCCACGGAGATCTCGCGCTGGCGCGTGGCCATCTCTTCGGCGCTGGAGCGGCGGCTGGGCTCCTTGCCGCCGGGCTCCTTGCCGCCGGCGCCCTCACCTTCGCTCGCGGAGGCGCCGTCCTTGGCCGCCTTGGGCTTCGACGGAGAGGCCTTGGCCTTGTCCGGCGCGGCTTCTTCGAACAGGGTGGGAGTTGCGGGGTCCTTGGGGCTCGTCACGGGAGTGCTTCGTATCCTTCAGCGGGGCGTGGAGGATCCGAGATAGTCACCGCCGAAGACGATTGCAAGCCCTGCGAATCCGGAGCGGCGGCCTGAAGAAGGCGAGCCCGCCTAGAGAACTCGCCAGCACTCGACGATCAGCCAGCCCAGCACCAGCAGCTTCGGCGCGCTCGTGAGGCAGCCCGAGGCCAGATAGCGCTGCTGCAGCGAGCCTCCGCAGCCTGGACACACGCGCGGCGTCGGCTTGGGCAGCTCGGCCTTGCAATGCGGACAGCGCCGCACCTTCAGAATGCGCGGACTCATGGCTGCGCATCCTGCCAGACGATGGCTCGCGGCGCGACGCTGGCATCGGCGCCCTGCCGGGCCGCCACCAGATCGCGGAAGGTCCTGAGGCTGCGCTCGAGCTCCGCCGTTTCGAGCTCAAAGCAGCACTCTTCGAGCAGGTAGGCGCGCACGAAGTCCTCGGAGAGTCCCAGCTCGGCGGCTTTTTCCCGCGCCAGTGCCGGGGCCAGCTCGCTCCCGCGTCTGCGCGCGCGCGCAAAAGCTGCCAAATGCTCCGCACGGAGCTCAACGCCCGCGCGCACGATCCAGGCCGCAAACACAAAAGGCAGGCCGGTGGCTCTGCAGTAGGCCTCCGAGGGGTTGTAGCGTTCCAGCCGCGGCTGCTCCTCACTCTCGAGCAGCGCCGCATCGCCGATGCGCAGCCAAGCATCGCAGGACAGCGCGCGCGGGTCCTCGCCCAGCGCCACTTCGCGCGTCTCCAGCTTGCGCTCGGCAAGCAGCGCATCGACCAGCGCCGCGGAAGTGCGGCTCGCCGGGTCGAAGGCCAGCGTGCGCACCGCCTCGATGGGGCGCTTGAGGAAGACCTGCACGCTCGAGACGCGTCCGCGTCCGGCGATCGCCAGCCGGTCGAGATGGCGGTAGCCCGGTTGGCGGAAGAGTTCGATCGAACTCACCAGCGCGACATCCAGCTCCTTGTTGCGCAGGGCGCGCACCAGCTCGGCGGGAACCGCGCGGCTGTACTCGATGCCCGGCTCGCGCTCCAGCCCGCTGTCGAGCGGCCGGCCGACCAGATACGGCACGCTGCCGACGCGCAGGGGTGGAGGGTGCATGGAAGCGGGCATTGTTGAATTCGTCTCGGCCGGAGGCAAGTGCTAGTCTGCGAGCCTCATGAACGATGCTTGGTTCTACGCACTTTCCGACAAACAGATCGGTCCGGTCACCAGAGCCCAGCTGATCGAAGCCTTGAAGAATCGCACTGTGCAGGCTGACACGCTGGTCTGGCGGGCGGGCCTGACGGGCTGGATGCGTCTGCGAGAGGTCCCAGAGCTTGCGTCCGAATGGCACGCGCTCGCGCAGGGCGCGACGGCTGCGGCAACTCCGCCGCTGCCCGGCCGTCGCGCGCACGAGATCGACTTCGAAATCCACGGTTCGGAGATGCAGTTCGTCGAGGTGGAGCTCGATCCGGGTGAGTGCGCCATCGCCGAAGCCGGTTCGATGATGTTCATGACGCAGGGCATCAGCATGGAGACCGTCTTCGGCGACGGGGAGCAGTCCGGCGGCCTGTTCCGCAAGCTGGTCGGCGCGGGCAAGCGCCTGCTGACGGGCGAGAGCCTGTTCATGACCGTCTTCCAGCACTCCGGCCCCGCGGGCAAGGAACGCGTGGCCTTCGCCGCTCCTTACGCCGGTAAGATTCTGGCCATGGACTTGCGTCAGCTCGGCGGCGAGCTGATCTGCCAGAAGGACTCCTTCCTGTGCGCCGCGCGCGGCGTCGAGGTCGGCATCGCCTTCCAGAAGCGCATCGGCGTCGGCCTGCTCGGCGGCGAAGGCTTCATCCTGCCGCGCCTCTCGGGCGCCGGCGTGTGCTTCGTGCACGCCGGCGGCAGCGTGCACCCTGTCGAGCTACGGCCGGGTGAGGTGCTGCGCGTCGACACCGGCTGCCTTGTCGCGATGGAACCTCAGGTCGACTACGACATTCAGTTCGTCGGCGGGATCAAGACCGCGCTGTTCGGCGGCGAGGGCCTGTTCTTCGTCAAGCTGACCGGCCCCGGCAAGGTCTGGCTGCAGTCGCTGCCGCTTTCGCGCCTCGCCGACCGCATCACCAGCGCGGCCAAGGGCGCGCGCAAGGAAGAGGGCTCCGTGCTCGATCGCGCCTTCGGCATGGGCAACATGCTCGACGGGGATTCCTGAAGACCGACGGCCGCGTTCCTGGTGCCCCCCGCCGTGCAACCCGCCACCTTCGAGACCGTTCCGCTGGATCAGTACGAGCTCGTCGACTCCGGCGCGGGCGAGAAGCTCGAGCGCGTCGGCGGTGTGCTGCTGCGCCGGCCCGATCCGCAGGCGCTGTGGTCGCGCCAGCTGGCGGAAAACGAGTGGGCGCGCGCCGATCTGACCTTCGTGCGCGAGTCCGACCGCGGCGGCCGCTGGGAAGCGCGCGCGGATGCGGTCAAGGCGGCGCGCGGCCGCGATCCGCACTGGCACTTCGAGCATGCCGGCGCGCGCTTCGTGATCCGGCCCACGCCGTTCAAGCACATCGGGCTCTTTCCCGAGCAGGCGCCCAACTGGCAGCACATCGCGCAGTTTCTGCCGCGTCTGGGCCTTGAGCGGCCGCGACTGCTCAACCTGTTCGGCTACACCGGCGTCGCCAGCGTGCTCGCCGCCAAGGCCGGCGCGGAGGTGACGCATGTCGACGCCTCGAAGACCTCCGTCACCTGGACGCGCGAAAACGCCGAGCTTTCCGGTCTCAAGCCCGACTGCATGCGCTGGATCGTCGACGATGCGCATGTCTTCGCGCGGCGCGAGGTGCGGCGTGGCGCGCGCTACCACGCGATCCTGCTCGATCCGCCGCACTACGGCCGGGGACCCAAGGGTGAGGTGTGGCAGTTCGAGGAGCACATCGCGCCGCTGATGGAGTCCGTGCGGGGACTGCTCGAGCCGCGCGCCTGCGTCATTCTCTCGACCTACGCGATCGGCGTCTCGCCGCTGAGCCTTGCCAACCTGATTTCCGAGCTCGGCCCCGGCGAAATCGAAGCGGGGGAGCTGGTCTTGGCTCCGAGGGCGCCGGCAGCGTCCAAGACTCCCCGCCACCGTCTCCCCGCCGGTTTTTGCGCACGCTGGAGCCGGCTGTGATGCGCAGCGGCGGGCTGGAGATCCTGCACGAGGACAACCACCTGCTCGTGCTCAACAAGCCGCCCTGCATCCCGACCGTGCCGGATGCCAGCGGGGATGCGAGCCTCTACGACCGTGCGCGCGCGGACATCAAGCAGCGACACGAGAAGCCCGGCGAGGTCTTTCTGGGCGTGGTGCAGCGCCTCGATCGGCCCGTCTCGGGCGTGATCGTGTTCGCGCGCACCAGCAAGGCCGCGGCGCGCCTTTCGGAGAGCCTGCGCGAGAAGACGGCGCGCAAGACGTACTGGGCGCTGGTCGAGGGCGCGCCGCTCGGCGATTCCGGCACGATCGAGTACTGGCTGCACAAGGACGAGCACGCCAACCGCGTGACGATCGTGCGCGAGGGCACTGCGGATGCCAGGCTCGCCCAGACGCGCTGGCGCGTTCTGCAGAAGCTGGGTGCGCAGACCTGGCTGGAGCTCGAGCCGCTCACTGGCCGCGCCCACCAGCTGCGCGTGGCCTGTGCCAGCCTGCGCACGCCGATCCTCGGCGACCTCAAATACGGCGCCCGCGCCGCCCTGCCCGATGCGAGCATCGCGCTGCACGCCCGGCGGCTGGAATTCGTGCATCCCACCCGCAAGGAAGCGCTCGCCTTCGAGGCGCCTGTGCCCCCGGCCGCACACTGGGAACCTGGCCGCTAGCGGGGGCGTCAGAGGGGAATCGCGGCCCGAGCCCCACAGGTTCGGGAGCTGGCGTATTCTTCAAGACCCCCCATGCTGAACCGAATCCTCATCGCTGGTCTGGCGCTCTCCGGCTTGTTTGCCCCTCTGATGGCGCAGGACTGCGCCTTCCCCGTGCACCCCGGGGTGCTGGAGCAGAGCCAGCCGGATGGAACGCGCGTGCGCCTGCGCTTTGCGGGCAATGCCTTCGCGCACTGGTACGAGGATGAGCAGGGCTACCCCGTGCTTGCTACGGCAGGCGGCTACATGTACGCGCAGCCCGATGCGACCGGGACCTGGATCTCGACAGGCATCCGGGTGGGCAGCGCCGATCCGGCGACGCTCGGCGCACAGCCGGGCCAGATCCCGCAGGCACCGCAGGGCCTCAACCGTCCGCCGCAGTGGAACGCCGAGCACGGCCACGATCACGCGCCGACCACCACGGGATCTGGCAGCGTGCCGCAGCCGCAAGCCCTGCCGGGTGCGCTCGCCGCCAGCTCGACCGGCACCGTCAAGAACCTCGTGATCTGCATGCGGTTCTCCAATCACGGCCCCTCGGGCCAGAACCGCACGCTGCCCACGCAGTCGGATGTCGACAAGATCATGAATGCGGTCGGCGGCGATCCAACGCTGGCGCCCACGGGCAGCGTGCGCGATCACTACCTGCAGGGTTCCTACGGCCTGCTCACGATCAACTCGACCGTCGTGGCTTGGGTCGATGTGCCCAACACGGAGACTTACTACGCCAACGCCAACTCCGGCCTCACCAGCCGGACCTGGGAGCTGATCACCGCTGGTCTGCAGGCTGCCGATCCGCTGGTCAATTTCTCTCAATTTGACGCCGACGGTGACGGCTGGATCGACGCGATCACCTTCCTGCACTCGGGCTACGGCGCCGAGTGGGGCGGCAACGACCAGTACGGCACGAACTACGTCAACCGCATGTGGTCGCACAAGTGGGAGATCCCCGCCTGGACGAGCGCCGAGGGCATCAAGGTCTCCGACTACAACATCTCTCCGGGCCTGTGGGGGACCAGCGGCACCGGTCCCGGCCGCATCGGCGTCGTCTGCCACGAGCTGGGCCATTTCTTCGGTCTGCCCGACCTCTACGACACCAACGGCAGCGGGCAGGGCATCGGCAACTGGTGCCTCATGGCGGGCGGTTCCTGGGGCTTCGACGGCTCGCAGCGCTATCCCTCGCACATGTCGGCCTGGTGCAAGGCCAAGCTCGGCTGGCTCAAGCCAGAGCGCATCCTGCCCGGCACCTACACGGCCGCGCAGGTCGAGACATCGCCGACCGTCTATCGCATCGATACGGGCTATCCCGTCGGTGAATATCTGCTGATTGAGAATCGACAGAATGTCGGCTTCGATGCGCAATTGGCCCAATCGGGCCTGTGCGTCTGGCACGTGGACGAGACCAAGGGCTCGATGACCCAGAACTCGCCCAACACCGAGGAGGGGTTCCCCACCCAGGCCGGTTGGCCGACCAACAACAAGCACTACCGCGTCGCGCTGCTGCAGGCCGACGGCGGTTACGACATGGAGCGCAACCTCGACCGGGGCGACAACGCCGACCCCTATCGCTCCGGAGGCGTCACGCTGATCGATGGCAGCACCACGCCCAATCTCAAGGCCTATCAGGGCGGCACCATCGTCACCAACGGCAACCGCATCGACTCGATCTCGGCCACCGGGGCGAACATGTCGTTCCAGTTCGTGAACACCACGGGCCCGAGCATCACGACAACCACCGCGCCGATCGCCAACCTGAGCACACCCTACTCGCTCCAGCTCAACTCCACCGGCGGCACCAGCCCGATCGTCTGGACCGAGCGCGCGCCCTTGGCGGACTACAGCTCCGCTTCCCAGTCGCCCGCGACCTTCACGCTCGGCGGCACGGCCCAGAACTGGAACGCAGACGAAGGCATGTGGGCCTACACCCTGCCGTTCCGCTTCCCCTTCTACGATCAGTCCTACGATCGCATCGTCGTCTCCTCCAACGGCTTCATCGACTTCCAGACCGGCGATGCGGAGGCCGGCAACCGTCCCGACTGGATGCGCTTCTTCCCGCGCATTGCACCGCTGTGGGACGACCTGCGCACGGATCAGGCCGGCCAGAACATCTTCATCGACACCTCCACCGCCGGTCAGGTCCGCATCCGCTGGGCCGCCGCGCACTTCGACTCGGGCTCCGCCTGCAACTTCGCCGTCCGCCTCTACTCCGATGGCCGCATTCGCTTCGAATACGGCTCGGGCAACACCGGCCTGACCCCGACCGTGGGCATCTCGCGCGGCGACAGCACCTCCTGGAACCTCCCTGCGAGCCTCAACTCCCAGTCCACGCTGACCAACGCCGTTCCGATGCTCTTCACGCGCACCGGTTCGCAGCTGCCCCCGGGCCTGAGCCTCTCCACCGGCGGCCTGCTCTCTGGAACGCCGACCCAGACCGGCACCTGGACCATCATCTTCCGCGCGACGGACAACCTGCGCCGCTACGCCGAGCGCTCGATCGTCGTCAGCGTCGGTCAGGACTGCAACGGCAACGGCATCTCCGATGCGACCGACATCGCCAACGGCACCAGCGACGACTGCGATGCCAACGGAACACCGGACGAATGCCAGCCGGATGCCGACAACGACGGCGTCCCGAACGTCTGCGATGGCTGCCCCAACGATCCGTTGAAGACGGCACCGGGCGTGTGCGGCTGTGGTGTGGCCGATACCGACTCGGACAATGATGGCGTCGCCAACTGCAACGATGGTTGCCCGACCGACCCGCTGAAGATCGCACCGGGTGTGTGCGGCTGCGGTGTGGCGGATACCGACTCGGACAGCGACGGCACTCCGAACTGCAACGATCTGTGCCCGAACGACCCGCTGAAGACGGCACCTGGCCTGTGCGGGTGCGGCGTCGCGGATACGGACTCCGACAGCGACGGCACTCCGAACTGCAACGATCTGTGCCCGAACGACCCGCTGAAGGTTGCTCCGGGCATCTGCGGATGTGGTGTGGCGGATACCGACTCGGACAATGATGGCGTTGCCAACTGCAACGATGGTTGCCCGACCGATCCGTTGAAGGTCGCCCCGGGCATCTGCGGCTGCGGTGTCGCGGATACGGACACCGACAACGACGGAACGGCAGACTGCTTCGATGGCTGCCCGACCGATCCGCTGAAGACGGCACCTGGCCTGTGCGGCTGCGGCGTTGCGGATACGGACTCGGACAATGACGGCACGCCGAACTGCAACGATCTGTGCCCGAACGACCCGCTGAAGACGGCACCTGGCCTGTGCGGGTGCGGCGTCGCGGATACGGACTCCGACAGCGACGGCACTCCGAACTGCAACGATCTGTG
>SXGS01768264.1_pt1 | contig 30079 bp, 30 predicted proteins | sample 3174681 | NCBI WGS metagenome assembly SXGS01 (sample SAMN11356861, study PRJNA531348) | freshwater metagenome | isolation source: freshwater sample F1-80 | place: China: Fuxian Lake, Yuxi | collected 2017-12-25 | reverse complement strand
TCACGACGCCCGAAGAGTGCACCAAGTGGCTCGAGGCGCCAACCGAGGAGGCGCAGCGACTGCAACGCCCGCGGTCCGACGACCTGATGTGGGAGGTCGCGCGGGGTGAGCGCAAGGACGAGGCTGCTCGCTGATGCCGCCGGATTGCTCAGCCGACTGTCAGGCAGTGCGAAGTGTGCTATCGCGGGCGATGCCTTGCCTCCCTGAAGGCATCTGGGTCCTTCGTGTTCGGTCGGGCTCCGACCACAATGTCGGGCCAACCGCTCCAACCGGACCGGGCTTGCAAATGGCGATGCCATCCACAGCCCACTGTTAACGTTTCGTATTCCCGGCCTCGCACCGCAGGCGCCCCGTCCGGAAGCTCATCGCCGCACGCTCCGCCTCGCGAGCCGGTTCTCGAGCAGCACATCCTCGCTCAAGAGGACCCCTACCGCACCAGCCTCGGTTGCGATGAAAGTTATGCCGGCCTCTTGAATTACAGTCCGGCATCTTCTGAGCGTCTCATTCTTAAGTACGGAGAGACCGTTCTCGTAGTTGTTGAGGGCCTGTCGCTTCACCGCGATACGGCTGGCGAGTTCTTCTTGTGACCAGCCCAACATGGCACGCGCGGCCTTAACTTGTTCGGGCTCCAATTCCCTAACGCTCATGGCAGAAATTAATAAATCATCAACCATGTGACCGTACAAAATGTACGGCTCGGCACTTTTTGCTCTACATCATTGTTGTCGCAACCAACGATGGTGCTGACCATGACGAACAATCCTCACCTCAACGAACTCGCCTGCTTGCTGGAGCAATCGGGCGAATACCGGGTCCTGCGCCGACTGACGCCGCGGGGCTCACACCACGAAGCTGCCGACGCCGTCGCAGGACACGGCGTGTTTCTCGCGTTGGAAACTACGGGACGCGATCCCGAAATGCACGAACTGATCGAGATCGCCCTGACCCCGTTCACCTACTCGGCCGGGGGACGGATCCTGAACGTCGGGGAGCCCTACTCCTCGTTTCAGATGCCGTTCCGACCCATCTCTCCGGAGGTAACCAAGCTTACCGGGATCACGGCTGAAATGGTCGCCGGCTGCATGATCGACGTCGGCGAAGTCGAGCGCATGCTCGCCGGGGTCGACTGGGTCTGCAGTCAAGACGCGCAGTTCGACAGGCCGTTTGCGGAACAGGTCACGCTAGCCTTCGCAGCCAAGCGGTGGGCCTGTTCGCTCACGCAGATACCCTGGCGTGAAGCGGGTTACGGAGGAGCGAAGCTCGGCCACCTGCTAGCGGAACTCGGTTACTTCACCTCAGTGAACCGCGCGCATGAGGATTGTGCGGCGGCAATCGAACTCCTCGCCCAGTGCTTGCCGAACTCCGAGACGACCGCATTCGCGAGACTCGTCGTCGCAGCCGAGGCGCCGACCTATCAGGTATGGGCGGTGCGTTGCCCCCTCCAGCGTATCCGTTCGCTGAGGGCACGTGGGTACCGATGGAACGAAGTCGAGAAGCCCGGTCGCCCGAAGGCTTGGTATCGAGAACTTTCCGAAGATTTCGTCGCCTTGGAGCTCCAGTACCTCCGACGCGAGATTTACGAGTTGGACATCGACGTGCCGGTCACCGAGATCACCGCTCTCGATCGCTTCTCGAATCGGATCTGATGTCCATGGAAGAACCGATCATGGAAAAGCGTACGGCGCTGCGATCCCTGGTTCAGGCCGGATTACCCCTGAAGCAAGCGGACGCCGTCGCTCAGCTCGTCTACGACCTCAACGCGGAGACCGTCGGCGCAGTCCGGGACGAGTTGCGCGTGTGGAATGCCCGCATGAGCCTGTGGCTGCTCATGCTTGGTTTCGCGCTCGTCGTCGGCCTGATCGCCGCGGTACCACTCGCCTTCCCTTAAGCACACGACCACCGCCCGATCGATCGCAGGCCGCATTCGTGCCGGCCGTGAGAGCCTGATCCGCGAGGATCCCACGCGGCGCCTCACCGCGACGATCCCTCCCCGTCCACAATCCTCCCGCGCCGTCCGCAACTCGGATGAACGCCGCCCCTTGGGCGACGAACGCCCGTGCTCGCTCACCGATCCATAGGAGTATCCCATCGTGCTGTACGCCTACACGGTCTTCGAAGACGTCCCCTCAGTCGAGGACGCCGTGTCCCCTCCGGAGGGGGGAACCCGAACGTCGCCACAGATCGGGACCTGTCGCAGGCTCCGGGACTGGGCGCCCCCTCAGGAGAATGGACGACCGACGTCGGCCAACCCGAGGCAAGCGCCGTCGACGCGCGCATCTTCCGGCCCGAGATCTTCGATCTCGTATGGGCGAAGGTTGTAGGCGTACGGGCGGATCGAGCCAGGGGGGCGCTCACGCCGGAGGCATGGCGTCGGCTTTGGCTGAACGGGTACACGCACCTGCGCGCCTGCAGTTCCGGTCGGTACGCGGCGACGGCATACGGACTAGAGCGGGCGATCGCAGTGCTGGCACCGGTTATCCGGCGGATCGAAGCTGACTTCCGTCAAGCCGACGACAGGAGTGCCGTAAGCCACAGCCCAATCTCCAGTCGGCACGCACCGTCATCCGCGACGCTCGCGCGTTGGCTGCGGGAAGAGGCCGGCACGCAGTTGCCCACACGTCTGCCAAGACGCGTGTCCGAGCTGCCGACCGGATCGCTGCGCACGTGTCCCGGCCCGATCCGCCCTTGAGGGTGACCAACACGACCGCATCTGCCCTCCCCGGGGGTGGCTGCGACAACGTGTGCAGGGTCTTCCCGGAGGCTCGAACGGGCGCGATCCGGCCCCTTCACTGCAACTCGAACCCTGGCCGGTCCGATCTCGGGCTTGCTGTCAATTTGAAGACCGCGCCAAGCAAGATCAAGAAAGGTCTACTTGGCCTGATCTTGAGCGAAAACGGCCTCCTGAGCACCCGAAACGCGCTCTTGCTCTATCCACAAGACCCTTGAAGCGATTGACTCGGAGAAATGCTTCCCCGAGGCTTGCGACGATCTCAGGAGAGCTGAGGCAGAGGAGTTCGCATGTAAAAGACTGCTACCTAGTCCAGCGCCCTCGCCAAGGAGGCGCGGCCCAAAGGCCGCGCTCCAAGGCTGTCGCAGTCGCACGCTCCACCCGTCTCCCCAGACTGACTTGGAACATGCGATCTTACCGAACCCGGCGACCGCTGGCAGTCAAACCGTCTTCGTTACCAAGATTCGACGCGGTCGCCCGCTGCCATTGCTATGGCTCGTGGGCGCTGTGAACGATCTCGGTTGACGAAGATTCTCACACCCCCGGCGGGTCAGCAATCCTGACCGGGCCAACCGGCCTGCGTCACGACGACTCCCCCCGAGAGGCTCGCAACGGACGAGATCGACCGCGCCTTCCCCGGGGTTCGATCCTCTCCGACGTCCTCGGCCACCGGCGGATCCTGATCGGCAACGCCCAACCATCCTCGAAGCAACCTCCCCTCGCGCGCGGAGTGCGAACGGCTGTCCATCCTGAAGCTTGGGAAAGGTCCCATGGTCTCGTTTCCACCGGAGCATCTCTGGCATCCGCCCGAGCCGAGCAGAGGCAGCCGTTTGGTCAAGAAGCCGTCCCGCGGAAGTTCGCGCGTCCACCTCGTCGCGGGAACGCCACCGCGGTACTTCTATCTGGAGAGCTATCTTGAGGCGAAAGCTGCGTTCGTCCTGTTGGCCAGGCGTGAGACCGCAGACCTCCAAGAGCAACCGCCGGCCATCGTCTATGAGGATGACGAAGGCCGTAAGCGGCGGCACACGTTCGATTTCCTCCAGACGTTGCAGGACGGGACCCGCATACTGGTCGCCGTCAAGCCGTGGCGGCGCGCGATCGAGAAAGATCTGCCCGGCACGCTCCGTTGGATCGCCGGGCACATCGGCCGGTACGATCCCGGCATCGCCGACCGGGTGACGCTGCTGACCGAACAACGTCTCACTCGCGATGTCGTGCATAACGCTCGCCTGATCCTCAGCGCTCGCGCCGACGCGGATCCGCAGGCGGATACGGCCGTTGCCGGGATCGTCGCGTCCCTTCAGGGTGAGACGACCTTGCGCGCCATCGCGCAAGCCTCGGGTTTCGACGGTCGCGGCTTCCGAGCTGGCATCCGCCTGATCGACGACGGACGTCTCGTCGTACCCAGGGGCACACGCCTCTCACCGGAAACATCCGTCAGGACCGTCGCGTCTCTCAGCCGAGCTGCCACATGAGCAACGGCTCGGCCATCCGCTACGAATTCGATCTGCTCGATCAGCACACCATCGGTGGCGTCGCACTGCGCTACGTGAGCTCGGATCGGAATGGGATCGTCTTCGCGCGCGTCGATGATCCCGCAATTCACCGTGGTTTCACGCACGCGGAGTTCGAAGCTTGCCGTCGCTTGCCCGATTACCACCGCGACGTGGGCTGGTTCGATCCCGTACGCATCCGGATGCGCCTGCGCACAGGCAGCACGTTCATCGCGCATGTCGATCCGGCGGAGCAACGCATCATCGTCTTTCGAGCTGCCGTCTGCACGCTCTTCATGAAGATGGAGGAGGCTGGCGAGGCGAGCCGATCGGATGAGTCCATAAAGCGGGCCATGGCGACGATCGCGCCGCAAATCGCTCATTTGCCCAACGTCCATAACTTGAAGAAGGACGGGACGCCGAAGCGCTCTCGATACGGTGCGACGAATCTCCGGGGCCTTCCGGGTCCGAAATGCCTGCGGGATTGGCTGTCTCGATTGAAGGCGGCCAGCTATAATCCGCAGGCTCTGCAAACTCATTACGACAACTGCGGGCCGCGCACATCCGTCATTCGCCCGGATGTGCGAACGGTCGCGCTCGTATTCATCACGCGTTTCGCAAGCGACACGAGACCGAGCAAATCGCAGCTCTACACAGATTTCGAGGCTGAGCTCGCAAGGGTGAACGCAACCCGGGAAGCCTCGGGTCAACTTCCCCTCAAACTTCCCTCACGCAAATGGTTCAACGCCGAGATCGAAGATCTCGATGCTTATGAAGTCTATGCCAAACGCCACGGCCCCGACGCGGCACGGGCCAAATTCTCGCTGTTTAGCCACGGCGTCGATGCCGTGCGTCCACTCCAGCGCATCGAGATGGACGAGTGGGAAGTCTCGCTGATGGTGTTAGTAATCGACGCTGGCTTATGGCCAACACTGGACGACAAACAGAAAGCAGCCGTCCAACGCGCCAAATGCTATATCTGCGTCGCCATATGCGTCGCAACCCGGTGCATCGTCGGCATGAACCTCTCGCGCACGCCCTCGTCGCGGAGCGCGCTGGCCACCTTGCGCATGGTCGTGACAGACAAGGGCCGTTACGCCGATGCATGCGGCGCTCTAACCCCCTGGGATATGCACGGTGGCTTGGATCTCGACAGCGAGATCGTCACCGACGGCGGCTCCAGCTTCACGAAATCCGAATTTTCAGCGGGAGTTCTCAACCTCGGCGGGACTGTCCACATCACGGCCTCCGGCCGTTCCGTTCCTGAGAGCGCGTGTGGAACGCGTGTTCCGGACCATCCACACCTACCTCATCGCGAGGTTCGCCGGGCGGACGTTTGAGAACACCGTCCGCCGCGGTGACTACCCCTCGCAGAAGCAAGCCAATCTCTTTGTCGAGCAACTGCAGTGGGTGCTCTGCCGCTACGTTGTCGATATCTATCATAATCTCCCTCACGCAGGTCTTGGGGGCGAAACGCCCCGGAACGCCTGGCTTCGACTGACGCGAGACTATGAAGTCAAGCAACCGCCCGACCGGCGTGCCTTGCGAGCTGCCTTCGGCAGACGCCTGACGTGCAAGCTCAGCGGCCGTGGCGTCCGGGTCCTCGGGCTCTACTATCAATCCCTACACCTGCACGAGTACTTCAAGAAAGTAGGCGAAACCTCCGTTGAGGTTCATGTCGACGATTGCGATCTCGGCGCCGTGTCCGTCCGTGTCGGCGAACCGTTCCTAACGGTCCCTTGCATCCTGTCCGATTTCACGAACGTCTCGCTCCGCGAATGGATGCAGACCGCGACGGACTTGCGCCTCCGGTACGCCGATGCGGCCAAGGTATCCGAGCCGATCGTCCAAGAGACGCTCCGTGCGTTCCGGTCACTGCGCGAGAACGCCGAGGTCTTCACCGGCATCACCTCAGATACGATTGGCGAGGCGGAATTGGCGCAACTCGATCGCAGCCTGACCTACGGGTTCATCCCGATGGAACCCGAAGTGCCCGCCGCTCTCGAGGGCGATCGCGACTTCGATGACGTCATCCCGATCGTCTCGCAGCCGGCGCACCCTGCTGCTGCTGAGCAGACGCAGGCCACCCCCCGTGATGATGCCACCGACAATACACCTCCCGATTTTGAGATCCTCTGATGTCCGAGATGCAACAGAATCGCGCCCTTGAGCAGCTACGCGCCAGCCTTGATTCCAAAGAGGCGAGGCGTCTCGCTATCATGGCACAGGTCAAGGCGAAATTTCTCAAGACAGCGCGATACGACAACCTCAGGGAGGCCGTCGATACATTGCGCAATCATCTTTTGACGCCGCGCAATGACAAAAAGCCGCTTGCCCCCGGAAACCGCCGGGAAGCGAAAGCACTCACACTTATCGGCGAGGCCGGTGCCGGCAAATCCTGGATCTTGGATCGGGTCTTTCTAGATCATCCAGCCTTTCCAGACTTTGGAAATCCCGAAGTCATCGGAAATTTGGTGTCGCTCCGCGTCCCAGCCCCTACGTCCTTCGGGCATCTCGGCTGCGAGGTCCTAAAAGCGCTCGGGTATCCCATTGAGTTCAACAGCAGAACGCGATCGGATGTGTGGAGTTTGATCCACGATCGCATACGGATGCTCGGCGTGACGATGATTCATTTCGATGAGATGCACAATGTTGTCTTGAAAGCCAACACGGTTGACCGGACCGAGACTCAGAACGCCATAAAAAACCTTATGACGTCCAAAGACTGGCCCGTGAGCCCGATCATTAGTGGCCTCCCGGTCCTGAGACATTTTCTCGAGCAATCGCAGGAGGATCAGCGCCGCTCCCTCGTGCAGGAGATGGATCCGCTGGTCGCGCCGAGGGACCTCGCCATGATGGCAAGCTTATGCCGATCGATGCTGGAGATTGCCGAACTCGGCTGCCACGGAGCCATCCTCCAGCCGCTGATGCCACGTCTGTTCCATGCAGGCCTCTACCGGCTCGGTATTTGTATCGAGCTCATGCACGAAGCCATCGATATCGCTCTGAAACAGTCCAGCCAGGACCTGGAACGCGAGCATTTCGTGGAAGTGTACTGGCGCCGCACGGGTTGTGCTCCCGTTGCCAATCCCTTTCTGATCAGCGACTGGGCAGTCCTCGACTGCACCCGCGTGTTGCCGAAGGAGAAAATCTCAGATCCCGACGACGACACTCCCGCCGAGAAAATCAAGAGACATCGCAATCAGAGGCATCGCCGGTCGTGAGTGGAATCCTCCATCCGATCCTTCCGATGGGCGACGGCGAGACGACGGCGAGCTATGTCTCACGCCTCGCGCGGCTTCATCGCCGGCCCTCGGCTTGGCAGTTCTGCAGCGAGCTTGGCTTGCAGTTGCGCGGCCTCGCCTACGGTTCGCCGGTCGACCTCGCGCGGTTGTCTCGCCTCACCAGGATCGCGACGAGCGCGTTCGAGGCGAACGCGATCCGCACGGTGGGGAACCGCCTCACGTTCCGTGGAGAAGAACTGCGGCCCTACTCCTTCACCCGAGGGTACACCCAGGTGTGCCCCTTGTGTCTGGAGGCGGACCGGCGAGCTGCACCCGAACTCGGTGATCTCGCACCCTTTGGCCGGGTCGCATGGCGTGTCGCCTGCGCGCGTACCTGCCACGAACACGATGTACGGCTGGTCCCGGTCGCGTTCGATAAGACGCATGCCAAGGTTCGCAATCTCAGGCACGATTTTCAGTCGCTGATCGATCCGACCGCAGATCGTATCGAAGAGTTGCTTCCGCAGGCCCATCCGCAGCCCCCCTCCCCTCTCGAACGGTATGTCCATGACCGCCTTATGGACGGCAGCAAGGTCGGGTCCTGGCTCGATATGGTTCCCGTCTACGCCGTTCTCAGAGCCTGCATCAGCTTCGGCACTGTTGCGCTGTTCGGCTCAAAGGCGAGTTACCGCTCGCTCGACTGCCACACACTCGCCTCGGCCGAACAGGCGGGCTTCGACATTCTCATCCGTGGCCCAGAGAAATTCGCCGCATTCCTGTCTGGTTTGACTGATGCGTACTACAAGGAGAGCAAAGCGCACAACAGCAGACATAAGGCATACGGCCGCATCTACAGTTGGATGTCCACCATCAAGTCCGACCCGGGCTTCGGCACTTTCATTGATGCATTCCGCGGTCACCTCTCCGAAACCGCCATCTCAACGCGTGTCTACTCCGCTCCTAGCCCCTGGACGAACGGCCCGGCAACGGTCCTCCGGCGTGGCGAGCCGAAGCTGACCGCCATCCGGTCGGCCTGCATCGAGTACGGGCTTCATAGGAAGCGCCTCAGGAAGCTCCTGCTGCTTCACGGCTTCATCGATGCCGATCACGCGAACCTGCCGGACTCGCGCGTCACGTTCGATGCCGCGGCGGCCGCACCGTTGCTGCGCGAACTCGCGGACAGTCTGCCGTTCTCACAGGTCGCGACGCAGATCGGCGCCCGCGGCACCGATGTGCAGAGGCTCGTCGAAGCCGGCTGGTTGAAGCCGATCGTCGGCGGTGGACGCGGCGGTCCGCTCGCAAAGTACGCGTTTCGACCGGACGATGTCGCCGCCTTCCAGGCACGCCTGTTCAGGTCGGACGAACCGGACCGGCCGTGTCCCGGCGAGCCCGTTTCCCTGGACGCCGCCGCGCGATCGACACGCTGCCCGATGACGGAGATCGTCGCCCTCGCCCTCGCACGCAAGCTCGAGTGGGTGGGACGCAGTTCCGCCGGCCTGACCATCGACGATCTCCTCGTCGATCTGCACGAGGTTCGCCGCCATGCGCATCGCCCGGACAGCGACTATCTCCGGGCCACGACCGTCGCGACCGGCTTCGGCATCAGGGTGCCGCACGTAAGGAGTCTCGTCGACGCGGGCCTGCTGTCCGGACAGACGCGGCGCAACCCGATGACCCGCGTCACGTCGCACATGATCTCCGCGACATCGGTGCGGCAGTTTCGCGAGACGTTCATCCACGCGAATCAAATCTCGGATCTCGCGCGGGTCGATGCCTATTCCGTGCGGGCTTTCCTAGAGAACAGCCGCCTCGTCCCTGACTTGTCCGCGGACGCATATGGCCGTTCCTTCTATCGCCGTGACGCGATCACCCCTGCCATCTTGGCCGCTTTGCGTGCCGGGAAGGGCCGGCGGTCACGGTTGCCAGTTCGCACACGTCACCAGAAGCCCAGGGACGCGCTCGCAGTGGCTTCTGCGGCATACGCCCTGCCCAAGGCCCGCGTCAGGGCGATCCTGATCGCCCATGGCTTCCTCGCAGCGGACAACGCCCAACAGCCGCATGTCGGGGCGACGTTCGACGCCGAGGCCGCCGCACCCGTGCTGGATGCGTATCGGGGCAGCTTGACACTCAGACAAGCCGCCGCGGCGATAGGAGCGCGTCCCGCCACCGTCCAAGCGCTCATCGACGCGGGCCTTCTCACGCCCCGGCTGGGCGGTGGGCCCGGTGGAACGGCGCCCTCGTACGTCTTCTGGAAGGACGACGTCGAGGCCTTCCGAACGAGCCTATTCCAGACGGCCGTCCAGTATGTTTCCTGCCCAGGCAGGGCTGTCCCGGTAGAGGCCGCAGCGCGAGCCACGCACTATCAGATCGCAGACATCATCGCGCTGATCCTGACGCGACGCCTGGCCTGGATCGGTCGAACCGCCTCGGCCCAGGCGATCGGCGACCTCCTGATCAATCTCAATGAATTGAAGGCGCACGCGCAGGCTTGGGGTGGGGACCACATCCTGGCGGCGGAGGTCGCGCGACGCCTGGGCATCACGGTGCCGCACGTGATGAAGCTCGGCGAACTCGGCCTATTAAACGTCAGAAAACAGGTAAATCCTGCAACGCGGATCGCTTCTCGGATGGTGCTGGCCACATCGTTCGAGGAATTCCTCACGAAATTCGCACATGAAAAGCACGTCGCCGAACTCGCTGGTGTGCACACGCGTCACGTTCGCGCGCTTATTAGACAGGAACATCTTTTACCTGCCTTGACCGCCTCTGAGTATGGGCGCAATTTCTACAATCGCTCAGTCATAACGGACGCTGTCATACACGATCTCCGTGGCCGAGTTCGAGACAGGTCCCGCAGACCGCGCCAACCCCCATAAGACATTCCACGACAAAAAAATGGCGAGCGATCAACACCAAAGTAGCAATACTTACGTATCTTAGAGTTCTACAAAACCCGAAAGGACGAGGCGATGCCTGACATCGAGATGAAAGCTCAATCTCCAGACGACATCTCGTTTGAGGACGTGATGGCTAGCAACCGCGCATTCGCGGCGGCCAAGCGCGAGCGTCTCCGAGCGTATCTCTTGGCGTCGCAACCGGAACTCGTCGAGGCGTACGATCGGGAAGCAGCCGCTTTCGCTCGGCTATCGGACACCGTGCTTGCGCCCATGCTCGGACGGATCGCCGAGGGCGCTCAAGCGCAAGGCTGGCACGCACGCGTCGTTCGCGACAGCGCGACGGACGGTATCACCGGCATGGCGACCCCCGGCATCCGCTTGATCGCGTCGCGCAGCCCACTTCCAGATCCCGACGCCGACGCATCGTCCGGCTCGGTCTCCTTCATCGGCTTCCACGGTCGCTGCCCCGTACATCAGGTGGAGATGACGGCCGTGGTGCATTCTGCCGACCGCATGGCAAGCGAGGAGAGCGACAGCCGGGTTCTTGGTTACGATGCCCTCACGGCAGAGAGCGTCGAGAGCCTTGTCGTCGATTTTCTGAAGAAACTCGGCTGAGCAGTGAACCGACTTCGGAGGGGTTGGCGGCGACGTTCGATCGTCGCGCGATCGCCGCTGATCCTCCGAGGCGGTACGCGCCGGCACGTGACCACAGCCGATCTGCCGCCCGCGGCGACACACGCCAAATGGCGATCATCGAACGATCACGAAGATTCGTATCCGCCGATCGGGTGTCCGCGAATCGCCGAGAGTTCGCCACAGCGAGGCAGGGCGTTCCCGGTATTTCGACGTCGCGCGGCCGACGACGGAGTACGTGTGCTCGGCTACGAGTTCGATCTACCGCAAGCTGACGCCACTGCAGCATCGAAATGGCGAACGCGGCGCAATTCACAAGCTTTCGGCGGCTTGTGTGAATCGCTGCACTGACCCCAGAATTCCGGGGCGCTTCCTGACGAGATCACCTCGCAGCTCCCTTCAAACAGTTCGTCTCGCGGGCCGAGACCTAAGGATCATTCATGAAGATCGTCTTTGCCGGTCAGTTGGATCGCGTATTCGCAAACGAGTTCGCGCTCGCCGTAGGCTTGGAGCCCGATGAGGAGGTGGACTCGGAATCCGTCGAACATCAACGCGCCGCCGATGCGCGATACTTCGAGATGGCCGGCACCGTGGCTGCTCTATCCGATGAGATCCTACCACTGCCCTACGTCCGCTACGCCCCGGATCCAGACTATGATCAGGGCACACTCAATTTTACGCGGATCGTGAACGACCCAGACGCCGCCCTACGGCGCTTGAAGGCCATTGTCCGCTCCGATCAATGGGCTGAGGATGCCCTGGACCTCGCGAAGGTCTGTGCGTTCGTAGGCCGACTGGCAGCGGCGTCCGACGACGTCTTGGACGACGTCGACACGGAGGAAGCTTGGATCGGCCACTACCATGCACTGCTACATCTGCACGGCGATCACGGCGTCCCGCACGCCTACCTTGCCGGCTTGCTGATGCAGGCTCTTTGGGCGTGGGAAACGGATGCCGTGCTCGTTCTCGCGGAATGCGATCGCTTCATTCTCGCCGATCTCGGCGCCATCCTCGTCAAGAAGCGCTGGCCGCGGCCGTTCGCGATCCCGGACCTGCGTTACATGGGACCGGCGCATAACAAGAAGAGCTGCGGCCCCCTCGTCAACCTACGGCCGGCCGATCTCCTGGCGGCCGAAGCGCTCCGAGAGGAGCCGAGCGTTCGCGCATACGCGGCCGCCGTTTTCGAGGCCGTTCGAGGCGCCAAGGCCGGAAACGTCGGAAGCGCCCTCGAGAAGGCGCAACGGTCCGTTCGGGAGGTCATTTCTGACCTGCAGAGCAGCGAGGCCGGCATCACCTTGGTTGCCGCCGACATCAAGATGTTCAGCAACGTCGGAACGATTACCCCAGGCGGCAAGCCAGATCCGGACGACTGGTCCAAACGGCGCTTCGCCCCCCGAACGCTACTTACCATCGTGCTTGCCTAACATCGGCCCAGCCGCTCGCCGCGGCGTCCGACCCGGTACCATTCCAGGGCGACGCGTAGCGGTGCTGCCACGTCTCCCTGTGGCGAGACACCTTGAGGAGGTTGCCCTGAGCACCGATGCTTCCCATCCGGGCACCCCAGCCGGGACTCCCCGTCTCGTCGTGTCGAATGCAGGGCCGACAGACGCGCCAGGATCTGCGGGTACGACCGATCCGCTCTACCCCGAAGCTGGCGCCGACGCGTCATCGAACGTGGTACCGCTCCTTCATCCATCCATTTCGTCCGAACATCGCGAAGCGGTACGGGAACGCCTGAACGCGGCAGTCCGACCGATCCTCAAGAATGTCGCAGGCCGCCGCGGCCTGCCGATCGCCCACCTGCTCGCGCACATCGACGGAGCCAGGCCGTTGACGGCCCCGCCCGTCGTCGACGAGCTCGGGATCGCATTCGTCTCGCACGAGCTCCGCGCCGCGATCGCGGCATACGCGGATCGGGCTTTGGTTCCATTCGAGATCCGAACCGGGGTTGCGACGATGGTCGCACATAGCCTTGGTGGACCACCCCCCGCCGCGATCCGGTCAGCCTGCCCCGATTGGAGCAAGCCGCTCGTACCGTATGGGCATGTCTCAGAGGCTTGGCAGCCCGCGGACGCTGCACGGTGGCTGGAGGGCTTCCCGCCGCGAGGCACCCTCCCCCATCCACTCGGGACGTGGGATGACCGGACAGCGGCGATCTGGCTCGACGACCAGCCCGCGATCGCCATCGATCTGGCGAGCGATCACGACAGCCTCAACGTCGTGGCGATTCAGCCTGGCCCTGCCTGGAAGCCCGCAGCGAGCGTCCTGGCCTGCCTGGACGACGTCGATCTCGAGGCTTTGTCGGACCGCGTATTCCGAGAGCGCTTCCGGAGGGAGGTCATGCTCCCGCTCTTGAGCAACCGACGCGCCCGGATCCAGAGCGCAATCGACGCGATGTCCTACGGATATCTCACGCTGGAGGACGCCCGCCGTGACGTCCATGCCTGGGATGTCAGTGTTTGCAAGCGCTTCGATCGACTTTTCGGATCGCATGCGGAATGGATCTTCGACGTCGTCCGAACGATCGTAGACTATCATCCATGGCCGCCGAATTTCGCAGCCGGTGAATTAGCTGAACGCTTCGAAGCACACGATGATGTGTTTTAATACTTCGCTCAACCAACAGTGATGATCCTGTTCATATTCATCGCTGGCCGTGAGCAGCCGCCCCCAGGTGCGATCATGCTGCCGACGTGAACCAACAATCATCCCGAGTCGAGAGAGCCTTATCGCAATGGCCCGCAACGCCCCGTACGCAAACTACTACGCGAAGGCCCACCTAAAGGTCGGGAACCGTCTCAACGGCCGGGACAGGTTAGCACCGGCGGTCTTGCAGTCCGTCCGCCGCCTACGGGTCAGTAGGGGTAGCCGTAGTAGGGCCGCGGCATCGGGCGGTAGTGATCACGGACCCGCCGACTGCCTGGGCCGTTGGGGCCATAGGCTCTCAAGTAGGTGTTGTACGCCGGCGGATTGTACGGGCCGCTGTTCACGCCGCCCGTGCGGCCATTCCCGCTCAGCTCCGCGTACGGATTGAGGCCATCACCGCCCCCGTTTCCACCCCCGCCTCCACCTCCGAAGGCGAAGGCTGGGCCGGACAAAACGACGAAGGCGGCTGCCAAGGCGATGCGCATCGGGTGCTCCAGATCCAGGCGGTAGATCCTCACCAACGCGTGCGCGCTCCCTTGGTTGGGCGCACGGCGATTAGGTCGCGATCGCGAGCAGGGACATCAGTGTCAATCGGCGTCCAAAAGGGACCCACCGGCCACCGCGCATGAGCGCCAACGCAGAGGCCGATGCGCGCAGCCGGTCGGGTCTTCGAGAAGGTGGAGTGGTCCGGCACCCGGCCATCGAGCCCGAGCCGGCAGAACCAGGGGTAGGCGAGATTGAGATGGACCTCCTGGCACAGGCGCCGCTCGAAGCGAATGCCGAGGCAGTAGCCGATGAGCAGCATGCGGATCATCAACTCGGGATCGACGGAGGGGCGGCCCGTCGAGGCGTAGAAAGGTGCCAACGCGCGGCGCAGGTCGCTGAGATCGACGAAGCGGTCGATGGCGCGCAGTAAATGGTCGGCGGGAACGTGGGTATCGAGCGAGAACTCGTAGAACAGAGCACCCTGCTCGACTTGCCGAGGTCCCATTATCTGCGCCGATTTCCGTCTCACAATGGCAGTGAATCACCTCACGTTTGCCGCCGCAACACCCGAGTTTTTCAACAGAATCGGCGCACAGCCGAACAATCGGCGTGCGAACTCTTGAACCCAAGTGGACCCTCACGGGACTTCCGCTGAAAGTCCAGATGAGGTCGCAAGCATCCCCTCACGCTCAGAAGAGTCCGTTCGCTGAAGAGCCCAGTATGGAAGGCCACAGCGAAGTTGCTACGTGCTCAATCAGCCGTAGAGCCCTTCGGCACGCAGACGCGCGAGCAGACGGACGGCCTGCCCTTGAGCTGCGGCGTCCCGCTTCTGCTGCTCGAAGCCATGCTCGAACATCGGTAGAAGCGCGTGCACCGCCCGATCCATGGCCGAGCCCTGCCACAGGATCAGCACCTCCCGATCGACTAGGTCCTTCAGGAAGTACCAGAGCGTCAGGACGAGGCTGAGCGAGGACCGATCCGCCCACTCAGCTATCACATCCTTTCCGATGCGATCGAGCCGGCGCAGGAGCGCCTGCTGCTTACGCGGAGCCAGATCGGTGAACGGCTCCATGCACGCGATGCGCAAGTCCTCAGACAGCGCAGCAATGTCGGCCTCGGCTCGCTCGGCTAGCGCCGGATCGGACGGCGCGAACACTCCCGGCAGCTTGCTGAGCGCGAACAGCAGGTAGGCGGGCAGCGCGAGTTCGATGCGTTGGCGGTCGATCAGGACGGACATCGTGCAGCTCCTGAAGGACCTGACCGCCGTAGGCAATGCCGATCCTGTGCTTTGATGATTCAGCCTTCGGCTGCGATGAGGTCGAACTGCCCGGCGAAGCGGCAGGAGCGCCCTTCTGCGTCCGGAGATCGCGACGCGCTCCGATCCGGAGATCGTGAGAGACACGTCCTCCAGAACGGGCTGTCCCGGGCGATGCCCGAAGGTCACTCGCTCGACGGAAAGAACGGTCTTGGCGGCATGCAGACCGCTCGACGGGACCGCGATCGAGACCGCCTTCACAGCCTGGATGCGGCTGCGAGCTTCCTTGAGCTGCTGGCGCGCCTCTGTGCGCTGCCGCTCCGCCGCGCGTGCGCTGCCACCAGCCGACTTCTCAGCATTGTCCCTGCGGGCGCCAACCAGAATGCGAGGAAGGTCGCCACGTGCACCCCGGCGCTGTCCGGCCACGTCGCGCTGCTGCTGGCGTTCGAGTGTCTCCTGCGACCTTCGTGCAAGGTCCGCCGTCCGCTTCTCCGCCACCGCGAGATCGTGCTCGGCCGCAGCGATTCTAACGGCCTTGGCGTCCTGGTACGCGTGGAAGTTCCCCTGATAGCGGCTCGCCCCGGCGGGTGAGAGTTCCACGATGGCGTCCATGGCGTCGAGCAGGGCGCGGTCGTGGCTGACCACGACCGCGCCCGCACGCCCGGCCTTCAGTAATGTGTGGACGGCCTGCCGCCCGTCGGGATCGTGGTCGTTGTTCGGCTCGTCGTGGAGGAGTAAATCCAGCCCCGCGAAGGTTGCGGCGGCCAGTGCGGCGTGAGCGCGCTGGCCGCCGGACAGCCGCCTGAGCGGCGTTTCGGGGCTCACCGGCACGCCCATGCGGGCAAGCGCCTGCCTAAGCCGCTCCTTCAGCGTCCAGTCGGCCTCGGCAAGCTCCTCGGCCGTGGCCACGCCGCTTTCGGCGCGCCTGAGCAGCCTGAGAGCAATGACGGGCTGCCCGGCAGTTTGCGGCTCGTTGCATGACGCCGGCGCCGCATATGTCCCCGGCCTTGGACTCAGACCGGTTGCTTCCAGCGAGCATAAGAAAATAGTCAGCCGTCAGAACGCTAATCGGTTGTCATAACGACAGCGTGCTACCAAATACGACATAGAACTTTTCGCTCCAGCGGCCCACGCTGAGACCGTAATCGACCGGCTTTAGCCACCCACGCTGGGCAGCACCTGGCGAGGGTTGGTTGGGATCGGAACCGATTTGCCCGAACCGTGTTGATGCCAACAACGACAGCAGACTGTCGTTATAGCAGTTAGGTGGCAAACCGGAGCTCATCATGGGTACCGTGCCGAGAAAGCCCTCGAAGGATGCCGACCGCCTGCGCCAGGCCTGGTCCGGTCTCGCCATCGGGGTCTTTCGCCTCAACGGCGACCTGATCGAAGGGGGTGACGCGCTGGTGCGGGATCTCGGCCTGACCAGCGCCCGCTGGCAGGTCCTAGGAGCCGTCGCCCTGTCCCCGGTCCTGCTGCCGGTCGCCCATATCGCCCGCAACATGGGCCTCGCCCGCCAGTCGGTGCAACGCGTCGTCGATGACATGCGCGATGACGGTTTGGTCCGAACCGAACCCAACCCCCATCACCGCCGCGCGCCGCTCGTGGCCATGACCCCGCAGGGCGAGGCCGCCTACGAACAGGCCACGGCGCGCAAGGACCTCTGGGCCGACGTGCTCACCGAAGGTCTGTCGGCCGAGGCCATCGAGGCCGCCGGCACGCTCCTGCGCACCCTTCAGCAGCGGATCGCCGCCTCCCACGGCCACATCGCTTCCATCGCCGCCACACGAAAGGAGACCCAGGAATGAACTGCGCCGAAGCCACGCAGGAGTACGATGCCGACGTGATCGTGGTCGGCGCCGGGCCCATCGGCCTGACGACCAGCAACGCCCTGCGCCACCACGGCGTGTCGTGCCTGCTCCTGGAGGAACGCACCGACGTGAAGGCTTACTCGCGGGCCAACAATCTCTGGGCGCGCCCGCAGGAGCTGCTCGCCGGCATCGGCCTGCGCGACGTGTTGGCCGAGAACAGCTACGCCATCCACACCATCAACTTCTCCGTCAACGGCACCCCGACGACGCCCATCCCCATCGCCGACGTGGCGAGCCCCTACCCGAAGGTGCTCTACAGCGGGCAGGACGTGATCGAGCGGACCCTGATTGGCGAGTTCGAGGCGCGGGGCGGCCAGCTCGACCGGGGCTGCACGGTGACCGACGTCTTCCAGGACGAGACCGGCGTCACCGTGGTGCTCCGGCGGGGCAAGGACGGGCCGCAGGAGCGTCGCCGTTGCCGCTACGTCGTGGCCGCCGACGGCGCCAAGAGCAGGATCCGGCCGATGCTCGACCTGGACTTCGAGCCGGTACGGCTGCCGAATTGCATGAACCGGCAGGTAGACGCGAAGCTGTCCTGGCGCCGCTCGCAGGAGCCGGACCAGCTCTGGTTCTTCTACTACGAGCGTGGCTTCGCGGGCATCCTTCCGGTCTGGGGCGGCTATCATCGGCTGTTCTTCCTGGCCGACGACACCGGCGTGCCGGACCGTGACCCGACGCTCGACGAGATGCAGGCGGTCGCCCGCGAGGTGACCGGCGACGAAACCCTCACCTTGAGCGACCCGCAGTGGCTCACCCACAGCCGTTTCCAGTACGGCGTCTCGCCCGGCTACACGCGCGGGCGCGTGTTCCTGGCTGGCGACGCCGGCCATCTGTCGCTGCCCATCGGCGGCCAGGGCATGAATGCGGGCCTGCACGACGCGGTCGAGGTCGCGTGGCGGCTCGCCATGACCCTGCGGGGCGAGGCGGCGCCGGTGATCCTCGAGTCCTACGGCGAGGAGCGCGGCAAGGAGCATGCGCGATTGAGCGCCCAGCAGGCGCGCGGCTTCCGGTGGACCGTCTACCGCGGTCCCGTCACCGACACGGTGCTGGGGCTGGCCGCCAAGGCGCTGCCGAACCTCGGCTCGCTGCTGCAGGGCACCGACGACATGCAGCAGATAGGGGTGGAGTACCCGAAGAGCGCGCTGAACGAGGACCGTCTGTCGGGCTTGGCGACCGTCCTGCGCTCGGGGCCCAAGCCGGGTGAGCGGGCGCCGGACGCGGAGGTCACGCATCGCGGCGAGACCACCAACCTGTTCCGGTTCCTCTACAACCCGGACGACCATACGACGGGCTGGGCGCTGCTGTGCTTCGACGGTCGGTCCTCGGACGCGGGTGCCTCGCTGCTCGACGCCGTCGACGCCGTGACGCCCTGGCCCTGGGTCAGGCCACGCCTCGTGCTTGCGGGTCCGACGGTCGATGGCGCGGGCGTCCCCGTCCTCTCCGACATGGACGGCAAGGCGCACGGGGCCTACGGACTCGAAGGTCGGCCGGCCTTGGTCCTCGTCCGACCCGACGGCCACATCGCCTTCCGCGGCGACGCTGACCGGGCCGACAGATTGGTCGCCTATTGCCAGAAGGCATTCGGCGACGAGTTCGTACGGTCGACGAGCGCGCTCGTCGCAGCGCAATGAGAGAGGTTGCGCACGTGGCGTTCGGGTCAGGGAAGCGACGTGCGGGTGGCGGCCTTCAGCAGGTCCATGGTCGCCGCTCAAGGGGCAGTTTCGGGCGTGCGAAGGCGATGGCCGTGCGCCCGGCCGATGGCTGGGCTGCGCGGCCTTCCGCGGACATTCGGCCGGCTCCGGAGTTGTCCGACGAGATCGACCGACCGGAGCCTACATGCTGAACCCCTTCTCTGCCGCGTTCCTGCTCGCCTTCGAGGCGCAGAGGGTCATCGAGTTGCGGCTGGTTCGGATCGCCTGGGGCGGGGCCGAGGCGCAGGCCGAGTTGGTGTCGATGGTCGGCGAGAAGGTCGTGGCCGCGATGGAGGCGACGAACACCTTGATGGCCGGCGGCACCCATGGCGAGGTAGTCGCGCGCTATCGTGAGCTGGTCGCCGACAACACGCGCCGCCTCATGGCCTGAACGGCACCGACCCGGCATCGCGACCGGGACGGCGGCCTTCTCCTAAACCCACTGCGTCCCGCCCTCGACGACCGCTGGCCGTTGGTGGCCTTGAGCCGACCGGACAGGAGCGTGGCGACGTGATGCTCCGGCACGGCCGGCTCCGGCAGCAGCAGCGTCTTGCCGTCCTCGTCCGGTTGAAGCTCGTCGCCGTGGCTCTCGGCGAGGTCGAACGCCTCGTCCTCGTCCTGGATGTCATCCGAGCTTGTTTGCCGGACGCCGGCTGACTGCGAGCCTCAGGGAAAGTCAGGCGAGTTTTGTAACCGCAAGGAACGCACCATGCCGCCATCGACCGGAAACGCATCGTCGCGGCCGGCCACTCCTACGGGGCGAACACCACCCTGATCCTCACCGGCGCCCAAGTGATCCGGGACGGGAAACCCGTCGGGCACAGTCAGGCGACATCAGCCTCGGGCGCATGCTTCGGCTGCGGTCGATTCGCGGACGTCCGAGGCTGGCGACCAGGTAGGTGCCTGGATTCGTATCTGCCACCGTTGCATCCTGCGAAATCATGACTTTCGCAGGAAGACTGTTCTGTCGCAGAACGCGATATTCTACCATTCGGAAGTCATCTGAACCGGGGTGCGGAAGTGACCGTATCAGTCGACAACCCAGCGGTCATGAACTCCCCCGTTTCTTCCGGATGTCCAGCGGCACCAGGGGGCGCCGATCCGATCGCGATCGATACCGCCGAGCAGTGCTCGCGGTCGCGCGTCCCTATCGATCCACAAGTGGCGAGCTCGACACGTCCCGCCGGATTGCAGGCGACCGCATGACCGGGGAGGCTCGTCCGGCCGACGAAGGCGGTGCGCTGCGCGCCGGCAGCCCTTCACCCTCCAGTCGATCGGGAGAGACGATGCGGTTTGAAGCGCACCGGTTTCAGCACGGCTCCTACGAAATCCTGGTACTGAGCGATGGACACTTGGTGCTGCCCACCTCGCTCCTGGCTCGGGAGACGCCTGCACGAGAGCGGACAGCGGCGTTGAAAGCGGCTGCTCTCGCCTCTGATAAATACGAGCCGGCGGCGAACATCGCGCTGATGAAGAGCGGCACAGACCTGATCCTGTTCGACACCGGCGGCGTCGGCTTCCAGGCAGACCTTGGCCGGCTTTCGCACCATCTACCATCGATGGGCATCGACGCCGCCAGCATCACGAAGGTGATCTTTACCCATGGACACCCGGATCACATCTGGGGGACCGTGCTGGCCGACGGCGGCCTGCGCTTCCCGAACGCCACCTACTACTCCGGTGCGGCCGAGTGGGATTTCTGGAACGGCGAGGACGTCTGGACGAAATTGCCGAGCGAGCAGCATCCGTTCGCGACGGGAGCCCGGCGCCAGTACGTGGCCATCCGCGACCGGGTGACGATGATCCGTCCAGGTGACGAGATCGTTTCGGGGATCCAAGCCATCGCGACTCCAGGCCATACGCCAGGCCATCTCTCCTTCGAGGTCGCGGGAGGCGATGGGCTGATCATCGTCGGCGACGTCGTGACGACGCCGTCCATCTTCTTCCCGCACCCGGCATGGACGTTCGGCTTCGACGCCGACGACGGGCAGGCGATCGCAAGCCGCAGACGCCTGTTGGATCGCGCTGCGAGGGAACACACGAAACTGCTGGGGTATCACTGGCCGTATCCCGGGGTGGGGCACGCCGCGCGGGACGGCTCCGCCTACCGCTACATCCCGGTGCGCGACAACCGACACGATGGCACGGGGTGACTGCCATGGCAGCGGCCTCCGGCTTCGGAAAGCGAGGCTGTCGGCTTCCGAAGGCTTCGGCTTGTAGTATTTGATTTCGCCAAGCAGTGACGCTGACAAAGCGGCGTTGGAGGGAGGGCGTGTCGATGAAGCAGACGTCCCTATCGTCGGCTGTGTTCGTGACGGCGGCGTGTGTCGTCGCCTTGTTGCCTGTCGCGGCAGGAAGCGCCGACGACGACGGCTCTCCGATCTTCGGCGTCAAGCTTCCGGCGGGGTATCGCGACTGGCAGCTGATCAGCGTGGCTCACGAAGCCGGCAATCTCAACGATCTGCGCGCCATTCTCGGAAACGAGATCGCGATCAAAGCCTACCGGGAGGGGACGCGTCCTTTCCCGGACGGTGCGATCATCGGAAGATTGGCCTGGAAGTATGTGCCGTCGGACGAGAACAACGCGATCTTCGGCCAAGTCCAATCCTTCGTTCCCGGACCTGCCACGAACATGCAGTTCAGCGTCAAGGACTCGAAGAAGTACACCGAGACGGGCGGTTGGGGCTACGGCCAATTCGAAGATGGCAAGCCGAACCGCAGCGAGGCATTGATGAACACCTGCTTCCCCTGCCATGCCCGCGTGAGCAAGACGGACGATTTCGTCTTCACGCGTTACACACCTTGAGTCACCGGCGGTAGGTCGAAAGACCGCTGCGGAGGGGTGGTGGTTGCGTCGCCGATGCCGGAAACGAATTGCTGGCATTGGCTGATCCGTCCGCGGGAACGAGCCGTGACGGGCGGAGGCGCACCTAATGTCAACCTGGTATGGCAGATCGCTTGCCGATGCCGCTGAGACGGCGGCGTCTGTTTTATCGAGTTGCAACAGGGCTGGCAGCATTTTTGGCGCTCAAGATCACTTAGCCGATGATGCCGCCCATGCTATATATCTCTAGATAGGGCAAATAAATCGATTACACTTGTAGAATGCCCTGGATCGACGAGGCATGCGCAAAAAGTATCCCGTCCTCGTCAGTTTTTCCAAGAACCTGCAAACCGAGCGGTAGCCCTGCGTCCTGCAACAGCGGCAGGGCAACCACCGGTCCGCCAAGATACGAGCCGGGTACGACGCAGATGGGATTGCCCGTTGTCTCTAAACCGACAGGCGCAGCGCCCGGAGCGGTGAGGCCGATGAGGGCATCGTGATCTGCCATCACCTTAGCAAAGAGCGCGCGTGCTTCGCGGCGGCGTTGCAGAAGGAACGCGTAAGCCTCCCGCGTAACCTCTCGAGCGGCCTTCGCACGCTCACGGCTGGAGGAGCTGAGGGCCTCGGCGTCACGCGCGACGAAGGCGTTCAGCGGCCAGCGCCACTCCCAGGCGAGCATATGCAGGGTTTCGGGCAAGGCTTCCGCCACGGCCCCTTCTAATGCGGCAAGAGACGCGCTCGTTTCCGGTGTCAGAACCTCCACCCCCGCTCGACGCAGCGTCTCGGCGGTCGCGTCTAGTGCAGCGCGGGCACTCTCGCTCGCGACAGACCAGCCGGCGGTGCGCAGCAACCCGAGGCGGCGCGGCGTGCGGGCTGCCGGCGGCATCAGCGGACCGCCGAGGCCGGGATAACCCGGGTCGCCGCCCACCTCGGCCGCGACGGCACGGGCGAGGATCCAGGCATCCTCCAGGCTTGCAGCGATGGAACCCGTGCAGCTCTGGCCAAGGAAGTCGAGGCTGCCGCCGCGGTTGATCCCGCCGAAGCTCGGCTTGAAGCCGTACACCCCACAGAATCCGGCTGGCCGGATGATGGAACCGACCACCTGCGTACCGAGTGCGCCCGCGACCATCCCCACCGCGACTGCCGCAGCCGAGCCGCTGCTGCTGCCACCCGGCGTACGGGCGAGATCCCAGGGGTTACGCGTGCCACGCGGCTGGGTGGAGGCGAACTCCGTCGTTACGGTCTTGCCGAGAATGACCGCTCCGGCCTCCCGCAGTGCCTGGGCTGAGGCGGCACTGAAACGCGGTCGGTAGCCGTCGTAGAGCGGCGAGCCGTTGCCGGTTGGCATGTCATCGGTATCGATGTTGTCCTTTACGCCGACCGGCATCCCGTCGATGCGCGAAAGCGGCCGGCCGGCCTTCCACCGCAGCGTAGCGGCGTCGGCAGCGCGGCGAGCACCCTCCAGGTCCGTATGCGTGAAGGCGCCGACCGTAGACTCCCAGTGTACCAGTTCCTCCACGCAGCTCTCCAGAAAGGCACGCGGGGTGTCGCACCCCTCCTCGAAGGCGCCGAGAGCAGGGAAGAAGGGGCGCGGGCAGGGTGTTGGCATGGCGGCGGAACTCACAGCACCAAGAGCTGGGACCATAACGGGCCTCGGAACAGCGGCGCTCTCCGAAACCCTGGGACGTTGCGAGGTCTGACAGGCAAGGAAGAAGCCGGTTGGCGGCCAAGGTGCGACGATCCGAGCGTTGCAGCCCACCTCGGCAGTCCTTGCGCCTCGAACAGCCGCGCCACACGCCGCTGATCGGATCATCCGCCAGCCATGGCGGGCCGCTCATGATCGAGACCAAACGAACCGGGCCTTCCGTCGGCGCGACCATCGAGGTTCAGGAGACCTCGAAGATGCCGTCTACCTCCACGCTCGCGGCTGCCGGGAGAGACGCGACACCCACGGCCGTTCGCGCATGGCGGCCTGCCTCGCCGAAGAGCGCGAACATCAGGTCCGAGGCACCGTTTATGACCTTTGGCACATCGGGATAGCCGGGCTTGGCGTAGACGAAACCGCCGAGCCGGTGGCAGGCCACGACCCGATCCAGATCGCCATCGAGGGCAAGGGAGAGGGAAGCCAGCAGATTGAGCGCGCAGAGCTGTGCGGCCTTCTGGCCGACTTTGAGATCGTGCACCTCGCCGATGGGTCCTGAGAAACGTACCTCGCCGTTCCATTCGCAGATCTGACCCGCGAGATAGATGAGGTTGCTAGAACGCGAGTAGGGTTTGAAAGCTCCCCGTGGGGGTGGAACGGGCGGAAGGACCAGTCCGAGTGCCGCCAATCGGCCCAGCACCATGTTACGCATCGTGTCGCCTGCTCTGACTATGACTGCTGCCTGCTCGTGGAAGCACGTTGCGTTCCGAAGCATTCCTGCTTGGGGAACGGCTCGACGTTAGGGCGCCGACGGCATCGCGATATGCCCAGCCAAGTGGCAGCGCGTCCTTATCCACCGTTTCCACAGCCTCCATCCCCAGCGTTGACCCCAGGCCTTTAAGCAGCATGTTCATGTTCTGTTCGGAGCGTGCTGAGGCTGAGGATGTTGGATCGTGCGACCGAGACTGAGCCAACCGAGGCCGAGTGCATTGCCTACGCATATCGGGTTGCAAACGGCGGCAACGCCTGGGCCGCGCTCGTGCGCGCCGTCGAGGATGCGCTCACGGATCTGGCCGAGGCCGAGCGGCGCACGCTGCGCCGTGACCGGCTGATCTCCCACGGGTACGTTCGTGGGCGCCTTCATAGCGACAGTCGCTAGATGGAGCGGCTCTGCGATCTTCAGGGACGCCGCCTCATCATCGCGTGCGAGCCCTGCCATCGGCGCGGCCTCTACGACCTCGACTACCTGGGGCACCGCTTCGGGCCGCACGCCTGCGTCTACGAGGTCTACATCCGGTTGACCCAGACCTGCCGGTATCAGCATCCGGTCGGGGTGCGACGGCCGAATCAGTACGGCCGGGCTTGCCGGGCGCAGATCGAATTGGATCAGCCGAGCTCGGCGAAGCTGCTACCCTCCCGGTCATAGCAAGCCTGCTGCCGGTCCACCGATCAAAACGCGAGGCGGATGTCCGAGAGAGACAGCCCGGCGATCCGGGTGTCCCACGTTTCCCCGGCCCGGATTGGGTAAGCGTCCGTCAGGGTGCCGGTCGTCACGACCTCGCCCGCCGCGAGCATAGGGTTGGCCGGATCGTCGGCCAACACCTCGACCAAGTATCGCAGCGCCGCCAGGGGCCCTGTGCGCAAGACGTTCGCGGCACACCCGGTCTCGACTACGGCCCCCTCACGCCGAAGCTGGATCTCGAAGCGTCCCAGCGCCTCGAGCCACGCGACCTCGTTGTCAGGCGTCACGGCTGCGGGCTCACCGAGGAAGAGCGCCCCGTGCAGGCCGAACGCCGCGACTGTGTCGGGCGCGCGGAAGCGCCAGCCGGGGAAGAGCGACTGCACAACCTCGAAGCCGGGGGCGACCCACGCAAGGCAGGCGAGCAGTGCCCGCTCGTCCATGCCCGGCTCCGGGGCACGGGCCAGCCCGAACACGATCTCGGGCTCGATGCGCGGCTCAACGAAGGATGTGAGCGCGGCCGTGCTGGCGAGGTTGCCGAGCCGGTGCAGGGTCGTTTCGTAGACGTAGCCCCAGATTGGCGCCGCAACGTTGTAGGCGTCCCAGATCATGGTGTTGGTGAAGCCGATCTTGCGGCCGACCACCCGCTCGCCGCGCGCCTCGCGCAGGCGTCTGATCTCGGCTGTGACTCGGTAGGCGCCGCCGAGGCTGAACGACTCATTCTGCTCGGTGAGCGGCGCAATAGGTCGCCGTTGATCCGAGGCCGCCAGGATGTTCGCAGCGGCGCTGGCGAAGGGTTCGACGGTCTGGGGCGGGGCGAGGCTCATGCCACCGTCCTACCACGCCTCACGCAGGTGATGACCTAACCTCGGGCAACCTCCGGGCGCGCTTTGGGCGACGCGAGGGTGATCCTCAGCACCCGCCACGAACGGCTGTACCAGCACCCGCCGGCCGCTCAGATCGTGCACGCTGACGTGCCACTCCGACCAGTCCGCCCGATCATCAAGGCTGCGCATCACCTCCTGCGCCACCTCATCGGCCCGGCGCATCAGCAGCTCTGGCACGCGGATGTCCTTGCCGCGCGCGTCGAAGACGCATTCCAAACCGTTCGTCGCGTGGAAGCGGTAGCGGGCCATGATACGCCGATCCTCCGAGTCGACTCGCAGAAGGCGCGAGTTCGCCTTTCGTTCCGATCTGGGGACAGGCGGTGGAAAACCGCAAGGGGCGGGCTGCGGTGCCAGAGCGTTACACCCAGGTTTGAGCAAGCGACCTGCCTGGGGACTGAGCGGCAATGTGCAATCTTTACAGTCTGACCGCGACACCGCAGGAGATCCGGCGCTGGTTCGGCATCACCCACGACGAGACCGGCAACCTGCCCTCGCTGCCCGCGATCTTCCCTGACCAGCGCGCCCCGGCTGTGCGGCAGGGAGCGGAGGGGCGCGCGCTGACACTGATGCGCTGGGGCATGCCGGGTCCAAAGGCGTTCGGCGAGCACCCGGTCACGAACGTGCGCAACGTGAAAAGCCCACATTGGCGGCCCTGGCTCAAGCCCGCGTACCGCTGCCTTGTACCGGTGACCGCCTTCAGCGAGTACGCTGACACGAAGCCGCGCAAGACGCCTGTGTGGTTCGCCCTGGGCGAGGCGCGGCCGCTGTTTGCCTTTGCCGGTCTCTGGCGGCCTTGGACCGGCGTGCGCGGCACGAAGGCGGAGAACCCCGACCGGGTCGCGGAAGATCACCGCCTGTTCTCGTTCCTGACCACCGAGGCGAACGGAGTGGTCGGGCCGGTGCATCCGAAGGCGATGCCGGTGCTGCTGACCACGCCCGAGGACTGCGCCACGTGGCTCGAGGCGCCGACTGAAGAGGCGCTGCGGTTGCAACGCCCCCTGCCGGACGATCTGATGCGGGAGGTTGCGCGGGGCGAGCGCCGGGACGAGGTCGCCCGCTGATGCGCGCCCAGCCGCGGGGGTGACGATCCAGCGGCGAGCATGTGCTATCAAGGGCGATGCCCTGCCTCCTCGAAGATGTACGCGCGCTGGCGTTGATGCTGCCGGAGACGATTGAGGGCGCGCATCAGGGACATCCTGACTTCCGCGTTGGCGGCCGGATCTACGCCACCCTCTGGACGGACGAGGAGCGCGTCGTGGTCAAGCTGACGCCCGAGGCACAGGCTGAGGCTGTCGAGGCCGAGCCCGACGCCTTCGAGCCGGTGCCGGGCACCTGGGGCAGCCGCGGCTGGACAAGCCTCGACCTCTACTCAGCAGAAGAGGATATGCTGCGCAGCGCCCTGCTGGCGGCCTGGAGGACGGTCGCGCCGCCGGCCCTTGTCGCCCGCTACGAGGGGTTGGCCCTCGACCCGTAGCGGAGCCACGCATACCGGAAGGTTGGAACGGCCCAGTTTCCGGACAGCTCCAGTCCGACCTGAACGGTCAGCGGGTTTTGCCCTCGATCCAGCCGATGATCGCGTCAGCCACTTCCAGGTTGTTGGCTTCCAGCATCATCATGTGCCCGTTGCCCCGGATGCCGTGCTCGGCCAGCGCGAGGCGATCCGGCTTCGCGCCGGCCTGCGCGAGGAAGGCGGCCGTGCAGTCGTCCATCGTGGCGCGAAACGACGCCTCGCCCGTGACGATCACCGCAGGCACCTTCGCGAGTTGCGGTAGCTGCCGGGCGGGCTCGGCTTGCAGCCAACACCGGATCTGATCGGGTTGGGTTGGCTGCTCCGCCTGCGCGGCCGTAAGATCGGTGGGGCCGCTGACCGGCGGCTCAAACCGCAGCGGCACGCGGGTGATGCCGTAGGGTCGAGCCCGGGCGTCACTGACGCGCTCGTACCAGTCCGGACCGCCCTTGAAGCGGATGTCGAAGAAGGTCGGCCCGTTTGGTTCGACGGCCACGTGCGCCTTCACGAGGTCGGGCCGCTGATCGGACACCGCCCAGCCGAAGACGCCGGCCTGCGAGTGGGTCAGCACCACCGAGGGGCCGATCTTCTCAAGGAGCGCGATCAGCGCTGGGTTGACCAGCTCCTCGCTCTTCAACGCGCTGGCGATGTAGGGCACCTGCGAGAGATAGAACTGATCGAAGGCGAGGTTGCCCTTCACGCCTGCTCCGCCCGGCCACTGCGTGTGCAGCCGCGCCTGCGGGAAGAGGTCGAACCGCTCCTGCCCGGTGAAGATGCTCTCGAGATCGCCGGTGCTGAGCCGAGCGTAGGGGCCGTAGGCCTCCGGGTTGTCGCCCGCGCGTCCGCGTCCGACCTGATCGACGACGTAGACGGCAAAGCCGCGCTCGACGAAGCGATCCACCCACCCCGGCCGGCCGTCAGGCGTGCCGAGGAAGTTGACGCCGGTCTGCGCGGTGCCGTGCACTAGCACGACGGGATAGGGCTGGGTTACCTGCGCGGGGGCATGGTACTGGACGAACATGTGCCCGACCGCGATCTCCTTGCCACCAACGGTCACGTACTGGCCGCCGATGAAGAAGTAGCCCTCGCGCTGGGCCGGTTTGAATACGGCAGGGACTTCGGAGGTAACAGGCCGCGGCTCTGCGAAGGCCGCCCCAACCCAGGTGAGCAGGGCCCCAGCCGCCGTCAGCGCCGATTTGAGCATCAGGTTGCCTCCGAGTGACGTCTACCGCGTCGTCAGAGGAGTATCGGCAGTTTGTGCCGGCCCCGTCCAGTACCCACCGCAACCGCTGTCGTGCGAGGCTGCCGCCATATGCTTTTTGTCTTCGGGCAATGAGGGGCCGGCAACGGCAATTGGCTTATCAGGAGCAGGCGTGGTGCGAGTCCAGCACCCCGCTCACCCCCGCCGGTGCCCGACCTGCAAGACCCACGCATTGAGGCTGCCAAACCAAAAGCGCTTGGCACGGGAACGATTACTCGTAGTCTGTTGGACCAAGGGTGATGTGCCACATCCCTTGTTCCTTATCCTGTTCCCAAGAGCCTTCTAGTTCGTCTGTACCTGGGCAACGATGCAACGTACCCCTCCCGTCGTGAGTAGTCGACTTCAGGTCGAAATGCCCCGGGGCAACTTCAGTGCCCTCGTAATGCCAACGTCCCATCACAGACAACGGGACCAGCAAGTCCGCTGCATGCCTCCGCCGGAATACATTCCAGGCCGAGCCTCCCAAGCGTTGTGCGCCACGGCACTAGACGACCGGTCTAATCTGGCCTATATCTAGGCCATGGCACACGTCAGCGGCAACACCGACACCCGGCAAGTCATCCTCGACACCGCCCACCGCATCGTGGGCGCGAAGGGGTTCTCGGGCGTCGGGCTCAACGAGATCCTGGCCGCGGCCGGGGTCCCGAAGGGGTCGTTCTACCACTACTTCGGCTCGAAAGAGGACTTCGGCGAGGCTCTGCTGGCGGACTACTTCGAGGAATACCTCGCAGACATCGACGCCACCCTCGCAGAGCCCGGCCTCAGCCATGCCGAGCGCCTGATGAACTACTGGCGCAAGTGGCAGGCGACGCAGGGGAGCATCGACTACCAGCGCAAGTGCCTCGCGGTGAAGCTCGCCGCGGAAGTCTCGGACCTGTCGGAGCCGATGCGGCTGGCGCTCAAGTCCGGCACCGCCGGGATCATCGACCGCGTGGCCGGCGCCATCGAGGCGAGCGTTGCCGAGGGGTCGCTGACCGTCGAGGGCGAACCACATGCCGCGGCCGAGACGCTCTACCACCTGTGGCTCGGTGCGAGCCTGATGGCGAAGATCGAGCGCACCGACGCCCCGTTCGACGCCGCGATGAGGACGACGCGGCGCATCCTGAACCCGCAACGAGCCTGACCGGGCGAGCCCGAGGCGAAGCCCAGCATGATCATGCGAAACTGTAGACGACCAGTCTACTCGGTGAAGCTTAGGAGAAGATCATGACCCCGCGAACCACCCACACCGTCGCTCCCTACCTGCTGCTCGCCGAGCTCGGGGCCGCCTTGTTCGGCGGCACTGCCGCATCCGCCGGGGAGCGCATCACCCTGGAGATCATCGGCGCCGTCCGCATGACGGGTCCGGCGATGGTCCGCCCGGCGGACGCGGCGCATGTCAGGGCTGAGGACACCCAGGCGCGCGAGGCGACCGCCGAGCGTTCCCCCGAGAGGATGGCGGCCCGTCACAACTGACCCGCCCGCGACCTTCCGAACGACCACCCCCCATCGACCCCGGAGAACGACGATGAAGATCCTGATGGTGCTGACCTCCCACGACCGGCTCGGCGACACCGGCCGCAAGACCGGCTTCTG
>SXGS01169236.1_pt1 | contig 30132 bp, 28 predicted proteins | sample 3174681 | NCBI WGS metagenome assembly SXGS01 (sample SAMN11356861, study PRJNA531348) | freshwater metagenome | isolation source: freshwater sample F1-80 | place: China: Fuxian Lake, Yuxi | collected 2017-12-25 | reverse complement strand
TCACCTTGATCGCCCGGGAGACAGTGCCAGCGAGGTGGGATCCAAGGGGCCGACGGTTGCAGACCTTGCCTGGCGAGTGGGTGCCCTTGAACAGGCAGTTGACTATCTCGCAGCAAGCGTGGGAGCAACCCTGCCTGGAACCCGCACAACTTCCAGGGAATGAACCGGCATCAGGTCATGCGCGGGGTTGCGTGGTTGCTGATGCACGGGACCCGGGCATTCGTTGCGGAAAGCACAACCGCAGGGGCTAGCATATAGTGAGGCACGAGGGGCGTACGTTTCGCAGTCATCGGGCCGCAGGAGCAAGCGCCGTGTTGGCATCAGGGGTTCATGGACAGGAGGCACGCTCATGAAGCGTAGAGACACGCTCGGGTTGGGGACGGTTGCCCTGCTCGCAGCACAGTTTGGAAGTCAGATCCCATTGGCGTCTGCCCGTGGCGAGGGTGGGACGTTCGTGTTTGGGACCGCCGGCGATCCGGTTGGCCTCGACCCCGCAGTCGTGACCGACGGGCAATCGCTCCGGTTCGCCGACCAGTTCTTTGACACCCTGATCACGTTCAACGGTTCGTCGACGGATCTAAAGCCCGCGCTTGCCAGGTCGTGGGATGTCAGCGCGGACGGCCTGACCTACACGATGAGGCTCCGCCCGGGGGTTCGTTTCCACGACGGGACCGCCTTCGACGCGACTGCGGTCAAGTGGAACTTTGATCGTTGGGGCGACCCCAAGAACAAGAACCACGTCGGTGGCGACTTCGAGTATTACTCCGACGTTGCTGCGTGGCCGGATGTGATCTCTTCGGTTGACGCCGTGGAGGACTTGGTCGTCCGGTTCAACCTGAAGGCGTCGCAGGGTCCATTCCTCTTGAACATGGCGCTCGGATCGTTCTCTATCTTCAGCCCGGCATCGTTTGAACTTGATCCCGAGAATGCGATGCGGAAGCCTGTAGGCACTGGCCCGTACAAGTTCGTGGAATGGGTTCCGGGCGACAAGGTCGTCATGGAGTCCAACCGCGACTACTGGGGCGATATGTCGAGTGTCGACCAGGTGGTTGTCCGCACGATTCCTGACAACTCGGCACGCTTCCTTGCACTCAAGGCCGGCTCGATTGACATGATGGACGGGGTCAACCCGGACGATGTGGCGACGGCGAAGGCCGACCGCGGTATTGGCATCCTGCTTCGTCCGCCGCTGAACATCGCCTACCTCAACTTCAATCAGACCAAGAAGCCGTTCGACGATGTGCGTGTCCGTCAGGCGGTCGCGGTGGGCATCAACCGGCAAGCGATCGTCGATGCCCTCTATGGGGGCCGCGGGGTTGTCGCCAACCAGATGATCCCGGAGTACATGCTCGGGTTCAACACGGACCTCAAGGGGTTCACGTATGACGTCGCGGCTGCGAAGAAGCTGCTTGCGGATGCGGGTTTCCCGAACGGTTTCACGACCGAGTTCTGGTACATGCCGGTTTCACGTCCGTACTACCCGAACCCGAAACAGATCGCCGAGGCATTTGGTGCCGAACTCAAGAAGGTTGGCATCACTGTCGAGCTGAAGACGAAGGACTGGGGTGCGTACCTGAAGTCTGCCCGTGAGAATGAGTTCCCAGTGTTCATGCTGGGATGGAGCGGTGACAACGGTGACACTGACAACTTCCTGTACACATTCTTCGGTACAGATGGTGGTGGCAACACGTGGAAGAACCAAGAGGCGCGGAAGATGCTGGTCAAGGCGCAGCAATCTGCCGACAATCAGGAGCGCGACACCCTCTATCGGCAGGTCAATGCCCTGATCGAGAAGGAAGTGCCTCGCCTGCCGATCGCACACACCAAGGTGCCGTTGCTCGCCCGCGCCTATGTGAAGGGGTACCTGCCGAGCCCGGTGGGTACCGAGAAGTTCACGATGGTGTGGCTCGACAAGTAGTCAGTCCGCGGTTGCGAGGTGCGGTCTCCGGTCACGGTGCCCACCTCGCACCGGCATGTTGTCGAACCCGTCGACATTCCGTCCCGGTGCAGGTGCGACACCCCGATGCATCGGGACCTTCATTTTTGATGACTGAGGCACCACGTGTTTCGATTCACAATTCGACGTGTCATTGAAACCATTCCGGTTCTTCTCGGGGTTGTCAGCATCGTGTTCATGTTCATGCACCTCATCCCGGGGGATGCAGCACTTGTCTTGCTTGGCGAACGGGCCAATGAGGCAAGCCTGACCCGTATCAGGGCCCAGTTGGGTCTGGATCAACCCCTGCATGTCCAGTATGGGCGCTATCTAGGTTCTCTCTCTCGCCTCGATATCGGAAAGTCAGTCCGAACCAACCGCCCGGTCCTCGAAGAGGCGATGGGGCGCTTTCCGGCAACCATCGAACTCGCGCTGTCGGCGTTGGTGATCTCATCGGTGGTCGGGGTGACCGGGGGCATCGTTGCGGGCGTCGGCCGGGGCAGGTTGCCAGATCACTTTGCGCGCGTTTTCTCTTTATTAGGTGTGTCAATCCCGATCTTCTGGCTTGGCCTCGTCCTCATCTGGGTGTTCGCAGTCCAACTCCAGTGGCTTCCGAGTGATGGCCGTTTGGCTGCAACGACAAAGTACACCCAGCAGACCGGTTTCGTGATGATCGACGCCTTGATCCAGGGAAACTCCCGGTTGTTCTTTGATGCCCTCAGTCACCTTACGCTGCCGGCTCTGGCGCTTTCGACGGTGCCGATGGCAGTAACGATGCGGATGACCCGAAGCGCGATGCTTGAGGTGCTACGCGCTGACTACATCCGGACGGCCCGGAGCAAAGGGTTGCGGGAACGGGCGATTACTGTGCGTCACGCTTTCAAGAACGCGTCGCTGCCGGTGGTCACCACGATTGGTCTACAAGTCGGGTTCCTGTTGAGTGGGGCAATCCTGACCGAAACGATCTTCTCGTGGCCGGGAATTGGCCGGTGGGTCTTCGAGTCGATCCTCAACCGCGACTACCCGATTGTGCAGGGGATGAGTCTGATCATCGCGGTGATCTTCGTCGTCGTCAACCTGATTGTCGATCTGGTCTACGGCGCGCTTGATCCGCGCATCAATTACAAGTAGGCCACGTGCATGGAACCGATAACGGACGCCCTGAGCGTCGGACGCGTGACGGTGGACGCTGTGGCGGAGTTGGAGCGGTGACCGCATTTGCCCCGTTGTCTGGCGTCGGCATGATTTCACCGTTGGTGGTTCGCAAGCGACGGACACCGTGGACGGATGCGTGGGAACGTCTGCGTCGAGACCAGGCTGCAATTGTCGGGCTTGGGTTGTTGTTCACAATGGTGGTGCTGGCGATTGCGGCACCGTTGGTAGCCACGCATGATCCACTCGAACAAGAACTCGTGAAGCGGTTGAAGCCACCGTCGGCAGAGTTCTGGTTTGGCACGGACGACCTCGGGCGCGATGTCTTTTCCCGGATCCTCTACGGGGGGAGGATCTCACTCCGGGTCGGGATCACGGCAGTGATCATGGGAACGACAATCGGTGCGTTTCTCGGGTCGGTTGCCGGCTATGCCGGGGGGTGGGTTGACAGCGTCATCAGCCGGGCGATGGAAATCGTACTGGCCTTTCCTGGCACCTTGCTTGCGATAGCGGTGGTCGCTGCGCGGGGACCGGGTCTGGAGAACACGCTACTCGCGGTGGGTCTGGTGAGTGTCCCGGTGTATGCCCGGCTGATGCGCGGGAGTGTGCTTTCGCTAAGGGAGCGCGAGTTCGTGACGGCTGCACGCTGCCTTGGAGCATCTGATCGACGCATACTGTTCCAGCACATCCTGCCGAATGGCCTGACGCCGCTGATCGTACAGGCCACACTTGGCATCGCCGGTGCGATAGTGGAAGCGGCGGCGCTCGGCTTCTTGGGCTTGGGCGCTCAGCCTCCCGCGCCCGAGTGGGGCGCGATGTTGACTGACGGTCGAAACTTTCTGCTGAATGCTCCGTGGGCGATGATCTTCCCCGGACTGGCCATCATGATGACTGTGCTCGGGTTCAACCTGTTCGGTGACGGTTTGCGCGATGCACTTGATCCGCAGATGAAGCAGTAAGCGACCTCCCGATGCGCGCAAAGTAGGGAAACGTCGCACTCCGCTAGCGCGCGCGACGGTCCTTGGCAAGGTCGCGACCCAGTCGAGCGGCCCACGCGGGTGAGACACGGCGGGCCCACTTGCGATCGGGGAGTTGCCGTAACACCGGTGCGTCCGAACACATGTCGACGCAATCGACGGGCACGACGGAAACTTTCCCATGCGCTCCGGCTTCCTTGAGCGAATCAAGCAGAGCTTCGTACGCCTCACGGGCGCCAGCCCGCGTGCAACAGCCTCCGATGCAGAACTGAACCGAAAGTGCGTCCTTCTGGGACGACTGTCGGCGGCACTTCTCGCAGAGCTGTGCGAACGCGGGCCCGCCTCAAACGACGGACTTGAGCTTTGCCGGTTCGCCGCATTGCGGGCAGATTGCCGCTGGACGATTGGCAGTGAACGACGAGTTTCGGTTCATGGGGGTAGTGTACCGGGGGTATTGGGTCTTTCCGTATGCATGCTTGCGTGACGACTGGTCGCGTGGTGAGGCGGTGGGGAGTAAGGCTTCTCACGGACACTGTCCACATGGGTCACGGTGCTACAATGAGTTGACTTTGCCAGAGAATTCCTGGCGTATTGAAAGCGAGTGCCTCGACTGTGGCCTACGTGATTACCGAACCGTGCATCGGCACCAAGGATGCGGCTTGCGTGGAAGTTTGCCCGGTGGACTGCATCCACACGGACGAAAACGCGCCGCAGTACTACATCAATCCCGACGAGTGCATCGACTGTGGCGCATGCGAGCCGGTCTGCCCGGTGAGCGCGATTTTCCCGGAGGACGCTGTTCCCGAGGAGTGGAAGCACTTTGCCGACTCCAACAGCGGGTTCTACAAGAACTAGCTTGCTGACTGGATCCGACGGGCGCACCTTCGTTCCTGAAGTGACGCAGACCCCACGTCGGTCGTGGATTGACAATTCACGGCCGATATTTGTTTTGGGCGGTGGTGTGGTCCGCGTAGCGTGCAGGAAGGTGTGACGTGCCCTGGCAGAAGATCGAGGGGCAGTATGTCAAACAGGAGCACCCGGGATTGCACACCCGTTGGTTCTGGGACACCACTGACCGCGGCGGTGGCGAACTGGTGATCTGGGTTGACGATGCTGATACGGTCCAGGGCTTCCAGTTGAGCTTTGAGCAGTGGCCTTCAGGGCGTCATTACGTGGCGCAGTGGTCCGCTGGTTCCCGTCTCCAAGTCGGTACTGTCGATGAAGGCAGTACCTCAGGTGTGCGCATGCGGAAGCAGTCGGCGATCATGCGCTTTACGGATCAGCCTGATCCGAAGGTGGCGGCTTTGCTGCAGCGATATTTCCGCACCAACGCCTCGGTTCTAGACGCGTCTCATCGCGAATTGGTCAGCGGTGTCCTCAATGAGGTAGCGGCGCCTGTCGAGGGTCCTGGTTAACGCTCTTGCTGATTTGTGTGAATGGTGCGCATGACTGAAGGTCGGCCAATGGCATCGGGACGTGGCGGTGGGAGGCTAGGCCTCATGTCGTTCACGGCCGTGCTCTACTTCACCGTCGTGGGCGGCCCTTACGGCATTGAACCGGTTGTGCAATCGGCAGGGCCGATCCTGTCGATTGTCCTGATCCTGGTGACCCCGCTCATCTGGAGTGTTCCAACCGCCCTGATGGTGGCCGAACTTTCCGCCGCGATTCCGGCCCCGGGTGGCTACTACGCTTGGGTGAAGCGCGCGCTAGGAGGTTTCTGGGGTTTCCAGGAGGCCTGGTGGAGTTGGCTTGTCTCTTTCGTGGACATGGGGATCTACCCGGTCCTGTTTGGCATGTATGGGTCGGTGGTAGTCCGGGACATCACCGGGGTTGACTGGTTCGCGTCTGACGCTGGCAGGTGGATGCTTGCGACAGTCCTGATCTGGACGGTGGTTGGTGCCAACCTCCTTGGAGCGAGGGTCGCGGGATGGTTGGCCACGGTCGCGGGCGTTCTTGTTGTCACCCCATTCATCGCGATGATCTGGATGGCTGTCGAGGGATTTTCGTCCTTTGATGCAGTGGTTGGCTCCTGGTCTGGGGGCCCACCATCCGGGCAGGGTACCGCGGGCGCTCTGGGGGCAGGCCTTTTCGTGGTGATGTGGAACTATCAGGGTTGGGATGGGGTTGCGACGGTCAACGGCGAGGTTCGCCGACCCGGCCGGACAATCCCGATCGCACTCGGGATTGTGGTCATCTTGGCGGTGCTGACGTATCTGTTGCCGGTTCTCGCGGCTCTGACGGTGACTACGGACACGGCGGCGTGGGGCGAAGGTGCACTTCCGGCGCTTGCCGGAGAGATCGGTGGAGAGGGACTGCGGATTGCGGTCGCGGTTGGCGCCGTTATCGGGGTGGCCGGCCTGTTCAACGCAAACATGCTGTCGAACAGCCGCATTCCGATGGCCCTTGGGGAGGATCACTACCTCCCCCCGTTGCTGGCCAAGGCGAATGCCCGGACTGGTGCGCCAACGGCAAACCTCATCCTTTGCGGTGTCGTGTTCACGTTCATTGCGCTGGTGGACTTCATGAGCCTGGCCGTCATCGACGTGGTGGTCTACGGCGCGACGCTATTGCTCGAGTTCCTCGCGTTGCTTGTTCTTCGTGTCCGGGAGCCACGCATCATCCGTCCATTCCGTGTCCCTGGAGGCATTCCGGGCATCGCGCTCGTAACCGCACTGCCGATGGTACTGCTGGGTCTGGCGATTGCGAATGAGGTGTCGGACGGAGGTGCCGAGGTGCTTGGCCTTTCCGCAGCCGTTCTGGCGACCGGGCCAGTGGCTTGGGTGGGGCTGACAATCGTGTTCAAGCGTGGCCGACCGAACCGACCGGTGCCAGTCGACATGGAGGGAATGGTCCACCATGGGGCCTATGACCCAACAATGGCGTGGACACCGGGGATGCCCCCGTCGTTTCGGGTGGGAACCACTCTCGCCGAACGGGCGGGTGCAAGGGTTCCCGTCCATGAGCGACACGGCCCCGTGCGTCAGGTGGAAGCGTAGGTCACCACGGGCAGGCGGGGCCGTTTAAGGTAGAAGATCCAGAAGCTTTCGGGGACCTCGTGGTTCGTCGACGGGTCACGCACGATGGTCATTGGCGCCGTCGGGACGGCCGTGACGAGTTCCCACCCATCGGCGCCGAGCTGATTGAGAACATCCCACGGTGTGCGCTGCTCCCGGGAGAGATCGAGGATGACCCCGTCGATGCTTGCAACGAGGTGGTCGCCACCGCGAATTACGACGAAGAGGTAGGCATACTGCCAGGCAATCACCGATTACTCCCGGCTGAACCCGGTGTCGCCCGCTTGAAGACTGCGCGGAACTGGGTGATGTCCCACGGTCCGAACTGACCGCTTGCTGCCGACCACGCCTGGGGAAGAAGCGTCACGAGTTCCCACCCACGGCTGCCGTAATAATCGAGGACGGTCTGAAGACCAACAAGGACTTCTCCATCTCCGAAGTCGACTTGCCAGTCTCCCGGTGTGCTGTCCACACTGCGACCACGACTGACGACGACGGTTCGGTGCTCCCAGGCTGTCACGTGAAATGCCCCTTCCTAGGCCGCGCAGACTGGTTCGTCACCGGTCCACCGGTTGGTCTTGATCTTTTCGGTGATGCCGGACAAATGTGTCCGGGTGTTGTGCCACAGTTGCGCCCAGACCTGCGGGTCACGTAGCTCGGATGCCGGATTGCTTCTTGAACGCGCCACGAAGTCCGGGAACCATGGGCGACCAGTTGGCTGTCCGATCGGTTGGTACCGCAGATCGAAGCTCCAGCGCACACCCTGGCTCTTGTTGTCAAGGGATGCGTGCATGGTCTGGCGATGCAAGAACAGTGCCCCGCCGCGAGGCACCGGGACCGGCAGGAAGTAGTCGCCACGGATCTCATCGGGGATGTGAAGTGCCTTACGCGCGTCAGTTACGCCGGGGCAATGGGTTGCGAGACCATTCGTGTGGCTACCGGGAACCACACACAAGCAGCCGTTCTCCTCGGTCGCATCGAAAACCGGCATCCAGCAGGTGAGCATCTCGGTTTCGTCGACCTCGGGAAGGGCGACCCCCTGATCCTGGTGCCAGTCGGTTTGCCCGACGAGGGTGTTGCGGAATTCCTTGGCGAGAAGGCGGGAAGGAGGCTTGATCCGGACGTGCTGGATCGGGTTCGAGAGGATCTCCGGTCCGATGAACTGCTCGACAACGTTCAGCAGTCGCTCATTGCGGAGCAGTCCAAACACCTGGGATCCGAGATGAATTCGGGTCTCTTCGGTCACCCCGTTGAATGGCAGTGAGATATCAAATGGCTGGAACCCGGGCGGTCCGGCCTCATTGAGGACACCGGCGAGGCGTTCGGCAAACGGGAGTTCACGGTAGTCACGCTTGATGGTGCCGTTGGCAACCCACTCGTCGGACAAGGCGTCGAGCAAGGCCGAGTATTCCGCCACGACGGGGTCGAGATCGGCGACTGGGTCGAAAATTCCTTCAACTACGAGGAAGCCCTGCTCGCGGAAGCGTTCAAGATCGACTTTCGGAGTGGTCAGTACCGTCATGGTCGTCCTTTCCCACCGGACTGGCGTTGCGGGTGCCTACCCGGGTACGCGTCATGATAGGTCCGCGCACCGGAGTGGGCAAACCGATACCATCCGGGAACGACGGCAATGCCGGCCAGGCCGAGGGCCGTGGCGGGTTACGGAGGAAACCTCATGAGCAACCCAGACCGCATACGTATTGGTTTCATCGGCGCAGGCGCAATCTGTCGGACACGTCATGTGCCGGGTTTGCGGGCGGTGCCGGGCGTTGAATTGGTGGGCGTGGTGAACAGCACGCATGAGAGTTCGGTGCGTGCAGCTGCCGAGTACGGCATCTCGCGGACGTACCCAACACCTGAGGCCCTCATTGCGTCGGACGACATCGATGCGGTCTGGATTGGCACGCAGCCGTATCTGCACCGGCCGTACACGGTGGCGGCCCTGGAGGCTGGCAAGCACGTGTTCTGCCAGGCGCGCATGGCACTGGACTACATGGATGCCCGGCGGATGTACGACGCCTGGAAGCTCACCGACCGGACAGCGATGCTGTGCCCGCCGCCTCATTACATGCGCGGCGATCGCGTCATCAAGCGCCTGCTGGCTGAACGCTATGTTGGTGACATCTTCCATGTGAATGTACGGTCGTTCATCGAGGATTATGTTGACCCTCATGCTTCGGTGCATTGGCGTCAGATCGCAGCGATTTCCGGCGTGAACACGATGCACCTCGGAATGCACCTTGAGGTGGTTCACCGTTGGGTCGGCACGCTGTCCCGCGTGTCCGCGGACGCATTGACGCTGATCCCTTCGAGACCCGCGGCACAGACGAACCAAGGAACCGGCCAGACGGCGGTTGAGCGGCCGGACGCGGTGGCGGTTGCTGGTCGGCTTGCGGGCGGTGGACTGCTTTCGGCGTCGTTCTGTGGGGTCGGCAGGTTCGGTGCGGAACCGAACATGATCGAGATCTATGGATCCGAGGGGACGATACGTTACCTTTCGGGGACGGATGCACCTGGAAGCGGGACAATCCTGATCGGGAAGCGGACCGACGCCCAGTTGCAGGAGTGTCCGATTTCACCGGAAGAAGAGATGGACTGGACCGCTGAGGCGGACTTCATCCACGCAATACGCGAGGGGCGGACCGATCCGGAACCATCGTTCCTCGATGGTCTCCAGTACATGGAAGTGACCGACGCGATTTTCCAAAGCGTCGCTTCGGGTCGGGCGGTCTCGCTACCGCTCGGAGCTGCGGTCTAAGGGCCTTGCATGCCGTGTGATCCGGATCCTTGAGAGGGGATCCGGATCACGGTGGCGGAGGCGCATGGGAGTCGAACCCACCGACCGACGCTTGACGCCGGCCCAACAGTTTTGAAGACTGCACCAGTCACCGGACCAGCCGCGCCTCCCAGACGCCGGATCATGGTTTGACCCGGGCAGACACACCCGAAGTGTACGCAAGCGGACCCTGAACTCCCGGGAAGGCTTACCTGTGCCGCTGTGACCGGGTTGGCCGGGGTGATGCACACCGAACGACCTTGTAGCGAGCATTCTGTGCAGCGATCTCCACGTGCCGGAAGGCTCGAGCGGCCGACAGCTCGATTCCGCGTGACCGGTTGACCACGAACCATGCGTTTCCGTCTTCGTTGAGGTGGGCGGACGCATCCCGGATGAGACCTTCAGCGAGTGCAGGGTCATCGACCGGCCCACGGTGCGCGGGCAGGTTCGAAAGGATCACCTCGAACCGTTCTCGGGCAATCCCAGCGAAGCCATCGCTGACGAGCACCCGTACTCGGTCAAGGTTGTTCCGCGCGGCATTTGCGGAAGCGAGTTCGACGGCTGCCTGTGACACATCGGTCATTACCACACGCCGGCGCCGGTCTTCGGAAGCCACATGGATCCCGATCGCACCTGCTCCGCATCCGAGGTCGAGAACGGACACGCCGGCCGGGATCTCAGCGGTTTGCAACAGGAACGTGGTGCCCGGATCGATGCCTCGAGCGCCAAAGACACCGGCACCGAGTTGGAGGCGGATGCTTGTCTGCCTCACTGTAAGGACATGCTCGATGGGATCCGCCGTCGCGGCGCTTGCCGTCGCTGGTACGGGTCCCGCGGCGTGGTAAAGGCGGCATTGATGCGTTCCGATGCCGAGCTGGTCGACGCGTTCAAACCGTTCTCTTGCGTACTTCATGAACGTGTCGGCGCCATGCCTGCGATGGGCTTGGTAGAAGAGGTTCCCCGAGGGTGTGAGTGCCTGGGAAACGAGGTCAATGGCGTTTCGGACGGGTGCATTCCCTAGGAAAAAGGGCGCTATCAGCAACGCCGCATCGAACGATCCCCAATCGGACGGGCCAAGCGATGTGGCGAGGCGCGCGTCAATCCGGACGCGTCGATGGCGTGCTGCGAGGTCGAGTTCGACGATCAGGTCAATGGACGGGCGCAAGGCAGTGACCGCCGCACCGCGCTCGGCGGCCCACAAAGCCCCGGCGGGATCGTAGTAGCCAAGGTCCAGGAGGCGTGTCTGGGGCGTGACACGCGCAAAGCGGTCCAGGAGTGCTGTGTCGTAAAGGTGGGTCTGCGGTGTTGCCATAGTTTTCTTGCGCTTTGTTCAGGCTGTTACAGAAACTGGCGCGCACGTCGCGAGGCGACGCACCCCACTGGAGTTGATCGGGATCGATGACAACATGCGGTCCAGAAAGTTCGCGACCCAGGAAGCCGGATAGGGAAATGGTTGGCGAGCATGGGCCGGCCCATGCGAATCCGAACCTGCGGTGACCAACAGACGGTGCCTCAGTGCGAAGGCAATTAATTCGTCCCGCTGGTCTGGCGAATGCTGCGGGTGATGCGCTTCGATGCCGTCCAGTGGCACGTCGGACAGGAGGTGCTCAAGGTCGTCGATCGAAAGCGCCGCAGTTGATCCATCGCTACGGCCGGGGTGTGCGAGGACGGCCACCGCACCGACAAGGTGTGCCGTCGCAACAAGGTCTGCGAGGGCGATTGATGCCTGTGGTGCGTCAGCGAACTGCGCAAGGTACGGTGCGACGTCTCGGAACTTCGGGACAATCCGTTCGCGCCTCAGCGCGCGAGAAAGGTCAAAGGTGCGGTACCGGGTCAGTGGGTCCGACGGTATGGGAAGGGTCTCCAGTCGAGTTCCTTGTGACGCGAGACGGTTCAGGAACCAGACGACCCGGTAGTGCGACAGGTTCGCAAGGGTCGCAAGCATTTCCCGGATCGGCGTTGACGGGCGACTAAGCCCATTTCCGTAGAGAAGGACATGGAGATCCAGGCGACCGTGTCTGGATGTGACTTCCACCGCCGGGATTACGCTGACACCGAGGGTTGCACCGGCCACTGAGGCCGGTGCGATTGCCTCAATCGTGTCGTGATCGGTGACCGCGATCACGCCGATGCCGGTGCGCGCAGCCCGGAGGACAAGTCCTTCTGGCGTCCACCGACCGTCGCTTGCCGTCGTGTGCAGGTGAAGGTCGACACCCGTCGACGCAACGGTCAGGTCTTTCGGCAAGGTTTCGCGTGTCCTCAGATGCGCGAGTATACTCGCCGCCAGGTTACGGAATGACACAGTTGACGCACAGTGACGAACGGACAATTGCCGAACTCGACGCGTTGGTTGAGGAGACGCACCTTCTTTGGGATGAAGAATGGGTGGGGTTTTCGTGGCGGAACTACACCCACGAACACATGCGCCGGGTTCGGGGTCTTTCGACAACCTTGGCGGATGTGGAGGGTGCGGACAAGCGTTTGGTGGCATACGCGGCCACCTTGCACGATGTGACCAAGAGTTACGACGGCGAGATACTGACAGGCCCCGATGGGAAGCGCGTCCTGGATGAGAACGGCTTCTGGCGGAACGCGACGTTGCCACCTGCACGGCGCAACATTGTCACGGACATCTATGACCGTCTGGGCTTGACTGGCACGGTCCACCACGCATCGGGCGGACAGGTGGCACGGGTCCTGCTGGATGCACGGGGCCTCGAAGCCGACCTCATCCACGGTGTGGAAACAGCGATCATCGAACACCTGATCGCGAAGCCGGACAGCACGCTTGCCGGACGGTGCCTCTACGATGCCGACACGATTGATGCAAACATCGGGATGCCTGCCTTCTACCGGAACATTCAAATAAGTTTGCGGAACCAGGACATGCAGTATTCGAAGCGCGGTGAGCACTTTCCGTCGTGGCTCGAGGCGAATCTCGGAGACTTCCTTCAGGGCTACTTGCGCGAGCGCATCCCAACGTGGATTGAGAGCAAGGCGCAGGATTTCGTCCCCAAGCTCATGACCGAAGCTGGGAAGGCGATAGCAACCGCCAGGCTTGAGCGGTTGCGATCAACGCTGCAGATGCTGATCGAGGAGCTGGACGATCTGGATCGGGCCCGTCGTCAGGGCGCGATGGCGATTGTCGCATCGTTCATGGCGCGACGCGAAAACCCGAAGCTTGTTGCCGAACTGGACACGGTTGGGGCCTGGCTTGGCAGTCATGCTTCGGCAGGACCGGCTGCAACGTTGCTCGGGCATTTGCACCTAGAGGTGGCGGGCCACGCGTGACCAGTGCTGCGCGTATGCAGGACAGTAGTGACACAATTGGCCTAGTGTCCCTAGTCTGGTGATGTGGGAGCAATTCCCGCCTCCCGGACACGGGTGTTCTGCGTCGGCTGCAGTCCGACTTCGGGTGCGTATACTCGGGGGGTAACTGGAAGGAGCACGCGCATGACTGATCGCCACCGCGGGGGTAGCCCGCGAGGTTTTGACCGCGATCGGAGGCCCCCGTTCGAGGGAGGCCGTCCAGAGGGCGGCGACCGAGGAGGTTTCCGTGGTGGCGGTGAGCGGGGTGGCTTTGACCGTCCTCGCCCTTACGGCGATCGCCCGCCCCGACCATATGGTGACCGCCCGGCATCCGGTGGGCGCCCTTCGTATGGAGACCGCGCGCAGTCCGACGATCGCCGTCCCCCACCGGACGATCGTCGGCCAACCTATCGTGAACAGCGTCCGCCGGCACCACCTGAAGAGGTTGATACCGAGTTCGAGGATGTTGACACGACACTTGCCGTCGCGATACTTGACACGGCAACCCGACTGACCCTCTCGATCGTGGACAAGGGGCTCCCAGATGACCTCGAAGCCCGTCGCGAGGCAGTGCTCGAGCAGTTTGGTGCGGTTTACGCGTCAATTCTCGAGGCGGTGACGAGCATTGACGAAGAGGAAGACGACGACGACGACGAGGCCTAGGCCTGGCAATAGTGATCGGTCCGGAACCTGCAAGTGGGTCGTTCAGGCGGCGTGCCTGACCGGCCCGCATTCGTTCCGGGCCGATGTCATTCCTCGTCAATCAGCTGTGGCGCGGAAGTGCTCGACCGTTGCGGATGCCAAACGACCTATCGCGGCTTCGCCCGCGTTCTCAACAGTCCACCGAAGATCGCCAAGGTCCCGGCTTAGCGCCACGAATATGATCGGCCGGCCTGACGGATCCGACAGCTTGGGGATTGCCATCGGGTCGTATCCCGCCGGGTCCTTAGCAACCGTTGGGTCTGGTATCCAGAAGACCCCTACGTCATTCCTCACCCCATTGATGGCGCCAGTCTTATGGGCAATCAGGATGTCAGGACCGAAGTGACGGGGCGCCATTGCGCGGTCCTGTTGGCGAAGCAGCGTCTGCCAGAAGGCGTGCCGACCCACTGGTCCGAGGATCTTTCCGGCCAGAACCTCTCGAAAGAGCGCTGCCAAGTCGTTGGCTGTCGCCATTGCGGTGTAGTTGATCGCATTTGGCAGGGCCATGGAGGGTTTGCCGTAGTAACGGTGGATGGTTGTCAGGCCTGTCGCGCCAGAGAGTGATGCCACGAGGTTGTTGACCGCGCCGAGGCCGGTCAGATCGATGATCATGTTCGTGGCAGTGTTGTCTGAGAGGATGATCATCAGGGTTGCAACCTCGCCCACGCTTAGGGATGTTCCGGGGGAGAAGTACTGCATGACACCGGCACCACCGACCTGATGCCAACTACGCAACCGGATCTGGTGATCGAGCCCTACTCGCCCGTCGTCGACCAACTGCAGCAGACGAAGGAATATCGCGAGTTTGAGCGTGCTCGCGCCCGGGTTCGCCTCGCGCGCATCCCGCGACCAGATTTCTCCAGTCGAAGGGTCTTCGATGTGCCATGCGAAGTGTCCCGAGGTTCCGGCAATCGCGGCCTCAAGGGCAGTGTTCAGGTCAGGCATTTGGACGGGCGTCTCCGTGGTGATGGCTTAACGTAAACATCGTAGCTTGCGATTGTCGTGGTTGGTGCCCGGCCACGCCGATTGGCTACGGTCTGCGGTGGCCTCAGGTATCGTTGGACGACCTCAGGCGCGTCAATCTCGCCCCGATCTGAGGTGCCTTCGACGGGGATACCAAGCCACGACGCGCGCGTTTGAGATGTTGCCCTGTCGGTGGATGACGCGTGCGACAGTGATTGGGTGGTGAGCTTTTCGTGTCCACAGGTCGAGTGCGCCAACGCGCCGCGGGTGATGATGGCACGCGCAACCGTACTGGATGGGTCCAGCGGTCCAGGGACATTCAGGTCTGCGACACGAACGTCAGACGAGACTTACGAGCCCGCTGCACTGCGATTCAGGACGGAGCCGTGGGTTTGGTGTCTGACCTATGAAGCCGATGTCTCCGAGGTTCGAGCGCACGGGCGCAATGGGCACTCCGGCTGATGCGCCGGTCACGACCCCACCCGCGGCCACGGGGCCGGACTATGTTCCCCACCTCTCATTGATCATCCCGGCTTACAACGAGGCTGAGCGCCTCGGAAGCAGACTTGCTTCGCTTATCACCTACCTCGAGACGAGGCCATATACAACCGAATTGCTCGTCATAAGTGACGGAAGCACAGACGCCACCCGACTTGTTGTGGAGGCAGCGTTCGCTGGTGTCGACCATGAGGGTCCGCTGCGCGCATGGTGCCTCGAGTATTTCCCGAACGGCGGGAAGGGACGTGCAGTCCGTACTGGCGTGATGGCCTCCCGAGGTACGCACGTCGCGTTCACCGATGCAGATTTATCGACGCCGATCGAGGAGGTTGACCGAGCTCTCAGTGTCCTGACCACGCTGGATGGTGCGGGCACACGCATCGTGATCGGCTCTCGAGCGGTGGCCGGGGCGCGGGTGGGCCAGAGGCAACCGATGTTCAGGCAACTCAGTGCAAGGCTCTTCAACATCCTTCGTGACGGCATCACTGGTGTCCATACCTTGCGCGACACCCAGTGTGGGCTCAAGGTCTTTGATGGGGTGGTCGCCCGTGCCATCTTTACGCAACAGGTGATCGACGGCTTCATGTTCGATGTGGAGACGGTGTACATTGCGCAACGGCTGGGCCTTGTCATCTACGAACTCGGGGTGGCGTGGGACGATGTCCCCGACAGCCGGGTCAAGTTGTCGTCGGCGCTGCGGCTTCTGCCGGATCTGTGGCGCATCCGGCGCACCCACTCGCGTCTGCGTCCCGCCGATGCCCCTGCACTGCTGCGAGCCTTCACGACCGTGGCGAGATGACGCGCACGAAGGCGACGGAACGTTTGCATTCCTGACATGTCAAGTGAACTAGCTGATCAGGACCTTCAACCGTGCCCCCACGGGACCGTGTCCATGCACGGAGACGAGATTGCACCTCTCATGGCGCGGTTGCCCGGATGGGCACTGGCCGAGGGTGGCCGGCTTGAGCGGTCATTCCGCTTCCCCGACTTCGTTACGGCGGTGGCGTTCGTGAACCGCATCACCACGGTTGCCGAAGACGCTGGGCATCATCCCGACCTTCTGGTTCGGTGGGGTGAGGTGCAGGTGAGCGTATGGACGCATTCAATCGGTGGATTGCATATCAACGACTTCATCGTTGCCGCTCGGATCGGCCTGGTGTCCGACGTGGAAGTGACCCACTGACCGGGCATTTGACCGGTTGCAGTAACGCTGAACTCGACACTCAAGCAATGTCGGCACGGGGAGTGACCGGAAGTGAGAATACAGTTGGTGAACGGTGGAAAGCCACGGCCTGCGGGATGGTTGGCCAGGGTGGCAACGCGCGTTGGTCTGGTCGCCACCCTGCTTGTCTCGTCCTTGGCTCCGATCACGCCGGCGATGGTGCGTGCGAATGGCGAAACTGACGAAGCGATCATCGAAGGTGATGTGACGATCGGTCGTCACTACCGGCAGACCGGTGGAGACAGTGGCAACGGATATGACGTGGTCAATCCGTTCTATTCGGCAATGAAGGAGTTTGGCGGGGTTGACTGGGTCGGCTATCCAGTCAGCAGCGTCTTCCCAGGCACCGACGGATGCCAGTATCAGGCGTTCCAGAGGTTCCTCCTGCAGCGATGCAAGGAAGGCCCAGTCGTCCTTGCGAACACGTTCCAAATTCTTGAAGAGACTGGCGCAAATGCGTTCCTGCAGTCGCGTGGGATCGGCGCTGGTGAGGATGACCGCGCACCGTCGTTCGACGGCGCCGTGAGTGTCCGGTTGACCTGGCTTCAGGACACTGGTCTCGCCAATTACTTCGTGGACTACTGTGGAGCAGGCGTGCTCAAGGATGCGTGGGCATTCTGTGGGTTGCCAATGAATACGCCCAGCCTGTTTTTTGGGCAGTACGTGTCACAGAGGTTTCAGCGACTTGCACTTCAGCGGTGGGTCGCCGATGGTCCCGGTGGGATCAAGGCCGGTGCAATCACCATCGTCAATGGCGGCGATCACCTCAAGGAAGCAGCCATCCTGACGGGTCCGGCGGTTACTCCTCATCAGAAGGGAAAGCCACCGACAGGTTTGGCACAGATTTCCTTGGTGACTGAAACCACTGCGGCGCCGCCAGTAGCGGCGCCGCCAGCAGCGGTGGCTCCGGTGGCTCAACCGCCGGCCCAAGCCGCGCCACCGCCACCAGCACCGGCAAAGCCGACGCCCGCTCCGGTTGCACCGGCACCGGTGGGTCCGGCATCGCCGGGGGTCGCGTCGCTCGCGCCGATCCCCGGAATGGTCCTGCCACCGGGTCGGACTTTACCGATGCACTTTGGCTACCAAGGTGACTTCTTCAACCCGCAGGTTCGGACGCGGGGCGTGGAGGCCATCCTGCAGTCGGGTTTTCAATGGGCCAAGCAGCAGGTGGTCTGGAGCCAGTACGAGCAGACCCCAGCCGAATGCGCCAAGGAACCAGGCAACTGTTTCAACGTGGTCGTGAATGGGCGCACCCACGCGTACCGGACCAACCAGTTTTCGTACCTTGACGCGGTGATGGCCGAACTGTCGAAGGCGAACCTGAACATCCTCCTGAGTGTCGTCCGCGCGCCAGACTTCCTTTCTGCTCCAGGCGGACATAGCCCCGCAGATCCAGAACAACTCCGTGACTTTCTCACCGTATTGGTCAACCGCTACAAGGGCAAGGTCCGGGCGGTCGAACCATGGAACGAACAGAACCTGGCCGGTGAGTGGGGTGCCTCGCGCATGTGGCCGAACGCACCGGCGGCTCCGCCCCAAGGCGTTGTGGACTTCCTTACCTTGATGAAGTCCGCCTATGTGGGTGTGAAGGCTGCCGACCAGAGCGTGATCGTGGTCATGCCTGCCCTCACCCCGACGGGTGTTGGCGAGTGCTGGTTGAATCCGGACGTACGAGCTTCCAGCGGATGCATCGATCAGGTGAAGATCGCGATTGACGATCGCCTGTACCTCGACTTGCTTTATCAGCTGAACGGCGGTGAGATCAGTCGATACTTTGATGTACTTGGCGTACATCCGAGTGGCTATAACAATCCTCCCGACGACACACCGGAGAAGAAGTCAGTGTCGTCGACCGGGTTCAAGGGCCATCCGAGCTTTTACATCCGGCGCTTCCAGCAATTGCGCGAGGTGCAGCAGAAGTACGGTGATAGCAAGCCGATGTGGTTCACCGAAGTCGGCTGGGCGGTTTCGGCGAAGCCGGTTCCCGGCTACGAATATGCGACTGAGAACAGCGAGGCACAGCGCGCGAAATACATTGCTCGCCTGCTGGAACTGGTGTACTCCGAGGCACCGTACGTCACCAACGTGATCATCTGGAACCTGAATTTTCGGCAGATTGTTCCGGATACCGACGAGAAGTACGGGTTTGGCCTGCTGGAGGCGAACGGATCCCCAACCCTTTCGTTTCAATGTGCAGCTGACTTCGTCAAGAGTGGTGGCAAGGTTTCACAACCCGTTTGCCGGTGATCGCACGTGCGTGTCTGGGGTGGCGTGTCGACCTGCCTTGCCACCCCGGATCGCGCCTGGGTTCGTCGGTCATGCCGATGGGTCGGAGAAACCCAGGTGTCGCTCCCTAAGGCTTACCCACTGGAGAGTTCGGCTACCGATGATCACGTGGTCAAGCACGGAGATGTCCAAGAGGGCACCCGCCTTGACCGCATCCGCAGTCATGCGAATATCTTCCGGAGATGGCGACGGGTCACCGCTCGGATGATTGTGGACGATGATGACCGAGGCGCAGTTTTCACGGATGGCGTCCCGGAAGAGTTCGGCAATCCGGACCACACTCGAGTTCAGCGTTCCCCGATAGAGTTCGCGGATTCCCATCACGTGGTTCTTGCTCGAAAGAAGGACGATCCGCAGGTGCTCGCTGTCCAGGTGGGACATGCCCGCGCTGACCAGGTCCACGACGTCGCGTGGTGTGCGGATCACCACGCGCTCGTCTGCCGAGGCGAGGGCGACACGCCGACCGAGTTCGAGAGCGGCCTTGAGTTCGATCGCTTTGACCGGACCGACGCCGGGAATGCGTTCAAGGTCTGCCTTCGAAGCTGCCATCAATCCGGCGACACCACCGTGATCGTTCACGGCTCGCATGGCGATCGAAAGGGCGCTCTGGCGCTGGGTTCCCGAGGATCCGGTGCGCCAGATAATCGCGATCAATTCCGCCAGACTGAGGGATTCCGCCCCATTGGAGGCAAGCCGTTCGCGAGGGCGTTCGGTGGGTGCCATATCCCTTATGGCGGTGTAGGACTGTCCCTTTTGGGGCACACCCACGGTTCGCGGCGTGCCGGCCGTGTCGGCAAGGTCGCCAGTTGCAACCGGGGCCAGTCCCAGGTCCACCAAATCACCTACGGAACGGCGCCGCGAGGTGGCGGGATCACGTTGGCGGGATTGACGTCCTGCACGTTGCGCTTCGCGATAGTCCATTGCGCCAAGATACAGGGTTGTCCACGGACATGCGCATGACTATTTGCGATCGAGCTGAGGTGATCCTGCCCCGAGCATTGAGGGGCTGGTGCACGTGAGTTCGCGGAGGTGGCGCACCGGCTTTGCCGTGGCGATGGGTCAGATTGCCGGATGGGTCTCTCGTGCCGTTGGCCGAGGTGGAGGGACTGCACTTCCGGGATTAGTTGTTGACCGTCTCGACCCACAGGCGCTCGCGCATCTGGCACGACAGTTGCCACGTGGCGTCGTGCTGGTGACTGGCACGAATGGCAAGACCACGACAAGTCACCTGATCCGGGGGATGCTCGAGGCGTCGGGGTGGGCCCCGATCCACAACGCCAGTGGGTCAAACCTGACACGTGGGGTTCTGGCAACGCTCCTCCGCCACGCCAGTGTCACTGGAACCCTCGACGTTCCGGAGAACGCGATTGGCGTATTCGAGACGGACGAGGCCGCGGTGCCAAGGGTTTTACGCGACACGCGTGCCCGGGTAGTCGTGGTCACCAACTTGTTCCGGGACCAACTGGATCGCTACGGTGAGGTGAACGCGATCGCGAAACACTGGCGGGACGCATTTTCGGCACTGCCGGGTTCGCACGACCTGCGCTTGGTTCTGAACGCCGATGACCCAACTGTCAGTGCATTGGGTCGTGGTCTGTCCATGACTATCCGGTTTGGCATCAGTGATCCTGACATCGGGCGTACTGCGGCTGATCATGCGTCGGATGCCAACCTTTGCCCGGATTGCGGTGCCCGCTTGCGATACAACCGCGTCGTGTACGGTCACCTTGGCGACTACTTCTGTGAAAACGGTCATGGTCGCCCGACTCCGGATGTCACTGCGGGCGAGATTGAAACTGACGGGTGGGATGGCACGGCGTTCACGCTGAAGACAACGCGCGGAGTTCGGCGGGTCTTGCTGCCGGTTCCGGGAACCTACAACGTCTATAACGCAATCGCTGCGGTTGCTGCTTGCGGGGCACTTGGTGGCGATCTTGAACCGATCGTTTCTGCGATTGCCAATTTCCACGGTGCGTTCGGGCGATTTGAACGGTTCACAATTGGCGGGCGACGATTGATCATGGTGCTCGCCAAGAACCCGGTCGGGATGAACGAGGCACTCCGGACTGTCGTTGGTCGAGGAGGGTATGGCCACCATGTCCTCCTTGCAGTGAATGACTTTGACGCGGACGGTCGGGATGTTTCTTGGATATGGGATGCGGACTTCGAAATCCTTGCCGGCGAGGTCACCCAGTTGACGATTTCGGGGCATCGTGCCGATGATCTGGCCGTGCGACTGAAGTACGCGGGTGTTATCGGGTCAATCCCAACCTCGGGCACGGTTTCTGTACTTGGCGACCTGACCGCTGCCCTCGATGGGGCCGTAGCGGGTACGCCGGTTGGCGGGACACTGGTTGCCATTGTCACCTACACCGCAATGCTGGAGATCCGGTCGTCGCTTGTCCGGCGCGGATACGCGAAGGCGTACTGGGATGACGCCGGGATAAAAGCGACGGCTGTGGCGCCACGATGACGCTCAAGTCGACTTCACCCGCATGGACCAAAGTTCGCATCGGTCATCTGTATGGGGATTTGCTTAACCTCTATGCCGACCGGGGCAACATCCTTGCGCTTACCCGACGGTGCGAATGGCGACATATTGCGGTCGAAGTCGTATCAATTGGGGTAGGTGACCGGATCGGTAGTGGTGAGTTTGACCTCCTTTTCATGGGTGGTGGTCAGGATGGGGATCAGCAATTCCTCGGTGACGATCTGTTCAATGCAAAGGCTGACGGGTTGCGCGGTGCGGTGCACGATGGTGTGCCAGTCCTGGCCGTTTGTGGGAGCTACCAATTGCTGGGGCACTACTACGACCCCGGAACCGGGCCTCGGCTCGCAGGCCTCGGGATATTTGACATGCATACCGTCCATCCAGGCCTGTCGGTTCGCCGATGCATTGGAGACGTAGTGGTTGACTGGATTGGTGCGCCGGTCGGTGGCCCAAGGTCTGTGGTCGGGTTCGAGAACCATGGTGGCCGGACCTTCATTGGCTCCGGCGCACGGGCGTTTGCACGAGTGGTGAGTGGAAACGGGAACAACGGTGAAGACGGGACCGAGGGAATTGTCCAAGCAAATGCAATCGGCACCTACCTTCACGGTAGTTTGCTCCCCAAGAACCCCCATGTGGCCGACTACTTGATTGGGATGGCACTTACACGCCGGACTGGTTCAGCAATCCTGGAGCCTCTTGACGACCACCTTGAGTGGCAGGCACACCAGACAATCCTGGACCGGCGTGCCAGTCACGTTGCGCCGGTTGTTGAGCGGGTCAAGGCGCCAGGTGGCTCGGCCCGATGACGCTTGATGCGCTTGCCGTCGCGTGCCTGTCACAAGAGACTGCCGCGCGGATAGTCGGAAGGAGGATTCAGCACGTCCACCACTCGGGCATCGATGCGCTGGCGTTCGAATGTTATGGAAGTGGCGAACGCTCATGGCTGATCGTCTGCGGACACCCTTCACATCCTTCGGTTCACGTAGCCGACCAGCGTCCGGGCCGACATTCGGACGATGTGACCCCGCTGCTGCTGAGACTGCGGAAACTCGTCGACGGCGCACTTGTGACTGCGGTGACCCAACCGCGTGGTGAACGCATCATCCACATCGATTTCTCGGGGAAATCCGATGACGGTCCGTACGGCGTCACGCTGATTGTCGAACTCCTGGGACCAGGAACGACGGTAGTTCTCGTTGACGAGCAAGGGATGATCCTGGAATGTAGTCGCCGCTTAGGGCTTGGGCCAAAGGGCGGTTCGACCGGTGGTCGCATGGTGGCAGAACCAGAGGCCAGGATTATCTCCCGGCGCATCGTTCCTCGCGAGATGTATCAGCCGCCAACCGTCCCGGAGAAGTGTGTTCCGTGGGCATTGACTGGAGAGGTCCTTAGCACCGCACTTGAAAAGTTGCCCGAAATGCGTGCTGGGGCGAACGGCCGTCTTCGGGAAGCCATTGTGCGTACGGTTGGTGCATGCAGTCCGCTGCTCGCGCGAGAGGCAGTGGGGGCTGCCTGTGGCGGAATGTTCGACATTGCGGTGACGGACGCTGATCGGACGCAGTTGGATGCGATTGCCTCATGGCTCGGGCACGCTTGGGAACGTGCAGATGCTGGGCAGTGGAACCCATCGGCTGCGTGGGTGATTGATGAGGATGCGAAGACAGCGTCGCTTGCTGCGTTTGCGCCGTACCTGATCGGAACCTATCCAGAAGTCAAGCAGACTGCGACATTGAACCAAGCGGTAGTCCTCTGGCACGAGGCAGTTTCGGTTTCGGCGGTGGGTTCGCCCGAGGCAGGGGCGCGACGCGCACTCCGTCAGGCTCTCGAGGCACGGCTCGACCGTGCACGGGCGAGACAATTCTCGTTGGCGCGGACCATCATCGATCCGGCCGAGGTGGCGCGACTTCGTCTCGTTGGTGAGTACCTGCTCGCCTTTCCAGACCTTGTCACGATGGACATGGTTGAGGTTGAGCTTCCACTCGGTGATGCTTCCGACCCGAGCGGGGGACTGGTAATCGTCCCAGTGGAACCGGGGGTCGGCGCGATTGTCAACGCGCAAAGGGTTTTCCGCAGGTACCACAAACTCAAGGCCGCGGCGCGGGAGGTTCCCCCGCGCCTTGAGGAGGCGGCGCAGGAACGGGCATACCTAGAGGAGGCACTTGTCCACCTTGATCTTGCCCAATCGGGTGAAGATTTGCGTGGGCTCCGCGAGGAGTGGGCGTCTGGAGGATTTGTCTCGGCCGGACGGCGGGAACGTAATCTTGGATCAAAGTTTCCTGGTCGCCGGAACAAGCCCGCAGTGTCCGCCCGTGATGCTGGTACCGAGCGCATGACAATCGGTGGCTATGAGATCGTGGTCGGGCGGAGTGGGCGAGGCAATGACGCCGTCCTTCGCGGTTCCGGACACCCGGACGACCCGTGGCTTCACGCGCGGGGCGTTCCCGGTGCGCACGTGCTTGTCCGCGCGGCGGGCCGTGACGTTCCAAGTGCGGTGATCGAGGCAGCGGCGGCAATCGCTGCCGGGCGAAGCGCGTCCCGGAAGGCGCCGTTGGTTCCGGTGGATTGCACGGCCCGGCGACACGTCACCCGCGTTAGTGGTGGGCCTCCGGGCCTCGTGACGTACCGCAATGAACGCACGATCCAAGCGGTTCCGGTGCTTCCGGGACGACGTGAGGGTCAACGGTGACCCTCTTTGCGGGTCGCGTCGAACACGGTCAATCCGGTTGCGTGACGGTGGCGATGAAGATTGCGCGCGTCGAATCTGGGCTGATCGGCTTGCCTCGGTACTCGCCAAATGTCTCGATGACGGTAAATCCGGCACGGCTCAGTCTTGCCTCGACCCGCTCCGACAACTCTGGGTGCAGGGTGTACCTGAACTGACCGATCATCGAGGCAGGTGACCTCGGATCACGGTCGGTCGAGTAGTACCGTACATCCGAGATTGCCTCGTTCGATTCGATCAGGTAGCGGTAGTCCTTGACGCGCAGGACTGACCGCCCATGCCATTTCCTGCCGAGAAATTGGGTAATGGCATCCTCGTCGGTGTAATCCTGCACCGTAGGCGGGAAGACATCGATGATGATGCGACCACCGGGTGCGAGGTGGCGTCGCATCATGGAGAGGCATTGGTCCTGGCCGGCGTCGTCAAGCAACCAGAATGAGTTGAATGCAACAAACACCAGGGAGAAAGTCCCGTCGCCCAGGCTGAAATCGGTCATGTCGCCAACGACCCATGTGGTGCGGTCTCGGATTGATGACGACAACTTCGAAGACCGAGCAGTCGCGCGCTGCACCATGCTGGACGACAGTTCGAGGCCAGTCACGCGATGGCCCTTCCGGGCCAAGGCCAGACAAACACGTCCACTTCCCGACGCGAGCTCCAGAACCGGGCCTACCACCACTGCGCGTGCCTCGGTTGCGCGGTCGTGCCAGAATCGGGCTTCGTCGCCACGGCATGTGGGGTGTTCAATGTCGTAGAGGGCCGCTATGACCCCCCAGTCCTCGGGGCGCTCGGACTGGCGTTGATACGTTCCGCCCACGGACGACGAAACTGGTTCGGTTACAGGGCGTGCGCCCGGTGCTGCCGGGTCAGACCGACCGTCCGTCGAAGTCGACGGGCGCCGGGTGGGACGAACGAGGCGCAGCTTGCGCCCGGGTACCTTGCGTCGGCGCGTTGACGGTGGTTCAGCCATGCCTGATGTCCGGGCTTCTCGTAGCTTCAGGTACGACCCTGCACGGGTTGAACCCCAGGAACTAATCTGCCCGCCCAATGACATCATCAGGCCAGACACGCGGGCAGAGTATCACGCGCGGCGTCGTTTCAACATCATCAGGGTCGAATTTAACCGAGGACCGACAGATCCACGGGTGCTGCCAAACAGAGGGGACGACGCGTTGACGTGCCTTGCGGATTGAATCTCACGGGGCGTCCTTCGTCGAGAGGCGCGGCAACGATACGCCTTCATGCCCTGACATTCCGGCTTCAGCATGTTCGCGATACCAAGCACGGCATCACGGTGGCATGCCGATTGCATGACTGGAACCAGAACATCGAACGCCCCCCGAACACACCCGGGCGGGTCCGAAGCGTGACCGACTGGCGTTGCTGGATGCCACTGGGAAAACTACCAGTCCACTGTGATTGGTTTGTGACTACGAAGGTGGTTTTCCGAGGGCCGTCGCCGACGCGTGGTCCGGGGCTGAGGTGGCCTTGGTAGACGACGGTGATGAGATCCATCAGATCGTGCCGGTGACTTATCCGCTTCGTATCGGGCGCATTCGGTAAGCACTCGCGTCACGTCCGGTCTACATCTCTGATGGACACCGTCGGTTTGAGACTGCGGTTCAATTGAGAAGATGGGCGGAAGGCCGTGCGCGCCCAAGGCGAGGAACCGGATCTAAATGCTGACGATGCGTTCGCGATGATGCTGCTTGTCGATGCCCGCGATCGCGATCCGGTGATCCTTCCAAACGACCATGTGATCGGTGCGACGGGGATGGATCTTGGTCCGGTTTTGCGCCACATAGAAGTCATGTGCAATATGCAAACTTGCGCGGCCTCAGGCAAGGGAAAGGTGCGGGACGTGCTTGCCATAGAACTGGCACGCGCGTTGGCAAATTCGACTGAAACCCATCCTTGCGTCCAGTGCCCACGCAATGGTGGGTGAAGGGTGTCCCGACGGACGGACGCCGTGCGCAAGGAAAGCGTCAAGTGGGACACGCAGCGGCTTGGCAAGACATCGATGTCGTCTCGGTTGGCTGTTCGTCGTGCCGGGTGGCGTCGGATTTGACGCTTCGCATGAATGAGGTTGGGCATCCCGGGGAAGTTCGTCGCCTGCGGTACCCACCCGATCCACGTGACGCAGTTGAGGTGATGGCTCGCGGAGAGGCTGAGATTGCAATCCTCGTACGCCCGACCACGGTCAGTCAGGTCTGCGCAGTCGCGGATGCCGGGGGCCGAATGCCTTCGGGGTCAACACATTCCTGTCCCAAGCCAGCGGCGGGCCTTGTACTGAACCGTGTGGACGGGGATGCCTGAGGGGCAAGTCCAGCCTGAGTTTGCCAGTAGTGGCGTTTGGGTCTCGTGATAGCATTATGTCCAGTCATTGGACGGGGTTTGTGCGCGACGCAGGCCTTGCTTGGAATTGCCCCCCTCTCCAGTGGAAATTGCCATTCGCGGGCACGGCAACGTGCTAGCTTGGGGAGGTTTTGTGACTGCAACTGGCGCAAGACCTTTTGGGAGAGTGTGGATGGAGAACTGGGCGCGATGAAGGCTGACCAACGCACAACGCCAATGAATTCGCGTGCTGGTGCTGGATCATCGGCCCGTGTTGGACGGGTGCCGGCTGACCCGGTAATGCCCATCGGCCTTGCAGGAGCTCCGGGTCTCGGTGGAGACGTCCGCGTCATTGGGGTCGGTGGGGCAGGTGGCAATGCCGTCACTCGCATGATCGAGGCTGGGGTCACTGGTGTTCGGTTCATCGCGGTCAATACGGATACACAGGCATTGGGCAGGTGCGAGGCGCCGGTCAGGCTGCATCTGGGCAGGCCGGGTTCGGCTCGGGACGGTGCCGGTGGTAACCCCGAGGTCGGGATGCGCGCAGCCGAGAGTGTGGTCGAGGACATAGACGCATTGGTTGCTGGTGCGGACATGGTGTTCATCACCGCAGGCATGGGTGGGGGAACAGGGACCGGAGCTTCGCGGGTGATTGGCCAGCGGGCCAACGCTGCCGGCGCATTGACGGTTGGTGTGGTGTCGCTTCCTTTTACCTTCGAGGGAATGCGTCGACGGAAGCTTGCTGACGAGGGCGTCGATGCGCTCCGCGAGGTCGTGGACGCGTTGATCTTAGTCCCGAACGACCGCCTCCTTGACCTTGACCACCGTGTCAAGCTGACCGATGGGTTCAAGGCTGCTGATGACATGCTGCGACATGGCGTCCAAGGCATATCCGATCTGGTCACGATCCCCGGTCTGATCAACCTTGACTTTGCGGATGTCCGTTCGGTGATGACCAACGCTGGGACCGCGGTCATGGCGATTGGTGAGGGTCAGGGTCCAAACCGGACTACCCAGGCCATCGATGCCATCATTTCCAACCCATTGCTAGAGACGTCAATCACAGGTGCGTCGTCGGTTCTGTTGAATATCACCGGCCCGGCCGATATTCCCTTGCATGAGGTCATGGAGATTTGCGACCGCATCAAGGGCGTCTGCGCATCGGATGTCAACTTCTTCTTTGGCGCGGTAGTTCATTCAGGTCTGGTGCCCGAATTGCGCGTCACTCTGATCGCGACTGGCATGCCGACAGTCGGGATGACCGCATCTCGCGACCGGTTTGGCAGGCGTGCACCGTCGACGACCCAGACTCGCCAAGGTGCAAAGGACCGAGGACCGACGACGGATATCACCAGGTCAGTTCGTGACGAGCACGATGGGAACCGGGGCATGGGTAGGGGTGGCGACGGAGATGAAACAGTCGTTCAGCCAATTGTTCCGGTAAGGGGGGCGCTCGGGCAGTCACTTGCAACCGATTTTGACGATGATGTTCCGGTGGAACCGGTTGGTCAACCACAAAATCGGGAAGAACATCGCGTTCGGGACACTCGGCGCCGGATTGCGTTTCAGGTCTCCGATGCGGTGTACCTTCCCGACGAAACTGGTATGGACAGCCTTCCGCCTTTCTTGCGCCGCACGCGCGACAAGGGTCGCCCCTCGCCATGATAGAAGCGAATTCTCGACAGAGTGTCTCGGTGACGCTAGGGCACAGTCCCGATTCTGATGATGCATTTATGGCATATGCCTTGACTGAGGGCAAAATCGAGACCGGCCCGGTTCGTTATTCAGTTGTGCAACATGACATCCAAACGCTGAACCAGAAGGCAATGGCCGGCGAACTTGACGTCTCGGCGGTGTCTGCGCATGCCTTTGCGCTGATCTGCTCGCGCTACGCGGTTTTCACTCACGGAGCGAGTTTCGGAAGGAACTATGGTCCGTGCCTGGTTGCGCGCACCCGTGTGGATGTAGGGTCGCTTGTTGGCACTCGAATAGCCATTCCCGGTCTGCTGACGAGCGCGTACCTTGGGTTGCGTATGTTCCTGCGGGATTTCGAACCCGTGCCGATGCCGTTTGATCAGATCATGACTGCCGTGCAGGAAGGGTCGGTCTCTGCGGGTCTTGTCATCCATGAGGGCCAGTTGACCCACGGCGAGGTGGGACTTGTGCAGGTCTGGAATCTTGGCGAATGGTGGCATGCTGAAACGGGATTGCCCTTGCCCCTTGGATTGGTTGCAGTGCGCAAATCGCTCGGCGACGAGACGATTGCAATGGTGTCCAGCCACCTGAAGCAGAGCATCGCGTATGGATTTTCGCACCGACCACAGGCGCTTGAGTTCTCGCAACAGTACGCCCGCGACCTGACAACGCCATTGGTGGATCGGTTCGTGGCCATGTACGTCAATGACTTGTCCGTCAACATGGGCGAAGCGGGGAAACTAGGCCTCCAAGCCTATCTCGAGCGTGCTCACGGCGCTGGCCTGTTGAGGGCGATGCCGACGTTCACGTTCGTTGATTAGCACGAGTAACCGGAGACCGCGCTGATCGCAAGCCGTTGCTTTCAACCTTCTGTCTCGATTTAGTATGCGATGGTTGATTCGGGCACGGGCGCGGGAATGAACGATCCGTCGTCCCCCACCTCATAGGTTTCCAGCAAACGGTACGTGGTATCGCGGCGTGCGGGAACCCGGCCCGCCTCCACGATCAGCTCGATCATTGCGTTGTTTGTCATGCACTTTTCGACCACCCCGGCGGCTGACACGACGTTTTCCTCGAGCATGATCGATCCCAAATCATCAGCGCCGTAGCGGAGGCTTGTCTGGCCAGTGCTTCTTCCGACCGTAAGCCATGAGCCTTGGATGTGGGTGACGTTGTCGAAAAAGAGCCGTGAGACAGCAAGGGTGCGGAGATAGTCTTCGGATGTGGCGCGGGTTGGCGCTTGGACGGCCAAAGCGGTGTTATCTGGCTGGTAGGTCCAAGGGATGAAGGCACGGTAGCCACTGTCCCGGCCGAAGCTCGCGTGTGAACGGTCTTGCGAATCCCGAAGCGCAGCAAAATGTTCGACCCTGTCCTTCAGTGTGTCCAAATGCCCGAGCATCATGGTGCCGGTGGTTCGGAGGCCCTGACGGTGTGCCTCGTCCATGATCTCGATCCAGAGGGCCGCGCTGTTCTTCAGTGGGCTGATTGCTTGCTTCACCCGCTCGGTCAGGATTTCAGCACCACCGCCCGGAAGGCTGTCGAGACCGGCTGCCTTAAGGCGGCGAAGGGTTTCGGCGATGGTCAGGCGCGAATACCTCGCAATGTGGTGGACTTCGGATGGAGAGAGGCTATGCAAGGTGATTGTGTACTTGGCCTTGACGGAGCGGAACAGCTCCTCGTAGTACTCAATACGAAGCTCTGGGTCGTGACCCCCCTGGAACATGATTTGGGTCGCGCCCTGCTCTATCGCTTCGTCGATTCGTTCAAAGATGTTCTCCGTGGACCGGCGGTACCCCTCGGGTGACCCGGGCAACCGATAGAAGGCGCAAAACGAACACTTGATGACGCAAATGTTCGTGTAATTGATGTTCCGGTCAATGATGAAGGTGGCGCGGTCGTCGGGGAACCTGTGAAGGCGGAGTTGGTCGGCGGCAGACCTGATTGCTTCGGTGTCACCATGCTGAAGCAGCCAGAGTGCACCTTCGGGTGAGAGGCGTTCGCCTGCCAAGACTGATTTGAGGAGGGCATCCTGCGAAAATGCCTGTCGATCTATGG
>SXGS01658018.1_pt1 | contig 30144 bp, 26 predicted proteins | sample 3174681 | NCBI WGS metagenome assembly SXGS01 (sample SAMN11356861, study PRJNA531348) | freshwater metagenome | isolation source: freshwater sample F1-80 | place: China: Fuxian Lake, Yuxi | collected 2017-12-25 | reverse complement strand
GGGGGATCGTGCGCGTGCCGCGACTCATGGGGCAACTCCTCGCCCCAGCATACCCTTATGGGCCCATCATGTGAACCCACTAGGCCCTCGACGGAGCAGCGGGGATTGCCCATTCTCCCCACCGCGCTGACGCGCGGCGATGCACAAGATCATTCCCCTCCTCGGTTCCCGGGTCCGCCAGATTCGCGAGGCACGCGGGCTCACGCAAGCCGGTCTAGCGGAGTCGTGTGATCTCGCAGTCCAGACGATCAGCCGCATCGAGCGCGGCGTCAAGGCGCCGTCGATCGAGGTCTTGGCGTCGATCGCCGAGGCGCTCGACGTGCCCCCGGCGTCGCTGCTCGCGTTCGGAGGCGTCACGGTGTCGATGAAGCAGGGCTCGGCGACTGCGGCCGGTGGGCAGCCCGCCGACGCCGAGGCGCTTCGTCTACGGGTCGAGCGCGCGATCCGGGTTCTGACCGGGGAGGACTAGGGAGGCGGTCGGCCGCGCGGCGCGCGTGCGTGCCAATGCGTGCGGTGCCTCCGGGCCTGTCGCCTGCGAGTAGCTTTGCCGCCACCCTTTCGCGCGCGTGCGCGTAGGGGTCTGTCGGGAGAGGGGCCCAGCAGGTCGGGACTCGGGATACCGGGAGCATCCCGCATGGGAGGGCGATGAGGTTCTGGGTCTACGAGAACTGGCGCGCGGGCACCCACAAGGCGGTGATCCACACGGCAGCCTGCGGCTCGTGCAAGGATGGGGCGGGCGCGTCGGGCGGTGGCACACGGCCGGATAACGGTGAGTGGCACGGGCCCTTTTCGACGCTCGCTTCGGCGCGTGCTGCCCGGGATTCGCTCGCTGGCGTCACCGACCTGCGGGAGCACCGCTGAGCGTCGGGCTGAGGTTCGCCAGGCGAGAACGCTCCGCCGGGCGGAGTCGAACTGCGCGCTCCTTGGCGGCAGGAGCGCGGCGCTGCGCGTCGATGGTCGCCGCGGTCGCCATCGCGGCGATGTTTGCGGCGGTGCGCTTAGCGACGGCCCCGAACTCTGTGACTTCGTCCCTCGCGTCGCCGCTCTTGGCGACGCCCCCGGGACGGGGCTGCGGGGCCTTGGCACCGCCTTGGCCGGCGGGGCGCTGCGCGTCTCACGGCGTCTGGGTGTCAAGGGGCGGCTGAACTGATTGCGCGCGGGGCAGCCAAGGTGATCCGGGGGAGCCGCGTGCGGACGAGGGGGATGATCACGGCGAGGAGCTGGGCGGCGGGGGTCACGAGGACGCCTCCAGGGCGATGGCGGGCGTTGCGAGCGGCAGAGCAGACGGCACGCGCCGAAGCGGACGGCGGCGGTGAGGAATGCCCACACCACCGCGACGCGGAGCAGTGGCAGCCAGGGCATGGCGAACCCTAGGGGCGGCGGCATGAGGGTTCGTAGCGACCAACGAGCTGGTCAGCGCCGGACCGAACCAGGCGCGGGGCGCGGTTCACCACCCAAAGCGGCCCGACGTTCAGTCAAGTAGTCGGCGGAGGGCCTGCTTCGCGGGGCTCTCCTCGGCCAGATCCCCGACGAGCACCATCGCATAGGAACCGAGGCCGTTGATGCTGGGGCCGTGCAGTCCATCCCAGCGAGCCTTGTCGTCTACGACGATGTAAAATCGATCATGAAAGCCGCCGCGGCATGGCTTGTGGGTCTTGATGGTCATGGCGCGGAAGCGCTTGCCGAGGCGGATCGCGAGCGGGGTCTCTAGGAGGGGCTGGCCGCTGTACCCACCCTTGGGCGCGGGGGTAATCTCCAGTGTGAACGGATGCGTCTCGCTTGCCCCAACGGCGAGTAGGAAAGTCTCAAGCGCATCGTGGCCTCCGGGCGTCCCATCGTCCGCCGCGTCGCGATGCACGTACGGGTCCGTGACGATGACACGCCTGACGCCTTCGAGTCGCCCACGGACATGCGCCGCCATGTTCATGAAGGTCCCCGCGGGCGTCGAACCGGCACCGGGCGCTGCGAGGAGTCGGAAGCGCTGCGCCTCGTCAACCGCGTAAGCGTGGGACTCTTCGCCCGCCGAGGTATCGGGCGATGTAGCGCTCGCATCCTGGGCGCGATGACGGAGCGGACAGTCCTCCTTTGGGCACTGGGCCGCACCCCCGCCACCGCCGGCGGTCGGAAAATGCGTGCCCTCGGTTGCCCTGGCTCCCCGCTCCCGAGCAGCCCGAATCGTCTCCTCCCACCGCGCTCGCACCCGCTCGGCGTCCAGACCATACCCACGAAGGTACATGTGCCAAGAGCGGTCCATGTCCCGCTCCCATTCGTGAGGGGACCGGCCAAACCCGAACAGGAAGCCCAAGAGCGGTGGCGGAGGGATCTCCTGACCGGCCAGCAACTCGGGCGCGTCGATGATCAGTGCGTCCAGGTCCGATGCGTCAAGCGGGAGGCCGAGGAGACTGCGCGTGATCCAACGAGATGACATCGAGGCGGGCTATCAACTTCGCGGCGCCGACGTGCCTACGGCGCGTCCACGAGGAGGTTGTCTCTTGCCGGGTCCACCTCGGCGGCCCTGGACTTCCGGGTGTCCCTCGGCTTCGCGGTCGTCGGCGCCCCTTTTGCGGCGCACGGGGGGCCAGATCGGCCCCTCCGCGAGCATGGCGAGCGGCCACGCGGGCCGCCCGTTGACTCTCCGCGATCCCCACGGCGCGGCGAGTGGCGACATTACCGCTGTAGCATCCTTTCTTATGGCAGTTGTGTCGCTACTCCCGGAGTCGGGCAACGCTCGCCGCGAGCGCCATCGCCGCGCCATCCGCGAGTTCGCGCAGCGTCCACCGTCCTCGCCCGCCGAGAGGGTTGGGAACACGGACCGGGGCCCCGGGCCTCGCCACGCGGCCAACCACCCGCTGGACCATCCGGTCGCCGGCACCCCGTGCGACCGCTGCATCCTGCGCCAGACCCGGGGACGGGCCAAACACCGCTTCGTAGCGAACCACGTCAGCAATCACCCACTCCGCGAACGCGGCGCCCACCGCTCGGTGCCGGTGAAGGAGGCGGCGCACCACCCCCTCGACAGCTGCGGATTGGTCGCTGGGGATGCGGCCGCCACCGGGCAACTGGATTACCGTGAACCGGGTAGGCCAACTCGCGGGCGGGACTGGGCCTGCATGCATCACGAGCTTACGATGACTCTCGGTCGCGCGTACCGCCCGGATGCGTTGCCACTCCTGCTCCAACTCCGCCTCGGCCAGCCCGGAGCGGAGGAGGTCGGCGTCGATGCCCAGCGCCCGAGCGTCCTCGTTTACGGCGCCGATGTTCGGGCAAAATGGCAGGGTGAGCGCCGCGTGGAACTTCTCGAATCGGTTCGATCCTCGTGTGTTTCCTTGACTTGCAAAGGCGATGCGCCGGACGACTCCTCGGCGATAGAGATCCGAGATTGTGGCTTGCACGCGCGAGGTGCCGCCGCGCACGACGATCCCGGGTCGGCAGCGTCGGTGGGGCTGGCGCCCCAGTAATTCGCACTGCGCTAGGTGGGCGGCAGCTTGGAGCGCAAGCCGGACTGACTTTGGCACGAACACCACGAGCCGCCCAGCCGCGCCCAGACTGTGGTGCAGTTGATCGGCGGCCGCGATGATGACCCTCACCAGCGCCGCCGCGCCGCGTGTCGAGAGCGCCCCCCGCTCCCCGTTGCGACGCGGGAGGCGAAGCAGGCTCCGGCGCGACAGGCTGCCCCTCCCTGTCTCAAGTTGCACGTACTTCACATCGTCCGGGTTGTTGGGAGCAACGTGCAGGGGAAAGAGTTTTACCCGCCGTCCCGGCCAGGCCGCGCCGAGCGCCTCGAAGGTCCACGGGGCAGTAGCGTCTAGGATGACAAAGGAACTGTCGCCGAGGGCGCGGGGGTTCCAAGTCGAGCGCGCCTCCACCAGAACCCTGCGCCTGGGCCCCGAGTCGGCGACCGCGAGGCTCGCGACTCCGCTGAACTCGCGCCAGGTCGTGGTCCCGGCGCCGTCCCGCGCCGACGGCCAGCGCGCGCCGAGCACCTCTTTCGCCACGGCCGCCAGCATGAAGTCGATGCGCGCGGGGGGCCATTGCCACCACCGGACAGCGCCCCGGCGCGCGTCCTCGGCCCTCGGCAGGGGTGGCCACCGCTCGTAGAGGGCCGGGCCGCGTCCCCCGAGGTCGAGGCGTACCCACCATCCGCCCTCCTCCGCGGCCGTAGGCTCGAACCAGCGCGCGGTCGCTGGGCACGTGCGAAACGCAGCCTCCAGGGCGGTTTGGCTGCCGGCGGCCTCCTCCATCAGCGCGGCCAGTCGCTGTCCGTGGATGTAGCGTGGGTGCGGTCCGTGCCTCGCGGTGCTGGGGCGGTCTCGGCGGGCTGCGAGGTCGCACGCCGCGCCTAGGATTGCCAGCAGCGGGCGACGGGCGCGCAGAAACGCATCGAGGGGGCCGTCGGCGTGCGTGACGGTGAACCGCGTCAGTTGGGAATGGGTCAACTTCACGACCTCGACAAGTTGTGGAGCTTCGTCGATAAATATTGGCGCGTAGAGCGGCGCACGATTCTCACCCCCGCTTGAACCTGGGCGAGCCACCTCGCCCTCTTGCGCCGCGCCCGGCGGGGGCGGCGGTGCACGCGCAACCGGCATCAGCGAGAGGTGAGCGTGAACACCGAACGCGACTGCCTCGTCGCCCCGGTTCGCGGCGGGCACGTCCTCGTCCCCCAGAAGCCACCTTGGTGGGTACCCGTGCCGCGACCACGCTTCTAGTCTGGGCGCCAGTGTTGAGCCCGCTTGCCGAAGTTCATGTACCGTCCCGGAAAGCATGCGAGCGGGGGGGCCACCGGACGCTTCCCAGACCCCGTGCTGCTCGTCGCGGAGGCGGTAGTTGGGGGCGAGGAGCGTGCCGACACCACGTTCATGAATCAGCGCAGTCGTCTGTTGCGTCTTGCCTGCGCCAGCGGTGACGTCGACCACCGCGACGCGGTTCGAGCCGCCGGCGGCGAAGTCCACGGCCTTAGCGATGGCCCGCCGCACCTCGGCGGCGGCGAGGCGGGCGGGGATCGGGGCCACGGGCTGGAACCGCGCCGGGAGCAGGGACGCCGCGTGCGGGAAATACGTCCGTGCCCAGACCGGGAGCGACATCGGGGCCTCCCGCGCCCCGCACATCGGGGCTCGACAGTGGAGCGTGCCGTCGAGCGAGAGCCAGGCTGAGCACTCGGCGCGCTCGGCGCCCAGCTCCTGCTCGGCCTCCGCGCAGGCGGGACAGCGCCCAAGCGCGATGAAACGAACCTCGCCATCGCGAACACACGCGACATGGGGCACGTTGGCGCTGTCGAGAAACGGCCGCAGCCACGCCGGCGCGAGCGGGGTTGGCCCCGAGAGATCATGGGGCATGGCGATCGCCGAGCTGGTGAGGCCAGTCGGGAGGTGGCACCGGGAAGGTGCGCGATGAACCCACTTCCAGGGCAGGAGAGCGGTCGTTGCTCGACGCCGAACGCGCCGTTTTCGGATAAGCTCGGGGCACGCGGTGTCCTCCACTTCGCCGTGTCGGATGGCGGGCCTTGCCGGGCTGCGACATCCACGGCGCCGATCCCCTGCGGGTCGGCGTTCGTGTTCTAGGGGTCGACTCTGGGATCTGCCGTAGCGTCGCGATCGCCCTCGCCCGCAGGCTCCGGGTCGTCTGCGCCACCGGCCACGGGCGCCGACCCAGCGGCTGAGGCCACGCCGCCTTCGAGCACGAGTCGGGCGCCCCGGAGTAGTTCACGCGCGCCGCCGACCAGCGAGCAAGCGATGGCATCGCCCCCGCCGGCGGCGCAGGTGTCTTCGGCCTGCCCCAGCGCCTCTTGCGCCTCCTTCAGGCGAGCGAGGAGAGAGGGGTCATTCGTCGTCATTTGAACTCCATTCGGTACGTTGTGAGGCGCTGCGCACCGAGGCCCCCTCGTCGCGCCCGGTTCTGGGAGCGTGCCCGACGATCCGCTCGACCTCTGCGCGATCCACGAGCCTGCGCCCGCCGATGCGGAAGGAGCGCAGCACGCCACGGCGCAGCCAGCCTCGAATGGTTGGCGTAGGCACGCCGAGCAGATCGGCGAGCGCCATTACTGAGATGCCCAGGGGTACCGGGCGGGAGGCGAGACGGGGGGTGCTCATGGCGGCGAGCTTCGCGCATCGCAATCGCCAGCGACACCCGGGGTTCAGGATCGTTCTTCGTCCAGGAGGAATGCCACCAGCTCGGCGACGGTCACCGGTCCGGCGCGGTTCATCCTCGGCGGCGGGCTATGGCACGCATTCCATAGCTCGATGCTCGATGGAGTTGCACTCGAGCGATCACGCGGGTCGAACGGCTGGGCACGCGCCCAGGCCAGGCGGTCGCCCCACCTACGGAGCGCCCCTTTCTTGGTCGACCCCATCCCCCAGGCCTTGGCCGCGAGCGCCACCAGTGACGCCGTGAGCGGCGCGCGGTCGCTCGCACCCCAGAGCAGGTGGAGCGTGAGGACGTAGGCTGACTCAGGTTGATCGCGGGGTCGCTTCGGCTCGCGCCTCGTGGCTGCGCGACCGAGTTCGAGGGCGTGTGCGATTCCCGGGGGGCGCCCGGCCACAACCGGATCGTAGCCGGGCATCCCGAACGCCACCTCGAATGCTCGCTGACGGCCGGCGAGCGCCTCCAGTGCACCCCGGAGGTCTCTCACCCGTTCGTCGATCATCGAATAGCACTCGTCGATTTGGCCGACCGCGATCTCCGGTGAGAGCCGCCTTGGCACCGCCGCCTGGCTCGGCCAGCGAACCCCGGGTCGATCCGGCAGCGTGTCCAGGGCGCGGGACGCCCAGGAGGCGACACCCATCACCTGCTCCATGTACTCGGCGACCGCCCCGGACCACGCGGCGAGTTGCACGAGCCTGTCACGGCGCGGATCGATGCGGCAGAGCCGTTTGAACTCCGCTGCTGAATCGTCCGCCGTGCCCTGGTCCACGTCGAAGGGCGGTGGCCCCCTCGGCTGCCGCGGCACCCGCGCTCCGCCAGAGAATCGAGGAGCGCGCGGCATGATCAGGCGGCCGCCGGGCGCGCGAAGGGCGCCACGAAGAAGTGATCAGAATCCCGCGAAGCCATACCGACCGCACTCCGCGATGCTCATCGCCATGATCAGTCCCGCTAACGCAAGCGCATCGCAGCATCGGCCGCGTCAGCGCGGGGCCACGCTCCCATGAGCGGCCGCATGCGACTCCGCACTCTCGCGGCGGCCGGGTCGCTCGACCCCGTCGAGGCTGTCCGTGCGGCGACGGCGGCCGACGTGAGCCCTGCCGCGCTCGCAGCCGACGAGGTGCGCTACCTGCTCACCATCCCGGTCGCGGTTGACTGCACCCTGCGTGATCGACCCGGCCTCTACTCGCGACAGGGCGTCTCGCTCCAACGCGACGCGGAGGGGTGGGTCTTCGCCTTCAACGCGGAGCGGCTCGTGCGCTGGACGAGGGCGGCCGCCCACTGGGGCGGCTGTCGCCCAGGTGGCGTTTTTACGTCGAGCCAGTGGCTCGGTCGGGTCAGGCCGCACCCGGGCTTCCTTGGGCAAGTCCGCCCCCCGGGCGCCGTCGGTGGTGGCTGGTTCGGCGTCGCGCTCGACGCCGACACCATGGGGGCGCCCGGTGCCTGACCGCCCCGCCCGCGCCGCCCTCTACGCCCGCGTCAGCACCGTCGCCCACGGCCAGGACGTGGCGCTTCAACTCGACGAGTTGCGTGCCGTCGCGACGCAACGCGGCTGGCGCATCGCCGGCGAGTACGCCGACGAGGGCGTCAGCGGTCGGCGAGAGCGCCGCCCCGGGCTCGATCGGCTGATGTCCGACGCCAGACGGGGTCGCTTCGATGTCGTCGCTGTCTGGCGTTTCGACCGTTTCGCTCGCTCGACGCGGCACCTGCTGCAAGCCCTCGAAGAGTTCCGCACCCTGCAAGTCGAGTTCGTCTCGCTGCGAGAAGCCGTTGACACGTCAACTCCATTGGGCCGGGCGATGTTCACCATCGTCGCCGCCGTCGCGGAGCTGGAGCGCGAGATCATTCGCGAGCGTGTGCTCGCTGGCGTCGCGCGCGCCCGCGCCAAGGGCCACCGCCCCGGCCCGGTGCCGCGGGTCGTGATCGATCCTGAGGCGCTGGCCGCTCTGCTCGCCGGAGGCGTCTCCGTGCGCGAGGCCGCGCGGCGGCTCGACGCCCCGCTCACCACGGTCCGCCGCCTCGCGAAGGGGGTGGGCCAGATCCCCGTCGCCGAGCCCGTCCAGGACTCGCTCCGCGAGCAACCCGAAAACCGGCCCTCGACACAGGGCCAATCAAGATGATTCGGCGCGGCTTGCCAACTGCCATTTCCCGTTCACCGAGTGCGCGCTCGGTGAACGGCCGCAGCCAAACTCCGCTCACCCAAGACGAGCTGGCGGGCACCCGGCCCGTGACGCTGGAACGTGCGGCCCGGGAGATGGGCTGGAGCTACCCGCGCCTGCTGAAATGTGCGAAGAACCACACGATTCGCGCGTACAAGATGCCGGGCAGCTCGCGCGGCTGGCGCGTGCGATGGCCCGAACTCTTGGAGGACTGCGATGGCCGGAAAACCGCGACGGAACCCGAAGGTGAACATCCGGTGGGAGAATCGCCTGGACGATCAGGGCCTCGACTACGCGATCCTGCGCTGGTCGGAGGGCGGCCAACGGCAATCCAGGACCCTAGGCCATGTGACGGAGGCGACGGCCGAGCAGCAACGAGGCGACCTCGAAGCACGACTACGGCTGGGTCTCTCCTCGCCGAGTACGACCGCGCCCGCTCCGGCGACCGTCGATAGCCTCGTCCGCGAATACCTGCGGGTACTCGAAGACGGGCAGGGGCGCGGCGGCGCTTCCTACAGGAGGCATGAGTTCCTGCACTGCAAGCGTATCGGCACGCACCTTGGTCGTTTCCGAGCTGATCGGCTGAGCGAGGCACACATCCGTCGCATGGCTACCGACCTGCTCGCTGAGGTGCCGGAAATCCCGGCGGATCCACAGGAACGTATGCATCGGCAGCGCGGCATGAAACGCAAGTCGTCCGTGCTCGATCTGCTCGGCTGCCTGCGCCGGGTGTACCGCGCGGGCCGCGACGCCGGGCTTACCGATGCCGAGGCGCCGCGTGTGCCCCGGAACATTGTGCCCGATGACCGCCGCGCAGCGCGCGGACTCACCGAGGCCGAGGTCAGCGCTCTGGTCGAAGGGGCCAACCGCGCCGTGGGCGGCTGGTTCGGTCGCGTGCTCCTCTTCCTCGCCTGGTGCCCCCGTCGGCCGATCGCGGTGTTCGCGTTGACAAGGGCGGACTGCGCACGAGCGCTCGACGAGACTGTCAGCCGGAAAGCTGTTCAGCTCCAGATCCGGCGTGACAAGGCTGGTCGCGGGCGGGGGTTGTGCCCGCTCGCCGAGCCCGCCCTCAACGTCCTGCGCGAACAGCTCTCAGCGATGGCCGACACGCGGCCCGAGGCGTTGGTGTGGACGTCGGCCCGTGGCCGACCACTCAACGCCTCGCTGGTCAGCCCCCAGCTGCGCCGTGCTGCCGCCGCCGCCGGGCTTGAAGACGTCAACCTCTACGACCTCCGCAAATTCGGCGCATCCGTCATCTACGCTAAGACCCACGATCTGGAGATCACCCGCGCATACACCGGGCACGAGGACGTCCACACCCTCCTCGCCCGGTACATCTCTCCGCAGCGCGGCACCGCCGAGGACTTGGCCGTTCGACTCACCTGGACCGCTCCCGCCCTCCGCATGGTCAGCGGGGGCGACGCCTGATGCCCGGGAGCATCATCGGGAGCACAGGGAGCTAATGCAGTTCTAACGCCAATCTACAAGCTGTACATGATGTACTGCAACGTGCGGATCATGTCCTCGTTGCCGTTCCGCACCACCCGGAACGTGGAGTACGCCACCTTGCCGTTGCCCGAGTTGAACGTGGCGAGCAGCGGCACGGAGGACAAGGTGTAGTCGGACAGACCGTCGCTGTAGGGCACGGTGCCGGTGAGGTGCACCGACACGCTGTTGGAGGTGGTTTCCACGGGCGGCCACACCGGCAGGTCGTACTCGATCTCGATGTACTGCTTGCCGAGGTATTCGCTGAGCGAGGCGTCGGTCACCGCCGCGTCGAGCAGCTCGTAGTCGCCCTTCTGGGCGTCGTCGGGCACCTCGTCGGCGCCGACGAAGTCGATCTTGTCGGGCCAGCCCACCTCGACGATGTCGTAGGACCAGTCGGAAGCGTAGATGTTGCCGCCGGCATCGACGAAGGCCTTGATGTTGCTCATGACCGTGTCGGGCACGGTGTTGGTGGCGTCTTCGAGGTCGTAGATCACGCCGTCTTCGATGATGCCGCCATTGAAGAAGATGAGGTCGTACTTGTTGAGCTCGTCGAGGCTGGACAGGAAGTCGACCAGCTCGGTCTCGTCGGTGCCGTTGACCGTGCGGTAGTTGACGAAGCCCATGTCGTCGAGCACGCGTCCGAAGTCGTCGTAGTCGCCGGAGACGACGACGACGTCGAGCGCCAGCGGGTCGAAGCAGTTGGGCTCCTCGAGCACCACGTCTTCGCCGTTGTCGACCGTGATGCCCTCGTCCATCAGCGTGTACGGCCCGTAGGTGACGTACACCTGGTAGGACTCCTCGCCGGGCAGGTCGTCGATCGTCCAGTAGCCATCGAGGTCGGAGAAGGCCTTGCGGGTGTCGTAGATGAGCCCGTTGTCGTCGTACAGGTTGACGTAGGCGAGCGCGTCGGCGAGCCATGTGCGCCCCGAGGGGTCGCAGACGCGGCCGGTGATGCTGCCGGGGCTCACCACCTTGGTGTCGGGGGCGTCGTAGACGAGGTTCGACTCGTTCTCGCAGGCGACGGCGAGCACGAGGAACGGGACGAGTCGGCGCATGGCTGTCTCCGGGCCGCGAAGTATACCCGAGCCCGGGTCGCAGCGTGCCGACATTACGCCCCCGCCGCCCCCGATGTGACACGGGCGTAGACCTCGTCCACCTGCCCCGCGCGACGATCCCACGCTTCTGTCTCTAGGAGCTCACACGCCCAGTCGCGTCGCTCCATTCGCGACGCCTCCAGCACGCCCCGGGCGAAGTCGACGGGATCGCCGTCGTTGACGGGGACCTCGCCGCGCAGACCCTGGGCCAGGGCACGGCCGAGCACCACCGGCACCCCGCAGGCGAGGTAGTTGAGAAGCTTCACCGGGGAGCCGCCGGCCAGGGTGCGCGGTAGCGCGGCCACATCGGCACGGGCGATGTAGTCGCGCGCCTGTTGCCACGACCGGGTGACGACGATATCGACCCCAGACGGGAAGCCAACCGGGTCGTGGGTGAGCACGCGGAGACGCCAACCGGGCAGGTGCGCCATGGCGGCGAGGAGCACGTCGACCTGCTGGTACCTATCGCTGTTGCCGGCGTACACGAGCGTGCGCTCTTGACGACGCGCCTCGACGCCGACGAAGTCAGCGGCGTCGAGCCCGGGGCGCACCACCGTCACGTCGCGACAGCCCAGGCGCGAGAGGACCGCGGACGCCGGGGCGCTCACCGTCACCACCGCGTCGGCGAGACGAGCGAGCTGGTCGGCGCCGCCGCCAAGGCGGGCGACCACGGAAGGAAAACGATGGAAATATGTTGGTAGTTCCTCACCAAGCAAGGTGTGGGCGTGGTAGACCAGCGGGCGACGCCGGGCGGCCAGGGCCGCCGCGAGCGCCTCCAGGTGGTGGGCATGGACCACGTCGGCTCGCATGCGCGACAACACCGCCGCCATGCCCAGGTCGATCCAGGGCTTGTGACGATCAGGCCCCGAGCGCAGGCGCCGGTAGCCCCTCGGCACCGGCACCCGAATCACCTCCACGCCGGGGTCGCCATCGCCGAGGTCGTAGGCCACCACGGTCACCCGGTGGCCCCGGACCTCGAGCGCCCGGGCCAACCCTCGGACGTACACCTGGGTGCCCTGCGGACTCGGGAAGGGCGCCGCGAGGGCAAAGACGACGTTCATCGCTACAGGTAGCCAAGGGCTCGGAGGCGTTCGCCAAGCTGTCGCGACTGCGCAGGAGTGAGCTTCCCGCGGGGCGCCTCGGCCGCCGCCGCCGCCCGGTCGCCTCGCCCTCGCAGGAGTGACCGTCCCTCGACGTGCTCTGGGATGGGCTCGTCGAGGGCGGCGAGTAAGGTCGGGGTCACGTCCACCACGCTGGCCTCGCCGGGGTCCCCGCGGTCCGCGCCGTCGACCAGCAAGACGCCTTCGGGCCGGTGACTGCCGTTCATGCCGAGCCCCTTGGCGCCGAGGTACTCCGCCGCTTGGAGCCGTCGCCACGTCGTCCCGCTGGGAACGCGCGAGGAAGGCAAGACAACGGGGCTATACCCTTCCCGCAGCGCCAGGTCCAGGACGAGGTCGGGAGACCCGGGCCCGCGCGACGCGCCCCACAGCTGGTTGGCGCGATGCACCCGCGACACGACGGGGAGGTCCTCGACGCGCCAAGCCAGGAGGGCATCGACGATCTCCTGCTCCGTCACGTCGAGCCCCTGCGGGTCGCGACCGCGAAGGTTGAGGTGGACGGTGGCCGCGTAGTTGAGCTCGTCTGACCAGGCACGGGTACGTGAGAAGTCGATGTCGCCGTAACGAGCGAGGGTCTCGGCCTCGCCGAGCAGCGCGGCGGGCATCCGCCGGATGAGCCGCTCGACGGGCAGCTTCGTCGCGAGCGTGCGCAGCTTGTCGCCCGGAGAGGCGACGCCCGGGCGGAAACGGAGGAGCCCGACGGACTCGAGGTAACGGTTGATGTACAGCACGCGGTCGCCGGCCCCGCCGAAGCCGTGGTCGCTGGCCACGCACACCACGTGGGCGCGGGACGCCAGCTCGCCCACGGCCCAGTCGAGCCGCTGGTACACCTCGGCGATGGCCTGGGAGAGGGCGGGGTCGCCACTCGGAACGTGCCGCGGCGAACGCCGATCGGCGAAGGCCCAGTAATGGTGGGCCACGGTGTCGGACTCGCCAAAGACCACGGAGAAAAGGGTCCACTCCTCGCGGTCGAGGAGCCAGCGACAGAGCGCCTCCTTCCTCGCGATCTCACGCAGGAGGCGGGGGAGCGTTCGGGCGTGCCAGTTGCCCCCGGTGTCGCCCTCCTGTGCCCCGGCGAAGGCCAGCCCGCCGAATCGTCGCTCGATCTCGTCCCAGAGCGCGCGCGGTCGGCAGTGCATCGCCTCCGCCGTGGTGGCCACCGGGCTGTCGAACCCCGCGATCATCACCCCGTCGAGCGGCTCCGGTGGCCAGGTGGTGGGCATCGCCACCGAGCACACCCGATGTCCCCGGTCGCTCAGGAGCTTGAAGATCGTCGGTACGCGGCGATGCCCCGCGTGCTGGAACTCCAGCGCGTAGCGGCCCGGACTGCGGCGAACGAAGTCGTAGATGCCGTGGGTGCCGGGGCCCACGCCGGTGATGATGCTCGACCACGCGGGCAGGGTCATCGGCGGGGTGGTGGAGCGCAGCACGGCGCGCACGCCCTGTCGCGACAGCCGAGCGAGGTTCGGCAGCCGGTCGCCCAGGGCGTCGATCAACTTGAACGTGGCGCCGTCGAGGCCGAGAAGCAGCGCCCGCGCGCCCACGCGCTAGTTGCCCGAGGATGGGCAGGTGGAGCACTCGGCGCCGTTGAGGTAGCCAAGCGTGCACAGGCGGCATTTCTCGGCCTCGTCGGCGGCCCTTGCGGTGGCGTCCACCGACTTCGCCTTGCGTTCCTCCACCATCGACTCCACCGCCGCGCGCAGCGCCGCCTCCTCGCCGGTGCCGCTCCCCGCCAGGTTCACGCGCTCGTGGGGATCGGCGAGAAGATCGAAGAACTGCACCGGCGGCTGCTGGCGGGCGTTGCCCGGGGGCACGTGCACCGCCTCGATGATCTTGCGTCCCCCGCGGCGGAGAGCCTGGAGGTCGTAGCCCTCGAAGTCTTGTTCGGAGAGCGCGTCGCGACTGGCCGGGTGGTTCGCCCAGGTGGGCGCCGTCCACGGCTCCACGACCGGCAGGCGCAGCTCGCCGGTGGCCGGGTCGATGTCGGGCTCGGGGGGCGGAGGTGGGCGCCCGAGGGCGAGGTCGGCATCGAAGGTGTCGGTGAAGAGGTCGTCGCCCTGCCAGGTGGGGTGCTTGTCCACCGAGGCGATCGCCGCGACCGTGGGCGCAACGTCGACCTGGCGCACCTGCCAGGGCACGCGCGTGCCCGCGTACTGGCTGCCGGGCAGCTTGACGATCAGCGGCACGTGGACTTGCTCGTCGTAGAGGGTGGTGCCGTGCCACCAGCCGCCGTGGTCGAAGAACTCCTCGCCATGGTCGGCCGTCACGATGATGGCGGCGTCGTCGTAGAGGCCGCGGGCGCGCAGATCGTTGAAAAAGCCGCCCAGCGCGTCGTCGACCCAGCGCACCTCGCCCGCGTAGAGATCGCGAAGGCGGTGGCCATCGCCCTCGGTGGGCGACGGGTTCTCCACCCGACCCACGGCCTCGCCGTCGTAGGGGTGGCGGAAGTAGGGGTCGTGCGGCTCCATCAGGTGCAGAAACATGAGGTTTTTCTGCCCCGAGTTTGCATCGAGCCACTGCTTCGCCCGCTCGATCTGGACCTCGACGGGCGCGTAGTAGTCTTCCACTCGCCGCTCGGTGACGAGGCGCGCGTACACCCGCGTGCGCAGGAGCTGATAGAGCGACAGGGCATAGCTGCTCTCGCTGGCCCAGAGTGGGTAGCTGGGCGTGTAGGGGTACCAGTCGAAGCCCTGGCCGAAGCCCACGGCCGCCGTGATGTTGGCGTTGTTGGGGAGGCCGCCGGTGGCGTAGCCGGCCTCGCCGAGCTGCTCGGCGAGCGTGGTGACCCCGGGTGACAGGACCGACGACTTGTGCTCGCAGCTGTGACTGGAGGGCGCCAGCGAGGAAAAGAGCGAGGCCGTGGATGATCGTGTCCAGCTGGCCGAGGTGACGAACTGCTCGAAAACGACGGCGTCGGTCGCGAAGCGGTCGAGCACGGGCGTGGCCTCGGGAGACGCGCCGTAGGCGCCGAGCGCGTCGGCACGGAGCGAGTCGACCATGATCAGAATGACGTTGGGTCGCGACGCGAACTCGGGGCCCTGCACTTCGCGGGGCGCGATGTTGCCCACCGCGCCGGGCGCGGGGGAGAGGGCGAAGATCCACGCCAGGAGAAAGCCGCCGCCCCAACCCACGCTGGCGCCCTTGAAGCTCATCAGGACGCGCAGCGGCGTCTTTTCCAGGAGGTTGCCGCCCAGCCAGGTGCCGAGGAGGCACACGAAGCCAAGGCCGCCGGCGAGGCCGACCGCGACATCGCGAGGCACGCCTTGCTCGGCGTAGACCACCTTGTCGAGGGTCTCGTGCCCGATGAGGTAGCCGAGCGGCCCCACGACGGCCGAGAAGGCGAGGGTCCATGCCGTCGCTGGCGACGTGCGCCGGGCCAGGAGCGTCAAGAGCACGCCGACGAGCGAGCCCACGACGCCGCCGGCCAGCCCGTACAAGGTCCAGGCATAGCCGAAGGCCTGGTACTCCGACGGGGCCGCGCTTTGCAGCACATACAACGCCTCGATGGCGCCGACGGCCGACCCCGCGCACAATCCCGCGCCGAGGCCGTTGCCGATCTTGTCCATCCTGGTCCTGCGAGGCAGGCGGGGCCTATCTTCGTGCGGGCGGGCAGGGCAATGTCCGGGGTACAGGGCATGCGGATGCCCCACCTCGCGCTGACGACGGCCCTCGCGCTCGCGCAGGACTGCCCCGACTTCGCGAGCTGCCCTGCGGCGGTGAACCTCCACGCGGTGGAGTGGAACTACGGCGAGCGCTATCAGGACGAGCTGGCGCGCATCATGAGCGGCGACCGCGCCCACCCCCTGTTCAACCGGGCCATCAACCAGGCCGATGTGCACTGGCGGCTGCTCGCGGCCACCGGGGAGGGTCTGGAGCTGACCGGGGAGGAGGCCACCGAGTGGCGCGACGTGGCGCTCGCGGGCTCATTCCTCGCCTTCGACAGCGTGGTGAACGAGACCTTCGCCCGCGCCCCGGAGCTCGACGCGCTGCGCCTCGCGGTCGACACCGTGATCTCGCCCTCGATCGACGTGACGGTGAAGAAGGACGGCAAGGTGAGCGTGCGGCACCCCACGGGCTGGGAGCTCGGGCAACGACTCGAGCGCCAGGAGCAGGAGGCGGGCTTCGAGCCACGAAACGGGCGACGAAAGTCAAAGTTCCACCTGGGCGTCGGCTGGAAACTGCGCGACCTCGAAGACGACGCCGACGCGCCGGTCTTGACATGGGCCGCCCACGCGGCCGCGCAGAACCTCGGCCTCACGCTCCTGCGTGCCGACATGGACGTGCTCACCCTGCAGTGGGACGCGTTGGCCCGCCAGCAGCTCTTCGACCACGTCTCGGCCGTCGCCCAGCTCCACTCCGGGGAAGGCGTGCCCGATCCCGAGCGATGGTCGGTGGGGCTCATGTGGTCACCCCGGGCTCGCTGGATCTTCAGCTTTGACCGGTCCGAACCGTTCGAACGGGAGGGCTGGCGCTACGATGTGAGTGCCCGCATCGAGCTCGGCGGGCGCCTGCCGGGGCTCGCCTCCTCGCCGGTGGCCGGGCTGCCCGAGGTGGAGAATACGCGCCCGAACCGGCTGGCGCCGCCGTGGCGCTGGCCGGGGGGCTGATCAGCAGGCGTCGAGGTCGAGCAGCATGCTGCCGTAGCTCTCCGACACGCCGCTCGGCTCGACGGTGCCCGTCTCCGCTTCCTCCTTCGGCGCAGCATGTCGCGACGTCGCTTCATTTGAGCCCCAGAAGCCCACCGAGACGTGCCACTGGTCCTCCGCCCGGTAGCCGCTGGCGTAGAGCGTGTTGTAGGCCCACTCGCGCGTGTCCCAGGTGGGCACTGCCTCGCCGACGAGATCCTCGACGGCCACGGTCAAGCGCAAGCTCGGCGAGCTTGCGGTGACCGCCTCCACCTCCACGCTGGCGGACTCGCGGAGCGCGGAGTCGCCCACGCGTAGGTACACCTCGAAAGGGATCCGGTAGAAGCTCGGGCACTCGGGGTCCGGCGCGCCCGGTTCGGGGCCGGTGTCGGTCCCCCCCGGGTTCACGAGCTCTTGCACCACCGCGAGGATCTCGCCGCCCTCGTAGCTGAGGCTCAGCTGGCCGAAGTCCGTGCCGGTGCCGCTGTACTCGAAGGTGCCCACCCAGTCGCCGTCGTTGTCGCCGACCACGTCGGCCGCCGCGAAGTCGAATCCGGCGGAGGGCGTGGACGGGTCGGTCACGACGCTGGACGAGACCTCGGCGCAGTAGCTGGCAGCGTTCGGATCGCCGCCCGTGTCATCGTCGATGCCGGTGTCGGTGCTGTCGAGCGGGGTGTCGGTGGTGCAGGCGATGAGGAACAACATGCCCTCACGATAGTCGCCGCTACAGTTCAGGTCCAGCGGCGCCGATCCCGCTCATTCCCTCGGCCTCGGCTGGGTGTTCGCCGGCCTCCACGTAGCGAAAGGTCGAGGCGATGCGCGCGGCACTGACTGGTCCGCCCGAGAGTCCTGGATCGAGCTCCCAGGCTCGTGCCCAGGCGCCGGCGGCCTCGCTGCCCCGGCCGCTCGCTTCCAGGGCCCGCGCCTTCTGGGCCCACGCCCTCGCGTCACGTGGATCGAGGGTGATCCATCGGTCGGCTGCCTCGAGCGCGGCGCCGTGGTTGCCTGCGGACAGGGCCGCCTCGCCCTCGGCCTCCACTCGCGCCGGGTCGTCGATCCCGAGTTCCACGGGCACGGCTACCGGGTTGCGCTCGGCCTCGGCGCGCGCGCGACTGCGGGCGGCCACGTCGGCCGGGGCCAGGATGGCGGCCTCGTCCAATCGGCCCAGCGACAGGAGCAGGGCGACCTCGAGCGCGTCGGTGCCGGGGCCGGGGTCGCGCGCGCGAAGGGCGCCGACGAGCGCGTGGGCATCAGCGTAGTTGGCGTCGCGAACCCGTGCGGCCACGCGACGCCTCACCGGCTCGGGGTTGGCGGCGGCGACCTCCTGCCAGCGCGCGAGCAGTGGATCGAGCTCGGTGGCGCCGGTGGCCTCGGCGGCCGCCACGCGAAGCTCGGCGACGCCGGGGTCCCAGCGTGACTCGGCCGCGAGCCGGTCGATGGTGACGAGGGCTTCCTTCGGTCGGTCAACCCGGAGGTAGGCTCGGGCGAGCGGCTCGATCCAGCGCGGATCGGCGCCGAGCGCCGCCAGCGATTCCCAGGCGAGGAGCGCCTCGGCGGTGTGACCTGTCAGGCCAGCGAGGGTGGCCTGGTCCGCGAGGAAGATCGGTGACGTGGGACGAAGGAGCTGCGCTTTCGCCAATGCGTCGGAGGCCTTGCCGCCGTCGAGGGTCGTGGCCATCTCCCAACGGGCCCGCGTCCACTGGGCGAGGGGTTGTCCCGGGTCGAGGAAAACGGCGCGCGTAACTGGATCGTCCTTCCGGTCGCCCGGGGAGAGAGACGGCGGCAAGATGCCATAGAGCTGCGCGGCGGCGCGGCCGGTGATCATCTCGGCGTAAGGGTCCTTTGAACCGGCAGTCGACCACGACGCCCGCGTGGCCTCGCTCACCTCGACGCCGAGAGTGCCCATGGCCCCCTCGAGGAGTTGCCCCACCGCCACCCAGGGGGCCTCCCGCGTGCCGGTGGCGACGGTGCTGGTGCAACTGCCCCCGGGGACGCAGAGCTCCAGTTCGAGCTCGAGCGCCTTGTCGTCGCCCCGGGCGAAGAGCCGCGCATCGACCTGTCGGCGTGGAATCGGTCGCGACAGCAGGAAAGTCGGCGGGGCGCTGTCGCCGGGGATCACGGGCACGACGCCGGGCATGTCGGCGAGGCCCAGTTCGACGGCCATGGTCACCAGCCCGCGGAGCTCGGCATCGCGCGAGAACGGCTTTGCCACGGTCAGCACCGGCATGCGCACCTCGGTGACGACCACCGGCGCCTTCTCCACCTCGGCCGGGGCGGCCTCGTTAGGAGTGTCGGCCGCGCAGCCCATGAGCCAGACGAGCCCCAATCCCGTGACATGGCGCCAGCGCGCGGGCGCGGCCGTGCGTTTCGCCGCGCGCTGGACGTTCCGGCTTGGCGTGGCGGGGCTGCTGCTGGGCACGGTTGGCGGCGTCTTTGCTTGGCGCTGGTTCGACACCGAGATTCTCTCCACGCTGCCCGAATCGCTGGGTCGCGACACGGAGTTTCGTATCCCGTGCTCGGTCCAGGTGTTCGACGACAAGAGTGCCCGTGTCGACCAGTTCTACCTGGAACGTCGTGTGTGGGTGCCGCTCAGTGAGATGCCCGACTACGTGTGGAAGGCGTTCATCGCCAGCGAAGATCGGCGTTTCTTCGACCATCAGGGGGTCGATCCGCTGGGCATCGCCCGCGCGCTGCTCGTGAACCTCCAGGGCGGCAAGACCAGCCAAGGTGGGTCGACCATCACCCAGCAGCTCGTGAAGAACCTGCTCGTGGGCAAGGAGCGCAGCTACCGTCGCAAGCTGCGCGAGGCGGTGCTGGCGTACCGTCTCGAGCGCGAGCTCAGCAAGATGGAGCTCATCGAGCTCTACGTGAACTACATCGCGCTCGGCAACGGCAACTACGGGGTCGAGGCCGCGTCGCAGGACTACTTCGGCGTTTCCGCCCGTGAGGTCGACCCGGGACAGGCCGCGCTGCTCGCGGGGCTCGTGCCCGCGCCCTCGAGGTACTCGCCACGACACAACCCGGAGCTCGCTGCGTCGCGACGCGAGATCGTGCTGAAGCTCATGGTCGGACAGGGCTACCTCACCGCTGTGGAGGCGAGCCAGCACCTGGCTGATCCGGTGGTCGTGCCGCGCGCATCGAGCGACCGGGAAACCGGTGCCGCCTATCTCACGGAGGTGCGACGCGAGGTGCGGCGACTCTTCGGCGACGACATGCCCTTTCTCGAGGGCATGCAGGTGCACACGCCCTACCAGCCCGAGGTGCAGCGGGTCGTGGAAGAGGCCGTGCGCGACGGCCTGAAGGCGCTCGAGTCGCGACAGGGGGCGCGGGGTCCCACGCGCAATGTGTCTGACGGTGGGCGGGAGGCCTGGCTGTCCCGGGGCGACAAGCTGCAGATCGACCACGACAAGGGCAGCTTTCGCGCCCCCGCCGCCGGGGAGTGTTTCGCCGCGCTCGCCGACGACGCCGAGGGTGCCGTCTCCGCCGGCCCCTTCCGCTACCGCCTCGGCGCCGTCGACCTCGACACCAAGGTACGCCGTGCCCGCGTGGGTCAGGCCGACAAAGACAGCGCCGCCGCCAGCGCGCCGCGCCCGCTGCGTGAGGTGCTGCGCCGGGGCGACGTGCTCGAGGTGTGCCTGCCGACGATCGACGAGGCGCCCGCGTCCGACGGGCTCGCGACCGTCCACCGCCGTGCGCGACCCTGGGCCGAGTCGGCGGCCGTCGTGATCGAGAACCACACGGGGCACGTGATCGCCCTGGCCGGCGGCTTCGACGTGGGCCTCGAGGGCTTCATCCGGGCCACGCAGGCTCGGCGCCAGCCGGGATCGAGCTTCAAGCCGGTGGTCTACGCGAGCGCGATCATCGCGGGCAAACGACAAACCGACATCGTGGTCGACTCTCCCTTCTCCGTGCCAGGCACCAACGGCCTGCCCTGGGCGCCGAAAAACTACGATGGAAAGTACCACGGCGCCATTCCGCTGCGCACGGCGATGGCCCTGTCGCTCAACACCGTCGCGGTGCGCCTGGGCCACGAGGTGGGCATCGACCGGGTGGTGTCGCTGGCCAGAGCGCTGGGCATGAAGTCGCCGCTGCGGAGCGACCTCACCGTTTCGCTCGGCAGCAGCGAAGTCACGCCGATGGACCTCGCGGTGGCCTACAGCTCCATCGCCCGCGGGGGCGTGCGCATCGATCCCACCTGGATCACCCGCGTGCTCGACCGCACCGGCGTCGAGCTGGCGCGCGAGGGGGGTGTCACGACGTTGGCGGGCGAGCCGCGCACGCTGCCAGGTGGTCTCGGGGAGCGAGTGATGCGGCCGGGCGACGCGTACGTCGTCATCGACATGATGCGAAACGTGTTTGTCGCGGGCACGGCGAAGAAGGGGCAACGCGAGGGGATGGACTTCGCCGGGAAGACTGGGACGACCTCGAACTTCGTCGACGCCTGGTTCGTGGGCTACTCGCCCCGCTACACCGTGGCGGTGTGGGTCGGGACGGATGGCCAGTCGAGCATCGGCGACAAGGAGACCGGCGGCAAGACGGCCCTGCCCGTGTGGTCGAAGATCATGGAGTTCTTGCCCAATGTGCAGGGCGAACGTTTCCCTGTGCCAAGCGAGGTGATGCTCCTGCCGCAAGACAAGCTCTGGCTCGGCTACGCGCGCGACAAGCTCCCCGAGGAGGCCGTGCTCGCCGTGCCTGCGCTGGCTGATGATCCGCTTCCACCCTTTGGCTTGTCGCTCCCGGCCGCGCGTGCCGAGGTGGCGGTCGAGCCGCCCCTGGCGCCAGCGCCGAGCCTAAAGGCTGAGCTCACGCCCGAGACCCGGGGCGACGTCGAGGAGGGCGCGGGGGACCCTGAGGTGGCGGCGCCGTTCGACGCGCCCTTGCTGGGGGGCGGGCCGCTCGATGAAGCGCCTCGGTAGCCTCTGCCTGGCGGCGGGCCTGCTCGGGTGGCTCGCATCGCGATACCCGGGCGTTCGATTCGTGGACATCATCAGCTTCGGGGGCCGCGCGAATGGGCTCGCCTCCGGTCAGCCGCTGGTCGACGGTCTCTATCCTCATGGCTACCCGGCGTTACTCGCGGCGGGACACGCCCTAACTGGCGACATGCTCCTCTTTGGCAAGGCGCTGTCGGTGCTCGCAGCGGTTCTCCTCGTGGCCGCGGTCGCGACGCGGCTCGGGCCCCTCGCCAGCCTCTTCATGCTCGCGCAGGTGCCGGTGCTCCTCTGGGGCAGCACCGAGGGGACCGACATGCTGGCGGCGTCGCTGGCACTCACGGGTCTCCTGTCGCGACGTGCGCTCCTGGCTGGCACCTGCGTGGGCCTCGCGCTCGCGACCCGCTGGACGGCCGCCGCCTGGGTCCTGCCGGCCCTCTGGCTCGCCGAGTCACGACCTCGATTCCTGCTCGGCCTCGCGCTCGGTTTCGCCCCTCACCCCGTGCTCGCCGCGACGCTGGGCGGCGGCTGGCTACCCGATCAGGGCCTCAACGTCGCCATCGCCGGGGGTGGATCGATCTGGTCGCGGCTCCCCGGCGGCTTGCGTCTGGCCGGGTCGGCCCTCTTGGCGGATCCCTTCGCCATTCTCGGTGGCCTCGGCCTCCTGCTCGCCCTTCGGCAGCGGCTGGCTCGGGCGCTGGCCCTCGGCGTGGTGCTGCACGCAATCGGTCTCGCGGCCGTGTTCGCGAATCCGCGGCTCGCGCTCCCCGCCACCCTCGCGCTCATCCTCGGCCTGCCGGTCTTGCTGGGCGCCTGGAAGCATGGACCCGTCGCGACGGTTCTCGTCGCCCTGGTGGCGGCTGGCCTCGCCGTATTCACGCCGAGACAGGCGGATGACGAGGCCGCGCGCGCCGCCCGCGTGGCCGCCCTGGTGCCCCGGGTCGAGGGCGAGCTGTGCAGCAACACCCCCTGGGCCTACTCGCGTCGCGAGGGTTGGGTGCTGCCGGCTCGCCAGTTGTCGTCGCTCGGACCGCCGCATCTCCTGGTATCGGCATCGCTCACCGGCGCCTGTGGCAGCGTGCTCCTCGATGCGGCCCGTGGTCGTGGTTTCCGAGGTCTGCGGCCGATGTTCGACGGCGACGAGGTCAGTGGCTGGCGCTTGCTCGAGCGGGACGGAGCGCTTGCCCTGTGGTCCACCACAACGCTGCCCAGCCGCTGAGTCCCGTCGCCACCAGCGCGAGCGTGGCGGCGGGCAGTGACTGTCCCATGTCAACCAGCACCGCGAGCAGGAGCGCACCCGCGGCGGTGCTCGCCGTCGTGAACGCATTCTCCACGGCGGTCACCCGGCCGAGCACGCCGCCCGGCGCGTCGCGGAGCATGCCGGCGCCGGTAAAGACCCAGTTCGTGGCGGTGCCTACACCCCAGAGGAAGGCGCTCGCCCAGGCAAGGGGGCCGCTGGCGAGGCCCAGAATCGCTGGGCCCAGGAAACCGAGCAGGCCCCAGCGCCACCAGAGACGTTCGGGCTCGTCGCCTCGGTCGACCCGCCACTGCGCGAGGAGCGGGCCGGCGCCCATGGCGATGCCGCGAAGGCCGTGCAAGAGCCCGATGCCGACGGCGGCGCCGGCGAGGTCTTCCGCGCGCAGGTTGAGCAGCACCCAGGCGGCTCCACCGGTGATCGCGAGGGGGGCGCGCGCGAGGGTGGCACGGCGGAGGGCCGGGCGCCCGGCGAGGGCGTCGAGCGCGGGGCGGAGAGCGCCGCCACCGGTCGCCGAGGCCACCGGGAGGAGCGGGGGCAGGCGGAGGAACCAGGCGGCGGCGAGCAAGAAGGACAGCGCGTCCAGCCCGAGCGCGAGGGCCGGGCCCAGCGTGGCGAGGAGGCCGCCGAGGGCGGTGCCAATGGCGAAGCTCGCGCTCCACGCGGTGCTGCTCGCGGTGTTGGCGTGGGACAACAGCTCGGTCGGGACGACGTCCCGCGTGGCCACCGCGACGGCCGGCTGGGCGAGGGCTTCGGTCGCCGTGCGCACGAAAACGAGCGCGTGGACCAACAGCATGGGCGCGCCCTGCCACGCGGCGAGCGCCAGCGCGCCGGTGAGGCCGGCAGCCACGAGGTTGACCGCGAGCAGCACCCGGCGCGCGTCGCGACCATCGGCGAGCTTCCCGGCGAGGGGGGCCACGAGCACCCCGGGGACAGTGTGCCCGGCCAGCACCAGCGCCACGTCGAGCGCGCCCTCGCCCCGCTCGAGCGCATACACGCTGAGCCCGACGTAGCTGAACCAGTGGCCGACGAGCGAGACGATCTCGCCGTAGAACAGGGCGCGGAAGCTGGGGATGGCGAGGAGGCGACGGTACGACATGGTGGGCTCGCTCAGGGCTCCACCTTCGCTCGGCGAGGCGACGACATCATCAAGATCGACAATATATTGGCGGTTTGCTGGTCCTCGCTGCCGAGTACACGGATTGTAGATGCAATCTCTTCCATTCGGCGCGTGGGGAGGGGGTTCCGACTGGCACGGTGCTTGCAACTATCCTTTGCGAGGTCCACCCCATGCTGTTCGTTTCCATCGCCTTCGCGTCGCCCCTGGGACTTTCCCTGCCGTCTGCGCCTCTGTGCCCGGGGGCGCCGGTCGTTGCTCGCTACCAGGCCGGCCTCGATCTCGATTACCCCGACGTGGAAGGTGAGATCCCCTGTGACGACGAGGCGGAGTGCCTCGAAGCGATCCGCCGCATGGGCGGCCCGCGCGAGGAGATTCGCGCGGAGCGGTCGGTCCTCTCGGCCGACGATGCCGACGATCTCGACCCCGAGATCCGCCGCCGCTTCCTGGCTGCCCTCGACACCGACGTGCGCGTGGAGCTCGTCTGCGTCGGCACGCCGGCCCGTGCCGAGTGGGACTGTGACGCGGTCGGATGTGCGCTCGAAGTCACCCGCCCGGCACCCGGCGAGTGGGGCGGCTTCGCCTCGGCCGATGTGCCGGTGGGCGAGCTGGTGGCGATGGACGACCCGGCGCTGGCGGCGGCGGCCCCTGGGCAACTCGCCGATGTCGCGGTCGACCTTGCCGGGGTCATGTCTCGCGTGCTCGACCGCTGCGAAGCGGGCGGCTGCCGGTCCGGCTGGCGCCCGGTGCACGCCTACCTTGGCGCTTTGGCCACCCGCCCCGAGCTCTTGTCCTTGAGTCGCGAGACCTGGGGCGGCGCGGGATTCGTGGCGACCTTTGCCCCCGCCGGCGAGCTGCGTCCCGCGGGCATGCTGGCCGAGCTCGAGTGCATCGACATCGAGGGGGACTGCGGCATGAGCGGAGTGACCGACTGCTCCTTGTCGATCACTCGCGACGGCGAGCGCATCGTGACCGGCACGGAGCTGGGCGAGGAAGTCACCTGGAAGGATGGGTACTTCCAGCTGGCGACGGTGGGATCTGCGCCGGTGTTTCGCCGCCCGGAGTGAGCCGAAAGGAGCCGAAAGGTGCCGAGCCGAAAGGTGCCGGCCGAAAGGTGCCGGAGGTTTAGAGTTAAGACTTAGCTCTTGACGCGTCAATGGCCAAGTCTTAACCCTTAACCTCCGGCACCTTGTATCCAAGTCCTCACGACGCGAACCTCGGAAATCCGAGCCGCAGAATAAGGATCACGGTCAACCCAGCAGAGATCCGCGAGCTTGCCTTCCTCGAGGGTCCCCAGCTCGCTGGCCCGACCGATCGCCCGGGCGCCGTCGCGGGTGTACATCGCGATCGCCTCGTCCAGGCTCAGCGCCTCGGCGGGTGCCAACGCCGGGCCGGGTAGTTCCGGGTCGCGACGGGAGACCGCGACCTCGATGGCGTCCCAGGGATCGATGGTGGACACCGACCAGTCGCTCCCGCTCACCAGCGTGCCCCCGGCGCCTGCCACCGAGCCCAGCGGGTAGAGTCGCGAGGCCCGATCGGGACCAACGACCGGGAGCGTCCACTCGGTGATGTACGGATCAGGGAACGCCCAGTAGGGCTGGAAGGCCGCCAGCACGTCGAGCACCGCGAAACGCGCGAGGTCGTCGGGATGGACGAGTTCCAGGTGGGCGATCACCGGGTGACGGTCGCGACGCCCATTCGCCCGTTCCATCTCCTCGATCGCATCGAGCACCAGCCTCACGGCAGCGTCGCCAATCGCGTGCGCATGCAGATCGAAGCCCGCGGCGTCGACCGCGAGCGCCGCCGCGACGATCTCCTCGCGCGTGAACGCGGGCGGCACGTCCTGGCCCCCGTCGTAGGGCTCGACCAGCGCGGCCGTCTGCGACTCCACGACGCCGTCGACGTAGAGCTTGGCCGCATCGACGGCGAGATGCCCGCCCTCGAAGCGCGCCCGGAGCGACTCGAGCTCGGCCACGGTGGCCTCGTGCTCACCCGGAACCAGCTCCACCGCCGTGAAAACCCGGAGCCCAAGCTCGGCCCGGGCGTAGGCAGCCAGCGTGGCCTCGTCGACGTTCGGGTCGATCGCCGACGTGATCCCGTGCGCCCGCGCGAGCGCCACCGCGTGGGCGAGGCCGGCATCGAGCTCGCTGTCCGTGGGCTCGGGCAAGAACTCGCCGAGTAGATCCACCGCCGTTTCACGGAGCGTGCCGTTCGGCGCCCCGCTCGCCTCGCGCTCGAAGCGGCCGTCCTCGGGATCGGGCGTGTCGTGATCGATCCCCGCCTCCCGGAGCGCCGCGTGGTTCACCCACGCGGAGTGGCCGTCGGCCGAGGCGAGGAAGACCGGCCGCCCGATCCCGTCGATCTGCGAGGCACGGAGCAGATCGTTGAAGGTCGACGCATCCCAGCCTCCGCCCACAATCCACTCTGCACGCGGATTCGCGTCGGCCCAGGCTTCCGCGCGGGACACCATTTCGTCCACCGAGCCGGCGTCGGCCAGCTGCACCCCGAGCGTTTCCAGGCCCCCTTCGACGAGGTGCACGTGCGCATCGATGAAGCCGGGCAGCAAGGCGCCGCCTCGAAGATCGACCACCTCGACCGCGCCCTGGAGCCACGATCGCTCGTCGCCGGCGTAGACAATTCGCCCGTCGTCGACGGCGAGTACGCTCACGACGCGGCGGTCGTCGTCCATCGTGTAGATGGACCCGCCGTGAAACGCGAGGTCGACCGCGGGCGAGGCGCTCGCGGCGCAGCCCAGCAACTCCCCGAGGAGCAAACTAGCGAGGAGCGCGCTCACGAAGGGCGGCCCCGTCGAAGCCCTCGGGCAAGAGCTCCCGCGCCAGGAGCTGGCGCCGCTCGCCGTGCGTGCTGGCGAAGAGCACCACGCACTCGGGCCCTCCCAGCTCGAAGATCACCTGCCGGCAAGCACCGCAGGGGCTTGCCGGGGGCGAGGTGTCGGTGACGACGGCCAGTCGCGACACGCGGCTCTCCCCCGCCGCAATCGCCGTCATGATCGCCACCCGCTCGGCGCACACGCACAGCGGGTAGCTCGCGTTCTCCACGTTGCAGCCCCGGTACACCTGGCCCGACCCGGCGAGCACGGCAGCGCCGACGCGGAACCGGCTGTACGGGGCGTAGGCGTGGGCGCGCGCCGAGGTGGCCTCGGCCACGAGGGCGTCGTCGGTCACCAGCGCTCCACGACGCGGGCGAGCAGCGCGCCCAGTCGCCCGGCGGCCTGTCGCGAGGTCTCGGTCACGTCGGCGTGGGTGAGTTCGGCGGCGGACAGGCCAGCCGCCGGGTTCGAGACCACCGAGATGGCGAGCACCTCGAGGCCCGCGTGCCGGGCCGCAATCGCCTCGTGCACGAGGCTCATCCCCACCACGTTGGCGCCGAGCGTGCGCAGCATGCGAATCTCGGCTGGCGTCTCGTAGCTGGGGCCGGGCATCGCCGCGTACACCCCCTCGGGGAGGGCCTCGCTGGCGCAAGACTGGGCGAGCGCGCGCAGGCGCGGCGAGTAGAGGTGCGTCACGTCGGGGAACCGGGGGCCGAGCGCGTCGAGGTTCGGTCCCCGCAGCGGGTTGGCACCGCTGAGGTTGATGTGGTCGGACACCAGGAGGAGCGAGCCCGCGCCCAGCGCAGGGTCGCAACCGCCGACGGCGCTGGTGAGGCAGAGCCCCTTCACGCCCCAGCGCGCCAGCGCCCGGACCGCGAGCACCACGGTGTCGAGCGGGTGCCCCTCGTATACGTGCACCCGGCCCGACATCACCGCCACGCGACGGCCCGCGAGCTTGCCGACGACGATGCGCCCGGCATGACCACCAACGCCCGTTTTTTGTAGTCCAACCGCCTCGTTCTCTACGATGACGGGATCGGAAACGCGCCCCGCGATGTCGCCGAGGCCACTGCCGAGAACGATCGCCACTTCCACCGGTTCGCCGAACTGGGCGCGGAGCTTCTGGGCCACCGCGTCGACCCGCGCGAGCCTCTCGGCCACGCTACTGCTTTCCAACATCGGTCCCGGGTAATCCGCTGCGCCCCGCGCCGCCCAGGAGGTCGTCGAGGGTGCGCCAACCGGGTGGCGGTGTCCCCGAGGCGGGTCGCAAGTACGGCGCGTCGGTTCGGCCGCGGGGACCGTCGGGATCCACGCGATACGCGTCGAGCTGGCCAGCGACGTCGCGCTGGGGTGGACCGAGGAGCCGAGCCAGCACCGGGTCGAGGGCGGCGAGAGGCGTGGCGCCCATGGCCTGCCGGTCGACGATGACCTCGGTGACCCCGACCGAGCGAAACACCCGCCCCGGCCGTCCCCCTGGGACAAACACCGGCGCCTCGGGGTGGAGCACCGACGCGATCGCGGCGATGATGGGCTCGCCGAGCACGGGGTCGTCGGGCGCCAGACAGCCTCCGTAAGCATCGCGCCCGGCACCCGCGAGCCACCGGGCCCACCGGTCGCTCCGGACGGGATCGGGGACCGGCTGACCGCAGATCTGGTAGGGCAGCACGAGCACGGCACCATCACGCTCGTCGAGGTGACGAACGAGCGGAGGAGGCGATGAGGCACTCCCGGCAGGGGAGGGGAGGGACGCCCACACGCCCTCGATGCCGAGTAGTGCCACCACGAGCGCCGCTCGGCCGGGTGGGAGGCGGGTGACTGCCAGTCCCACCAGCCCGGCGAGGACCGCGGCGGCGCCCGACCAGCCATGGTCGAGGCCGATCCAGCCGAAGGCCAAGGCCGGTCCGCCCACGTGGCCGCCGAGCCAGGGTCCGAGCGCCAGGGCAGCCAAGAGCACGACCACCGGCCGGTCCCGGCTGACGAGGAGGAGCCCCGCGACCGGGAGGGCAACGCCAAGGACCGGTCGCGACACATCGTCGCGCAGAACCGCCGCGTCGACCCCTGCCGGGGGCACCGACAGCGCGATGGCCACCGCGAGCAGGCACCACGCTGGTGACCGCCGGAACCACGCGCCCGCGAGCGCGAGGGCAACGCCGAGGCTGGCGGAGAAACCCGACAACGCCACGGTGGCGACCGCACCCATCCACGCAGCTCGGGTCCACAGCCACAGGGCGAGCCCGGCGAGCGGGGCCGCAGCACTGCCCAGGTCGCCCGAGCGCAAGCCGGAGAGCGTGGGCGCCGCGACGAGGCAGGCGACCAGGCCGGGCAGGCGGGAAAGGGGAGGGGACGGCACCGCGGAGCGTTTATCCCCAGGCGCTGATTACGAGGCGGCGTGATTCCCGCTCTCATCACCGCTGGCGCTACCCGCAACCCCGTCGATGCGATTCGCTACCTGTCGGCCGGCGCCACCGGCAGCACCGGTCTCGCCCTCGCTCGCGCCCTCGCCCCCACCCACGATGTGCGTCTACTCGGCAGCGCCGAGGCGTGCCTGCGCGCGGGCGACCGCGTGACCACCGAGGAGTTCGGCTCCACCCGCGACTTGATGGCCCGGATGGAGCGCCATCTCCGGTCGCGACAGGGTGGCGTGCTCGTGCACAGCGCCGCCGTGGGCGACTACGAGGCCGACGCGCTCGCCACCAAGATCCCGAGCGGGCAGCCGGAGATCGTGATCCGCTTGCGGCCGGGACCCAAGATCGTCGACCACGTGCGCAGCTGGGACCCCGGGGTCTTCCTCGTCAGCTTCAAGGCGGGTAGCCCCGAATGGAGCGACGAGAAGCTCCTGGAGGTGGCCACGGCCCAGCTCGCGCGGACGCGGAGCGACCTGGTGTTCGCCAACAGGCTCCGCGACCTCGACCACAGCTGTGTGATCGTCGCGAGCAGCGGGGTCGAGCGCTTCCCCAGTCGCGACATCGCGCTGTCGCGACTGGTGGAGCGGATTCGGCTCAGAGCGTAATGATGCCCTTCGCGGCCAGCGACTCGACGATGGCCATCGCGCACTCGTCCACGCTCTTGCTGCCGGTGTCGATCACCATCTCGGCGTTCAGCGGCTCCTCGTAGGGAGCGGAGATGCCGGTGAACTCGGGGATCTGGCCGGCGCGGGCCTTCTTGTAGAGGCCCTTCGGGTCGCGGCTCTCGCACACCTCGATGGAGGCCTGCACGTAGGCCTCGTAGAAGGTGCCTTCCGGCATGATGGCGCGCACCTTGTCGCGGTCTTCGCGGTAGGGCGAGATGAACGCGGTGAGGGTCACGACGGAGGCGTCGGCGAAGAGCTTGGCCACCTCGCCGATCCGGCGAATGTTCTCGGTGCGATCGGCCGGGGAGAAGCCGAGGTCCTTGTT
>SXGS01069045.1_pt1 | contig 30174 bp, 19 predicted proteins | sample 3174681 | NCBI WGS metagenome assembly SXGS01 (sample SAMN11356861, study PRJNA531348) | freshwater metagenome | isolation source: freshwater sample F1-80 | place: China: Fuxian Lake, Yuxi | collected 2017-12-25 | reverse complement strand
TGGGGTCAGTGCATTGGCCTTGCTCAAAAACTCGATCCCGTGTTGGCCGCCATCCTTCATCGACCCGTGGGCCTGTCAAAAGGGCTCAGAGGGCTCTGCGCCGGGTCCCGGAGGAGATGTGACTAAGAGACAGCCTTGCGCAGCGAGGGAGCCAGTGGCTCACGGGGGACAGGGGGTCGAGTGCGATCCGCCCGTGTCCGTAATTCAGGCGTCCCCCCTCCTTCCGGAGGGAGGAGGGGGACAGGGGGTGGAGTGTGGGGGTGGAATTTTGTGCCGAATTGGGAGTTGGTCTGGCTGATGGAAGGAAAGGAAGAGGGGAGCCCGCCGGTGGCTTGGAAGCACACCGACGGGCGTCAAGGGCGAATCGCTCAGGTGTCCTTGGCAGGCGCCTTCTTGCGAGAGCGGGAGGGCTTTCCCGTGGCGGGAGTCGAATCAGCGTCAGGGGACGCCTCCGCCTTCTTGCCAGAACGGCTCCTGGACTTGGGGCTGGACTCGTCGTCCTTGGGAGTGACCGTCGCTGACTTTGCCTTCGCCTTGCCACTGGCCTTGGGTGTGGATGCGACAGCCGTCTTTGTCGGAGCTTTGGACGCCTTGGCCCCCTTGGCGGGCTTGACGACTTCCTCCTTCTTCGCCCTTGAAGGCTTCCTGGCTGCGGCCTTGTTGGCCGTGGCCTCGCCCTGATCGGCCTCGCCGCCCTCTTCAGTGACCGCGTCCTCAGCCGCGACCGCCTCAGGAGCGGGGCCGGCGCCTTTGGATCGCGGCGACCTGCGGCTTCGGCGAGGCAACTTCTCCTCCTCGACGGTGGGGGCGGGGGCCTCGATCGAAGGTTCGCCCTCATCGCTGGCGGGAAGATCCACAGCCTCCCCAAGGTCAGCCTCGGCAGGCGCCTCTGAGGTCACCTCGGCAGGCCTTCTGCTCCTGGGGCTGCGACGTGAGCGCCTCGGCGACGAGGCAGCCCCGACGCTCTCGGGGTCGGAGGTCGCCGCCTCGTCGGCCTCAACGGCGACTGAAGCTTCTTCAGTCAGCACCACATCGGCGGCTGGCTCGTCGGCCGTCGCTTCCTGAGCAACCTTCGCGGAGCGGCCTTTTCGCTTGGGCTTGTCCTCGACGGACTGTTCTTTCACGTCTTCGTGGGTCTTGCCTGGCGCGTTGACCTCGACCTCATCGGTTGAGGTGAGCTCGTCGTCGTGTTCACCGTCGCTCGCCTGATCGGAGGTGTGCGTCGCCTCGTCGCCCCTGGAGAACCTGGAGCGCCTCGATCTGCGGCTTCGGCGTGGCTTCCTCTCGGCCCCCTCGGCGGCCTCGCCCTCGGAGGTCGTGTCGGCCGCAGCGGCAGGTACGACCTCAGCACCACCGGAGGAGCCTCGACGGCTCTCGGCCTCCTCGGCCTCGGGGTTTGCGTCGACTTCGAGCACGGCAGCGTCACCGCGACCGCGCCTTGACGAGCGACCTCGACGCTCACGCCGCCGCTCGCCGGTGGGCGGGCCCTCGTCCTGAGACGAATGCTCCTGTTCGACAGCCTCGTCTTCCTCGCTGGGGGCGGGGCCTTCGGCCTGCGGCTCGTCGCCAGGGGTTGCCTCCGAAGAGAGCGCTTCGAAGGCCTTCGAACGGCCCCGGCGCCGACGACCACGCCGTCGTCGCTCTCGCCTTGAGCCGGCGCTGTCGTCCTCATCGCCTGCTGCCTGCGCGTCCGCGCCTCCGGCCTCCTCCTCGGGAGGAGCCTCGACGGCGACTGAAGCCGTCGCGACGTCGCGCTCAGCCTCACGGCGGCGACCACGCCCTCGACGGCCACGACGACCCCGAGCCTCGCGGGTCGGCTCGGCCTCGGCGCTGGCCTCCGGGGAGAAGGGCAGGTCGTCTATCTCTTCGAGATCATTGTCTTCTTCCTCGCGCGCCCGATCCTTGACGGAGCCGCGCTCCTTGAGATCTTCGTCGCGCTTCTTGTCGGCGCGCCCCTGCGAGTCCTCGTCGCGCTCCCTGGCGATGCGATCCTTCTTGCGATCTTTGTCGCGATCTTTGTCGCCAGACGTGTCACGATCTTTGTCGCCAGACTTGTCACGGTCCTTGTCGCGATCCTTGTCACGATCCCTGTCACGATCCCTGTCGCCAGACTTGTCGCGATCCTTGTCACGATCCCTGTCGCCAGACTTGTCGCGATCTTTATCGCGATCCTTGTCGCGATCCTTGTCGCGATCCTTGTCGCGATCCTTGTCTCCAGATTTCTCGCCGGACTTCTCGCCGGTCCGCTCGCCGGCCTGCTCCTCGCCACGTTGGCGACGACCACGGCGGCGGCGCTTGCGGCGGCGCTCGTTCTCATCATCCTCGGCGTTGTTGTCGCCCGGACGGGCCTCGTCCTCCTTGAAGGCCGCTTCAAGGACTTGATCGAGGGTGGGCTCGGCGGCCTTCTCGTCCGCGTCCTGATCGCCGTCCATGTCCTCGTCGCCCTCTCGCCGGCGACCTCGGCCGCCGCGGCGTCGCCGCCGCTTGCGGCGCCTGCGCTCCTCGTCGTCTTCCTGTTGAGCCTGGGCGGCGGGGGAGGGCGCCGCCGCGATCGCGACGACCTGCTCCTCGGCCTCTTCAGCCTCCTCGATCTGTTGGGGGGCATCCTCCTCGATGTCCTCAGGCTCCTCGAAGATGGCGACGGGCGCATCCATCAGGTCGACCTCTTCGCGCTCCCCTCGGGTGGCGTAGAAGTTGCCGATCTCGTTTCGGGGCTTGTTGTCCGGGAAGACCTGGATGGTGACGCCGAGGGTGCGCTCCAGCGTCGAGATCTCCGCCCGACGGTCATTGAGCACATGGATGGCGACCTCGACGGGCAGGACCGCCTGGACGGAGCAGACCTCTGGCTCGAAGAAGACGTCGCGGATCTTGCGCATGGCGGCGTCGGCGCATGAGGACACCGAGCGGATGAGGCCGGTCCCCTCGCAGCTCTTGCAGTGCTCAAAGGACGCTCGGTCGACGGTCCCGTGGATGCGCTGGCGGCTCATCTCCAGGAGCCCGAAGGCGCTGATGGAGCCAATGTTGTAGCGCGCCTTGTCGGACTTCATCGCCTTGTTCAAGGCGGCCTCGACCTTACGGCGGTTCTTCTGAAGCCGGAGATCGATGAAGTCGATCACGATCAAGCCGCCCAGGTCCCTCAGGCGAAGCTGGCGGGCGATCTCCTCGGCCGCCTCGAGGTTGGTGTTGAGCGCCGTATCCTCCATCGAGCTGCCGCCCATCGAGCGACCCGAGTTGATGTCGATCGCCACCAGCGCCTCGGTCCGATCGATGACGATGCTCGCGCCCGAGGCCATCTCCACGGTTCGCTTGAAGGTGTTGTGGATCTGGGTCTCGATGCCAGCATTGTAGAAGAGCGGCTGGGTGCCCCGGTAGGGCTTGAAGCGCTTGATGAGCCTCGGCAGGGCGGCCTTGACGTAGCTCATCGCCCGGTCATAGGCGTTGGGGTCGTCGATGACGACCTCCTCCGTGTCGGTGGTGAAGTAGTCCCGGACGCACCGCACCACCACGTCCTGCTCCAGGAAGAGCGCGCCGGGCCTCGGCGCCTTCTTGAAGGCCTTCTCGATGCGATCCCAGAAGCGCAGCAGCGTCGTCAGGTCGCGCTCGATCTCGGTCTTGGGCTGCGCGACACCCTCCGTTCGGACGATCACGGAGTGGCCCTTGATCTTGACCGCCATCTTGGAGAGGATCTCCTTGAGGCGCTTGCGCTCCTTGTCATCCTCGATCTTCTTGGAAATCCCCCCGATCCCTTCCTTGTTCGGCAGCAGGACGGCGTAGCGGCCCGGCAGGCTGATCTGCGTGGTCAAGGCGGCGCCCTTCTTGCCCTCAGGCTCGCGGGTGCACTGCACGATGAGGTGCATCCCAGCCGTGACGGCCTCCTCGATCCTGGGCCTGCGACCCTCGATGCCCTTCTTGAACCACTGCGGCTCGATGTCGTTGATCGCCAGGAAGCCGTTTCGCTCGCCCCCGTAGTCGACGAAGCAAGCCTGGATCGCCGGCTCGACCCGGATCACCGTCCCCTTGTAGATGTTGCCCCTGAGCCGCCCGCGCTCGATGGACTCGATGTGGAGGTCCTGAAGGACGTTGCCCTCGACGATCGCCACACGCGTCTCTGTCGCGGAGGCGTTGATCAGCATCTTCCTGGTCATTTCTCTTCCTGCTCCACGAGGTCACCCTCGCGTGCGCCGCACCCGGCGATCGACCTGGGACACCGTCAACCCCTCTCGGGGCCGCCGCGCGCTTCGTTGGCCTGTCGGGCCGCCTCGCGCTGGCGAGCGTCGATGTCTCTGGCCGTCAATCCGCCAGGGTGGGGGCCGAGGACTTCCTCGTGGCGTTCAAGCCACATTCTGGCGTCGTCCCAGGCCCCGATTTCTGTCAACGCCCGCACGATGAACGCCGCAGATTGCGGCCTCATCGCCACTGATTCGCGCAGCGCGCGCATGAACGCGCGCACGGCGGGCCGGTACTTCTTCTGGTTGAACCGGGCCATGCCCAGGTTCTCGTAAACCATCCCGGCGAGGTCGTCCTCGCCGGGAGACATCTGAGCGATGGCGCCCCCGAAGAGCGCCTCGGCCATGGCCATGTCGCCTTCGAGGAAGAGCGCCGAGGCCCTGTTGTTCATCTCCGCGATCCGCGCCCGGGCGGCCATCCTCTCGACGACCACGGGCTAGGAGCGCCGTCCAAGACGCTGCTCGGACTCCAGATCGAATCCCACAAGCGTCGCCCCTGAGCGCTCCACGCGACCTGACCACCTCCAGAGCTGCGCGTCCTCATCGAAGCGCAGCCGCACCTCAAGGCCGTCGCCGGCCTCGACCCGGACGTGGGGCAACGTGAAGAGATACTGACCCCAATGGGTCCCTCGGCCAGGCTGCGTGCTCAACACCACGCCCGGGGACATGTCGGCCTCGAACCAGCCCGCCAGCCCCCTGACCGCACCCGGCCTCTGCATCACGAACGAGATCGTCCTGTCGTAACCCCCTGAAACCTTCGGCGGCCTCAAGGTTCGGTAGTCCACCGGAGGCGCCATCAGCGCCTCCGGTGACAACTGGACGTGGTAACAATAGTTGAGCGCGTACTTACGGCCAGCGTCCATCACCAGCCCGTAGAGGTGCTCATCGAAGAGATCGACGGATCGGAGGCGGATGTCACCCACGGGGGCCAACCGCATCCTCACCACCCCAGGGCAGAAAACCCCCCCAGGTTTGAGCCATCGCTCTGAAGCCTCAACAGCTTCGAGCATCGCGTCGTCTACCACGAAACGGCCCATGAAGTCACTGACGATCACGTCGACCGCCTCAAGCGCCTCCATCTGCACGAAATCCCGCTGGTGGACCTTCACCACGCCGTCCAGGCCGTTGGCCGCCACCAGCTCCCTGGCCAGCCCCGCCACGCCCATCGACTCCACCGCGTGGACCCTCGCCGCACCCCGCCGGGCCGCCAGCATCGACAAGACGCCCGTCCCCGCGCCGACGTCCAGGACAACGTCGCCCGGCTTGACCAGCGACCTGATCGCCGCCTCGTAGGCGTCCATCCGGTGGTAATCGTCCAACAGGCGCCGGTGGTAGTCCAGGCTCGCGTCGTGACCCCGAGTCGTGGCCCCCGTAGGCCCGCGATCACCGCTCAAAGGGTCTGACCATTGCGGCCGCTGAGGATGCTCTGGTTCTTGCACCCGTTCTCATCGCCGCCATCACACGCCTTCTTGTAAAGCTCAAGCGCCCGGTTGATGTCCACGCCCACGCCGCGGCCCTTCTCGTACATCACCCCGAGGTTGCTGCAGCCGAGCATGTTCCCGCCGTCACAACCCTCCTGGTAGAGCTTGACCGCCTTCGCGTCGCTCTGCTTGACCCCCGTCCCCTTGTCGTACATGAACCCCAGGTTCGTGCAGCCCGGCTTGTGCGCCATGTCGCAGGACTTCTTGAAGAAATCCGCAGACTTGACGTCGTCCTTCGCCACCCCGATCCCATCCCGGTAGATGACCCCGACGTTGTTGCAACCCAGCGCGTAGTCCATCTTGCACGACTTGATGTAGAGCTTCGCAGACAACTCCAGATCCTGGATCACCCCAAGACCTCGCTCGTAGGCGTAGCCCAGGTTCGTGCACGCCCTGGCGTCCTTCTTGTCGCACGCGATCTGGTAGAGCTGGCCCGCCTTGACGTCGTCCAGCACCACCCCCCCGCGACCCTTGTCATAATTGAGGCCGAACTCGTAGCACTCCTCTCCAGTGGCCTTCTCGCACGCCAGTCGATGCAGCGTAAACGCGCGCTCCAGGTTCTTCTCGACGCCCTCGCCCATCAAATACATCGAGGCGAACTGCCGGCAGTCGGCCACCTGGCCGTCGTCGCAGCCCTGCTTGAAGAGCAGGAAGCAGTCGTCGAGCCTGTCCTCCTTGCACGCCCTGAGGTAGAGCCCTACGGCCTTCTCTCGGTTCTTCGTCACCCCGCGGCCCTCCGCGTAGAGGGTCCCGAGCGCCTGACACGCCTTCCCTTCGCCCCCGTCGCAGCCCATCTGGTAGAGCTGCGCTCCCTTGTCCTCGCTCTTGTCCACTCCCTTGCCGGCCAGGTAAGCCCCGGCGAGCTTCCGACACTCCTTGCCGTCGAGCCCGCAAGCCTGCTTGTGCCAGTAGAAGGCCTTGCCCGCGCTCTTGCTCACCCCCGCACCCGACAGGTGCAACTCGGCCATCTCCTTGCAACCCTCGACGCTCTCGCCCTTGCACGACTTCTCGAACAAGGCCGCAGCCGCGCCCTGGTGCTTCGTGACATCCTGCCCCTTGGCGTACTGTCGACCCAGCTCAAGGCAGGCGTCGCCCGAATCACACGCCTTGAGCGCGTCGGCGATGATCTCCTCGTCGCTGTCACCCCCCGAGACCAGCGCGATCACCGCCGCCCCCACGACGAGACCCAGAACCAACAGCACCCCGGCGATCCCGACAAGGAGGAGGACGACCGTGACTCCCTTCGATCCTCCCTTCTCAGCTGGCGCCGCAGGCACCCTCAGCGGGGGCTCCTTGAGGGTCGGCTCGCGCTCGGGCAACCTCGCCCGACCCTGTCCATCAGCGGCAGGCGCATGATGGGCGTCCCCAAGGGCCGCGACGGGCACCCTGTTGAGGTCAGTCGCGCCATAGAGGGGGGGAAGAGGGCCGCTGTCGGCCACGGGTCCTCGTCCGGTCTGGTTCATGGGGTCGAGCGTCTCCTTGATCGGATTGATGACAGCGCCAACCCTCAACGACGGCGCCATCGGGATTTGAGCCGGATTGAGCGCCTCGAGCGCCTCCGCGAAGGCATGGGCGTCGGCGTAGCGCGCCTTGTAGTTCTTGTCCGTCGCCCGCGCCAGAACAGGACCCAGCACCGAGCGACGCAGATCATCTGGGATGTCCACCCCGCGGGCGTGGATCATCATGCAAGAAAGCACCGTCTCGGCCTCCACCACAGGCTTCCCGGTGAGCATCTCGGACAACACCAGCCCCATCTGGTAGACGTCGAGCGCCGGCGTCGCGATCAGCCCGTCGATGTACTCCGGCGCGGCGTATTGAGGGGTGAAGACGGCCTGACCCGCCCTCGTTATCTTCTGATTCTCCTCCTGAGCCTGACCCACGCGAGCAATGCCGTAATCGAGGATCTTGAGGACCTCGACGCGGGAGCCAGGCTCGGTCAAGAAGAGGTTGGAGGGCTTGAGGTCCTTGTGCACGATCCCCAGAGCGTGGCCCCTGGCCAGACCGTCCAGGCAGGGCATCATCAGCGCGAGCGCGCGCCTGGGATCCATCGGCCCGTTGAGCACGAGGTCCTGCTCAAGATCCCGGCCCTGGAGCAGCTCAAGCACGGTGTAGAGGCGGTCGAAGCTTCCTCTTGAACCGTCGGGCAGGTGGAGCGTCATGTCCTTTCGGCAGGCCAGGATGGTCACGACGTTCGGGTGACGGATGCGCGCGGCGACCTGGGCCTCCTGCAAGAAGCGACGCTCAAAGGTGGACAGAGCGCCCGCAGAGCCCGTCAAGGGCTTCATGATCTTGAGCGCGATGTGCATGCCGGTGTCGCGCTGGACGCCCGAGTACACATCCGCGAACCCTCCGCTGCCGATGTAGCCCGTCACCTCGTAATAGTCGTCGATGACGGTGCCGGGCGGGATTTTTTCGGGGAAGGCGACGGACATCGAAGGGCCTCTCGTCGTGTCATGAAGCGACCCATCTTGCCCGATGACAGGGTCAGTGACCACAAAACACCGCGCAAGCCTTGAGTCTTCCTCGACATTGGCCCCGACAAGGACTCTTGTCCAGCACCCAGTTGCTTGATCGCGACAGAACCCGATCAGGGGCCCGAGCGCTCACAACCTCGGCTGCGCCCCAACGCGCAGGCCTTCTTGTACAACTCCACCCCTCGGCCTTCGTCGCGTGGGACCCCCAGGCCACCCATGAACATGTCCCCGGCCAGCTCGCACCCGGCCCCGTTGCCCAGGTCGCAGCCCTTGACGAAGAGGGCGGTCGCCTTGCCCAGATCCTTCTTGATCCCCTGGCCAAACTCTCGCTTGACCCCGAGGTTCGTGCAGCCTTGTCCCGCCCCGGCCTCGCAAGCCTTCTCGTAATAGTCCACGGCCTTGTCGTAATCCTGCTTCGTCCCTTTGGCCGTATCGTAGGCAAAGCCCGCGTTGGTGCAGGCCGCCGAGTTCCCATCCTTGCAGCTTTTCTTGAATAACTTCAAGGCTTTGGGGAGGTCCTGCTTCGTCCCCTTGCCCTCGTCGTGCATCCTGGCGAGGCTGAAGCAGCCCACCGCGCTGCCGCCCTGGCAGGACTGATCGTAGTACTTGAGGGCCTTGCCGACGTCGAAGCCAACCCCCTTGCCCTCCTCGTAGAGCGTCCCGAGGTTGTTGCAGCCGGTCATCTCCAGGCCAGCGCAGGCCTTGCGGTAGAGATCCGCCGCTCTCCCTGCGTCCTCGGCCACGCCGCGTCCCTGCGCGAACTGCAAGCCTTCGTTGGTGCAGCCGGCCATCTCGCCCAGCGCGCACGCCTTGCGGTACAACTCGACGCTCCGCGTCTCGTCCTTCAGGACGCCGTCGCCGGCCTCATACATCAAGCCCAGGTTGAGGCAACCGCCGCCGCCCCCTTCGAGCCCGCAAGACTTGTCCAACAAGGCATGCGCCTTGGCCGCGCTGGCGTCCGTTCCCTGACCGGACTTGAACATCAAGGCGAGGTTGGTGCAAGCGCGGGCCACCCCCGCCTCGCAGGCCTTGTCGTAGAGGCGAAGGGCCTTCTTGGCACTCTTGCTTGTCCCTATCCCGTTCTGGGACATGAAGCCGAGCGCCGTGCATCCCACCATGCTTCCAAGATCACACGACTTATCATAATATTTAAATGATGATTTAACATCTTTTTTTACGCCTTCTCCCTTTTCATGGAGAAGGGCGAGGTTGTTGCAGCCGGGGGCGTTCTTCTTCTCGCAGGCTTTGCGGTAGAGTTTGGCCGCGGCCTTGTCATCGCGCTCGACGCCATCGCCGTTGTCGAGCATCAGGCCGTAGTTCGTGCAGCAGCCAGCGTCCCCTTTGTCGCAGCCCTTGTCGTAGTAGCCCGCCGCCCTCTTGAGATCCCGCTTGACGACCTCGCCGTTGACGAAGCGAAGGCCGAGATCGAGGCAGCTCTCTCCCTGGCCGAGATCGCAGGCCTTCTCGGCCAGCGACGTCGCTTCGTCTTGATCCTCCAGGACGCCCTGGCCTTTCTCCGTCAGGATCGCGAGCTCTCGACACCCCTGGGCGACGTCCTCATCGCAGGCTTTCTTGAAGAAGCTCGCCGCTTCGGGAAACTTCTCCTTGTCGCGAAGGGCCTTTCCAGCCTCGAGACACTCCGCGCCCTCGCAGCGGGAGAGCTCATCGGTGAACAGGAAGTAGAGGCCGCCGCCGAGGCACGCCAGCAAGGCGAGGCCAAAGACGCTGACGAAGACCACGACGATGGGCATGATTCCGCTGGTGATGGGGGCAGGGTCGGCAGGAGGGGAGGGGGCCTTGAGGCCGAGGGGAGGGGGCGAGACCGCCTCGACCATCGTGCGGACCTTGGGTCGAACGCTGGGCTCGGCGGGCGTGGCCTCCACGGCGTGGAGTTGAAGGGAGGGTCTGACCGTGAACCCAGGGCCGAGGGCCTCCAGAGCCTCGGCCATGGCGCTGGCGTCGACGTAGCGGGATTCGTGATCGCGGTGCGTGGCGCAGCTCAGGAGAGGACCGAGGGGCGGCGCGGCGAGCTCGGCGGGGATCTTGATGCCCTCGGTGTGGATGAGCATGCTCGACAGGAAGGTGTCGGCCTCAACGGCGGGCTTCCCGGTGAGCATCTCGATGAGGATCAACCCCATCTGGTAGACATCGGCGGCTGGCGTGGCGATGAGGTCGTGGAGGTACTCCGGCGGGACATACTGGGGGGTGAAGAGGGCCTGTCCGGTCTGGGTCAGGCGTCCTCCCTCTCGCTCGGCCTCGCCCACGCGGGCAATGCCGTAATCGAGGATCTTGAGGACCTCGACGCGGGAGCCAGGCTCGGTCAAGAAGAGGTTGGAGGGCTTGAGGTCCTTGTGCACGATCCCCAGGTCGTGGCCTCTGGCCAGACCGTCCAGACAGGGCAGCATCAGCGCAATGGCCCGCTGGGTCGTCATGGGACCATTGAGCGAGAGCTCCTGGGCGAGGTCGCGCCCCTCCAGCAATTCCATCACGATGTAGACGCGATCGAACTGGCCTGAGTCGCCGCTGGGCAGCTTCACCGACATGGAGGGCCGGCAAGCCAGCGTGGTGACCACGTTGGGGTGGCTTATCCGGGCCGCGATCTGCGCCTCCTGGATGAAGCGCTGCTTGAAGTTATCGCGCGTGGAGGTGGAAGCGGGCAGGGGCTTCATGATCTTGAGCGCGATGAGCATACCGGTGTCGCGCTGGACGCCCGAGTACACATCCGCAAACCCGCCGCTGCCGATGTGGTCCCTGATCTCGTAGTAGTTGTCGACCACGGTGCCAGAGGGCAGGACTGAGGGGAGATCGAAGGACATGGTCGGCTCCGGTAGGTAATCCTCAATCAAGACCGCTCTATATCTAATGGATATGAGGGCCCCCGTCGACCATCCAATGGCCGTATAGGCATGGTCACAACATTACATAATGCAAAATTATCCTGACCGGCAGCCGACGGTCGCCACAACATCGACGACCCCCTGGAAGACTCCTGACGGTCTTCCGTATTGCCAGACTCCATGATTTTACATAATGCATGTCTCGTCAATCCAGTGTCATCGAAGGGTAGGGGAGACCCGATCGACGCCATGGACATGTCAGGGGGTTGATCTGTCTATTGGATGAAAAGGGCAGGGCGGCTCAAGTCATGTTGATGATGATTGTCTTCTTCTTGGTGAAGTGCTCGATCATGGCCTCGAGCGAGGCCTCCTTGCCGAGGCCCGACTTCTTCACACCGCCGTAGGGCAGGGCGGCTTGAACCACCAGGTTCTGGTTGACCTGGACGAAGCCCGCCTCAAGCCTGTGGATGGCGTCCATGGCGAGCTTGAGGTCGTTTGTCCAGACCGTGGCAGCCAGACCGAAGTCCGTGCCGTTGGCCTCCGAGAGCATGGTTTCGTAGTCGCTCCACTTGATCACGCAGGTCACCGGGCCGAAGATCTCCTCCTGGCAGAGGGTCATATCGTTGGTCATGTTGGTGAAGATGACCGGCTGGAGGAAGAGGCCATCGGCCAGCCTGGGGTCGTCTGGGAGCTTGTTGCACACGTTGGCCACCGCGCCCGGTGTGTTCTTGCCCAGCTCGACGTAGCGCTTCACCGTCTCGTACTGGCCCTTGGAGATGATCGTCCCGATGTCGGTCGCCTCGTCGAGAGGGTCGCCCATCTTCAACGCGTTGACCCGCGCGATGAGACGCTCCACGAAGGCGTCGTGGATGTCTTCGTGGACGAACATCCGACTCGCTGCCGTACAGCTCTGCCCCTGTCGGGTGAAGCGCATCCCCGAGATGGCCCCGTTGACCACCCTGTCCAGATCCGCGTCCGCGAAGATGATCATCGGGCTCTTGCCGCCCAACTCCAGCGTGACGGGGACGATCTTCTCGGCGGCGGCCTTGGCGACGAGCTTCCCGGTCTCGACGGACCCGGTGAAGGAGATCTTGGCGACCTTGGGGTGTACCACCAACGGGGCGCCGCACTCAGGCCCGAAGCCGGAGATGATGTTGAAGACACCCGGCGGCAGCACCTGGTTCATGATCTCTGCCACGCGAAGAACAGCCAGCGGCGCCTCCTCGGCGCTCTTGACCACGACCGAGTTGCCAGCCACGAGGGCAGGCGCGATCTTGAGGGCCATCAAGAGCATGGGCACGTTCCACGGGATGATCGCGCCTACGACACCGATGGGTTGCGGGACAGTCATCGTCAACATGTTGGTATCAAAGGGGATTGTCTCGCCCTTGATCTCCGAGCCGAGTCCCCCGTAGAAGGTGAAGGCGTCTGCCAGCACGGAGGCCTCCACACGGCTCTCGGTGCGCAAGGCCTTGCCGGTCTCCAGGGCGACAAGCCGTCCCAGCTCCTCGACGTGCTCCATCAAGCGTCTGCCACACTCCGAGATCAACCTGCCGCGCTCTCGTGCCTTGACCTTCGCCCAGGACTTCTGAGCCGCAGCCGCCGACTCGACGGCGGAGGAGACGTCGGCCGCTTCGCCGTATGGGCTCTGAGCGATGACCTCCCTCGTCGCAGGGTTGATGACGTCAAAGGTCCTGCCGGAGAGCGAACCAACAAGCTGGCCGTCGATGAGGTGTTTGCCTGAGAGGCGGGCAGCAAGGGCACGAGGGTTCAATTCGAGGTTATCGGACATGTGTCGTGGCTCCTTGGAGAGGGTCAATAGAGTGGGGCTCGCTTGATTCCAGAGGTCGGCGAGGGTTCCAGAGGTCGGCGAGGGGAGGCATGGGAAGCGAACTCTCGCCAGGTCCTCTCGTGAGTTCTCGCGGTCTCGAAGGAGTCAATGCACCCGGCCTGAGGGGTCTCCTGTTCCTTCCTGAAAAAGTCACCCTCGGCACATCAGGCTTATAACGCAGCGCATGGAGGAAGGCCACCCCGCTTCCACGAAGGGTGATACAGACTTAGATCAATGATTTTACATAATGCATTCTTCTTTGTTGATACTTCCATTGAACGGACAACTCCGATTCAGAAATAACCTGTCAAGAGAGCGGAGGTTGAATCCGACGAGCCTCAAGGACACGGTGTTGGCCGCTGAAACGATCTCTGATGACGCGAACAGCATCCCAGTGGGTCGAGTGGGCCCGGAAGAGGGCAGGGGCTGATTCACCCTGGTCGTGTCCGATCTCGCAGATCAGGTAGCCGCCAGGCCTGATGTATCTCCAGGCTTCGGACACAAGCCCTTCGATGGCCTCAAGGCCCGAGGGGCCGCTGGTCAGCGCACCTCGAGGTTCATGGCCCTGGACCTCTTGATCGAGGCCCGCCAGATCCGACTCGGGGATGTAGGGGGGGTTGCTGACGATGAGGTCGAAGGGGCGGCCTTCGTAATGTGCGGAGAGGGGCTCGGTCAGATCTCCTTTGAGAAAGGTGATGCGATCCGTGACCTTGTGTGTCTCGGCGTTGATCCGTGCGACGTTCAGCGCGTCCTCGCTGATGTCGGTGGCGACGATGTCGGCATAGGGGAGCTCGCGGGCGAGCGCGACGGCAATGATCCCCGAGCCCGTGCCGATGTCCGCGATGAGAAGGCGCCTGTCCGAACGCCAGGGCTCGACGACGGGCTCGACGCGGGTCTTGTCTGCAACGGCCTCGGCGACTTCGGAGTCCTCGTCCTCTGGGTGGAGGGCGTGATCCGCAAGGTCCTGAGAAGTCTGGAGGTCTTCGAGGGGAATGGAGGAGATCTCGCCTTGTCCGCGGATGGGCTCTCCGACGATCATCCTGGCTCTGTAGCGCGCGAGCTCTACGACGGTCTCGGTGTCGGGACGGGGGATGAGGACGCGCTTGTCGACCATGAAGGGCATCGACCAGAACTCGCGGTGGCCGACGATGTAGGCGACTGGCTCTCGGTTGGTGCGTCGCTTGATGAGGCTCTTGAAGGAGGCGAGGTCCTCCGGGCCAAGCGGACGATCAAAGTGGGTGTAGAGTTGAACGCGTGAGAGCCCGAGGGTGTGGCCGAGGAGGATCTCGGCGTCCAGGCGAGGCTCATCGATCCCTCTTTGCTGGAAGAAGTCCTGGGTCCATCGCAGGAGTTTGAGGACGTTCCACGGTTCGTTACTCGGCGCTGATGTCATCCTTCACCTGTCGTCCTGATATTCCTCGTAATAGGCTGTGTTGAACTTGTAGGTGTTGAGGAATTCTCGTGCGACGGTCGCGCAGCGGTTTTCGGTCAGCGCCTGGCGAAGTTCGGTGGGGTTTATCTTCTCGAAGCGACTGCGGGTCAAGGAGACGGTGAGGTAGGTGGTGAGCTTCTTGGGAGCCTCGTTGGCGCCGTCGCGATGGCGGATGTTGGTGAAGTTGATGGAGAGCTTCTTGACGTCGGGGAAGTCGCTGAAGATCCCTCGGGCGCCGAGCGACCAGCGTGTTCGGCCGAAGACGATCCACTGGAGGGCTTTGCAGGCGAGGTCGTCTTCGGTCTGGCTGCCGATGGAGACCCAGACGTCGGCATCGACGTCCTTGCCGGTGATGGTGATCTTCTCGGTGAGGTCTCTTTGGGGGAAGCGCACGAGGTAGAGGCCGAGGTGGCGCTCCATTTTGAGCTTCGTGCCGAAGAGGTCGTCGTTCTTGTAGATCGTCTTGAGGGAGGTCTCGTCGTCGCCGATGGCCGGTGAGACGGTGGGGAGGTCCAGGGGCTCGTCAGGGCCGACGGGATCGACGTCCTCGATGGCAAAGTCGAGCGAATCCTGTGCAGCGGGTTCGACGGCGCCGGCGGTGAGGAGGATCCCGAGGGCGAGCGCGGTCTGTGGGATCTTCATGGGCGAGCCTACTTGGGTACGGGCTTGAGATAGGCCCGACCGTCCTTGATGACGACCTGGAAGTCCACCCCGCTGGCGTTGTGTTTCTTCATGATCGTGGGGGCTTGCTTGGCAATGGAGCGCGCCACGCTGTCGATGGAGAGGCCGCCGGTGTCCTCCTTGCACCTTCGCCGCGCGTCGACGAGGGAGTTGTAGATGGAGTTGAGCCTGTCCTCGCTGATGCCGGCGGCCTTCAGAGCGCTGCGATCTTCGGAGGCCGGTTGGGCGGGCGCTGGGGTCGGTTGGGTCGGAGCCCGGCGCTCCAGGACGCCGGGGGTCCTGGGTGTCTGGCCGGGGGTGGCGGCACCGGGGGCACCCCGTTGAGGGACGAGCATGCGAGGAGTCGATGTCGCGGAGCTTGGGGGCGGCGCGAGCGTGACCCCTGCTGGAGTGGCGATCCTCGGCGATGACTCGGCGCCAGGGAGGATCGGCGAGGACCCTTGGAGCGCCGCAGAGGGGGTGGGCGGGGGGGGGATGTTGGCATCCGGGTCCATCCCGAGCTTCTCCTTGAGCGCCCTGAGCTTCTCGTCCCGCCGCCTGGCCTCTTCTGGAGAGAGGTCGCGGGCCTGCGGGGTGGATCTGGACGGCGTCGCGAGGTGACGCGGCTCTGACGGTGGTCCTCCGCGCAGCTCGTTGAGGAAGGCGTCGGCGAGCGCCGCTGCTTCGGAGGCGCCTGTGCCGGATGATGTCCGCTGCGGTTGCTCCCGGGGGACCTCGTCCTCGATGGCGTCATCGGTTTGATCGAGGTCGTTCCCGATCTCGTCCCCGATCTCCTCCTCGCGGTTGATCTTGTTACGGACCTTCTGCTTGTGACGTATGTAGGTCCCGTTCTCTATCTGCCGGTCGACCCTGAGCCAATATGATCGGTAGGAGTTGTACTTCTGACTCAAGCTGTTGAGCCTGAATTTCAGCGCGGTCTTGCGTATGGGCTCGGACTCAAGACGGTGGAGGAGACGAACGACCTCCTTGAGGGCGGTCGTCGGGGGACGCTTCTCGATGCCCACGAAGTACTGCTCATAGAGAATGCGCAACCGGGCCAGCCTCTTTTCAAGGAGGATGAGGTTGGCCTCAATGTCGAATTCCTCTTCCGTGGGTCGCTGTACCATGTGAATGAGGGCCTCCTGCGCGCCGGTCAAAACCTGATGTTCAGGGGGTCAGGAAGAAGGCGGCTTCCTGTCGAAGGTACTATACCGGACGCACCTCCCTGGCGGCAAACACTGTCACGTCAGGATCTCGGGATCGGCTCGCCGGAGGCTCTCCAACGGCCAGGGGGCATCATCCCCCGGCGGATCCCCCTCGACGCTCTATCCGTCCTCGCCATGTTGATCCTTATCTTGTTGATCTTCTTCGTCTTGTTCGCCGTCAGGGGCTTGGGGGGCTTCCTCGCCTTGTTCGCCGTCCGGGGCTTGGGGGTCTGCCTGGGGGTCTGCCTGGGTGTCTTCGACATCGCCCCCATCTTCGCCTTCGGGATCGGCCCCAGCATCGTCGGTGGGGCCTGGGGATGGCGTCTCAGGGAGAGTCTCGTTATCGGGGAGCGCAGGGTCTGGCGCGTCATCGTCGATCTTCATCTGGATCGCTACGCTGAGCGGGATGTCGCCAAGCTCGCGGACCCTGCGCGTGTTGACGACGCTGTATTCGTTGTTGTTGGTGACGGGGAGGCGATCCAGGCTCAGGCGACCGTTGATCAGGTAGAAAGGGTGAAGGCCAGCGTCGGCCTGCTCTCTGGCGCGCCGCTCGACTTCGACGAGATCCACGAGCTCGGCGGCGTTGGCGGTGAGGTGGTGTCGCTGCCAGCGGCCTTCGATGAGGAGTTCGAAGGGAGGACAATCGCAGGGGGTGTCGTTGAACCTGGCCAGGATGGTCGTGTCATTTTCAAGGACGGAGGCTTGCTGGGCCCGTGAGGAGGCGGCGATGGCGCCAGTGACCTGGGACCTGGCCATCGTGAGGGACAACGAGGAGTCCGTCGGCTGGGCCTCGTTCACGTTCGCCGTCGTCGCGCAACCTGGAACAACGACGAGCAGCAGGATGAAGGCGAGCTGAAGGGCGCGCGGCAGAGCCGTCATGTCGTGCTCCCCTGATCATCGGAGTTTCTTGAGCCGGGCCAGGGGGTTAGATCGCGCGTCCAGAGGCAAAGTTGATCGCCGTCGAGCATGGCGTTGACCTCCGGGGAGTAGACCCCTGCCTGTTCAAAGATGATCAAGGGGGGGGAGATGTTCAACTCCCTGCGTCCATGATTGAGGGCGTCGAGGAGGACGAGGCTGGCTTTCTTGTCGACGAAGCTGTGGACGGTGGTGGCGCGGGCGGCCTTGAGTCCGGCGCGCTCCACGCAGGCGATCAAGCGGCTCAGGTGGGCGGCAGGGTAGATGATTTTCAGGCAGGCCCTGGGGGTCATCGCCGAGCGGCAGGCGGAGATGAGCGCCTCGAGGTCGCCGTTGACCTCATGGCGGGCGGCGAAGCGCTGGTTGTCGGTGTCTTGAGCGCCGACTTTGGGTGGAAAGAAGGGGGGGTTGAGCAGGACGAGATCGCAGCGGCCCAGGAGGGCCGGGTGGCGGTCGAGCTTGCGTAGGTCGCCGAGGAGAACCTCGGATCGACCCTCGAGCTGGCATCGAGAGAGGTTGCGCTGGGCGAGCGCGGCGAGCGCGGGCTGTATCTCGACGCCGACCAGATCGGCGTCGGGATGATGGCGGGCGACCTGGACGCCGATGACGGCGACGCCGCAACACGCGTCGAGGATGCGCCTCGGGGCGTGGCCGCCGCAAGAGGAGCCGAGCAGGACGGCGTCGATGCCGAAGCGGTAGCCATTTCTGGGTTGTTCGAGCAAGAGGAGGCCTCGGGCGAGGCTGTCGAGGGTTGTCGCGTCGTCGGGGGTCATCGTGAGGTTGCGAGGGTGAGGCCGAGGGTCTCTTCGATCTCGGCGACGGAGACAGGACCGAGGCGAAGCAGGGCAGGGGGGTGTACGCTCATGTCCAGGATGGTGCTGGGGAGGAGGCCGCGGGTCGGCCCAACGCCGATGTGCCCTGCGTAGCCAGGTTCACCGGAGAAGAGGCTGCTGACGAGGTGGCCTTCGCGGATTGGAGGGTCGCCCGTCAGGTTGGCGCTGGTCCCGGTCATGGCCGGGACCTTGCTGGCCTCGAAGAGCGCCATGAGGTCCGGGTGGCCGTCGCGGCGCAGGGCGATCGTGCCGTGCGACACGATCTGGGGGGGCAAGGAGGGCAGCGCGCCGTCCAGGACGATCGTCAGGCCGCCCGGCCAGAAGCGCTCCATGAGGAGGAGGGCCGCGTTGGGGACAGGCCGACTCAGCAGGCTCGCGCAGCCCTCGGGAGAGGCGACGAGGACGGGGCTGGGTTGGGACTGCGGTCGGCGCTTGAGGGACAGGACCGAGGCGATGGCGGCGGGGTGGCGGAGGTCGACGCCGAGGCCGTAGAAGGTTTCGGTCGGGATCCCAAGGACAAGGCCATCATGAAGGGCCTTGACGGCGGCGTCGAGGTCAAGAAGCATGTCTGAGGATCGCTCCGTGGCTGGCATCGTGGCGGCTCGCCGCGGCTGACTCCGGGGGTGATGTCGGAAGGAGGCGCCGCCGAGGCAGTGTATATTTATGAAGGCTCTGCCTTGACTCCAAGGCCCGGCTTGCGTAAAACCATCGGCGGCGTCGGTCAAGGACGTTTCATGGCTACGTAGCTCAGTTGGTCAGAGCAAGCGGCTCATATCCGCTAGGTCCGGGGTTCAAGTCCCTGCGTAGCCATTAAAGCCCCTTTCTTTCTGAGAGGGCGCTCACCTTCTATCTCTAACCTCCATCATTCACAACTCTAAAGGGCCTATGGCAACGCCAGCGCCAGATTCTTTGATCAAGGAGATTGAGGGGGCCCTCGCTCGTTTAGAGCACCTTGATCATTATCAGCGCATCGGAGTCCCACGGAACGCAGATCCGGCCGCGATCCGCAAGGCTTATACGAGCGCGGCGGCCAAGTGGCACCCCGACCGCTTTACTCAACATGACCTCGGTGACCACGCCCCGAAGCTTCAGCGTGTCTTTGCGCTCATCACCGAGTCGCACACAGTGCTGTCGAACGCGGCCAGGCGCGAGCAGTATGACGCCGAACTGAACCTCGGCGCCTCCGGCAACGGTCGGAAGGTCAACGCGATCGACGTCTTTGAGGCGGACCGGCTCTTCAGGGTCGGTCAGAAGCTCCTCGAAGGGGGCAAGGCCAAGGCTGCTCTGGAGAACTTCGATCAAGCCTGCCGGCTCAACCCCGACTCGGGGGTCTTCAGGGCTTTTCGGCTCTTCGCGGAGTTTCAGACGCTCAGCCGCGACCAGAAGGGCGTCCTGACCGATAAGAAGCGGGCTTCGGAGCTCAAGAAGCTCATCGTCGAGTCCTCCGAGACGGTGGAGAAGTTCGACATGGGCTATGTCTTCCAGGGGTTCATCCTCATGGAAGAGGGCGACGAGAAGAACGCGCGCAAGATGTTCATGATGGCCAGCTCCATCAACCCCAAGAATGTCCAGGCCCAACGCCAGCTTCGGCTGATGAACATGCGCATGGACAACAAGGAGAGCTTGATGGACAAGCTCATGGGCTTCTTGAAGAAGAAGCACTGAGGGCGAGCCCCTGAGGGAGAAGTCCTGAGGGGGGAGAGCCATTGGAAGTCGACTGGAAGGGTCGACCACCATCCTATGAAGTGGTTCGCATGCATGAGTTGACATAATAGACCTTATCGGACCTTGGATCTGGGAGTTTCGGACCTTGCCAACTCGGCTTCAACTTGGCTCAGACCACCCGCTCGACGCTGCATTCCTCCCATCCCTCGTCATCCTGCCCGCAGGACGACGTTCAAGCCCCAGGCTGTTTGCCCATGATCGATTGCACCTCGGACAACCTTGTCCGAGCCACTCTGGAAAAACGACGGGCGCTGTACTAGACTCCGCCCTGTGAAGACCCAGCCTCAGTGCTCGACCAGGATCCTTCATCATGCAGAGCGCCCTTCAGATCAGCCGCAAGATCGATTACGCCATGCGAGCCACCATCAGGTTGGCCGAGGTCCCCGACAACCAGGTGATGAGCTTTCGGGAGATCGCCCTCAAGGAACAGATCCCCAAGGAGTTCCTGGCCAAGATCCTCCGCTCGATGGTCTCCAGCGGCGTCGTCCGCTCCACACGAGGCCCCAAGGGCGGCTACGCCCTGGCTCGTCTGCCCTCGAACATCTCCTTCCTTGACGTCATCGAGGCCGCCGAAGGTCCCATCGTCATCAACACCTGCCTCGGCGATGAAGGCGTCTGTCCCGTTCAATCCCATTGCTCCATGGTCAACGTCTGGGCCCAGGCCCAGGACGCCATGATCAACGTCTTTCGCAAGACCTCCATCAAGGACGTCATGCGCGGCCCCAGGATCGATCCGACCAACGCCTTGACGCCCATCCTCTTCTCCAGGACCCCTTGCGAAGCCTCATGAACTCCTTGCAACGCCTCATGATTTCAACGCCTTGAGTTCCAACCGTCCCACCCCTGATGTTCAATGAGAAAGGCCCCGTGGACGAATCCACGGGGCCTTTCTCATTGAACATCAGGTTATTGAGCCCGCTCGCTGAGCCCGCTCGCCCGGCCTCAGAAGCCCTCGTACATCTCGACTCTGTAGCCGACCTCGAGCTCCATCTTCGACTCTACGACGAGAGCCGTGGAGTAATTGTCCTCGGCCTGGATGACCAGGATCTGCCCGACGCGCTCAAAGGGGATGTTGGACAGATCGTCCTCGTCGAAGGAGCTCCGACCGTCCTGCCTGTGGTAGGCAAAGAACCTGTTTCCGACGCGGACGCCCTGCTTCTCGCCCTTGTTCAGGAACACGTAGAAGTGCTGCGCAAAGAGCTCGGTCCGATCCAGCGTGTCGATGATATTGCCAACGACCGTCTTCGTCGCGACCGAGGGGGCGACGCGGAGCAGCTGGCGCTCGTACGGGAAGAGCAGATCCCCTCTGTAGATCTCCTCCCAGGCCTGCACGATGACCGCCGTATGCAGGGTCTTGTCGCTGGTCTCGACCACACGAACGGCGCCGACGATGTGGAACTTCGTCCCGATGGCCGTGTTCTCATCGTCCTCATCCCCGTCGTAGACCAACCCGCTGGGGCGAAGGATCGCGTAGACCTTGCCTCGCTTGACCCGGGCGTTCTCTCCGCTGTTGAGCGAGAAGTAGACGCGGTCGGGGAAGGTCAACATGTCCTTCTCTTCCGGAGAGTACTCCACCTTGCCCACCGAGCTGACCGCCCGGCCCGTGATGAAGCCGCCAACGGCGAGGCTGAGCCCTCGCTGGCTGGCGACGAGCGGCGAAGGCCCGTTCTCGTCGAAGGGCGCGTCTCCCGGCAGCGGCGCCCTGAGGTAGACCACGTCCCCCGGGTAGATCCAGTGCGGGTTGGAGATGTGAGCGTTGAAGGACCAGAGGATGGGCCATACGAAGGGCGTCCCGAAGTAGCTCTGCGAGAGGCCGAAGAGCGTATCGCCGGACTGCACCACATGATAATCCGGCACCGGCCTGTTGAAGGCCGGCGGGATCTTCGGGATGAGCTCCCCGCGGATGGGCAAAGGGCGCGGGCCCTCTTCGCCGGGCTGCGGAGGCCGACCGACGCTCTTGTCGTCTGCAGTCCTTGCCTCTTGCGCCAGACCGACGGACGACCAGGCGGCGACCAAAGCCAGGACGCCCAGTGTCTGCAGGAGCCTGATTCCAGGTCCGTTGGGCTTGAAGTTCCTCATGCGCCTGACTCCCTTGAAGTTGAGCTTTAGCCTGTCATGCTCTAGCACAATACTACTTGATGTTGTTGAGTTTATCCGTCGCGAGCTTGGCCGCGTTGGTGCTCGGGTAGGTCTCAAGGAGGTTGTAGAGGATGCTCTTGGCCTGGTCGCTCTGGCCGATCTTGGCGTAGGCCAGCGAGGCCTTGAGCATCGAGTCGGGGACCTTGTTGCCCTCTGGGATCTCCTTGATGACCCTGTCGAAGTAGCCGATGGCCTTCTGATATTGCCCCAACCCGAAGCTGCTCTCGCCCAGCCAGTAGTAGGCGTTGTCGAGGTAATCTTGCGAGGGGCCCTTCTCCAGATAGCTCTCGAACTCGCTCAGCGCCGCGGCGTAATCCCCGGCCCGATAGAGCGCCAGCCCGCTCTTGTAGATCTCCATGGCGGTCCGCTCGGCCATCGGCTCAGAACCACGCTCGCCACCCTCGGCGTTGATGGGGACGATCGGGAGCGTCTCGCTGGTCACGGGATCCTGGGCATTGCGCGGCCGTGACAAGCCTGCCGCCCGACGGCCCGGCTTGTGCTCTTCCCCACCCTCGTCGCTGACCGAGTCGTCCCGGTCGACGCCATACTGCCGGACAAAATCCTGGTACTCATCCTCGCTGATGACGACGCTCTCGACCCTCTCGTCCAAAGGCTCGGGGGCGAACTCGAGGGGCTGATCGTCCAGCCTCTCCTCATAGAGCGCGCTGTCCGGCACGAGGATACGCGGCCTGAGGCCAGCGTCCGACCTCGGAGCCGGGCGGACCTCGCTGAGCCTCGCCGGCGCAGACAAGACCGGATCTTCTGTCACGACGGAGCCAGACCCATCTGGCCGCGCCACGATCATCGGCAGCGGCTTGGCATGCCCTCGCCTCTCAAGAGCGAGCCTGTTCGTCTCGACCCTGTCGCTCATGATGTTGATGCGGTCCTCGAAGTCCTCAATCCGGACTCCAATGCGACCGCCCTGCCGCTCGGCGTCGCGCAGGCGCTCCTCGAGCTTGTCGATGCGAGCCTGGAGGGCCTCCGTATGACCTCCGCAGGCGCCGAGACCAGCGGCTGTCGTGGCCAGCGCGATCCAGACAAGGACAACCCTGCTCTTTCTAATCCCGATCATCAGAGGATGACTCCCTGCTTGCCCCACCATCGCTGACCTGGGCGCGTCGCGGGCACATGACCGGCCCAGGGGACTCAGAAAGCCATCTTCATGCTCCCTTCCCGTGGATGCCGTGCTCTGATACGCTATCATCACCCCTCCTCCGGTCAAGAAAAGACCCCAACAGACAGTGCAGGGTGAACCGTGGGTTCACATCTGTCCGTGCGAATCTGAGGGTTGTAGATAGGTATGCATTATGTAACCTTAAGACAGTTTATAATACAACCTTCCGTCTCCTGATCTCGATCGCGAGCCACCTCATCAGCCCGATGAGATGGATGGTCGCAAGTCGAAGCAAGGCGAGCGGGCCCGCAAACAGGCGTGGGGGTCGGTGAGTGGATGGAGTGAGAACTGGAAGATCCGCGCAGAGGGCGCGCGACGATCAAGCCAGGAGAGTCTGGGCGAGTATGACGGTGATGTTGTCGGTCCCGCCGTTCCGGTTGGCCGCGTCGACGAGCGCAGCGCAGGCCTCGTCGAGATCATTGCGGTTGGCCATGAGGATCTCACGAATGCCCGCGTCGTTGACGCAGTCCGTCAGGCCGTCCGAGCAGAACAAGAAGATGTCCCCGTCCTGAACCGTCTCGAAGTCGGCCTCGACCTCCACCTCCTCGGCCAGCCCGCAGGCGCGCGTCACGACGTTCTTGTACGGGAAGTGCTCGACGTCATCGGGCGAGAGGATCCCCATGCGGACGTACTCATTGGCCAGAGAGTGATCCTCGGTCAAGAGCTCGAGGTTGCTCTCCCGGAGCCTGTAGCCGCGCGAGTCCCCGATATGGGCAATGTACACCCCGCTCTCCATGAAGTAGGCCGCCACGATGGTCGTCCCCATCCCCCGGTAGAGCTCGTTGCTGGCCGCCGACTCGAAGATGGACTTGTTGGCGCAGAGCAAGCTCTGGACAAGGCGCCGCTCCGCGGCGTCCTCTGGCTTCTTGCGCCGCCAGGGCCACTTGAAGCCCGAACGTATCGCCGCCTCGTCGTCCTGGTCGATGATCGTGTCTCGATAATACTGCACGATGGTGTTGACCGCGATCTCGCTGGCAACCTCTCCAGACTTGTGCCCCCCCATCCCGTCGGCGACGACGCAGATGGGCTCGCCGATGGTGCTCAGGTAGAAGTTGTCCTCGTTGTGATCACGCGCGACCCCAACATCCGTCACGCCGGCACAAATCAACCGCATGATTATCCTCCGACCTGACCAAGGAGCGCGACGACCTCCGCGTCTCCCGGGGCGATCTCCTGTGCCCGGTCAAGGTGACTGCGCGCCACCACCGCCCTGCCCTCTCCGAGGAGGCGCTTCGCGATAGCGACCCTCGCCACAAAAGCCCGGCGCTCCAAATCATCACCCCCAGAATCCTCCGCGCCCTCGCTCCGCTTGAGCAGGGCCGTCTCGAGCTGGCCCAGCTCAAGAAGCTCTCGAACCGAGGCGACCAGCGCCTGCCTTCGATAGGGCTTGGTCATGTAATCGTCACAACCAAAGCGAACCCCCCGCTGGATGTCCTCGTCGCCATGCCTGGCCGACAAGACCATGACAGGGACGAAGCGCCCTCGAAACTTCGCCTTGAGAAAGCGCGTCGCCTCGAAGCCGTCAAGCTTGGGCATCATGACGTCCATGATGACCAGGTCCGGCGGGGAATCGCTCGTCCGCAGGATCGCCTCCTGGCCGTTCTTGGCGATCTCGACGGAGTGCCCCTCCCGCTCGAGCTGCTGCGTCAACAACTCGGCCGTATCATCGTCGTCATCGACAACCAGAATGCTGTAGCGGTCAGTCTCGGCGGTCACGCACTGCCCTCCCTAGAGATGTCGACACCTGAGCCGATGATCTTCGACTCCACCAGAAGATCCATGACATCAACAGAGTTGACCGGGCGCTTGAGACACCCGAGCACCCTGGACATCTTCGTAACCGAGAGGTCTCCCAGGCTCACCCGACCGTGAGGGGGGTATCCATAGGTCGGCATCTCCCCCTCCCCTTGCCAGATCAACAACACCGAGATCCTCTGCTCCTTGATGAGCTCCCACACACGAGACATGGACTCTGCGCCATCGATCTCAGGAAGTGTCGCACCGATCACCACACCTGCGGGCTTCATCTCCCTGAGTATATCCACCGCGTCCCGACCTGTAAAGGCGCTCCTGACCTCGACGCCCACGCCCATGAGCCCCTCACGCAGGGTCACGACCGTCCCTGGATCGTCGTCGATCACCAGCAGGACTGGCTTCCCAAGGCCCTCGACCTCCTTGCCCACCCCCGCCTCACCGCCGACCCCGCCGCCGACCTCACCCTCGCTCAACCGCATGGGCAGTCGCACCGAGAAGGTCGACCCCTCGCCGGGCACGCTGGCCGCCTTGACCTCGCCCTTGAGGAACTCACACAGCCGCTGCGTGATCGCAAGGCCAAGGCCCGCCCCCCCATACTTGCGGCTCGTCGATCCATCCAGCTGGCGGAACTTCTCGAAGATGACATGAAGGTCCTCGGGCCTGATCCCAATCCCAGAGTCCCTGACGTGGATCTCGACGCTGTCGCCAACCCTGGCCGTCTCCACCAGCACCGAGCCCGTCTCTGTAAACTTGATCGCGTTGGAGACGAGGTTGACGAGGATCTGCTTGCACTTGAGCCGATCAGAGCTCACCAGCAGGACGCCCTCGGCCCCTGCCCTCCTGACCTCCAGCGCCTTGCCTCTGACCATCGGCGCCGTCATCTCGATCACCTCACCGACCAGCTCGTTGAGATCGAAGGCGTCCACCCGCAGCGACACCTGGCCGCTCTCCATCTTCGACACGTCGAGGAGATCGTTGATCAACCTCAACAGGTTGTCCGCGTTTCGCATCACCGTCTCCAGGTTCCGCCTCCCCCTGCCCTGGACCTCCTCCCCATCGAGTACCAGCTCCGTATAACCCAGAATCGCGTTGAGCGGCGTCCTGAGCTCATGGGTCACGTTGGCCAGAAACTCGCTCTTGAGCTGGTTGGCCTCCGCCAGCTTGCTGTTGATCATCCCCATCTCAACTTGCTGGAGCATCAATTTCTCATTGATATCCCTCATTTCGGCTGCGGCGTCTTCAATTTTTTCATAAAATCTTGCGTTGCTGATGGATACTGCCAGTTGAAAGACAACCTCCTCGATGAAGGTGATGTCCTCCATCGAGTAGACCCTCGTCGATCCCAGGACGATCACGCCCAGCAAGACGTCCAGGTGGACGAGCGGCTGGACGATGAGGCACGCGGGCTGGGCGCGCCCGATCCCCAGGTGCAGCTCAAAGAGCCCCTCAGGGACGGGTTGGACAAAGGCCAGCTTCCGGCTCAACCCCACCTGACCCACAACCCCCTGTCCCAGCCTCAAGGGCCCCTCACCGGCCGACTTGCCTGAAAGCGCGTGCGCGTGGGCAAGCTCCAGCAGCTGCGTCTCAGGATCAAAGAGGTATATCCCACCCAGGTCGCTGCCCGTACGGCGCACCACGTCCGAGAGGCTCGACTCAAGGGTCCTCATCAAACCGATGGTGCTGTTGAGCGCCGTGACGATCTCATTGTAATCGTTCTGACGTTGACGTCGGGTCTGAAGATACTGCGCCATCGTATTGAAGGAGGACCCAAGCTCCTGAAGCTCGTCCCGCCCCTCGATCTCAACCCTGGCCTCAAGATCGCCCTGCCTGAGTCGGCGGCTCGCGCTCAGGAGCCTCCCCACAGACTTCGTCAATGATCTCATGAAGATGAAGGCAAGCGCGGCCACGATGATGACCCCGAGAGACAGAAAGACCAGGATGAAGAGCCCCGAACTCGCGCTGGAATCAGAGATATCCCGGCGGCTCGCCTCGATCAGCTCCCAGTGCTCGCGTTCGGCCAGCGTCGAGAGCTTCAACAAGCGCTCGCGCGTCAACCTCGTCTCCTCGGTAAGAGCAATCAGCCGGTCGTTGACGTCCGTGATCTGCGCGTCGAGGTCCTCAAGATCGAAGAGGAGATCATCGACGCCCGTGTCGTTCAACGCCCCGAAGCCCCGCACGCCAACCCGCAAGCCCCCCGATGCCTCAGCCAGCCTCTCAAGCCGAGCCCTCAGCCCCCTCGTCAGTCGCCAGGTCAAGTGCCTGTAGAGCGCCTCGTCGAAGAGGGCACGCTGGCTGGCCGAGTAGCGCACCTGCACGAGGTCCTCAAGGACGTCCGCAGCCTCAAGGGCCAGACGCTTGAGCGGCTCGTCCTCCGGCCCTCCCTCCACCTTCCAGTCCCGGAGCCTCCCCGCCAGCGACTCCATCCTGGGCTTCAGAGCGCGCTGGAGGCCGCTGATGTCTCGAACATCATTATTGATAAGCTCTGCAAGCCGCCGCTCATTGGTCCTGAGCGCGGCCAGCTGCCTGCTCATCTCCATCCACCTGGATTTCAGAGCCTCCTCGCGCGTATGGTCCTGTCCCCTCTCGATGGTCTTCTCCAAGCGGATGAAGATCTCCTCCACGCCTCGCAGGTGCGTGGCGTCGTCGCTTGAGATCATCCGCTGCTCGGCCTCCTGTATCAGCAACACGTCGCCCCGGACCTCGCGTGCTGCGCTGACGGTGGGGAGCCTCAGATCGACGATGCCGTCCACCTGACGTTCCATCTCGACGACGTGGAGGTAGGCCAGCGCGCTGACCGTAAAGGCCAGGCACAAGGCGCTGATGAGGATGGAGAGTATCTTCGCCCTTATCGACATCCGCCCGGACCTCCTTCCCTGCTTCACCTGCACCCTATCACCCCCCCTTCACCTCGCCAATCTCGCCAGTTCATCCCCCCGTCCAAACATGCATTATGTAAAATAAGGTTGGTTGGAGAACACCACATCAAGCCCAGGCGGAACGTTGGGGCGCTCTCCCGTCGACATGCAATTATGTAATCTTGCGTGAGTTAATGACACCAACACAAGACACCACCACCCAACCTGTGCGAGTGTTGTGTTCCCCAGTTGCGGCGCGTATAACTGGACGCCTTGACAGTGCGCCGCCCGTTCAGGCCTCCCGCGCTCTTTTCAACGCGCTCCGACGAGAAGACCCATGACCCGACCACTGCCTAAGGACATCGAAGGCTCGATGAGATCGGCGCTCCCCCCGCTCGCCGGCCATTACGACAACATCGAGATCCACGGCGCCAGAGAGCACAACCTCAAGAATCTCAGCCTCCAGATCCCGAAGCGCAGCCTCGTGGTCTTCACTGGCCCCAGCGGATCTGGAAAGTCGTCTCTGGCCTTCGACACCCACTGCGCGGGGGGCCAGCGGCGCTACGTCGCGACGCGGGCGGCCTACGCGCGCCAGTTCCTCGGGCAGATGGACAAGCCGGACTTTGACGCCATCCGCGGCCTCTCCCCCACCATCAGCATCGAGCAGAAGTCGACCGGCTCCAACCCGCGATCGACGGTCGGGACCATCACCGAGATCTACGATCACCTGCGGGTCCTCTTCGCGCGCGTCGGCGTCCAGCATTGCCCAGGCTGCGGCGACGCGGTCGGGCGGATGACGCAGGACGAGATCAGCCGCGCGGTCCTGTCCCTGGAGCCTGGGACGCGCTTCCTGCTGGTCGCGCCGATGGTCAGGAACCGCAAGGGCGAGCATAAGGACCTCTTCGCAGACCTGTTGAGCCAGGGGTTTACGAGGGTGAGGGTCGACGGCGAGGTCGTCGAGATCGAGGAGGGTATGTCGCTGGTCAAGACGAAGCGGCACACCATCGACGTCGTCGTGGACCGGCTCGTGGTCAAGGCGGACGCGCGAGCGCGGATCGCGGACAGCGTCGAGACGGCCCTCAAGATCGGCCAGGGGGGGTGCGCCGTCGACATCGTCGACGGGGCCTCCATCACCTTCAGCCAGCACCTGGCTTGCGCGAAGTGCGCGCTGGCCTTCCCGGAGCTCTCTCCCCAGTCCTTCTCCTTCAACTCTCCTCTTGGCATGTGCCCGGGCTGCAACGGCCTCGGAGAGTCCCGGAGCATGGATACGGCCTTGATCATCCCCGATCCCTCGCTGTCGCTGTCGCAGGGCGCCGTGGCCCCGTGGGGAAAGCCCGACGACTCCAGCTCCTGGCAATGGGAGGTGATCCAGGCCGTCTGCGAGGCCTTCGAGATCGATCTGGACGCACCGTGGAGCGCGCTGCGGCCGGAGCAGCGCGCGGTCTTGCTGGAGGGCACCACCGAGGAGGTGTCGGTCAAGTGGGCGCGCAAGCGCTCCAGCGGGACCTGGAAGACGGCCTTCGAGGGGGTCTTGAACACGTTGATGCGGCGCTACAGGGAGACATCCAGTGCACAGGCACGGGAGGCCTACGCGCAGTACATGACGGCGACGACCTGCGGGGATTGCGGGGGGGCGAGGCTCAGGACGGAGAGCCGGGCTGTGCGCGTCGGCGGTCGCACCATCACGGAGGTCAACACGTGGTCCATCCGCGAGGCGCGCGGCTGGCTGGACGGCCTTGAGCTTGAAGGCAATGCGGCCATCATCGGCCGCGATCTGGTCAAGGAGATCGGCGGCCGGCTGGATTTCCTGCTCAACGTCGGCCTGGACTACCTGAGCCTCGACAGGCCGGGGCCGACCTTGTCGGGCGGTGAGGCGCAGCGGATAAGGCTTGCCAGCCAGCTCGGCAGCGAGCTCTCCGGGGTGCTCTACATCCTCGACGAGCCCAGCATCGGGCTGCACCAGCGCGACAACCTCAGGCTGCTGGAGACCCTCAAGCACCTGCGCGACCTCGGCAACAGCGTCATCGTGGTCGAGCACGACGCCGAGACGATGCGCGACGCGGACTGGATCGTGGACTTTGGGCCTGGCGCGGGTCGTCACGGCGGCCACGTGGTCAGCGCCGGAGAGCCCGGGCACCTCATGAGCGACTCGGCGAGCCTGACGGGGAGGTACCTCAGCGGCGCGTTGAGCATCCCGGTGCCTGCGACCCGGCGGACGGGCTCAGGCAAGGCGATACGCGTCCTGGGCGCGGTGGAGAACAACCTTCGGGATCTGGACGTGTCCTTCCCGCTGGGCACCTTCATCTGCGTGACGGGGGTCTCGGGCGCGGGCAAATCGACGCTGGTGCACGACATCCTTTTTCCGGCCGCAAGCCGCAAGATCTACAGCAACAGCGCGCAGATCGTCGGGGCACATCGAGGCATCGAGGGCCTGGAGTTGATCGACAAGGTCATCGAGATCGACCAGAAGGCCATCGGGAGGACGCCACGGAGCAACCCCTCGACCTACGTCAAGGTCTTTGATCTCATTCGGGATGTCTTCGCGGGGCTGCCTGAGTCCAAGATGTACGGCTACAACAAAGGGCGCTTCAGCTTCAACGTCAAGGGGGGGCGGTGTGAGGAGTGCATGGGG
>SXGS01514134.1_pt1 | contig 30191 bp, 19 predicted proteins | sample 3174681 | NCBI WGS metagenome assembly SXGS01 (sample SAMN11356861, study PRJNA531348) | freshwater metagenome | isolation source: freshwater sample F1-80 | place: China: Fuxian Lake, Yuxi | collected 2017-12-25 | reverse complement strand
TCTACGCTTAACACCTTCTCAGGGCGAATGTGGTCAAACCAAAGTTTCAAGTGGCCGCTTCTCAAAAGCGAAAAGAGAGCATCGCGGTTGGTTCTTCTGATTTTCTCCACCATTAGCTCCGCCTCCTCCCGGCTCACGTTCACCAGCTTCACATCCTCTCCAAGTGCTGGCCGCGAGGCGCGCCACGCCACCACACTCGCAAGCACCAGCACGAACACCCCGCCCCACACCATCCGCCGTTTCCACGGCGACCGCACCGCGTCCGGTAGCGCGAACCACTGGCGCAGGCGATGTAGATTCATGGCGGCAGGTTCATCCTTTGAGTGTGCCGCCACGGATACGAAAGCCCCGCCGCCAAGTCAAAACGAAAGGCGCGGAGCAATCCGCGCCTTCTTCTTTTGGGCGCACGGAGGTTCGGGCGTGTCCCCTTCAGCCCGGGACGAAGCGGGTGAACCACGGCTCGGGTTCCGCACGGAACACCCACTCCTGCCCGCGCCACGTCAGGCGGACTTCGCCGGCGTGCAGGGCCTGGTTCGGCAGGAGCAGCCAGCGGCGTTGTTCGTCGCTCAACTTGCCGGTGACGAGGTCCAGGTAGCACCGTTCGTCGCCGCCGTAGAGTTTGTCGCCGACGATGGGATGGCCGAGGTGCGCGAGGTGAATGCGAATCTGATGCTTGCGGCCGTTGAGCGGGCGGATGTCCAGCAGGGAGAACGTCCGTCCGTCGCGCTCGAATCGTTGGCGCAGGGAATACTCGGTGCGCGACGCAGCGCCGTCGGGCCGGACACGATCCTTGATGGCCACGATGCTGCCTTCGTCGCGGCCGAGCGGCGCGTCGATGGTGCCCGAAGTTTCCGCCGGGCAGCCGTGGACGATGGCGAGGTAACGCTTTTGGACCTGGCCGGCTTCCCAGAGCTTGCGCAGTTCGCGGGCGGTGGCGGCGGTTTTCGCGATGAGCACAACGCCGCTGGTCTCGCGGTCGAGGCGGTTGATGAGCTGCGGTTCGGAGCCTTCGCCAAGGTGCAGGCGCACGCGGCTGATGAGGCTCGAGTAGACGTCGCCCTTGGTGGGATGGCAGACGAGGTCCGCCGGCTTGTTCAAGGCGAGCAGCTCGGCGTCTTCGTGCAATACTTCAAACAGCGGGTTCATGTGTGGCTGGCTCGCGATGCAGGGGAGCCACGGCGCGAGCTTGTCAGTCCGGTCGAGGCACGTATCATTCGCGCCGGTGAAAGAGAAGACGAATATCTGGCTGGCCGTGTTGCTGATGCTCGCGCTGGCGGCCACGCGCTGGCCGGGCCTGCTGCCCGCGAACTTCAGCGCCGTGTATGCGCTGGCCTTCTGCACGGGGCTCTACTTTCGCGGACGCCACGAGTGGTGGCTGCCGCTCGGGACGATGTTGCTGACGGATGTCGCGCTGAACCTGCACTACCAGTCGAAGTTCCCCGACGCGAATTTCTTCAACGGCCCGGCGCTGCTCTACATGGCCGGAAATTACGGCGGCTATGCCGCGCTGTTCCTGCTCGGGCGCAAGTTCTCCCCGGGCACGAAGTTCGCGTCGCTGCTGGGCGGCGGCGTGCTGGGGGCGATCGTGTTCTACATCGTCACGAACACGGCGGCGTGGTTCCTGAACCCATTCCAGAATCCCGAGTACGTGAAGACCTTCACGGGCTGGCTCATCGCTCTCACCAAGGGCACGGCCGGCTACGCTCAGACGTGGGAGTTCTTCCGCAACACGCTCCTGAGCGGCGGGCTGTTCACGGCGCTGTTCGTCGGCGCGATGAAGCTCACCACTTCCAGCGAATCGCCGCGCGACAAGGAATGCCTCGCGCCGGCGGCGGACGCGTCTGAGCCGGGCGACGACGTCACGCCGGAGGAAGCCAAGGCGTGAGCCGCGCCTGACGTTGACTGGATGAAGATCGGGATCATCTCGGACACACACGGGTTTCTCCACCCGCGCGTTCACGAAATCTTCGCGGGCGTCTCGCACATCCTCCACGGCGGCGACATCGGCTACGACGAGATCATCTTCGAGCTGGAGACCATCGCGCCGGTGACGGCCGTGCTCGGCAACAACGACATCGGAATGCGTTATCGCGAGACGGAGGTCATCCTGCTCGCCGGCCGGAAGTTCCTCATCCACCACATCCTCGTGCCGCGCGCCCCGCATTCGGGCATCCGTCAGCGCATCGCCGACGAGAAGCCGGCCGTCGTCGTCTTCGGCCACTCGCACCAGCAGCACCACGAGATCATCGATGGCGTGCGCTATGTGAATCCCGGTTACTCTGGCAGGCCGCGGTTCCGCCTGGAGCGCAGCGTGGCGGTGTTGCATTGCGAGGATGCGGGAATGCGCGTGGAGTTTCACCCACTCGGAGCGGGCTAGGCTGTCGAGCACCCGAGGAGTGTAGCCCCTGACGTGGGGAGGGGATTTTGGGCGGAGGCTGGCTCCACCTTGTCACCTCGGTGGCTACTCGTCGTCCGCACCTTCCTGTCAGCGGCGGCCGGAGTAGCCGTTGCCCTTCGTGATCGTGTGCGGGCCGACCCAGCGCGTATTGTAGCGCCGCATCAATTCATCCGACGGAAACGCCGGCCGCATCTCCCGACCGTAGCGCTGCGGCTCCATGCCCTGCCACGGCAACGGCTCGATCTGGAAGCCGAGTTCGCAATGGAAGTCTGCGTCCTTGTCCCAGCCCACGGTGTGCAGGAAGAAATCCCGCACAGAACCAGCCGCGCGCGGCGGAAGCGCAGTGATCGGAAAACGCAGCGTCAATTCATCACCACCTGCGACGAGCGCCAGCGCCTGGTCGTTGGTGCGAACGAGTTCCGCAACCGCACCATAGCGCGTGGCCCAGCCGCTTGGCGTGATCGTCCAGTCCGCCGTCTGCCGCACGTTGGTGTAAACGGGCGTGAGCGGGAGATACCACGGCCACGCTTCGAACTCGCTGTAGCCGCGCCAGTGCAGGTGCGCCTCCGCTGGCGGGACGGAGGTGATGCGCGTCTCGGAATTGTCGCGACGCTCAAAGAGCGCGGCGCGATCCCAATGAATCTCGAACGCCGCTGCGACGCGCAGCCGACGCGCATTCGTTGGCAGCTTGCCCGCGAGATCGATGATGATGCTCTTCGTCTTGCCTGCGGGCGAACCGGCGACGACATCGACCGGCTGCCAAGTCAGTGAGCCATTAGTGCCGGGTGCTTCAACTTCCAGCGTTGGGAACGGAAACGGCAGGCCGGGCGTGTGCGCCGCGCCGACGTTCGCCATGCCGCCGCCGAACCGCAGCCATCCGGTGAGTGCGAGCACAAGCGGCCGCGCGTGGTCCAGCGGCCCGAAGTCGAGGACGATGCTGTGCGGTTCGGCCAACCCGCGAAGCTGGCGCGAACGCAGCTTCGTCGGCGAAGCCATGCGGCCATCGATGTCGGCGAGCGCAGTGGTGATATCGGTGCCCTCGTGGTTGAACGCCTTTCGCAACGGCTGGCGCTGGTGGAGCGTCACGAGTTCGTGCGCCGGGAACGGGCCGCCGGGCCGGAGCTTGCTCGTGGTGTGAATCTCGGTGCCGGGTGGATGATCCACGACCATTAGGTTCGCGGTGTCGAGATACAGCACTTCGCGCAGCTCCTCGGTGATCTGCAGGACGTGCGCGCCGTCGCGGGCCGGAAAGGAATCCGTGTCGCCGATGTGGACGATCTCGATCGGATCGGCATCGACGAAACGCGTGTCGGAAACTGGCAAACCAAGCGGCGCGGAACCGAGCAGATCGGTGACGAAGCGGAAGCCCTTGCCGTCCCACGCGTAGAGGTAGGGGCACGAGCCGGACGGCTTCTCGATCTCGTCGAGCGCGAGCGTGGAGCATTGCGCGACCTTGATCTCATCGTTGTTGATGAAGCCGTCGAACCAGCGCACGGCGACGGTGTCCACCTGCTGATGTTGCCCGACGCCAATCTCGATCGGGAGCCGGCCGACGGTGCGCCAGGCGCGCAGGCCACCGGCGGTGACCTCGTAACGCACGCCGAGCGCGCTGGAATTCGAGCGGTGCCCGATGAGCCGGAGCTTGAGCTGGCGGTTCGCGTTGCCGCCGTCGTTGCGCAGGAACTTCAGTCCCGCATCCGCAGTGGCGAGTACGAGATCCGTGTCGCAGTCCTGATCGAAGTCCGCCGCCGCCACGAACTGCACGCGGGCAGCGGAAGCGGCTTCGAGCCCAAGCTCGCGCGTGACTTCGAGGAAACCGGCGCTGCCGCGATTGCGCCACACGCGGACACCGTTGCCGAAGAGGCAGAGATCCATCCACCCGTCGTTGTCGAAATCGATGAGGCTTAGGCCGCGCGCAGTGGCGGCGGTGTTTGTGTCGCCCAGTGGAAGTGTTTGCGCCGGCACGCCGCCGCCGGAGGTCACGACAAGGCCGGCCGCGCTGACGCTGGCGACGTCAGTGATGGAGTCGTTGTTAAGATCGCCGGCGGCGCTGATCGCCCCGGCGGGATAGACAGCGTTCGTGCTCGCACACGGCCCGCCGCGTTCGCGACGGAAGAGCAGCGGCGGCTCTGCGTCGCGAGTCACCATCAGGTCGAGCATCTCGTCGTTGTTCCAATCTTCGAGAACGAGCTGTCGCGCTGCGGAGACGGACGCGGGCAGGCCGGACGTCACGCCGCTTTCCGAGAAATACATCGCGAACGCGCTGCTGAGATTGCGGAAAACACGGAGGCCCTTGCCGTCCGGTTGAAGGGCGATGAGCCCGAGCTTGCCGGTGTAGTCGAAATCAATCAGCACGCCATCCACGGCGGTGAGCGCGCCAAAGCCGGCGGCACGGGTCGCGTCGGTCATCACGCCGTTGGTGGTGAACTTGAGGACGTGCGTGCCCTTGTCACCAAGCAAGACGACGTCCTCGGTGGTGTCGTTCTGCAAATCGCCGACGAGCGCGCTGTGATACGTCGCGCCGGCAATCGCCGGAATGGCGTTGGCGTGCGGGACGAAGACGGCGTTGCTGTTGACGAGCAGCCGGAACGAATCGCCCTCGCGCACGAGCAGGCTGTTGCGGCCGTCATGGGCGAAGTCGATCACGCCGAGCGGTCCTTGCGCGGCGGGACTGCGGAACGCCGTGGCGGTGGCGTCGGCAAACGCGACCTTGATGCCGTCCTTCGTGGGCTGTTCGAGCTTGAAGGGCAGCCGCGCGACGGTGTGTTTGCAACGCTCGAACATCGCAACGTCCGCAGCCGGGTTCGGGCGCTTGGCCAGCAGCTCCTGGTGTTTCTTCAACGCCTCGGTGGCTTCCGCCTGGCGTCCGAGCCGGAGCAACACCTGGCTGAGCCGGTAATGGGCGGCGGGGTGTTCAGGATCAAATTCGAGCACGGTCTGGAACTGTTGCGCCGCTTCCTCGAATTGATTGAGCCGCTCATGGGCGAGGCCCATTTGGAAGTTCAACGAGGTGACGGCGGGATCGATCTTGTGGGATTGCTGGAAAGCCTTGAGCGCCTCGACCGCCTGGCCGTTGCGAAGGTGCGCGCAGCCGAGGACGTAGAGCGCGGCGGCGGAATTCTGATCGACCTGAAGAATCTGCTGCGCCTGCTGGATGGCGTTGTCGGGCTGGCTCGCGAGCAGGAAGGCATTGGCGAGGTTGAGCTGCGCCTCGGGCACGGTGGGATTCAGCGCGAGCGCCTGTTGGAAGAACCCGATGGCCTTGCCGCCATCGCCGGATTCGAGCTGGCTCTTGCCGAGATTCGAGAGGCGCGTGAACTGATCCACGGCATCGGCCGGGGCGTTCTTCTTGCAGCCGCTCGCGGCAAAGAAGAACGCTGCGGCAAGCGCGATGGCGAGGCTGATGAATCGAGATTCGGACAGATGGCGGCGCATGATGGCAGTTCGTAAAAGTTGGCGAAGGCCGGGCAATTAGCCCCAATTGACAATGAGGTGTCAACGGCGGCAGTATCGCTCGCGTCAGCAGTCATTCGTAGGTCGTGCGAACCACTTCTCTGGTTCATGGAAGGAACTAAGAACTATGAGCGCAGAAACCAACAGGCTGCAGGCGGGCGAAACCGCCCGCTCCATCCGTATTCCCACCGCCCCTGTCGTTCTTGAGGCCGAACTCATCGTGCCCTCGCTCGTCGAAGGGCTCGTCATCTTCGCCCATGCCGGCGGCCAGCGCAGCCTGCGCAACCGCCAGCTGGCGTCGCAGTTGCGCAAGGCCGGGCTCGGCACGTTGCTGCTGGAACTCCTCACGCCCGAGGAAAGCGCGGCCACGCAGGCCGGGGCGAACCTGCACTTCAACATCGGTCTGCTCACTCAACGGCTCGTCTGCGCGGCGCACTGGGTTGCTGATGAAGACGAGGCGCGGAACCTGCGCATCGGTTTTTTCGGATCGGGCACCGGCTCCGGCGCAGCCCTCGTGGCGGCGGCGGATCTGGGCAAGGCCATCGGTGCCGTGGTGTCGCGCGGCGGCCGGCCGGATCTCGCCGGCAATGCGCTGCGTCGCGTGAAGAGCCCGACGCTGCTTGTCGTGGGCGAGCAGGATGACTCGCTGGTGGAGTTGAACGAGGACGCCTACGAAATGCTCGCAGGCGAGAAGACGCTCGCGCTCGTCCGAGGTGCGACGCAGCACTTTGAGGAGCCGGGCGCCGCAGAGGAAGTTGCACGGCTCGCGGCGGACTGGTTTCTCGAACACCTCCGGCCGTTCTCCAGCGCGCGGTTCGCGCGCGGCTGAGGGCGCCGCTGTCCTGCCGAATGTGATCGACGGCGGCGGGCAAGCGCAGGGGAGAGATTGCCTGGCTGTTTAACAGGGCCTTCAGTTCTGAGTGTTTCCCGGACTCCCGAGTTCTGTCGCTGGCTGCCCGTCAGCCAGATCACACCCTCTCTGACGCTAGTGGCTTCTCCCGGCGCACCGCACAACAATCTTCCCATCGTTGGCAGTAAAGCTTTTCGATGGAGCGTCGATTGAATGGACGACAGCCGACGCTGACAGATTTCGTTCATCGCGGGCTGTTGCGAAAGACGTTCTGACATGACTACAGCTGCAAACTCCGCGCCGGCCCGTTCCGGGAATTCCGGAACCGCCCTCTTCCATTTTCTCACGCCGGACATGGCCATGACCTTGGGTGCATGGCTCCTGTTGCTGGGCGGATTGCTGTCAATCTTCGCTCCCAGCGATCTGGCTTCGTCCGCGGTACTTCGTTTGATGCTCGTTGCGACCGGTTTCGTATTGTTCGGGCACGGGCAGGCGGCACGGCGCAAGACCCTGCACGCCTTGTCGGGCGCGAGCGAGACGACGCATCTCCGGCAACTCGGCGGCTGGCTGGTGGTGCTCGGCAGCCTGCTCGGTGTGACGTTGGTCAGTGCCGTGTTCGCCGTAATCCAATCCGCGCCGCAATTGGTTCCGGGACAGCACTGGGTGGAGCTCTCCATTCCCATCAGCGCGAACTACAATCCTGCACAGGCGCGGATGATGTTGCTCGAATGGGGCGGGCATCTGTTCGTGGTGGCGGCGTTCTCCGTGTTGCTCGCGCTCTTTCTCCAGCGCAGGCGGGCTTTCCGCCCGGCGGCCATCGCGATTTTTCTGCTGCTGGTGCCCGTGGCCGGAGTGAAGTTGTGGCTGGTGAACCAGCCGCCCGTACTCTCGGCGGCGACACAAGCGGCGCAGTTCTGGTGGCTGGTGCTCGCCGTGGTGCAGGCGGCGGTTTGGGTTCCGTACCTGCTTCGGTCGCGCCGCGCGCGGCTGGCGTTCACGCTCTAGCCGCCGGAACCGCCCGATCAGCCGTTCATTTCGCCAGCCAGGCTGGGATCGTTTCCGTCTCCCAAATCTTCTCCACAGGCTGGCGCGGACGCACGAGCGCGGCACGGTCGCCGTTCACGATCACTTCTGCCGAAAGGCCGCGTGAATTGTAATTCGACGCCATGACGAACCCGTAGGCGCCGGCGCTCAGGAGCGCGAGATGATCACCCTCTCCGACCTTCGGCAACGGACGATCCTTCGCAAAGTAATCTCCCGACTCGCAGATCGGCCCGACGACATCGGAGTCAATCAACGGACCCTTCGCGCGCTTCTTGAGCGGGATGATCTGGTGATACGAATCGTAGAACGCCGGGCGAATGAGGTCGTTCATCGCGGCATCGACGATCACGAAGTTCTTCTGCCCGGTGCGCTTCACGTACTCGACGCGGGTGACAAGGATGCCGGCGTTGCCGACGATGAAGCGGCCTGGCTCGATGAGAATGCGCAGGCCCAGCGGCTTTAGAATCGGCACGAGTGTCTCGGCGTAACGCGCAGGCGTGAGGATGGCGCGGGCCGTGGCGGACTTCCACCAACCGGCGTCGCCGCTCTCGAGCGCGGAGTTGTAAACGATGCCCAGGCCGCCACCGATGCTGAAGAACTCGAAGTTGTAGAGCTTCGCCAGTTTCGCCACCAGCGGCGCGACCTTGCTCACGGCCAGCTCGAAGGGCTTCACCTGCGTGAGCTGCGAGCCAATGTGCATTTGCAGGCCGCGCAGCCAGATATTCTTGAGCTTGCTGGCGCGCGCATAGACGCCTTCGACCTGCTCGAAGGCTATGCCGAACTTGTTCTCGTAGGTGCCGGTGGTGATCTTGGCGTGCGTCCCCGCGTCGATGTTCGGGTTCACGCGCACGGCGACGGGAGCCTTCTTCTTCAGGCGCGCGGCGACTTTGTTGATGCGGATCAACTCGGCCTCGCTCTCGACGTTGAAGGAGTAGATGCCCTTGCGCAGCGCGAACTCGATTTCCTGCTCGGTCTTGCCGACGCCGGCAAAAACGCACTTGCGGGGATCGCCGCCAGCGGCGATGACGCGACGGAGCTCGCCTTCGCTGACGACGTCGAATCCGCCGCCGAGGTTGGCGAGTGTGCGCATGACGGCGGCGTTGGAGTTCGCCTTCATCGCGTAGCAGATGAGGTGGTTCAATGGCGCGAGCGCCTGGTCGAGCTTGGAGAAATGATCCGTCAGCGTGTGCTGCGAGTAGATGTAGAGCGGCGTGCCGAACTTCTGGACGAGGCTGTCCACGGACACACGCTCGCAATGCAGTTGGTTCCCGACGTAATGAAAGTCATGCATGGCGGGATGTGTTAACGATCCGGCCCGGAGTTGTCACGGACGGAGTAAGGCCCGTCGGATAGAGAAAAGTAATCAACGGTGGGTTTTATTGCGCTGCGACAAAACAAGCCCGCGTCCAGCGGGCGAAGAGCAGGAGCGTCCGGGCGAGCCCTTGCGCCGCTCTGCGCGGCGCCACTGTTCGCAGCGCGAACAGTTCCGCCTCCTTGCTCGAGTTCCACCGCTGATCACAACTGCAAGGCCCGCCGGCGGAACGGGCGTCCCACCAAGCGGGCCTGAAACAACGGGCGCGAAACCAAAATCAGGGTTCCGCGAGAATCTTCGTTCGGCGCAGGTGGTATTCCTGCGCGTTGATGGAGTCCTTTTTGTAGAGATCGACGAGCTCGGCGAGCTTCTGCTCCCTGGTCTTGGGACCGGCGGGAGCGGGGGCAGCGGCCGAGGTTACAGGGGCAGGCTTCGCTGCCGCCGGGGCTGCGACTTTCGGCGCGGCACCGGTTTTCTTCGCTTCTTCCTTCGCGCGCTTGGCCGCTTCCTTTTCGTCGGCCTTAGCTTTCTGGAGAGCGGCTTCATCAGCCAGCGCCTTCTGGCGGGCCTGCTCCTTGGCGGCGGCTTTCAGGCGATCAGCTTCGGCGGCTTCGGCTTTCGCCTTTTCCTTCGCTGCCTTCGCCTGCTTGCGTGTTTCGGCTTCGCTGATGGCGGCGGCCTGAGCGCGTTGCGCTTCGGCTTCGCGGACTTTCTTCTTCGCTTCCTCAGCAGCTTGTTGTTCGCGTTCGCGGCGGGCCTTGGCTTCGGCTTCGAGTTGTTTCTCGGTCGGCAACGGCTGGGCCTTGGGGGCTTCGACGGCGGGTGAAGGTTTCGCGACGACCGGGGCAGCTACTGGAGCAGCGACGGGGGCTGCCACGGGAGCAGGCTTTGGAGCGGCGACAGCGGCAGCGGGCGCGGGCTTGGCGGCTTCCTTCTTTCCTTCGAGCTCGGCCTTGATGCGCGCGATGCGTTCCTGGCGGGCGCGTTCTTCCTGGGCTTTCTGTTCCTCGTAACGGGCGCGCTCTTCGACCTTCGTGCGTTCGCGTTCGGCTTTCTCGGCGTCCTTCTTGGCCTTCGCTTCCGCGGCCGCCTGATTCTTCGCTTGGCGTTCGGCATCTTTCTTCGCGCGTTCTGCCTCGGCTTCGGCCTTTGCCTTTGCTTCCTTCTCTGCTTTCAGTTCAGCGGCCGTCTTGGGCTTCGGCTGCGAATTTTGGTTTTGATTCTCGGACTGATAAGCCTGCGCGAGGAGCTTCCTGGCGCTGGCCTCGGCTTCCGGGTTCAAGGGCTTTGCAGCGGCGGATGGTTTGGCGGCGGCCTGCTGGGCGATGGCCTTGTTGTTGGCGTCGCGTTCAGCCGCAGTCATGCGCCGGGCGTTGGTGTTCGCTTGTTCTTCCTGACGACGCTTTTCTTCGGCGAGACGCTTGGTATTTTCCTCGGCTTCCTTGGCGGCGAGACGTTCGAGGCGTTTCTGTTCCTTCACCTGACGGGCGGCTTCGGCGGCCTTGGCTTCAGCTTCGAGGCGGGCTTTCTCCTTCGCTTCGGCATCGGATTTCTTGCGCGCCTTCTCGGCGGCCTTGGCCTGGGCCTTGGCGTCGCGTTCGTTGACGACGGGCTTGTTGGTCGCGGCGGCGGGCGGGGTGAGATTGGGTTTCTGACCGCGCGCTTCGGCGGCTTTAAGGACTTCGAGCTCGATGCGCCTGAGTTCCTTTTCGCGTTCGGATTCTGCTCGGGCCTTCTCGGCAGCCTTGCGGAGGGCGGCGTCTGCGTCGGCTTTCTCCTTCGTAGCCTGGGCTTCGATCTTGGATTTCTGGGAGGCGTCGAAGTTCTCGGCGGGCTTCGCTCCGGTGGCGGACTGGCCCCGGGCAATTGTGGTGCTCAAGGCCGCAGTCAGCAGACAGCAGAGGACGAAACGATGTGAATAGCGCATGGCGTTTCGATACTGGAAAGGCCGGGGGCAGGCAACTGCATTGTGCCCCGGAAGCCGCCGCCGGGCGTTCGCATTCCAAACCCTCCGCTTCGTCACCTCGGCGGCCGGACTTTCCGAAACTGCTTTGAGTCGCGCTGCTCGCTCACCGTTGAGCGGGCGTGACGAGGCGGTAGTTTCGCTGCGGGCGAACCGCCGGATCGGTGACGCTCACGGAACGTGTGGTGGTGCGCGCCGGTTCGATGACGAGGTTGCTCCAGGTGCCGTTCAGGGTGTCGGCAAACTGCACCATGTAGGTGCGGTTCGACACGGCCTCGAAGGTTAGCACGCGGCTGCCGTTGGGCTGGATGGCGGTGCGGAGGTAGCTCGCCGGATTCAGGTAGTCTGTGCCGGCGGCGTATTCGCGCGCGTTATTTGCGCCGTCGTTGTCGTCGTCGCGCAAGGCGTCGGCCGGTTCGCTGATATTGAAGCCGGGGCGGCCGGTTTCCCAACTATCCGGCAGGCCGTCGCGATCGGTGTCGGTCAGGATCGTGAGCACGCCGTCATCGGACGCAAGCTGGCCGACGGCGTTGGAGACCACGATGTCGTAGGCGCCTGCGAGTGCGGCTCCGATGTTGGTGAGCACCAGGACGGTATTTGTCTGGCTGGCGGTGATGTAACCGCCAGGTACGTTTAGGCTCGCGAGGCCGCTGGTCGGCGAGAGGAAGCCGAGAGTGGCCGAGGTGGGAAGCGTGCGCCGCCAGCGGTGCAGGAACGGCCCGGAGCCGGTCCAAGCCGCGCTGAACGCCGCCACGCCGCCTTCGGGTGCAGTGATGCTGAGGGGTTGCACAGTGATCTCGGCGCGGGTGTTGACGGTTAGCCGGCCGATCAAGCTGGTGGTGGATGAGAAATTGTCAGTGACAACGATATGGTAATCGCCGGCGTGGACGAGCCCGACGTTGAGGATGATCAACTGCGCGTTGGTAACGCTCGGGATGCTGGCGTTGGGCGTGAGCGGCGTGCCGTTGAAGAACCATTGGTAACGCAGCGGTGTGCCGGCGAACGCAGTGACGGAGTTGGTCACGTTCAAGGGCGTGGTGACGGTGAGGCTCAGGTTGGCCGGATGGACGGTGATCACTGGGTTCAACAACACGGTCAGCACGGCCGGAGCGCTGACGATCGAGCTGAGGGCGTCTGTCACCACGACGTCGTAGGTGCCCGCGTCGGCAGCGGTGATGTTGTCGAGGTTGAGAGACGAGCTGGTGCGGCCGGGGAGATTCACGCCGCCCTTGCGCCACTGATAGCCAAGCGGCGAACTGCTCGCGGCCTGCACGGCGAAGATCGCGTTCGCACCGAGGTGCGCCTGCGTGCTTTGCGGCTGCTGGGTGATGCGCGCAGGAATGAGGACGCTGAGGAACGCGTTGCTGCTGGCGACGGAGCCGGCGGCGTTGAGCACGAGCACTTGATAAACTCCCTGCTGACGCGACTGCACGTTGGGCAGGGAGAGGGTGGCGTTGGTTTTGCCAGGGAGCGCGTCGCCGTTGAAGGTCCACTGGTAACGGAGCGGCGCATCACCGGTCGCGGTCACTGAGAAAGTGACGTTCGAGTTCGCGACGACGGTGAGGCTCTGCGGCTGCGCGGTGATTACCGGCACGTTGCCTCCGGGGTAGGCGGCACCGGGGGTCGCCGTTGCGGCAGTCCAGCTCACGGGATCGTTGCCGAACGAACTGGAGCCGAGGCGTTGGAGCGACGGGCCGAAACCATCCGCCGCAGCGGGCCACGGCGCGGAGTCCTTGTAGTCCACCCGATCGACAAGGATGTAGGGTACCAGGCCGGCGTTGGGCTCGGGCGGGAGCACCGGCGAATCCGGGCGGAGCAGGCGGAGGTCGTCGCCTTCATTGCCGAGCTGGCCGGTGAAGGGCCCGGTGAGTTGCACGTTGGCCGCGAGGCCGTAGCGCGCCCGGAAGGCGGCGGCAGCCACGGGGTTGTTCAGCGGATGGAACGAGACTACGACGAGCCGGCCGTTCGCGGGAACGGAAGTGTTCGGCGGGAAGTCGAAGTCCGCACCGCCGCGCAGACGCCAGGTGTTGTTCACGCTGGCGGGATCGAAGAGCGGCACAGGCGAACCGGTGGTATTGAGCAGCTCGACGAATTCATCCTCGAACGCCTCGACAAGATCGATGCCTTCGAGCTTCAGCGACGGGCGATAGTGCACCTCGCTAATGATCACCGGGCCGACTTTCGTCGCGCTGTTCGCGGCACCGAGCGTCAGGCTGGCGAGCGCCACGAAGTGTTCTCCGCCCTGGCTGTCGAAGTGACGGCCGAAGGGCACGCCCGTGGCGCTGGCGTCGAAGTTGTAGCCGTGATGATAGCCGGTGAGTTCACCGGCGGGATTCGCAGAGAAGACGTAGGCCTCGTCGCCCGTGGAGCTGAACGAGAAGCTCGGCGGCACGCCGGGGAGCGGATTGAAATCATCCTCGTCGAACACGACGTAGCCGCCGGCAGGAATGGCCGGAGTGGCGGGGATGCGGAACTTCTTCGGCGAATCCGGATCATCGGTGAGATACCAGCCGCTGATATCCACCGCGGCGGCGGTCGGGTTGAAGAGCTCGATCGCGTCCTTCTGCGGCAGGTCGGTGTGCGCGAGAACTTCGTTGATGAGAATGCCGGGCACGGCGGGCAGCGCGACGTCGTCGGCTCCGGGGGTTCCGTGCTGGCGACCGCCGGGCCGCCAGCTTGTCGCGAGATCCCAGGTGCTGAAGAGCGCGGCGGGATCCACGATGACAAGCGAGAAGCCCCGGCTCTCGGTGATTCGGTACCAGGAGTTGTTGTACGTGAAATCGAGAATCTTCTCGTTGTTCGCGTCGTCGAGGCGCAGGCGTTCGCCGGAGTTTTCGAGCGAGCCGGTGTAAACGCCGGCGATGTTTGCGACCGCGCCGTGACGCTGGGCGAACGCGGCGGCGTTCTTGATCACGAGCACATGCTGGCCGGCGGGAAGATTGGTGACGCTGCTGCCGGTGAAGTTGAACAGGACGCCCTCGACGAAGCGGACGCCAGTGAGGTTGATCGCGGTCGCGCCGATGTTCTTCAGCTCGATGAATTCGTATTCCTCGCGATCGAACGCGTCGCCGATCAAGGCGGGCGGAGCGTACATGATCTCGGTGATGCGCAGCGCGGCTTGGGCCGGGCTGGGCTGGGCGGCGGTGTTGATGGTCGCAATGCGCACGCCCTGTTTGTCGAGGAGTTCGAGTGTCTCGCCGCGCGCGGAGAGCCGGCCCTGGTAATCGCCGACGATGTGGAGCGCCTGGTTGCCGGTGGCACCGGCGGTGCGGGCGCGGAAGGCGCGCCGGTTGGCGGCGACGTGAACATTCGCCCCGGCGGGAATGACCGTGCCGCCGCGGAACTTGAACTGGATGGCGCCGCTCAGGGTCCAGCCGGAGATGTCCACGGCGAAGCTGTTGGGGTTGCGCAACTGAATGTATTCCTGGTCCTGATTGCCGCCCACAGGGTTCGCGTCGATGGTGCCGAAGTTGACGATGACGGTGGCGGGCTGCGCCCCGGGGAGCTCGTTCGCGCCGGGGGCGAGGCCGTTGTAGAGCTGGGTGCGGCGTTGCGGGAAATAGGAATCCTTCATCTCAGCAACAGCCTGCGGAAGCGTCTGCGGGCAGCACGCGGCGGTGGAGCCGTTGCCCCAGGCGTGGGAACCCCACTTGGCGGCGTCGAGCGCGGCGTCAGGCGCGAGCATGGCGGCGAGTTCGTCGATGCGCGGCTCGTAGTGCAGGTTCTCGATAAGCGTGCCGGGCGGCTTGAGGAGTTCATCCATCAAAGTGCGCAGGCGGCGCAGGTACATCTGGCGCATCTCGGGCGTGTTGAAGATGACGTTGGCGAAAAAGTTACCTTCGCCGATGCGCAGCGGAGTAGCGGGGTTCAGCACCTGATCCCAGTAGGTGCGCGCGCCGGTCCAGACGCGGCCGAAGCTCAAGTCCACATCCCACGGCCACATGACCCATTCGTCCGTCACGCCGGTGTCGCGGTAGAAGTAATAGTTTTTGTGACAGCAGTCGGTGTTGCCGATCATGGTCATGCCCGCGAGGTAGTCCACGGTCTGTGCGACATCGATGTTGTCGTACGCGTAACGACGGCGGGCTTCGCCGGTAAGGCTGATGCCGGTGAAGAGCGCGGTCAGATCGGCGTTGTTCTCGGCCTTGCGCGTCTTCTTCTCCGCGCCGCTGGTCGCGCTGCCGGCGGTGTTGAACGAGTTGTACATCTTGTAAAGCGCGCCCTGCGGATTGACGCCCATGCGGATGAGCCAGTCCTCGTCACCGTTCTCGACCAGATGCGCAGTGCCCCAGAAGACGCCGTTCTGCTGCACGCGCACGGGCACGACCCAGTGATGGGCGGTGTCGGCGTCGCGGAAAGTTTCGTACGCGATGACGTTCCGCATGTGCGCCTTGTCCGGGTAGGTGGTGAGCATGTTGATGTCATCCGCGCGCGGTTCGCCGTCCTTCCACTTGAAGTTGTGTCCGGCGTGAAAATCGATGTCGAAGCTCTTCTTCGGGAAGCCCGTGCTGGACTGGCCGTGGAGATTGATCGCGAGGTTGTCGTAGAACTCTCCATTGAAGAACAGCGAGCAACGGGTGCCCGTGCCGTTCTCAGCCGAGGTCGGATTCTGGATGAACCAGTGCAGCACGGGCAGCGGATTGGTCAGCGCGGCGTTCCAAACGATGGTGCCGAAGTACTCCGGCGAATCAAGTGGTTCGACGAAGGCGGGCAGGCGTGAATTGCCCGTGAAAGTGTCCGTCGCGCGGATGTACCAGCGGACCATCTGCCCGGAGGTGTGCGCGCCGGCGGGGATGACCGCGCCGTAGATGAGATCGTTCGTGCCACCGTCGCTGCTGTTGCCGTTGTCGAGGAACGGTACGGAGACTTCGGTCCCGTAACCGATGCGGTAGAAGAGCGTCGCGCCCGTCACCTGGCCGCGCGCCGGACGGATGCGCGCCGTGACGCGGATGGAGTCGCTGTCCGTGGGCACGGCGGGATGGTGCTCTTCCAAGTCGATGATCGGGCCGAGCTCGGCCATGCCGGCGTTGTTCGGCGCGCCGGGTGTGGGCACCGGGAAGTAACGAAGTGCGACCGTGCTGCTGCCGCTCACCGTCGCGAGGATCTCAGGGAGGATGAGCATGTCCGAACTGCTGATGCCGTTGTTCAGGCCCTGGATGGCGAGGACGTTCGTGCCGACCTGGAGCAGGGTGCGCGAACTGGTGATGTTGAAATTCGCCGGAGTGGTCGCGCTGGCGTCGGCGCGGTTCGCGGGAGCGCCGTTGGTCCAGGTGGCGGAGGCTGGGTCCGGAGCGTTGTCCCACGCGACCGGCACGCCATTCAGATAAGCGATGAAGCCGTCGTCATAACGCATCCGCAAGGTCAGCGCGGTGATGGCGGAAGGATCGGCGACCACGAACGGCACGCGGATGTACACCGTCTCGTTCACGCCCTGCATGCCGGTGACGCTCAATCCGAGCAGGCTTTCGTAGCCGGTGTCTGCTTCGTAGCCGACACCGGTTGTGCCGGACTGCCACGTGGAATCGTCGAACTCTTCCACCGTCCATGGGCGGACGGGGTCGGGCCCGGGCAAGGGTTCGAGCGCGTTGCTCAAGGGCACGAAGGCGCGGGCTGCCGCGCCTTGCGTAAGGATTGTGTCCGTCGCGGTGCTACCGCGCAGACCGTAGGAGATGTCCGGGGCCTGGATGGGAAACGTGGGGAAGAATTGCGAGGCGACATTGGTGCCGTCCGGCTTCACCAGCCCGAGGTATTCGCCAGTGTCGCTCAGGCGGAAGTTCGTGTGCAACTGGCCGGAGTTGCGATTCTTATTCGAGGCGAAGACGACAAGATAACCGTCCGGCGCAATCGTCACCGCGGGGAACATCCACTTGCGGAGGTTGTTCGTGGTGTCGGTGAGGAACCAGCCCGCGAGATTCACGGCGCTGGTGCCGGCATTGTGGAGTTCGATCCAGTCCTCCTCGCTGCCGTCTTCGTCATCGAGGCCGTTGACGTTCTGGGCCATGAATTCGCTGATGCGAACCAGCTCTTGGGCCCGAAGCGGAAGCGCGGCGAGGATACAAACCGGAACCAGCAGGAGGAGGGAACGGATGGCTTTCATGAATTGTACGACATTGGACTTTAGCAAGGGCCGCAGGCTGCCTGCCGGGCTCGCATGGGTTTCCTCAATATAAGACGGCAGGTGAGTTCAAAGGTCAAGCCGGCGAACCTCGCGGCGGTGTGGTTGACAGTGGAAGTTGGTCGATCAGGTAGAACCGCTCGCGCTGCGCAGAGCGGTGCGAGGACTCGACGAAATGGGCTGAGAACTCCGCCCGCTGGATGTGGGCTTGTTTGTCGCGGCGCTACAAACCCATCCCGACCGCCCCGTTCAAGGCAGCGGCACAGGGGAATTCGGCACCAGCGACTGGTTTTGCCGGATCTGGTTGACGCGGGCCAGGGCGCGCTTGGCCGGCTCGAATTCCGGGTCCACGCGAATCACCGCCTCAAACTGATCCACCGCCTCGTTCACCTTGCCTAGTTGCAGGAGCGTGTTGCCGAGGTTGCATCGTGCTTCGAGATGGTCGGGTGCAAGCTGAGTGGCTTCCGAGAACCGCTCCGCAGCTTCTTGAAGTTTGCCTTGCCGGCCGAGCACGGTGCCCAGGCTGTTGTGGGAATTGGCACTTTCAGGTGAAAGCTTCACAGCGGTGGCAAGGTGTTCCGCCGCCTTTTCCAACTGGCCCTGCCCGGCGTAGAGGTTGCCGAGATTGTTGTGCGCCTCCGGATAGTCCGGGAACAGTTTGAGCGCCTCAAGATACTCGGCCTTCGCCTCATCGAATCTGCCGAGCCGCGAGAACACGGAGCCGAGATTGAAACGCGCCGTCTCGTCGTCCGGCGTGAGTTGCACGGCGGCGGCATAGTTCGTCGCCGCTTCAAGAAATTTGGATTCCTGGAAGAGTTCCGTACCGCGATTGATGAGTTCGGTAGCACGATCGGCATCGGAAATCGGTTCGCCCGTTGGATCGACTGCGGGCGTCGTCGGGGCCGGAGCTGTGGCGGGCGGCGGCGCGACAGAAGCGGTGCCGGCGGGCGCCGGCGATTTCTTCAAGGCGTCCGAGAAGCTCACAAACAACCCCACCCCAACGGCGATGGCGATCAGGGGCGCGACGGGGATCTTCGGTCCCGTCTTCGTCGCGGACTGGCTGGTTGGACGCTGGGCTTTGCGGCGGTTGCTCACGGTGCTGGAAACGTTATCGGAAAAAACGGCGCTTTCAATCGCCGAATCTTCGCGCCAGTGCCGGACCGAGGACGGCATCCGTTTCTCCAGCCCGGCTGCTGCGCTTCGCAGACGTCAGCTCTTGCGCGCAGCGATGTTCTTGAGCAACGCCTTCGCGCACGCCTCGGCAAACGCAGGATCGTTTACGGCATTTTCCAGTTCCACGATCTCGATATCCTTGCGCAGGTTTGCCTTCACCGCTGCGAATAGCGCGGCATCCGCAGCGGCATCGTGAAACTTCTGGCCCTCTGCGCTGATGACGCTGATGGCGCGCTTCGGGAGGAGCACCGTCACGGGCGCGGTGGAAAGGTTCACCTTGTCCGCGAGGATCTTTCCCAACTGCGCGTTCTCCTCCGCGTTCGTCCGCATGAGCGTCACCTGCGGGTTGTGCTGGTAGAAGGTTCGTCCCTTGAACTTCGCCGGCACGCTGTCCGGCCCGTGGAAGTTGACCATGTCGAGGCAGCCTGGCGTAACGATCGCCGGTACACCGCCGCGTGCCGCGGCTTCGAGGCGCGTCGGGCCGGCGCCGAGGAAACCGCCGACGAGTTCATCCGCCCACTCCGTCGTCGTGATGTCGAGCACCCCTGCGACCATGCCGCTCTCGATGATCGATTCCATCGTCCGCCCACCCGTGCCCGTCGCGTGGAACACCAGCACCTCGTAGCCGGCCTGTTCGAGAATCTTGCGCGCGTGATCCACGCAGGCCGTCGTGTTGCCGAACTGGCTCGCGACGATGATAGGCCGGTCCGCCGCGGCCTTCGGCTCCACCTCGACCATGCCGCAGATCGCGCCTGCCGCGCGGGTGAGAATCTGCCGTGAGATGCGGTTGAGCCCCGCGACATCCACGATGCTCGGGAACATCACAATGTCTTTCACGCCGACGTACTGCGCGGTGTTGCCGCTGGCCAGCGTCGAGACCATCACCTTCGGAAATCCAATCGGCAACGCCCGCATGGCCGCCGTGCCAATGGCGGTGCCACCGCCACCGCCAAGCGAAATCACGCCGGCGATCCGTTTCTCCGCCACGAGCTTCGCCAGAACGACGGGCGCGCCCTTCGACATGGCGGCGACCGACTCGCCGCGATCCCGTTTTGCCAGCAGCGCGGCGTAGTCGGCGCCGGCGGCGCGGCAAATCTCTTCGCGAGTGACGTCTGGCTTCAACTTTGGAGCCTCCAGCGCGCCGACATCGACAACGAGCGTCTGATGTCCACGAGCTTGGATCTGTTCCGCGACAAAGGCATGCTCTTCGCCCTTGGTGTCCATCGTTCCGAGAATTGCGATCGTTGCCATAGGTGATGTTGTTCGGCTCGAGAATAGTGAGCCGTCGCTCAACTGCAAGACGGGGCAGCGTGTCCGCCGCGCCTTGCATCGGATTCAGGGGGCTTCGCCGGATACGGTCGCGCCGATTTCTCCCGGTCCCGCGAAGCCGGAGGTGGTTCAGGTTAAACGCTTGACCTTGCCGGTTGGCGGCTCATACCTTCGGCCCCGTGCTAGGCACAATTCATGTTTGCGCAAGTTAAAAGCCTGTTTTCCAACGACATTGGCATAGACTTGGGCACGGCCAACTCGCTTGTATATGTCCGTGACCAAGGCATTGTTCTGCGTGAACCTTCCGTTGTAGCCATCCAAGCAGGGACCACCAACGTTCTGGCCGTAGGCGAAGAGGCCAAGAGAATGTTGGGCCGCACTCCTGGAAACATCGTGGCCATCCGTCCTATGAAGGACGGCGTGATCGCGGATTTTGAAATCACCGAAGCCATGCTCCGGCATTTCATCCAGAAGGTGCATCATCGCAAGCTCATCGCCCCCCGCGTGGTGGTTGCAGTGCCGAGTGGCATTACGGAAGTGGAAAAACGGGCCGTCAAAGACTCGGCCACCCATGCGGGTGCGCGCGAGGTTTACCTTATTGAACAACCGATGGCCTCGGCCATCGGAGTCGGTCTGCCGGTTCATGAACCGGCGGGCAACATGATCGTTGATATCGGCGGAGGAACTTGCGAAATCGCAATCATCTCCCTCGCCGGCATCGTCTTCAGCCGCAGCCTGAGGGTGGGCGGGGACGAATTTGACGAAACGATCGTTGCGCACATGAAGCGGGCCTACAACTTGATGATTGGCGAACGCACGGCGGAGGAAATTAAGATCCGGATCGGATCAGCCTTCCCGCTGGAGCAGGAATTAACGATGGAAGTGAAGGGTCGCGACTTGTCCGCCGGACTGCCGAAGACGTTGACGATACGTTCGGAGGAAATTCGCGAGGCCTTGCAAGAACCGCTTTCAAGCATTTTGGAATCCGTCCGCATCACGCTCGAACGTTGTCCACCTGAACTCTCGGCCGACCTGGTCGATCGAGGGATTGTGATGGCCGGCGGCGGGGCGCTTTTGCGGGGCATCGATCGGTTGGTGGCCGAGGAGACGGGGTTGCCCGTCCACATCGCCGACGATCCGCTCACCGCCGTGGCCAATGGCACCGGCCGGGTGTTGCAGGAGCTCCAATTCCTCAAGCGGGTCACGAACACTTCCGGCACCCGCGCCTAGCAGCGTTCGCCAGTCAACCCGACCTCCGGCCCCCGCACAGGGCCGGGATGGTCGAATGGGATGGCGGCTCGAATGTCGAGCTGTCCTCCGGCGGTTCCCCACGGAACCGGGACTGGTGAACTGATGTCAAAACGGCCGCAATACATAGCGCTTGGACTGGTGCTGCTCTGCACCTTCCTGCTCTTGCGCCTGCCCGGCCGCGCCGCGTCGAATCTCAGGCTCGCCGTCAGCAGCCTCTTCCTCCCGCTCTTCGGCATGTCCGGCTCGCTCGCCGAAATCGCCGATAGCACCAGCTACCTCCTGCTTTCCCGCCGCGAACTCATCCGTCAGCTCCAGTGGCAGCACAAGACGAATCAAATTGCCGAGCTGCACCTGCGCCAGTCGGCGGAGTGGAAACGCGAGAACGACCGGCTGCGCGACTATTACAGTCTGCCCCGCCAGGCCCTGTGGAAGCCGACGCTCGCTCGTGTGGTTGCGCGTGACCCGGTCAACTGGTGGAAATCGATCACGATCGATCGCGGTTCGCGCGACGGCATCCGAACGAATGCCCCGGTGGTCACGGCGGACGGCCTCGTGGGACGCGTTTCGTCCGTCACCTTCGCGCAAGCGCAAGTGGTGCTCGTGGGCGATCCGGACTGCCGTGTCTCCGTGCTCGTGGGCGACGAGAAGAATCGCGAGCAGGGCGTCGTGGCCCCGGCGTCATCCAGTCCGGTGGATCATGCGCTGGTCGATCTCAGCTACCTTTCGCGGAACAGCAAGCTCGCCCCCGGCCAGCTCGTCGTCACGAGCGGCATGGGCGGGGTGTTTCCGAAAGGGATTGTCGTGGGGCAGATCGCCGACTTTCGCAACGTCGGCTACGGTCTTTACAAGGAGGCGCAGGTGCGGCTCGCCGTGAACATGAACCGGCTGGAGGAAGTCTTCGTCCTGGTGCCGTGACAGCCCACTTATGATTTGCGATTTGCGATTGGCGATTGGCTTCAGCCGTAGCCGCCGAGGTGACGAGGCGGTAGAGCGAGGCGCACGGTCCGCACAGCTTGGGAGGACCGAGTGAGCTGGTTCAACACCATAGCCATTCTGCTCGTCGCCTACGTGGCGGCGTTCGTGCAGGCCACGAGCAACGAGACCCGGCATCTGCTCGGCGCGCAGTTTGACCTGTTGCCGAGCCTTGTGGTGTATGCGGCGATCAGCGGCGGCGTGGCCACCTATACACTGGTCGCCCTGTGCTGCGGACTCTGGCTGGATGCGCTCTCGGCTAACCCACCCGGGATCAGCCTGCTGCCGTTGTTCCTCGTCGGGTTCGTCGTGCATGAGTTTCGCGAGTTGATCCTCCGGCAACAGCCATATGCGCAATTCATCCTCGGCGCGTGCGCGACGGCGGCGGTGCCGCTCCTGACGCTGATGCTGCTGACCACGGCGAACGTGCAGCCCATGCTCGGCTGGTTCTCGCTCTGGCAATGGATGGTGATGAGCGCGATCGGCGGCGCGGTCACGCCGCTGTGGTTCTTTGTATTCGAGCTGCTCGGCGAGACTTTCAACTACAGCCGCCTCGGCGAGTCGAGCTTCCGCGCCGACCGCCAAATCAAACGGGGAAGATGATGAGAAAAACTCTGGAGCAACGGACTGATGGAGTGATGGGGCTTTGGTGCCCCAGGGACTCCAACACGCCCGCGTTCCATCGCCCTACTCAGCCCAAATGATCGTCTTCGACCAACTGAAGAAGAACGACCCGCACCTGCGAGCCATCACGCTCGTGGTGCTGCTGGGCATGGGCGTGCTCGTGACCGGCCTCTGGTGGGTGCAGATCATTTCCTACCGTCACTACACGGAGAACCAGAAGACGCAGTCGTTCCGCACCGTGCGCATCCCGGCCATTCGCGGGAAGATCCTCGACCGCCACAGCAATGCGCTCGCAGAAAACCGTCCGAGCTACAACGTCAGCCTTTACCTCGATGAATTGCGCGACGAGTTCCGCGCCGAATACTCCCGCGTCCGCCAGCGCGTGTCGGTGACGAACGAGCTGCCCTTCTGGAAACGCTGGGCCGGAATCAGCCCGGTGACGAAGCAATTTCCGAAGCTCACCCTCGCGCAGCACCGGCTGATGCAGGCGCAGGTCCGGTATCGCGTCGCCAGCAACATCGTCCAGCAGCTTGCCGCGATCCTTCAGGAGCCGATGTCGTTCACCTACGGCGACTTCATGCGGCATTACACGAACCAGCTCGCATTGCCCATGCCGGTGCTCGTGAACCTCGATCAGCAACAGGTCGCGCGCCTGCTCGAAAGCGCCGCCATGCCGCCGGGAGTCGATCTTGAAATCCAGCCGACGCGCCATTACCCCGGCACGAACCTCGCCGCGCATGTGCTTGGATATCTCGTGCGCGACAATCGTTCGCTCGAAGGCGAGGTCGCGGATGTGAACTTCCGCCTGCCGGACTATCGCGGCCATGTCGGCATCGAGGGCGAGTTCGATGCGGAACTGCGCGGCAAGGCCGGCGTGAAGTCCGTGCTCGTGAACAGCCTTGGCTACCGGCAGTCCGAGAACATCTGGATTCCCGCCGAGCCCGGCCGCGACGTGACGCTCACGATCGATGCGCGCATCCAGTCCGCGGCGGAGGCGGCCCTGCGCGAGGCGATTCCGGGCGTTGTGGTGCGCGGTGCTGCGGTGGTGATGGACCCGCACTCGGGCGATGTCCTCGCGCTTGCGTCGTCTCCGTCCTACGACCCGAATCTCTTCATCCCGCGCATCAGTCGCGAGGATTGGATGCGCCTGAGCGACGAGAAGCTCAAGCCCCAGATCAATCGCGCCACGCAGGAGAAGTATGCGCCAGGTTCCATCTTCAAGGTCGTCACCGGGCTGGCCGCGCTCGAGGCCGGTGTTGATCCGCACGAGCGGATCCGCAATCCCGGCTACATCCGCGTGCCCGGCCGCAACAAGCCGATCAACGATTTGGCCACCGAAGGCGAATACGACTTTAAGAAAGCGTTCATCAAGTCGAGCAACACCTACTTCATCACCAACGGTATGAAGGCCGGCATCGAGTCAATCATCCGCCTGAGCCAGCGCCTCCACCTCGGCGAACGCACGGGGCTTTTGAGGAGCCAGGAGACAGGCGGCGACCTGCCGACCCTCGCGGATGTGCGCCGCGGCTGGATCGCGCCGGACACCGCCTACATCTGCATCGGCCAGGGCCGGCTCATGGTCACGCCGCTCCAGATGGCGGTGATGATCTCGGCCGTCGCCAACGGCGGGAAGGTGCTCTGGCCACGGCTTGTTCAACGCATCGTGCCCGCCGATCCGAACAGCGACGAGACCGTGATCGAGTTTCCTACCCAGCCGCCGCGCGACCATCTCGGAGTCAAGCCGAGCACGCTCGATATCACTCGCGAGGCGATGCTCGCTGACGTCGAGGAGGGCGGCACTGGCAAGGCGGCGCTTGTTCCCGGCATGAGCATCGGAGGCAAGACTGGCACCGCCGAAATCACCAATCCGCGCGGGCAACTCATTGGGAAGACGACTTGGTTCGCGTCATGTGCGCCCTTCGAGAATCCGCGCTGGGTCGTTGTGGTGATGGTCGAGCAAGGTGGATCCGGTGGCGGCAGTTGCGCGCCGGCGGCGGCGAAGATTTATCGCGAGATTCAGAAACTTGAAATGGAGGCGCGCCCCAGCGTGGCGTTGAACAGCCCATGATCCAGTTCCCCGCTCCAGAGCGCCAGTCCCGGGTGGATTGGTTGATGATCGCCTCGCTCGGCGGCCTGATGGTGATCGGCGCGCTGTTCGTTTACTCAGCCACGATGGCGAGCGATTCCGCCGCGTTGACCGCCTGGTACAATCAGGCGTGGGTGCGGCAGATCGCCTGGTACCTCGTCGGCAGTTGCGCCATGGTCGCCCTCTGCCTTGTCGATTACCGGATACTCGCGCGGTGGTCCATGGTCGCGTATGTCGTCACGATCCTATTGCTGATCGCGGTGCCGATCATCGGCGTGGATCGTTTCGGCGCGCGGCGCTGGATTGATCTCGGCGTGTTCCAGTTCCAGCCCTCGGAATTCGCCAAGCTGTCGTTCATTCTGACGATGGGCAATTTCCTCAGCCGCCCCCTGGACGAACTGAAGTCGATGAAGGTTTTCTGGCAGGCCATCGGCATGGTCGCGCTGCCGTTCCTGCTGATAATGAAGGAGCCGGACCTGGGTTCGGCGCTCATCCTCCTGCCGGTCGGGCTGACGATGCTGTTCGTCGCCGGCGTGCCGCCGCGTTACCTCACGACGCTTGTGGGCGGCGCAGCGCTGCTAGTAGTGCTTATCCTAGTGGACGTACTCTTCGCGCCGCCGGCGTGGCAGATCAAGCTCGAGGATTATCAGAAGCGGCGGCTGCTGGTTTACTTCGGGATGGATGGCGCGCCGCAAAACGCCACACCCGCACAGAAGGCCGAGGCCCGGCGCAAGCAGCGCAATGATTCCTACAATGTAGATCAGGCGCTCATCTCCGTCGGCTCGGGCGGGCTGGCAGGCAAGGGCTGGCGCGAGGGCACGCAGAACGCGCTCGGCTACCTGCCGCGCGCCGTCGCGCACAACGATTTCATTTTCTCCGTCATTGCCGAGGAGAAAGGATTCATGGGGAGCCTCACCGTGGTGATGCTCTATTCCGTGTTGCTGTTCACCGGCATTCGAACTGCCGGCCAGGCTCGCGATCGCCTGGGCAAGCTGCTGGCTGTGGGCGTCGTGGCGATGCTCTTCAGCCATGTCTTCATCAATATCGGCATGAACATTCGCTTGATGCCCGTGACGGGAGTGCCACTGCCGCTGCTAAGTTATGGCGGATCCTCAGTGCTCTGCTCGTTGATCGCCGCCGGCATTTTGCAAAACGTCTGCATTCACAGAAGATCCTAGAACATTATGAGTGACCAAAAACATTTCGGCCGTCGCCGTCGCGGCGGCATGCGCTTCCGCCCCAGTGGCGGCGGAGGCGGAGGCGGGGGCGGCAATAAGCCCGTCAACAAAACCCAGGAACGCGAAGCCCAGCAGGCCCGTGCTGACGCCGTGGGCGAACACGTCAATCCCGCTGGGGAACCCCTCTTCGACCGCGCCCGGTTCGAGAAGGAAATCGAGCGTTCCGAAAACGTCGCCGCCGGCCTGCCGCCCGAGGGCGCGCCGGCCGAACCGGTGAGCGCGGAACCCGGCGAGCACCGCCACGAATACCGCGAGCCGAACCTTGAGACTCCCGCCGAAGTGAAGGAGGAGGAGTTCACCCCGGTGCATGTGGAGGAGAAACCCAAGGGCTTGATCGAAACGCTCAAGGCCACCGCCGCGAAGGTCATCAAGAAAGTCCAGCGGCTCATCCGCCCGGTGAAGAAGACTCACAAGGAAGTCATCATCAATGCCGAGGCGCTCGAAACGCGCGTCGCCGTCTCCGAGGAAGGTCGCCTCGAAGAATTCACGATCGAACGCACTTCTGAGGAACGTCTCGTCGGCAGCATTTTCAAGGGCCGCGTGCGCAACATGGAGGACGGTCTCAAGGCCGCGTTCGTGGACATCGGCTTCGAGAAGAACGCCTTCCTGCATTACTGGGACATCGTGCCGAGCAACTTCGACAGCGGCGTCGAGATCGTCGAGCGCGAAGGCGGTCGCAAGCGCGAGAAGCCAAAGATCACGCAGAAGGACATCCCGCGCCTCTACCCGCCCGGCAGCGATCTCATCGTGCAGGTCACCAAGGGGCCCATTGGCACCAAGGGTCCGCGTGTCACCACGAACCTCGTGCTTCCCGGCCGTTACCTCGTGCTGTTGCCGAACTCCGACCAGAGCGGCATCTCGCGCAAGATTGAGAACCAGGAAGAACGTTCCCGCCTGAAGAAAATCCTCCGGCAACTCACCGTCCCCGAAGGTATGGGCGTCATCATGCGCACCGTCGGCGAGGGCCAGCAGCTCCGTTACTTCGTGCGCGACCTCGCGTTGTTGCTCGAGGAGTGGTACCAGATTCAGGACAAGATCAAAAAGCAGCCCAGCGCGACCTGCGTGTTCCAGGAGCCGGACTTGATCGAGCGCACCGTGCGCGACTTCCTCACCGAGGACGTCGAGCGCATCGTAGTGGACAGCTCGCCAGCCCACGACCGCATGCGGAACATGATCACCAAGATCTCCCGCCGCGCCGCAGACAAGGTGAAGCTCTACACCGATCACCAGCCGATCTTCGATCGCTTCGGCATCACGCGGCAGTTGGAATCCACCTTCAGCCGACAGGTGCTGCTCAAGAGCGGCGGCTATATCGTCGTCGACGAAACCGAGGCGCTTGTCGCCATCGACGTGAACACCGGCCGCCACAAGAGTGGCAAGGATCAGGAACAAACCATCTTCAAGGTGAACATCGAGGCGGCGGAAGAAATCTGCCGTCAGCTTCGCCTGCGCAACATGGGCGGCCTCATCGTGCTCGACTTCATCGACATGAAGTCACGCCGAGACCAGCAGCAGGTTTACGCCAAGATGCGCGACGGCCTCCGCCGCGACAAAGCCAAGACACACATCCTGCCGATCTCACAGCTCGGCCTGATGGAGATGACCCGCCAGCGCCACAGCGAGAGCGTGCGCTCGGCGGTGTATGACGACTGCCCGTACTGCAAGGGCAAGGGCAAGGTGAAGAGCGCCGAAACGATGAGCGTGGAAATTCAGCGCAAGCTCGCGGAGATCCTCAAGAAACGTCCGCGCGACGAGAGCGACTTTCAGTTGCGCATCGTCGTGCATCCGTCCGTCTATCAGCGCTTGAAGGTCGAGGACGAGAAGCACTTCATCGAGCTTGAGAAGCGTTACTTCGGGAAGCTGCACTACCGTTCCGACAACGGCATCCACGCCGAGAATTTCAAGATTGTGGACGCCGCCAGCAACACCGAGCTCGCGAGTTCCTGAGCCTTCGAGGCGCTCCAGTAAAACTTCATCAACCCGCGTTCTCCCCGAGGACGCGGGTTTCTTTTTGTCGGAGGTGGCGGACGCGCCTTCATCCAGAAATGCAGACGAATACAGCAGTGAGCACGTCGTCTGAAGCTATCGTACATCCATCGCGTCCGGTTTATCGAAACATCCTGCCGGGATGGAGCCTCTCGGTCATTGCTCAGTCCAATAAAAACCAACTCCGATATGAAACACCTTTTGATCTTACTGGTGGCCGGGATGCTCGTGCCCTGCGCCTTTTCCTCCGACTGGCCGCAGTTTCGTGGTCCCGGCGCGCTCGGACGCGGCGAGGGTAGTGGTTCTCCATTGCATTGGAGCGACAACTCGAACGTCGTCTGGAAGGCGGCGTTGCCCGGCCCTGGCGCGTCGAGTCCGATCGTCATTGGCAGCCGCATCTTCCTCACTTGCTTCACTGGCTTCGCCGCATCGTCGAGGGAGCCGGGTGAGATGACGGCGCTGAAGCGTCACCTGCTCGCGCTGAATCTGGCCGACGGAAAAATCCTCTGGAACTCAGAGGTTCCCGCCGAGATGCCCGAGCAGGAGAAGATTCGGGAAAACCACGGCTACGCCTCCAGCACGCCTGTTGCCGACGCGGAGCGCATCTACACGTTCTTCGGAAGGTCCGGTGTTCTCGCGTTCGACCACGGCGGCAAACAGCTCTGGCGGACGAAGGTCGGCGAGAAGCTCAACGGCTGGGGTTCCGCCACGTCGCCCGTGCTCTACAAGGATTTCGTCCTCGTCAACGCCAGCACTGAAAGCGATTCCCTCGTGGCGCTCGACAAAAAGACCGGCAAGGAAGTCTGGCGCGCGAGCGGTCTTCCCGAGTCCTGGCACGCGCCGGCATTGGTCACCGCACCGGACGGCAAGATGGAGGTCGTGATTGCTCGGAACGGCCGCGTGCAGGGCTTCGATCCCGAGAACGGCACCGCGCTGTGGAGTGTGAAGACGGGCATCCCATGGTATATGTGCCCGACGCCCGTGGCGGAGAATGGAATCGCGTATGTCATCGGCGGACGCACGCCCAACGGTGCGCTGGCCATCCGCGCCGGCGGACGCGGCGATGTCACCGAGAGCCACCGCATCTGGAAGGCCGGCAAAGGATCGAATGTCCCCACTCCCATCCTGCACGATGGCCACCTCTACTTCGCGCACGAGAACCTGGGCATCGTCTATTGTCTGAATGCGAAGACCGGCGAGCTTGTTTACGAGGAACGACTGGAACCGAATCCCGGCCAGATCTACGGGTCTCCTGTTCTCGCCGATGGAAAAATCTACTACACGGCGCGTGGCGGGCGCACGGTGGTCGTCGCGGCCGGTCCCAAGTTCGAGAAACTGGGGGAGAACACGCTCGAATCAAACCGGGGTGCCTTCAACAGCACTCCTGCGATGTCCGGAACCCGCCTGCTCCTGCGCTCGAACCGCGCGCTTTACTGTCTCGGCAAGTAACCGCGAGACGCCTCACGTTCCACGCTCCGCGCACGTCCGCTATCGCGGGCGGACGATCATCTCCTCCACCACGGCGCGGTCGGGCAGGTTGATCGCCAGCATGACGCACTGCGCAATGTCCTCGGCGCGCATCATCCGGGCGCGGGCTTCGGCAGGCGGAGGCGACGGGCGCTTGTCCAGCAGCGGCGTGTCGATGTCGCCGGGGAAAATGGCGCAGGCGCGAATGCCGTTGCCGCGTTCCTCGGCGTTGATGCTTTGCGTCAGGCCGGCGAGGCCGAACTTGCTCATCACATAGGCCGGGCCGGCTTTTGGGGAAGCCTGTTTGCCGGCATCGGAAACGATGTGAACGATGGTACCCGTCTTCGCGGCGCGCATCGCGGGCAGAAACGCCTGCGTGATGTAGTAAGCGCCGTTGAGGTTCGTATCCATCATCGCGTGATAATCGTCCAGCGAGAGGACTTCGAGTGCGCGCTTCGGCGCGTTCGTGCCGGCGGCGTTCACGAGCGTCTGCACGTTGCCGAACTTCGCCAGCACATCGCGGCCGAGTTTCTCCACGGCTTCGCTGCGGCCGATGTCGCAAGGGCAGGGGAGCAACATCGCCTTGTTCGCGCCCGCGAGGTCCACCGTGTCCTGCAACGTCTCCGCGCGCCGGCCCACGATGGCCACACGCCAGCCTTCCTGGATCAACGCCAGCGCCACGGCCTGGCCCACGCCGCTGCCGGCACCTGTTACTACTGCGTTCTTGTTCATGGGAGTTCCTTGTCGTCCGGCCTAGTAGCGATACTCGATCCGCGCGCCAGCCTGCGAGCTGTGGAAGTTCAACGCGTTCTCGTCGGACGAATTGTCGCTGTATTGGTAGAACACAGTCGCGTTGAACTTCTTCAAGAACACCGTGCTCAGTCCCGCGTAGATGGACGCATACTCGTCGTCGCGATCGGCGCGGTCATCGTCGATGTTCGTCTTGTAGGTGCGGAAGTTGTAGGAGGGCACAACGTCCAGATACAGGTG
>SXGS01321028.1_pt1 | contig 30194 bp, 24 predicted proteins | sample 3174681 | NCBI WGS metagenome assembly SXGS01 (sample SAMN11356861, study PRJNA531348) | freshwater metagenome | isolation source: freshwater sample F1-80 | place: China: Fuxian Lake, Yuxi | collected 2017-12-25 | reverse complement strand
GCTCCGAGGCAATGTTCGTGGTGCGCGAGCAGCTTGAAAACTAGCTCAAGCCGCCCTATCAAATAACAAATAGCTTTGGGACCGACTCGGAATAGTTCTCAGAGTGACTTCTTTGCGCGGCGTTTCTGCTGCCAGCGCGCCACAAAGCAACTTAGCCGATTGGCAGATGGGAATTTACCAATACAAGCCCGAAGCGCAAGCGAGTGAGAGCCTGGATTGACTGGTGCGTGGTTTCGGCACTCGCTTGCGCTTCGGGCTTGTATTGGTAAATTCCTATCTGCCGCTCGCCTTAGCCGATCGGCGCAAGGAAGTTGCCGTATGTCAAGAGTGGAAAATCAGTTTTGCGAGGATTGTTGGTTGCTCTTGGTACAAGGCTTGCCAGCCGCTTATAATGCACGCTCGATCTGAATGGTCTTTAGCGATCGAATGGTGCGATTGACCTTATCGAACTGACTCGTTTCACAATTGTAAAGCCCAACGGACGATGGGATCGAGCCGCCGGCGATTTTGCATAGGTTCTTGGAATGACTGTTTCAAGTGTTCGTCCCAAAGTGGCCGAGTTGACGTTTCAGCTTTTCGCCCGCTCATTGCATCCAGAGCTATTTCAGACTTTCAAAACGCATACCGTCGCGCGGCAAGATTATCAAACGCGAATCGACATAACTAGCGATGGTCATGTGATTACCTGGACATCGGGCAACGTTACTCTGACAGAAGTTGCCGCATCGGCGCGCCAACCTTTGCCGCAGCGCCGGCGAATTCTCTCTCGCTCAATCAAAGGCGATTATTCCGACCGGATCGAATGCCGTGGCGGAGTGAATTACAAGTATCAGTGCCAGCTCGAACATGTACCAGCCGAGATGTTCTGGCTGATTCAGCAGCAACTCGGTCAAACAGTGCGCGAACACGAATTAATTCAAGTTTTCGATTCCAGTGGTCGTATCATGATCGGTGGGTTGAGCTTTATTCACTTGGAAGCTCGCCAAAAAAGCTTGAACATTCAAGCGATTCACACCTTCCCAGATGACCTTGCACTTGTAAAAACACAAACTCAATTCTCAATCGTCTGAACAACCCGCGCGATCCGCATGGCATAAATCGCGCATGCTTGTCTAGTCCTCTGATTGTTCGGCTGCTCGCTAGGTTTGTGGCGTCCGTAACGAAACAATCGATGGTACGCTACGATTCTTCCGACCAGTACAAAGAAAACCCGTATGCCGACGATTCCGATAGGTATCCCCCGTGAACGGCAGGCTTGCATGGATGCGAGGTTTTACCGCTTATCTTGCCGCGCGCTAATCCGATAACCAAAGTGCAACTCTGCTTGGCGATATCCCGATTGGCGTGACTCAAGTTCAGAATCCGATTGGTGCAATCAAAGTTTGCCCAATTAGAATTATTTTTCCGTCACCACTCGCCGAGCGCTTTGTGAATCAACTCCATCGTGATTGAAAGGCGCGTAGTGCAAGACAAACGGCCATTCCTTCGGCTACATTCAGGCGATTCCGAACCGACCAGTACCATTGCTCGACCTGTATTGGCAAGCGATATGCTGGAAACTTTTTCGGACGCGACCGGCTGGCAAATTCGCGTTCGTGGCGGTTCGCCGCACAATTTGGGCCGCGCCCACATCAATGCGCTCGGCAGCGGACAAGGTGCTCTGAGAAAACGATTTCAGTTAGTCAGCACGATTACGATGGATGGAATGTTGGACGAATTCGCCGAGATCCCGGCGGCCATTACGTCCGAAGAAAGTGCCTGGCGTCTACTAGAGGGCATCGACGATCTAAAATCGCAGCTTCATGCCGCCGAACGAGTAATCGCCAAGCAAGAGGCAGAGCTGGCCGCCGGTATCGGAGTGCTATTGCGAGGCGATGAAGCCGAGATACTCTGCGATCGATTGCAAGATTCCCTGCATCGCGTGATTAATTCGACCGGCAGCGACGCAGCCGCGATCTATCTGTTGGACGAAACTACGAGCATGTTGAAAATGCGCGCGTGTTGGGGAATGCCGCAATCGGTGTTGACGAAACCCGCACGCCTACTGCGCGGGTCGATGGCCGATTTAGAAGCGCTACTGGGAAATGCTGTACTGCTAGAGAACATCAGGATGGCGCCCGAATGGAACAGTCCCGAAGAATTCGCGGCTGGCATGTGCGTGCCCATCGGGTCGCCCAATATGCCACACGGAACATTGTGGCTGTGGAGCAACCACGTACGCGACTTCAGCTCCGCAGATATCGAGACTGCCAAGTCCTCTGCTGACCGAATCCTCGTGGATGTCGAACGCAGCGTATTGAGTGCGGAAGTCATTCGCAGCCGTAGTCTGACAAAACAACTCGAGTCGGCCAGTATCATGCAGTCATCGCGATTGCCTGACGGCCAAGCACTCCACCTGGATTTCGATATCGATGGCTGGACTTTTCAAGCAGGTCCGTTGGGTGGCAATTTCCATACTTGGACACTCAACAACCAAGGTCAAATCTGCGCGTCGCTAGCGGATTCGATCGCCTCGGGAGCTGCTGGTTCGATCGTCGCTGCCAGTCTGCAGACCATTATCGAAGCATGCTGGAATACGCGGCATGTCCCAGGGCAAGTAATTCGTAAAGCCAACGAGATCGCTTGGGGCCACGAGAACGCCGACTGGCGCGGGTCGCTTGGATACGTGCAACTCGATCCCGATTCGGGCACAGTGCAAATCGCAGCAGCCGGGAATATCCAGAGTTTCGTAATCGGTCAACGCGGCTTTCGCATGATTTCGGCCAATGGCCCCGCCCTAGCAACCCAACCCGACGCATCTTACAAAACAGAACGATTTTCTCTGGAACAAGGTGAAACGCTACTGATGGTCTCCCCGGATGTTGTTGGAGGCATCAAACGAGGTGGCTATACACAAGACTCTCTGCTGGCTCTCGTGCATGCACACGCCGAAGAGTCCGCAAGCGAAATCGCATCCCAAGTCGCTCGCAAACTCCCCACTCTTCACGGCGATCAATCACCCATAATCGACCGCAGTTTAATCGTTATCAAACGCAGATTCGCCTAACTTAATGCATCTTCACTGCGAGGCGATTCAGACTGAGAATCAATTCTCACTTAATGCCAGTTTATTATTTCGGCTCAGTCCCCGGACGCATTACGGACATGCGGATGCTGCTGGGGTGAGCTGCAGAGTGGAACAGACGCTGCGTGGCTTTCTGGAAATCTGCTGCTTTAGCCGAATAGATGTTGGGCACAAATTTCTGAGGATTGCGATCGACCAGCGGAAACCAACTGCTTTGGACATGAACCATCATTCGATGCCCCTTCTTGAACCGATGCAATACGTCCAGCAGTTCAAGCCTGACTTGCGAGACAACACCCGGCTCAAACGCTTGGGGATGTTCAAACGAGTTACGAAATCGACCACGAATAACTTCACTGCGCAGCAGCATCTGATAATTCGGCAGCGCGGCCGCGTCGGTCCCATCTGGCTGAACGTCAATCAACTTGACCACGAAATCTGCATCGGTTCCCGTGGTCGAAACCCATAGGCGAACATCGAGCGGACCAGCCACGACCAAATCCTCGTTCAGCGGTTCGGTCTGGTACACCAATACATCCGGCCGACGAGCGGCGAAGCGTTGATCGTCGACCATGTATTCAACCGTCATGCGAGGAGTGATCTCTTCGGTGTAAGGGACCGGTTTGGATGGATCGCTAACATACTCGTCGTATCCATCGTTATCGGATAATGCGGAGGCTTGCTGCGCCAAGGTACCTTTTTCGCGAAAGAACATCTCCTCAGCGACAGCTTGTTGGGGTGGCCATTTGTCGAAAACTCGCCACGAATTTGAACCCGTCTCGAAAACGGTCGCTTCGGCAGGCGCTGGCAATTCGGCATCCTTCAAGTATTTTTCGAAGAACGGAAACTCAATTTCCGCTCGGTAAAACGCCGAGGTCTTAGAACCGAACGGCACTTTTCCCAATCGGTCGCCATTACCGGATGCCCAGCCACCGTGAATCCAGGGGCCAACGACCAACACGTTGTTCACGTTGGGATTAAATCGTTCGATCGCTTGATAGGTCTTGAACGATCCGTACAAGTCTTCCGCGTCGTACCAACCCGTGACGACCATCACTGCTGGCGCGACCTGCTTGAGGTGCGGAAGTATCGCGCGTTTTTTCCAAAAATCATCGCGATTGGGATGCGCCATCATTTCGTTCCAAAACGGAACTTTGCCCTTGAGATGCCTGCGATTGATTTCCTCAATCGTTTGAGCTTCTAGGAACAAATTATAACCGTCGATGGACGGTAGTAATTCCGCGGCCGGTTTCTCAGTCGTAGGCCCGCTGCGCTGGTGTGCGTTGCCATTTAGCCAACGAAAGGCGTGAGCCAGAAAAAAGGCTCCGTTATGCAAGAAGTCGTCGAAATACCAATCTCCCACCGGCGCTTGTGGCGAAACGGCTCGCAATGCAGGATGAGCGTCGATCATTCCGGCCGAAGCATAAAACCCAGGATAGGAAATTCCGTACATGCCGACGCGTCCATTGTGGCCATTGACGTTTTTCAGCAACCAAGCGATGGTATCGAATGTATCCGAACTCTCGTCGACATCAGTCGGCGATCGTTTGTTCGCCACGTGCGGAGTGACTTGCTGGAAGGTCCCCTCAGACATGAATCGACCGCGGACATCCTGGTTTACGAAAATATACCCCGCTTTCACAAAATGTTCGCTTGGCCCAAGTGCAGCCGGATATGTGTCGGCTCCATAGGGCGCACAAGAATATGGCGTGCGTTTCATTATGATGGGATACGTGCGAGTCGTATCGCGCGGAACAAAAATGGCCGTGTGCAACTTGGTTCCATCGCGCATCGAAATCAACTGCTCGATTTTCTGGTATCTCAGCCGAATCGTACTTTCGGGACTGAGCGCTTCCTGAGCGAGAATCGTCACGCGGGGTTCGCAGAGCTGCGAAGTCCCAACAGCGACCAACAGAAAACTCAAAAACGCATTGCGCCCTACGCGACCAAGAACCCAAGTGAGCATGGCGACTGTCCCCTAAAGTCTTTCACGTTGATAGTCATCTGGAACCGGACCCATTCTAACTGGAATGATCGCGGGCGCAGAGTAGATGGCAATGCTCGTTCACGAAGTGGCATAAACTTGTATCCCGGCGAAACTCATTCAAACTTTTCCCATTCGACGTCTAACTCGAACTTCAGCCCCTGATCATCAGCATCTGGCCGCATTCGATACGCCAATCGAGCACCCGGATGGTGATCCACAAAGACCACTTCAATGCTCGATGCTACATAGCGGCTGAGCACTTGATTCGCGACCAACCACAGCATGGATTGGGAGTAGTTCTTTTTCGATCCGTCGCGATTTGCCAGTATTGTAGGTCGGACAATTTCATCCTGCGAAATCCAATAGTAACTAGCGCCGTCCACACTATCTTGCGGACTGGGCTGGTACAGCCAAGCTGAGTATCCGTCGCCAACCTCGGTGTACAAGATAACGCTGTTGCGGAGCAATTCCTTAATCTTAGCTGGCAGCATCTCCATAGCAGATTGCGGAGTTTCCCACAGTTGGATCATCTGGTCGTAGGAATTGTTCATTTGAGCCGGAGTGATCATGAACGAGTCATCGGATTGCCAAACACCAAAATTACACAACATCTCACAGTGCTCGGCAGGCAACTTGTAACCCAATCGTTTTTCCGCGGTCGCAATCTCTTGCTGACTGACTGTGTCACCGTGGGGAAACTCCACCGTGATTTCTTCCATGATGTCTGGATGGTCATCCTCGAATGCCGACTGACATTTTGCCAAGCGTCGCATGCGTTCGGACCAGGTTTGTTTTGTTTCGCGCAACGGTCGCGTCAACGGCGTGAGATCCACGATTTGAAGTTTGTAGTCAATGGTGGCTCGCTGAATTCCACGTCGATAATGGCGGTACTGCAGCGTGCCGGCGAAATTCATCTGCCTCGCATCTGCAGGAATCGCAAAGTCTTTCAGCTCGACGTCGGCATTGGAACCTCGATAGTTAACCGTTGACAATAATTGGTCATTGGCAGAGATTCGCACTTCGCCTTGGTAATCGGCATCGTCGAATGTAGTTACCAAACACATATTTCTTCCCTCCACGGCAACGGCAATCAACGCAGACAGTGGCCAGATCCATGGGGCAGCCAATATTGTATGCATGATTCTTCGGCCTATTCTTGGAATGCTGACAGCCCGAATTTTCAGATCGGTCTTGAATTATCAACCACGTGGCGAGCCATCTGACAATCGCAACGGAGGTTCTCAAGCAATATGCCGCCAGAGAGGAAAAACGAAACATGAAATGACGCAGTTAGAGGTGCGCTAGGATTGCATCCCAACCGTCGAGGGGTCGCAAGTGCTCAACCAAAGCCTGTCGCGCTCGTTCGGTCGCCTTGGCAAAAATAATCGGTTGTTCGATCCACGTGCGAATGTGATGCTGCAAATCGAATACATCACTTCCCTGAAACACTAACTGAGATTGATTATTTAGCAGCACGCTGCCAATCTCTGGGCTGTCGGTCACCAGGATCGGCAAGCCAGATGCAATTGCGGAGGGGATCAACCAACCCGTGCCATATCCCTGCGTAGGAAAGACCCACAAGTCGGACGCTTGGATGATTTGCTCAAAATCCTCAAAGCTGCCTGGCATGTCGACCAGATTATGCCAGCCCCGATATTTCAGAGACTCATAAATGCGAGATCGATAGCTGCCCTCACCCAATAGCCATAATCTTAAACCGCGGTCAGTTTCCAACAGCGGGCCCATGGCATGCAGCAACGTTTCGATCGGCTGGCGAAGTTCCAAGTCGGTCGGACAAACGACCAATCGATCGGTCGAACGCAAAAACAACTCCGGGCTAATCTCGCTCAGTATTGCTCGCGCCCGATACCGCAGCGTGTCGGATCGATGAACAGTTTCAATTGCGCTGTCTGGCATGCGGATAATTTTGTGCGCAGGAATGCCCGAGGATATCAATCGTTGCAGCGCGGTAGCTCGTGGTGCAACTACCAGTCGAGAGCGACGACAGGCTTGCAGCGCGCGCGATGCAATGTACCCATCACGACAGTAGGTTGCGGATAGTTCGTTAGGATCGAATCGCACCGCAACCGGCGGCAGACTCGCGTTCGCTGGCAGTCCAAGAATTGCTTCTGCTTCGATATCCACCGCATCGCACCAAACCAAGTCGAATCGCGACGCTTGTTCGCGTACCCAATTGGCGACCGCACGCGTATAACGGCCAATTCGGAACGGACTCGAGGGCGCTGGTTCAATTCTCCAAATGGGAATTTCCCGACAGGTCAATGATTTGGGCCACTGGGAACTCCAGCACGCAGTGAGAACTTCGACTTGGGCTCCCGCGCGCACAATCGCAGAACACCATTGTCGCAATCGAAACGTGGAATCGTTCGCTTGAGGCCAGTAGCGGCGCACAACGACCAGCACGCGCGGCGAGCGATTCATATCACAGCGCCTCAATTTCCGGCGGATCGAGAATCGCCAAGTACGGCAGATTGCGGTAGAGATCTCGATAGTCCAAGCCGTATCCAACAACAAACTCGTCGGGGATATGAAACCCCACAAAATCTGGTTGCAACGATACCACCTGCCTGCCTTGCTTGTGCAACAGCACTGCACTGGCCAGAGTCCTGGGTCGCATTTGCCCAACACATCGCATAACTGCCTGCAATGTTCTTCCAGTGTCAAAAATATCGTCCAGCACCAGAACGTTTCGATCGCTGACATCCAACATCATGTCATCGCGAATCCACAAGTCCCCAGACTGCGTCCCGCCACGATAACTGCTGGCTTGGATCAGGCTGACACGAACCGGCATCGTCAATCGGCGGCTGAGATCGGCCAGCAACATGAGACTGCCGGTCATAATTGCGACGATGGTCAGCGGCTGATCGCCATAGCGGCTGAGGATTTGGTTGGCCATTTGGTCCACACCGACGCGCAGTTGGTCTTCGTCCAACAATACTCGCACTCCGCTCGTCTCCCAATTTCGCGACAGTATCCTAATTGTCCAATTCTGGATCTCGAGCATGCGAAACAGTCGCGCGATCGCCATGCAACACATTTAGCCCCGCCGCGATCGCAGCTCCGGCCACGAAACCACCGATGTGCGCCCACCACGCAACTCCTCCCGCTTGTGTGTCGTGCATAACAAAAGCTCCGTTGAAAAACTGAAGCCCGAACCAGACACCCAAGAATACTGGTGCAGGAATGACCCATATCGGCCAAAAGAAAATCATGGGGATTACGGTCATTACCTGCGCGCGTGGGAACATCAGCATATAGGCTCCCATTACTCCCGCAATAGCGCCACTGGCACCGATGGTAGGAATCACCGAGTCGAAATTGGTGACCATATGCATGATGCCGGAGATAAAGCCACATCCAAGATACAATACAGCAAACGCGGCATGGCCCAAGCGATCCTCGACGTTGTCGCCAAACACGTGCAAAAACCACATGTTCCCCAAGAAATGCAACCAACCTCCGTGCAAGAATATGAACGTCAGCAACGTCAGCCACTCAGGAATCGCGGCTGGTTCCAAGGGACGCAAGCGTTCGACCCGTTGATAACCAAAAATCGTCGCCACGATCGCCTGTTCTGGGACCGCAAGAACTTCACCTGCTGGCACCGTTAATCGAGCCGGCACCATTCCCAATCGCTCAACGACCAAACCACCCTTGGGACCTGCCAAGACTTGCATCAAAAACATAAAGCTACAAACGCCGATGACAATCCAATTAACTAGCGGCATTCTGTGCGATCGGATATCGTCTGAAAGTGGGAACATGCTTTACTCAAAGTAGATTCGTTCGCGCTCCAGCAAGTGCCTGACAAGCCATACCTAAAGCGATACTACTTTAGTCGTTCTTGGCACTAATGAGAACGCCCGGCCCTAGGGCGAGCGACAGATGGGAATTTACCAAGGCCTAAGCGAATACAAGCCCGATGCGCAAGCGAGTGCGTCAATCCTGGCATACACTCGCTTGCGCTTCGGGCTGGTATTGGTAAGAAACTATCTGCCGCTCGCCTAGATGGAAAGAAACATACTCGTGCGCCATACATTGGGCACTTCACAACGTGAAACCAGCTTTCCGTACCTCAGTTGAAATTCCGGCTGTGGTGGGAAACCCTAATCGGTATGCCGCAAGCAAATCACCGTCGAGGCCAATGCGCTGTCTCAGACCCGCCATTAACAACTCATGACTTAGCACCATCGCTTGATACCATGCCTCCCATCGTCGTCGATTCTCTTCCGGACTTGGTGACAGACATCCTCGTTCGCTCTCAGAGTTCGCGGGTTCTATTTACTTACACTTTCCACCAAGTTCTTAGGTTTGCGGCCTAGCATTTGGGCGAGGTTACCGAAGGGAGCTAATTTGCCGCGGACGCTATCGACTGGCTTCGGGTGCGATAGAGAAACGCATCGGACGTAAGCAGCGACGTGAGCAGCGCTTTCATGCTGCCGCCATTTTCTTTATAGTCGCGATGCGCTTTTTGAAGAACGGGAGCGTCATTAAGGGTTTCGTTGCGCCCCATCCAGAAACGGAAGGCGTAACGAACAAAGACTTGTTCTGCTCGCTGACTTTCTGCCAACTTTCGAATCATATCGATGGCGTTGTCAACTTTGCCATCTAGGGCTGGATCGCCAGATTCGATGATCTCGCCGGTGGTGTCGACAGGATTCTCAAGCTCCGTTTTTCGAAACAGGCCTGCATGGTTGTACATCTCAAATGGCAACCCCAGGGGGTCCATCTTCTTGTGGCAGGTCCAGCAGTAGCTTTCCCGTGTCACTCGCATTCTCTGACGCAGCGTGTTGTGTGGCTCCTCTGGCAACATCGCATTTACTGTGATCGGTACGTCGGGGATGCCACCTCCCAACATTCGCTCGCGAACCCATCTGCCGCGCAGAATGGCGTGATTGTCCATCGCATCGGAGTGTGACACCAGCCAACTTGGATGGGTCAGGATGCCCAAGCGTTGTCCTGCGGGTGCCGTCGCCAGCACGCGCTCTGGTTTCATTGACCCATTTCCAAAGCTGCGCCGACTTACGCGGGCATAGATCGCTGGACCTGAGAGATTTGCCTCGGTAACACTGTGAATAAAACTTTCTTTCTTCGTTTGCGGCAGCGATTTCTTTTCTGAATTAGAATTCGATTCAGACTCATGCTTGGCTTTCTCTTTTTTCGCCATAGCCACAGATTCAGCTATCTCTGCTCTGGAACGCTGCTTTCCGAAGTATACGTTATCTTTCTCGGTAGCCACGACCTTGTCAGTCGTCAGCAACTGTTTGAACACATCCTTATCCTGCTGCAGAATGAGCTCGATCAGACGATCCGTACTTGCCGTCGCATCGAACATGGCGCCATAGTGCGAATCTCCCATGCTTCTTACGCCCGTCTCGTTCAACGATTTCGCGTCTTTACAAATATAGCCACCAAGGTCGTAGTCAAAGTACTCGCGGAAGAATCGCATGATTCTCGGCTTGCGAATGGAATCATCGGCCAGCATCCGTTCGACCTCGCGTTTGACATCGTCCCTAGTTCGCATTCGACCATCGACAATTGCACTGCGCAGCTCGTCATCAGGTTTGAGGTATCGCAACGCATGATTGACCGCTAGTCCCAGCTCCCAGTCCTGGAGCATTACACGACCGTACCGATCCGGTTCACCGTTTTCGGCAAACTCGGCTCTGAACAGTGCGTCCCGATCAAGAAAGATGGATGACAGGCCAAGGACGATACCATCGACTTTGCCAAGTTTCTCGATTGATTGTTTGACAATTGCCAGGTACTTGTCCAAATCCTCGTGGTTGGGAGGAAGGAAAGTCAATGCTTCGAAAAGGTAGTTCACCGAGGCACGCAAACGCATGTCCGAAACACCCTCTGCGTTCATCAGATCACGAATCGGAGTCAGCGGATCCACGACCTTGGTGCTGTAAACGATGCTGGTTGGCAGGCCCCGTATATCGCCCTTCATCTTGTCGGCGATGGAATTGGGATCGTCTGTAATCTGATATGGCTCGGCGATGCTCAGCGGACCAAAGGCCATATAGCGAATAATGTCGTCGGCGACATCCATGATTTGCGTTGCTTCCGCGCTGTTGACCGAATAGAAGTCGGGGTAATTCTCTAATCCTCGGTTTCGCGCAGACGACAAGACCGCAGGTGTGCTTTTGACTGCCGTGGCATATGCAACTGTCCCGCCTTGCCAACTGATGATGCGATCTGTGCCGAAGTACAGCTTGAGTTCACCGCCATGGTTGGTGGGAACTTCATCGCCATGAGCGCGCAAGCCTGGATTGTCCGAATCATACTTCGGTTCAGTGTTGATCAAATCGTTTAGCCGCGTGATGTGTTCTTGCGGCGTCACACGCCAAATACGCGCTTGCGTAGACGTTGGTACCAGTTGCAATCCAGCAGGCAGGGGACCGAACAGCAACTCGTGATCCACAAAGTTGCCTTTACTTGGATCAAGATGGTCGCGGAAACCGCCCTGGTCCTTCATCACGCGCGCCAGCTCACGAACGATGCAGTCTGAAAAACGCAACCGTTCGACAACTCCAGGCTGGGGAGCATCACTGGGTGGCATCTCCTTCAATGTGACCTGCGCCCAGATGCTCTTCCAGATGGCCGAATTAGTTTCGTCCAGCGAAGAAAGGTCATGCAACGACAGGTTGCGCTCAGGATCTGTCGCTCCATGACAATCTACACAGTTGTTTTCGAGGAATTGTTTGGCAACCTCGCCAAACTCCGCATGGATGTTCTGTCCCGGAGTGTAGATTTGGCCGGTTGCTACGGACAGTAAGTTGCAAATGAGCGCAACTACTAATACAACTCCGACCTTGCTCATACCAGGAGATCCTTAAGCGGACCGGTGCCAGCGTCGAATTTTTGTGCAAGCTTTTCAGCCATATTGAAGCGATCGCAAGAAACGCCAGCAGCGCGCAATAGTGTCGCATAGAGCGCGTTGATGGGACGCTTGTCGACGATCTGCGTGAAACAACCTGTTTTCAACGCGCCATCGAAATTGCCAAGCAGCATGAATGGCCAATTGGCACCGTTGGTATGCTGCTTGTCCGCGTTGTTGCTGGTGTATACGATCAGCGTGTGGTCCATCATCGTACCACTCCCTTCCGGAACTCTGTCCAACGCTTCCATGATCCTTACCAACATGCGGCTGTTGTACTGACGAATCTTGATCCAGATCGGATTGTCAGGTTGGTCCATGTGCCCAAGATTGTGCCCCTGTTGATCAATACCCAACCCCTTCCACGCGCCGAAAATCTCACCACGACCGGAGCCGATCGTCAGCGTATTGGTGATCCCTGAAGCCAGCGCCGAAATGCCCAGGTCGAGCAGCGCATCGTGCCAGTCGGTTTCAAATTTCGGGTTGGTATATCGCTCGTCTACCTTGGGCGCGAACTTGCTCAAATGATCGGCTACTCCATCGAGTCGATCGCGCAAACCGTTGACATCCTTGAACCCCTGGACAAATTGCCCATAACGTTGCTTGTCCGCAGTTGGAATCAATTGCCCTTTCGTAACTGCCATTTGTTCGATTTGACTCAGCACCGTCGATCGCGCTTCGTGTTCGAGTCGAATCTGGCCAGAGGAGATTCCTCCATATAGCATCTGATAAAGATGATTTGGATTCGAATGCATAAAGATTGGCTGGCCTGCGCCGCCAGCCGACAAAGTTGCAATCGTTGGCTTTGTCCTCATGTTTTCCATCGAATCCATGCCGATGCACAGATGAGGCAGAATGGTCTGAGGCAGAACTTTGCTCAGTTCATAGTCGATCGTCGATGCACTGGGTGGCACGCCATCGCCTCCCCGATAGCCTCCGAGCGCGCCAAAAAAGGCACTGTGCGATGGCGTAGAGTGAAGACCGTGCAATCCGTTGATAATGTGTAGGCGTTCCTTGTAAGGTTCAAGTGGACTGATCGGCTCTGGAAGTTTCACTTTCGCCAACGAACCACCGCTGGTCATTCCCTCCGGAATACAGGTCTTCGGATCGAAGCCCTGGTTCTGCATAAAGAAGATAACTCGCTTGCGCGTTGCATTGATTGCCGGCATCGCCATCAGATGTTCGGGAGCCAGCGTGGAACCACATGTGGCGGCGACCCCAGCCGCCATTCTCTGGAGCAATGTTCTACGGTCGAGCATGGTCGAGCTTTCAGGCAGTTGAAGGCCAATTGATTGCACGTTGAGCAACCCCGGCGAGCAAAGAAGGCAATGACACAAACGTTTTACTGGTCTTTTGGAGCGGGGCGAGTGTTCTTAACTCTAACCGATTCAATTGCTCGTCGCAATTGTGTTTCGAGGATGTAACACCCAGAAGGGCCGGTACCCAAGCAGGTACTCGATAACAAACGCGTTTAGTGGGTTTGACCGAGTTGAAGTATGCAGCCTTGTGTGCTGGCTCCCTGCGGCACCGCGTGACCATCTAGCAGAGAAATTGGTGTAGAATCCAACACAGGCCGTATGAATCACGCGGTGTCAAAAGTGACTATGCGAGGCAAAACATGGCCGTTACCGCTCGCATACCTGCAAAGCTCAGCCAGGGAGTTAACGAAAGAAAATGAGAGAACAGTTTTGTGTGATGTTGTTTTTGCTCGGCGCGATGGCTTCATCAACCAGCTTGTCACAAGAGGCGGTCGACCCCAAATCCCCTTTGAACTTGCCAACTTCGGCGGAGGGCTTACCCGGCGCGGGGCCACTGCGACTATACGAGGGATTTCGCAACCTGTGGAATGCTCGTCGTCAAGCGTGGTCGAAATCGATTGATGCGGACCAGCAGTCGCTGGTCCTGCTGGGTGATTCGATTACTCAAGTTTGGGAAAATCTTGACCAACATTTTCCAGGCGTGAAGGTTACCAATCGAGGAATTAGTGGTGACACGACGCGAGGTATGCTGATTCGACTGAAGGAAGACGTATTGGCTCTCAATCCGCGCGGAGTTGTGATGCTGATGGGGACCAACGATTTGGCGGAAAACGCTACACCTGAGACGATCGTTGGAAACATTAAGTTGATTGTTGAAGCGTTGACACGCAGCAATCAGAAATTGCCGATCGTTATGTGCCTGGTCTTTCCAAGTTCTGAGTCCAAACAACGTCCGGCTGCGAAGATCCAAGCGACCAACAAGTTATTGATGCAAGCCGTCAAAGGAAATCCGCAAGTAACCGTCGTGGACACTTGGACATTGTTTGCAAACGAAGCAGGCGATGCCATGGCAGATTATTTCCCCGACTTGCTGCACTTGAACGATGCTGGGTACGCGCGCTGGGCTGCCGGATTGCGACCAATTCTTGCGACACTGGGATTCTTGGAAAAGGAAGCTGATTCATTTTCGGTCGAGCCCGGGTTCACTAGTTTGTTCAACGGCAATGACTTGACTGGCTGGGGATTTCGTCCGACCAATCCGCCGCAGCGCAAGGCGAACGCCAAACCGAATCCAGACGCCCCTGTAGTTCCCGTAGTGACTAACGCAGTCTCCTTCGAAGCTCAAAAGGCAACGCCCGATGGTCGGTACGTCGCCATAAACGGACGCTTGGTTGTCACTACGCCCACGGAAGGACGTAGAATTCAGCAACTGTGGACGACGCGCGAGTTTCCCAAGAACTTTGTGTTGAAGCTGGATTTTCGAGCGTCACCGAACGCCGATAGCGGCGTCTTCATTCGCAAACCTCAGCTTCAATGTAGGGATTTTCCATTGGCCGGTCCCTACAAGAACCTCAAGAACTACAAGCCCCAAGACTGGAACGAACTGGTGATCAAAGTCGAAGGTAGCAAAGCGCACGCAACTTGCAATGGCGAGGTGCTAGAGAGCGAATTGGCAGTTCCAGAAACTGGGCCGATTGGCCTGGAAGGCGACCGAGGACAAATGGAATACCGTCGCATTCGTATTCAGGAACTGTAGATCGATGGAGCGTTTTTTTTGGCAACCTCCTAACAGCTTTCGAAAATCGAGAACCAAAACGATGTTATCAATGACTTCATCGAAATTCGCTGGCCATTCACGGCACCTGCTGGTCGCGGCGCTATCGTTGGTCGTAACCACGATTGGGCTTGGGCAAGAGCAAACCCAGCGAGCTGCTATTGGAGGCCAGCCGAAGTCACGATTTACGGGCCCGGTCGCGGGCTGGCCCTCCGAGGTTCGTGCAGTTGAGTACTTGAGTGCGGCTGACAACACGCTACAGCCAGCCTTGTTTTATGCTCCCAAGGAAAATACTTCGGCTAGGCCGCTACTGGTCGCGCTACATTCGTGGAGCGGAGACTATACGCAAGCCAATCCGGCTTATGGACTGTGGTGTATCGCAAAACAGTGGGTCATGGTTCATCCCAACTTCCGCGGCATCAACCAGAGCCCATCGGCCTGTGGATCGGAGCTGGCAGTGCAAGATATCCTCAGCGCGGTAGAGTATGCGAAATCGGTATGCAAGGTCGATGAAGATCGGATCTATCTGATGGGAGGGTCGGGTGGAGGTTATGCATCGCTATTGATGGCTGGTAGAGCTCCAAAGGTCTGGGCCGGTGTATCGGCGTGGTGCCCAATCTATGACCTCAAGATCTGGCACGCTGAAACCCAAGAACGAAAACTAAAGTATGCCGAAATGTTGGAGAAAGTCTGTGGTGGTAAGCCTGGTTTTTCACCCCAGGTCGACGAGCAGTATCGAGTTCGCTCGGCTGCGGCTTGGCTGCGATTTGCCAAGCAGGTGAATCTGTCGATCAATACGGGAATCACCGATGGACACAACGGCAGCGTACCTGTCAGTCATACCTTGAACGCGTTCAACGATGTTGTTTCAAAACCTAACGAACGCATTTCTGCAGATACCATTGCAAACATGGTTAAGCAACCTTCGATGCCACCAGCTCTGCTACAAAAAATTGACGATCCGTTGCTCCAACGAAATCCGGCGTTATTCCGGCGAGTTTCAGGAACGGCTCAAGTAACGATTTTCCAAGGTGGACACGATATCATTTATGAAGCTGGCTTGAGCTGGTTGGAACATCAGCAAAGAGGCAAGCCGCCAGTGTGGAACGTACCTGCTGCGTCACAGGTCGATCTCACCAAGCTGGATACAGCAGTCGGCAAGTGAGCTCGCTGAACGACTGCCCCACACAAGCAATCAACAATTCATCGTCGTCCAAGGAGTCGTAATATGATTAACACGCAACCATACACTAGTCGTCTCGCTTTGGCTGCGGCATTGTTAGTGGCGGTGCCCAGTTTCATACCTCATGTTGCAATCGCGCAGGAGATAACGACGCTTGCCATCGGAGCACCGGCGCCCGATTTTTTGCTGCCAGGTGCTGACGGAAAGGATTATCGGCTGAGCGACTTTGCGTCTGCTAAGTTACTTGTTGTGGTGTTTACCTGCAATCACTGTCCGACCGCTCAGGCTTATGAAGATCGCATCAAGGCGCTGCACAAAGACTATCAAGATCGCGGAGTGGCACTTGTTGCGATCTCTCCCAATGACCCGCAAGCAGTTCGTTTGGACGAGCTGGGCTATACGGATGTTGGCGATTCGCTGGACGATATGAAGCTGCGTGCGCAAGCGGCGGATTTTCGCTTTCCCTATCTCTTCGACGGAAAAACGCAAGCGGTTTCGCGAGCCTATGGAGCGAAGGCTACGCCGCACGTATTCGTTTTCGATGACCAGCGGCGACTCCGCTATCAGGGGCGCATTGATGACAACGATATCAAACCACCGACCAGCCTTGATACTCGCAACGCGCTCGACGCTTTGTTGGCGGGACGCGATATCAGCGTCCCACAGACTCGTGTCTTTGGCTGTTCCGTGAAATGGTCCGACAAACAAGACAGCGCCGCGCAGTCGCTGGCCAAATGGAATCTAGAGCCTGTGGAACTGACCGAGATCGATGAGCAGAGGCTTGTCGAGATTGCGCGAAACAAGACCGAGAAATTTCGCTTGATCAACGTCTGGGCCACGTGGTGCGGACCGTGTTTGCAAGAGCTGCCGGAGCTAGTCGAAATGCACCGCATGTATCGCAAACGTCATTTCGAGATCATTACCCTATCGATGGACGACGTGGACATGAAGCAGCGAGCGTTGCAAGTACTCAAGGATACCCATGCATCCACTCAAAATTATCTTTCAACGATCGAGGACAAAGACAAACTCGCAGAATCGCTCGACGCAAAATGGTCCGGGCCTTTGCCCTACACAATCCTGATCGCACCCGGCGGAAAAATCGTCTATCGCTGCGAAGGTGCCTTTGACGCGTTAGAACTAAAACGCGCGATCGTTCAGCATATCGGGCGAACGTATGCTTCAAAAAAATAGTTGCGAGCTGCGCTCGTGACGGAAATATGTATTACCGGGCGGTTCTTGTCGCGGTGCAATCTTAAAAAGTACTTTCGAAATGGATCTTACATTTATGAATATCAGATATTTCTTGCTGGCCCTATTCGCCTCAATTGGTTTTCTATTTGTGTCGTCGGTTTCGTACTCGGCTGACGGCAAGTTGCACATTTATTGGATTGATACCGAAGGTGGGGCTGCCACGCTGATCGTAACACCGCAAGGCGAATCCGTGCTGGTGGATACGGGTAATCCTGGCTTGCGAGACGCCGATCGAATCGTCAAAGCAGCCACACGAGAAGCGGGACTGAAGCGCATTGACCATTTGGTGATCACGCATTTTCATCGCGATCATTTCGGTGGCGCGGCAACTCTGGCGACTCTGATTCCAATCGGCAGAGTATACGACAATGGGATCTTCGAGGGCCTGTCCGAGCGACCGGACCAAAGTTACTTGGAGTTTTCATGTGCAGGCCGCTCGGTGATCAACCCGGGCGATACGATAGCCCTGAAACAGCCAACCAGCGGACCACAATTGCGGTTGATGTGCTTGGCAGCTCGCAAGCAATACATCAAACCGGATTTGGTGCAAGCCAAAGAGAATCGCGATATTGCTTCGCTGCACCGTCCCAAAGAACGCGATGGCAGCGACAATGCCAACAGTATCGTGCTCCTATTGTCGTACGGCGATTTCCGCTTCTTTGACGGCGGTGATTTGACCTGGAATCAAGAATTTGAACTGGTGCATCCATACAATTTGGTTGGTCAAGTCGACGTCTATCAAGTGACACATCACGGCCTGGACAGTAGCAATAATCCGGCTGTATTGCAGTCACTGAAACCAACAATCGCAGTGATGAACAACGGGCACATCAAAGGTTGCATGCCGGATGTCTTTGCAGATTTGAAGGAAGTCTCGACGCTGAAAGCCACCTATCAAGTTCACAAGAACCTGCGTCCCGATGGTTCGGTCAATAATGTGCCGGACGATTTCATCGCCAACCACCATCCAGCCGACAAATGCGAAGGACATTTTATCAAGTTGTCCGTCGCGGCCGATGGCGGCAACTATTCCGTGGCAGTTCCTGCCACCAAGCACACTGCTAACTACATGACTGTTCCAAAACTCTAGCTGAGCAACTCTAGACTGCTTGAGTAATAGTCATCTTAGTTCGATTCCAAGGGAACGCACCGCATGTCAACGGTCCTCAAACACTTCATTACGCCCGAAGAGTATCTTCGTCGCGAAAGCAAATCCGACTTTCGGTCGGAATATTTTCGTGGCGAGATGTTTGCAATGGCGGGCGCATCAGCTAACCATAACCTGATTGTTCTCAACGCCGGAGCTAGCCTTCGAGAGCAACTTAAGAAGAAGCCCTGCCGAGTCTACCCGAGCGATTTGAAGCTTCGGATATCCGCGACTGGCCTATACACCTATCCTGATATTTCGGTCGTGTGTGGCGAGCCTGAGCTAGAATCCGATGGTGGAGACGTGCTGTTAAACCCGGTAGTTCTTGTCGAAGTCCTGTCGGATTCAACCGAAGCATATGATCGTGGGAAAAAGTTTGAGCACTACCGCATGATTCCGAGTTTGAGACATTACGTTTTGATAGCTCAGGATCGACATTCCATCGATTGCTTTTCGCGTCAGGCCGATGGCAGTTGGAACTTGACCGGCTGCCAAACGTTAGATGGCAAAATTGAACTCGACGCAATTGAGACTCAACTCCTTGCGGCCGAAGTCTACGACAAAGTAGTTTTCCCCGCGTAACCTTGGTCGAATTGCCTCTAGTATTTGATTCTTATCTATGCCTATCCTTCACAGCAAGACTCGGTACGTCGTCGTGTTTTTCATGGTGACTCTTGCCATGGTCACCTATCTCGACCGGGCTTGTATCGGTGTGATGAGCGAAGCGATTCAGCGCGACCTGGGCCTGACGAAATCGCATATGGGCTATGTGTTTGCGGCGTTTTCTTTGGCCTATGCTGGCTTCGAGATTCCCACGGCATGGTGGGCGGATCGGCGCGGCGCACGCACTGTTTTGACGCGGATCGTTTTGTGGTGGTCGGTCTTCACCATGGCAACGGCGGGGGCTTTCAACTATGCCGCCATGCTGGTGACGCGTTTTTTGTTCGGGGCGGGTGAAGCAGGTGCGTGGCCCTGTGTAGCACGGGTTTTCTCACGCTGGCTGCCACATCGCGAACGAGGCACCATCAAAGGCGTCTTTTTTGCTGGGGCATATGCGGCCGGCTCGATAACTCCGGTGCTGGTGGTGCATCTGATGAATAACTGGCACCTGTCGTGGCGTACGATCCTTGTCGGCTTCGGGGCAATTGGGCTTGTATGGGCGTACTTCTTTCACCGCTGGTTCCGCGACGAACCGGCAGAGCACCCGTCGGTGAGCGACGAGGAACGGGACTTGATCCTCGCGGACCGGCAAGTGGATGCCCAGTTGCTGCACGGCTGGCCGTATTGGTCGCGGTTGCTCAGTCAGCGGAATATGATCCTGCTGTGCTTGATGTATGTGCCGAATGCCGTGACGTTCTATTTTTGTATAACTTGGCTGCCGACTTATCTGAAGGAGCATCACCATGCCGAGAAATCGGAGATTGGTTTTCTAGCAGCGCTGCCGTTGTTCCTCAGCGTGGGCACGCAATTCTTGGGCGGCTGGCTCTCGGACTGGATCGCGGCACGTTACGGTTTGAAGGCGGGCCGCCGGGCACCTGCAATGCTGGGATACTCACTCGCGTCGGCATTCGTCGTGATGGCTATTTTCTCGACTGAGCCGCGAATGGCGGCGTTGTGGATCGCGCTGGCAGCGGCGTCTTGCATGTTAAGCACGGCGCCGGCTTGGGGTACAGTGATGGACATTGGACGCGAGCATTCGGCGGTAGTCGGGGCAACGATGAACACCGCGGGTCAGATCGGTGCAGTGATCAGCCCGATCGTGGTTGCGAAATCGGTAGAGTGGTTCAATGACTGGAACTTTCCACTCTTTTTATTGAGCGGACTGTTCGCGATCGGCACGGTGTGCTGGTGGTTCATCGATCCCTGCCGGGCCATCTTCGAGAGCGCATCACACAGCGATCGGATGGGTGAGTAGTCACGTCTCCTACACGCACATGCTGGCCAAGCTTACCGTGCCCACTCCGGCGGCGCATCAAATCAGCCGCAACGCACTGCACGTTTGTTGATACGAAACTTCGAGATCCAACGATATGGCGTGGTCGTTGTCTAGCCAGATTGGCAGGACAGGCAGGCGCTGGCCGATGAGCATTGGATACGCCCACGATTCAAATCGCGAATGCGTCGCCAGATTGTGGCTGCGGCATGTGACAGCGTATGCCGAAGGTGGATTGGGAACGAACGCGGGATCTGACTGACCGAAGACATCCAGCACTTCGCAATACAAGTTGAAGTACTTCACGGTCACCAGGTCGACGCTTGAAACGCAGACTTTCTTTTGCAAAAGTGCTGCACACTTCGAGACGAAAGCCTGGCGAGTTTCCGGGCGATCCTTGTTCGCTGGGCTGACGAGTTCGATCGCGGCGACAAGTTCGCGACCGCGATGTTGGTCAAAAATCAGCACTTCGTATTCGTAAATTTCAGTTGGGTCAAGTTCTAACGCGAGCGTCGGTTCTGGCGGCGCCCAAATCGCAGTTGCCGCGCCTGAACCATGTGAACTCGGGTTGTATCCAATCTCCTCTTCAACATCGAAAGTGCAGACGTCAACTTCGAAATTCTTTCCTAAATGCACGCGAGGCTCGGCAGTGTACTGTTCGGGCAGCGATTTGCACAAATCCATGACTATCAGAGCAGGCCACATGCCATGGAATCCCTCCCAGGATCCTTTGTTCAAAACGGGCGGTCGAAAATGATCTAACAGCGGCACGATCAGATCTCCTTCCCCTTGATTGTATCCACACTCGCCGCGCGGTCGAAATAAAATGACACACTTTTCACAAGTTACAAACTAAACTCTCCGATCACACTGGCAAATGTAGTGGCATCCATTTCCTGGTTAATCGCAATACCGTTCAACGAACGTGGGATAAGCTTCCAGCTTGTCAATATCTTGTGCAAGCAATGGCGAAACTCCGCTACAGGTTGACAAGCTGGAAGCTTATCCCACGTTCGTTGAACGGTATTATGGTCAAAGCGATCGGCGTAAACTAGGAAATGAACCAACGACTGAAAATCGTCCGGATCGGTTCCGCCAACGTCTGTCGAGACCAAAACTCGCGGTCGAACGGTGATTTCAGGCGGGCTCACCTGCTGAGACATGCATGCGGCTGGCCAGCACCAAAGCAACAGCACGCTCAGCGCGATCGATAAGTGGAACACTCGCCGAAAGCTGTCATCATCTGTTTTGGCCAGTGGATGCAATCGAATGGCGTGCATGTTAACTTAGTGTGGTGTTATCGCAAGAGAAATGGAAATTTACTGTAGTTTGAGCACACCCAAGTCTGACTTCAACATAACGCATACCTTGAAGGACAGTAAGACGATGGCAGCGCATTTGTTCCTTAACCGTCGGCAAGCATTGGCAGCGGGATTGAGTGTGATCGCCACCTCTCAAATCACGCGTGCGAATGCGCCGCAACTAGGTAGAGTTACTGGTCAACCCGAAGCAACCGCGGCTGGCGAAGAAGTATTGAGCAAGGGCGGAAACGTTTACGACGCGATTGTGACGGCAGCGTTCACTGCAGCGGTTGCGGCTCCGTACCAATGCGGACCGTGTGGATATGGCGGAAGTTTCATCGCGTCCAATGGTGCCGTCGTCGATTTCAATAGTACGGCGCCTGCTGCAAGTTCCGAGAACATGTTTGCTGCAGATGCATCCGGTAGAGTAAAAAATAATGTGAATACTCACGGCTGGTTAGCTGCGGGAGTCCCTGGAATTCTGGCAGGACTGGAACTGATTCTCAAACGCTACGGAACTTGGAAGCTGTCCGCGGTTCTCGAACGAGCAATTAATCTGGCACGCGATGGCATCATAGTCGATGGCGCGCTGCGCCGATCCATTCAGTCGGCTAAGACAAACTTTACAAAGGATCAGGGTTCAGCGGAGATCTATTTGCCGGGCGGGATGGTCCCTGAACTTGGAACGACGCTCAAGAATCCTTCGCTCGCGAAACTGCTGCAGAGTTTCGCAGACGCACAGACGACAGCGGACTTTTATCACGGCGAAGCAGCTCGTAAAGTTGCCGCTGCCTTCAAAAGCCACGGCGGTCTGGTGGCCGAGCGAGATCTCGCTAACTATGCGCCTCTTGAATTGCAGCCAGTTGCTTGGAATCGCAGTGGAGTCACCGTGTTCACGCCACCTCCGACCGCAGGCGGAGTAACAGCCCTGCAGACGTTGGCAGTTTTAGACCGACTTGGCAAGTCAGACTGGGCGATGAACGACTGGACCTCCACTCGCGCGATCATCGAAGCCACGCGTTTGTGCTGGGATGATAGACTACGATTGCTCGGCGATCCGTTGAAGCCTACCAGTGTTCCGACGCTGCCATGGCAGGCACTGTTCGACGAACAACGATTGAAGAATCACGCCTCATCTGTCGCCGCCAGTTTGTCGACTGGCAAACCAGTGATTGCCAAATCAGATGGTCGCACAGCCAGCGGCACTATTCATCTTTCTGCCGTAGATGCGCTGGGCAACTTCGCAGCGCTGACGTTGACGCACGGTGGTGGCTTCGGAGCGCAAGTCACGGTCCCGGGACTGGGCGTTACACTTGGGCATGGCATGTCACGGTTCGACCCGCGACCTGGGCATCCCAACTCGCCCGGACCTGGCAAGAGACCATTGCACAACATGTGCGCAAGCATTGTCGCGCGAGACGGCCAGCCCATCATGGCGCTTGGCGGACGTGGCGGGCGCAGAATTCCTAGCGCCATCGTCCACGTTCTGTTCGCTCATTTGTTCTGCAATCAGAGCCCGCGCGACGCATTGGCGAGTCCGCGCTTGCACTGCGAAGGCGATATGGATTTAGTTCTCGATGCGAATTGGCCAGATAACATTGTCCAGCACGTGCAAAGGGCGGGTTACGCGACTTCGCGATCGGCGATTGCTGTCGTCAGCGCCGCATGGCGCGATGGTCACAACTTCGATGCGCTTACCAAATGACACTACGCTCAGAGGTCGCTTGCGCGCCAGCGTTGCATGAGTTGGTGTTCAATTTGTAAGTGATCCAATATGCGCGCCACGACAAAATCGACTAGATCCGACAAACCGCGCACGCCATGGTACCAGCCTGGCATTGCAGGCAGGAGTATCGCTCCGGCTTGGGCGGCTCGCAGCATGTTTTCTAGCTGAAAAACGCTTAGTGGAGTCTCGCGAGGAACGAGAATCAGGCGCCGCTTTTCTTTGAGTTGCACTTCAGCCGCACGTTGAATCAAATTTTGGCTGCTGGCGTGCACGACGCCGGCTAGTGTACTTCCGGAACAGGGACAGATGACCATACCATCGGTCAAGAATGAACCGCTAGCGATCGGTGTAAAGTAATCGTTGTATCGGTGGTAGACCAATCGGCCCTGTTCCAGCGCCTGACATGCTGCCATTCGAATCGCTTCATCGTTCGGCTTGCAGGTACCGTCAGGCACGGTCGTTTGTAATAGCGGTGCAAACTGAATCTGTTCTAAGTGCATTTCGATACCAAGCTCTTGCTTGACAACGGCGGCGCCCGAGGGGCTGACTGTCACATGCACTATGCGTTCGTTGGCTAACAACAATTGCAGCAGACGTGCCGCGTAAATCGCACCGCTCGCACCAGTAATCGCGAGGACGATTGGGCGATTCATCGGTCACCTACGTAAATGGTTGCGATGCCAAGCGTCAGCGGTTTGACGCGCACGTTCATTAATCCTGCGCTTTGCATCAAGTCCGCCAAGGCCTGACCGCTGGGGAATTGTCGTACGCTGTCAGGCAAGTACGAATATGCGTCATGGTTATTTTTTGATAAGGCTTGGCCGATGCGAGGCAGAACATGTTTGAAATAAAAGTGATACAGTTGGCGAAACCCGGGCCAAGAGGGTTCTGAAAATTCCAGTACCAAAACCTGGCCGCCGGGAGCGCAGACACGCAACATTTCTTGCAAACCGGCTTGGGTATCTTGCACGTTGCGCAAACCAAATGCGACCGTCACAGCTTGAAACTGACCATCGGTAAAGGGCAGGTGCTGCGTATCCGCTTCGACGAATTCGAGCGGCAACTGCGCGAATCTGGCAGCATGTTTCTTTCGAGCCAGATCAAGCATTGGCGCACAAAAGTCAGTTCCAAAGACTTTGACGCGACCAGCGACTCGATTGGCCAGCATCAGCGCCAGATCGCCTGTCCCAGTGCAGCAATCCAAAACTGGCAAATCACGATCTAAACGCAATTCCCGGACAACCTTTCTGCGCCATGAGATATCGATCCCCAACGACAATGTATGATTGAGCAGATCGTAGCGTGGAGCGATCTCAGCAAACATTTGCTGCACACGCGCGCCACTTTTGTCGACACGATTGCTTAGGCCGTTTGCTTGCGTGGATGGCGTCATAGGACGAAGACCTGCAATTCCCGGCAACCATGGGCGCCGATTACCAAAGATTGTTCGATGTCGGCAGTTTTGCTCGGCCCCGAAAGAAAAACTCCGAACCCTGGTCGCGGTGGCGCGATTTGCGCGTACGCTTGATGCATTGTGTGAACGATATTCGTACGTCGGACCAGTAATACCAGATACTGAGTGATGAAGAATACTACTCGATGTCGCAGATCGCGATCCGTAATCCAAATGGCTCCGTTCTCGGCAACTCCCAGCGCTCCTTCGTAGACAACAAAGTCTAGATTTTCTAGCTCATGGGGATCGTGGCAATCGCCAAGGTTCACGTTGCCTGGGATTCCTTCAACAGCCGAATAGGTTCGTTTAGCTTCAAGCCTTTGACTGAAACTACCCAGATGTTTGGCCACGCTGCTGACCGAATCAATACACTGGCAGTTACCGCCAACCAATTTGATCATCTCTGTAAACTGTTGGACGGGATCGGCGTACTCGATCCACGCTCCGGCATTCAAATTCGGCAGCGCCACGTGCGGAACTGACTGTGATCGCAAGCGATCGAGGATAGTTCGTCTAGGGTTTCGATTGTCTGTTGTGTTCATAAAATTTTACGCCCTGCGACACGGCGTCGTTTCAGCTCGGAGACAATTTGGACAGCGCCACCTTTTGGCGGAATACAAGCCCGAAGCGCGCGCGAGTGAATAACTTACGACGATTACGACAATTCACTCGCTTGCGCTTCGGGCTTGTATTCCGCCAAAAGGTGGCGCTGTCCAACTATTCTCTTGGATTGCAGCGTTAGTCTTGGTGGCGTTTTTTTCTTTGTTGAAATAGTGCGCGGAAACTCTGTTTAGGAGCGATCGGTAGATCCCTTTGGCGAGCCCACGTATTCAGGCGATGGTGCGTCAACCATTTCGGCAACATACGCAGGCCAAAGCGTGCTAGCCAACCACCAGTTCGAAACAACAGCGAATTTCCCAATACGATTCGACCCATTTTCATCGATAATCGCTTACTCAACGGGATCAGTTTGCGTTCCGCCATTTCACCGCGCCACGCTAATAACTGGTGATGGAGCGGAATCTTAACAGGACAGACGTCCGTACATGAACCGCAAAGGGTGCATGCGTAAGGCAGGGAATGGTGTTTGTGAGCGTCCATGGCGGGTGCCAAGACGCTACCGATCGGTCCAGGTACCGTGTTGGAATAGCTGTGTCCGCCACTTCGCCGATAGACTGGGCAAGTATTCATGCACGCGCCGCAGCGAATACAGTGCAAGGCTTCTTGAAATGTATGATGGGAGCGCACCGCACTTCGCCCGTTATCGACCAGTACGATATGCAACTGGCCACCGACTCTTGGCCCGTGAAAATGGGAAGTGTACGTCGTGATCGGCTGGCCGGTCGCACTGCGCGCCAGCAAGCGAATAAAAACGGACAGGTCGATCCAGCGCGGGACTATCTTTTCGATTCCCATACAAGCGATATGAAGATTGGGCAACGATACGCCTAAATCGGCATTCCCTTCGTTGGTGCAGATAACTAGCCCACCAGTTTCAGCGACCGCAAAGTTTACGCCGGTAATGCCGGCTTGAGCGCCGAGAAATTTCTGCCTGAGATGATGGCGAGCTTGACGAGTCAAATAGGTAGGATCGTAATTTCCCTCTTCGGTATGTATGTGCTGGTGAAACGTTTCGCTAACCTCTTCCTTCTTGATATGGATCGCAGGCAGCACGATGTGGCTGGGCGGTTCACCTCGCAACTGCACGATCCACTCGCCCAAGTCCGTGTCAACGACTTCGATGCCGTGCGCTTCCAGGAACGGATTCAAGTGACACTCTTCGGTCAACATCGACTTGCTCTTGACCACGCGCTGGGCGCGGTTTTCCTTCAACAGATCGTAGACGATCTGATTGTGCTGCTGACCGTCCGCGGCCCAGTGCACCACGGCTCCCATCTCGGTTGCTTGCCGCTCAAATAGTTCCAAGTACTCTGGCAAATTCGCCAGCGCGTGCGCCTTGATCTGCGACGCCAAGGATCGCAGTTCTTCCCACTCGGGGATCGCTTTGGCCATCCGGTCGCGTTTTTGACGCACGAACCACAGCGCTCCGTCGTGCCAATGAGCACGCGCTTGGTCCGCCGTAAAAATATTCGCCAACTGCGGATGATCCAATGCAGGCGGCGAATTCCGCGAGCCAGTGTGATTTGTGTTGTGGATCGCATTCATTGCCAGTTTCTCCCGGCGAGTATCTCGGCGACGTGCATGGTTCGCAGCGGAATATTTCTGCGGCGAATGATGCCCTCTAGATGCATCAAGCAACTTGCATCGGTTGCAGTCATTACTTCTGCGCCCGACGCAACGTGATCCTCGATTCGATCAACACCCATTAATATCGAAACACCTTCCTCCGCTACCGCAAAGGTACCGCCAAAGCCACAGCATTCATCACAGCGCTTCAAGTCGACGAGTTGAATACCGTCGATACCGGCCAACAGTCTGCGCACTTTGCTGTGTTGGTTCCCCATCCTTTCGCTGCAAGCGTCCAAACGCAGCTCGCGCAGGCCATGGCAACTGCTATGTAGCCCCACGCGATGCGGAAATCGAACTGGCAATTTCTCGACTTTTAACACATCTACCAAGAATTCGCATAATTCCCAAGTATGTTCGCTCAGGTGGTGCAATCGCGCATCGTTGTGAAACAAGGCTTCATAATGATGACGAACCATCGACACGCAACTGCCCGATGGACTGACCACATGATCGTAGCCGGAGAAAATCTGCAGAAATCGGTCGGCCAGCGGTCGAGTGTCGTCCAAGCAACCGGTGTTAGCCATCGGCTGGCCACAACAAGTCTGAGCTTCGGGAAAATCGACCTCGATACCGAGCCTTTCCAGTACTTCCACTGTTGCCATGCCAACCTGTGGATAGAACTGGTCAACGTAGCACGGAATGAATAACCCAACACGCATAAAAGATTCGTCCTGGAAAGATTGCGGCAAAGTGTTCGAATTCTACGAAGAATGCCACCTTTGGCCAGCCGCCATGGTCGCCCGAATTCTGAACGAGCGCAGCTTGACAATCTGCTGTATCATAGTCAACTCGTGACTGATCCCGAGCCGCGCACCGCACGAATCGGAATCAGTTCCTATATCATTAGCTTTAGGCTGGCTGTTGCGACGGCAAGAATGTAGAACAAATCGTCCTCGAATGTTCCTGGGTTGTCGTTAAGCGGTGGGTACCAATTCGCTTACCGTTTCCCGGCCCATGAGCACTTGGAGACAAGATCCCCTACGATCTTGCGGCGTACTTATGAGAGACCTTTTAGTATTCCAGTTGTAGGTTAAAACATGGCGAATTCAATCGTTCATCGATCCGTAGTCGTTGGGGCGGGTCAGCATCGCTATCGAACGGACTCAGATTGGCCTCGATTGCCGGACGATTGGAGTTTTGTCGAAGCCACTGCGGTCGCAACCGACAGCGCTGGGCACGTCTTTGTCTTCAATCGGGGCAAGCATCCTGTGATCGTGCTTGACGGCGACGGAAATGTGCTGACTCATTGGGGCGAAGGGATTTTCACACGACCGCACGGAATTACTATCACGTCCGAGGATCTGATATGGCTGGTCGATGACCAAGATCACACGGTGCGGCAATATACGCTGGATGGCCAACTGTTGCGGACATTGGGTACGCGAGGGTGTCCCTCAGATACCGGCGCAGCCGGCATCGACTATCGCACCATTTGCCGAGCGGGACCTCCGTTCAACTATCCCACGAACTTGGCCGTTGCGCCCTGCGGTGATTTGTACATCACGGACGGTTATGGAAACGCGCGTGTTCATCATTTTTCTCCAGAGGGCAAACTTATCAGGTCTTGGGGAGAACCTGGTTCAGGTCCAGGGCAGTTTTATGTGCCGCATGGAATCGCTATTGACGGAACGGGCACGATCTATGTGGCTGATCGTGAGAACAGTCGAATTCAGTTGTTCAGTCCCGATGGTAAATTCCTCGACCAATGGACAGATGTTGCGCGACCGTGCCAGATATTTATCGATCAACAAGGTTCGATCTATGTCGCGGAACTTGGATATCAAGCGGGCATGTGGCCAGGGACTGAGCCGCCCGGAGCTGATGCAACCGGTGGTCGAGTAAGTATTCTGGATCGCCGCGGCCAGCCGTTGGTACGCTGGGGAGGCGGAATCCAGCCATGCGAACCGGGAGATTTCTTTGCCCCGCATGACATTTGGGTTGATCAAGCCGGTACGATTTATGTGGCCGAAGTCACATGGTCTGCCGGTGGCCGGAAAGGTGTTGTACCAGCCGACTGTCCCTCGTTAAGAAAATATGTGCGAATCACGGAGTCAACATGAAGATCGCAGCGCGAGAACTGGAACAACTGACGGCGCAGATTTTCACCGCCGCAGGTTGCCAGCCGCAAGAGGCTGAGCGCGTCGAGAGTCGGCTGGTGGATGCAAACTTAGTCGGACACGATTCACACGGTGCGATTCGCATTAAAACGTACGTCGAGTGGCTGCAGGCGGGGCTGCTGGTCGCTGGCCAGACGATTGAGATTGTGCTCGAAAACGATGTTTTGGCTGTGGTCGACGGTCGCTCGGGATTTGGGCAAACGATCGGTGAACAGGCTGTCCAACTAGGAATTGAAAAGTGTCGCAAACAAGGCGTGTCCGCAATTGCGCTGCGGCATTGTGGACACCTTGGTCGCATCGGCGACTGGCCCGAAATGGCGGCGCGAGCTGGCATCATATCACTCCATTTCGTGAATACTTCCGGCAAAGGACTGCTGGTCGCGCCCTTCGGTGGCATTGATCGACGCATGTCCGCCAATCCAATCGCGGCCGGTGTTCCGGTTGCCGGGCGCGAGCCAATCGTGCTAGACATATCCTGTTGTACGGTCGCCGAAGGCAAGATCCGAGTCGCCTTGAACAAGGGCATTCAGTTGCCTGACGGCTGCGTCATCGATGGCGATGGCAAGCCATGCACTGATCCGCGTACATTTTATGAAGCACCTGGAGCGATTTTGCCTTTTGGAGGTCATAAAGGATATGGTTTGGGGATCATTGTCGAGCTGCTGGCCGGTGCATTGACCGGAGGTGATTGTACCAACCCAGTGAATTCGACTAGGCTTCACAACGGAATGTTTTCGGTCTATCTCGACCCAGAACATTTCGCCAAGCATGAAGAGCTACATGCTGAAATGAATCGCTTTATCGAGTACGTGAAGAGTTCGCGCACGGCGACATCGGAT
>SXGS01409506.1_pt1 | contig 30223 bp, 18 predicted proteins | sample 3174681 | NCBI WGS metagenome assembly SXGS01 (sample SAMN11356861, study PRJNA531348) | freshwater metagenome | isolation source: freshwater sample F1-80 | place: China: Fuxian Lake, Yuxi | collected 2017-12-25 | reverse complement strand
TGACCCCTCCCTTCAAAGCGTTGACCAGATAGATAACCCACTTCTGAGCCCCCAAGGAAAGATGTCTCAGGGCTGATTTCAACATCAGTCCATCGACCCCCGCCACGACGGGCTCCGATGAGATGTGACTAAGAGACAGCTCCGGAAGGAGGGGGGACGCTCGTATTACGGGCTGTGTGGATCGGGTCCCGCCCCGACGACCTCGCCACCCGCCCCAGGCGGTCAGTGATCCCGGCGAAGGCTCCTGCGGCCCGCCCCCCAAATTACCGTGCCCACCCAACGAGCCCACCCCCGATCCACCGTGCCCGTAATTCAAGCGTCCCCCCTCCTTGCGAAGCGAGGAGGGGGACAGGGGGTGGAGTGTGGGGGTGGAGTGTGCGAGGAGCGTGGGGCGGTCAGAGGAGGGGGGTGATCAGAGGGCGCTGCTCTGGCGCAGGGCCGAGAGCCAGGTGAAGGTCTCCTTGAGCTCGGGCAGCAGGTCGTACTCGTGGGCGGCCCAGCCGAGCGCATCGCCCCGGACGCCGTGCTCCTGGGCGTGGCCGAAGGCGATGACCTGACGCCAGCGCTCCTGGGGGATCTGGCAGAAGGCCGCGACGATGGTGGGGTCGAACTGGGTGCCGGCCTGGCTGACGATCTCCTCGAGGGCGACGTGGAAGGGGCGCCCCCTGCGGTAGGGGCGATCGGAGGTCATGGCGTCGAGGGTGTCGCACAGAGCGAAGATGCGAGCGCCGATGCAGATGTTCTCGCCGGCGAGCTGGTGTGGGTATCCGCCGCCATCCCAGCGCTCATGGTGGTGCAGGACGATGTAGCGGGCGGTGTCGAGGAAGTCGATCCCGGCCAGCAGCCTGAAGCCCAGCTCGGGGTGCTTCTTCATCTCGATCCACTCCTCGTCGGTCAGCGTGCCGGGCTTGAGGAGGATCGTGTCGCTGATGCCGATCTTGCCGACGTCGTGGAGCATGGCGCCGACCTCGATGTCCTGGAGCTGGTCGCCGGTGATGCCCATCTGGGTGGCGATCATGCGGGCGAAGAGGGCCACGCGACGGGAGTGCCACTGGGTCTCGGTGTCGCGGTAGTCGAGCGCCGCGACGAGGGCGTTGAGGACGTCGAGGGTGCGTTCGCGGGCCAGCCGGTGCAGGCCAGCGTTCATCGCGGCCAGCTCCCGGTTCTGGAGCTGGAGCTGGCGCTGGAGCTGGCGGTTCTCGATCAAGAGGCGGGCGTGGCGCGAGGCGTCGTGGATGGCGCTGATGAGCTCGTCGCGCTGCCAGGGCTTGGTGACGTAGCGGTGGACGCCAGCGCGGTTGATCGCCGCGTGCACCGTCTCGAAGTCACACATCCCGGTGACCATGAGCTTGTAGGTGTCCTTGAGGGCCTCTCGGTGGAGCTCCAGGAAGCTGACGCCGGTCATCTGGGGCATCCGGTAGTCCACCGCGATGACGTGGAAGTTCTTGGCTTTGATCAGCGCGCTGGCCTCGACCGGGTTGCTGGCGGTGGTGATGTTGAGGCCTTGGGCGCGGGCGGCCCTCTCGAAGGCCTTGCACAGCATCGGATCGTCGTCCAGGTACAGGAGTTCGATGTCCTCTTGTGTGGGGGAGATCGGGGCCGGGGGGCCGATGATGTCAAAGTTGTTGCTCATGGTGACCATCTCTCCCTGACCAGAAGGGGGTTTGCTGAGGGGAACCTCGCCTCTCTCTCCAGCTTCATCGGCGGCGCTGTGGTGGACCTTTAGCTGCTGCGCCAGGAAGCGGAGGGGGGCGCGCCCGGCGGCCTCGTCAAGGGCGGCCGCCCGCATTGACACCCTCTTGGGGGCTCTATACTCTTTGGCGACCCTCCGATCGTTGGAAGGCCCCTCAATTGGCGACGGGGGCGCGGCCGGTGGGGGTGCTTGGAGGAGCCTGGGTGGTCAAACCGGTCCTTTTCGGGAAGTTCTGTCTCCTCGAGCGCATCAGTGTCGGTGGCATGGCTGAGGTCTTCAGGGCCAAGCCGATGGACGCGCCCGGATTCGAGAAGTTCCTGGCCCTCAAGCGTATCCTGCCCAACCTCGCCGAGGACGACGAGTTCATCTCGATGTTCATCGACGAGGCCAAGATCGCCGTCCAGCTCACCCACCGCAACATCTGTCAGATCTACGAGCTGGGGCGCCTCAACGACAGCCATTACATCGTGATGGAGTTCATCAGCGGTCGCGACGTCCTCGCGATCCAGAACCGCCTGCGGCGCGAGCGGCGCATCATGAGCGTGGGCATGGCCGCCTACCTCTGCCGCCAGATCGCCTGTGGCCTTGATCACGCCCATCGCAAGTGCGCCCCCGACGGCACCCCGCTGAACATCATCCACCGCGACATCTCGCCCCAGAACGTCCTGGTCAGCTACACCGGCGAGGTCAAGGTGATCGACTTTGGCATCGCCAAGGCTGCCACGCGCTCGCAGAAGACCCAGGTCGGGGTGCTCAAGGGCAAGTTCGGCTACATGTCCCCCGAGCAGGTCAAGGGCCTGCCGCTGGATCGCCGCAGCGACGTCTTCGCCCTCGGGACGCTCTTCTACGAGATGTTGACCTGCCGCCGCCTCTTTCACGGCGAGAGCGACTTCGCCACCCTGGAGATGGTGCGCCGCGGCGAGCACACCCCGGCCTCGGAGCTCAACCCCAACGTCCCGCCCGAGATCGACGCCATCGTCGCCCGCGCCCTGGCCCCTGAAGCCGACGATCGCTACCAGTGGTGCAGCGAGATGATGGACGAGCTGTCGGACTTCCTCCAGAAGCTCCGCCCGCCCTACACCGAGCGCACCCTCGACAACTGGATGCAGCGCACCTTCGAGGAGGAGACGCGCCAGGAGCAGGAGAAGCGCCAGATCTTCGCCCGCTTCAAGAGCGTCGAGGACGTCCAGGAGCACAACGAGCGCCTGCGCCAGGAGCTGGCCGCCGAGATGGGCCTGCCGCCGGAGTACGACGGCGCCGATTCCGACCAGATCGCCAGCGAGGCCACCCAGGTCTGGGACCCCTCGGCCTCCTACAACCTGCCCGGCGCGGCCGAGAGCTCCGCGGACGAGGACGCCACGATGCAGGACATCGACCTGCCCGATCTGGCCGCCCTGCACACCCAGATCGCGAACATGTCCGGCTCGACGACCCCCTTCAAGCCGCCCTCCGCGCTCAAGCCGCCGCCCACGACGACCGGCCCCGTGGCCTACGTGCCGCCGAGCATGGCCCACCTCTACCAGAACCAGCAGCCTCCGCCCCCCTCCACCTCCCAGGCCACCCGGCTCGGCGTCGTCCTCGTGGTCTGCTTCGGCTTCATCTCCATGCTGCTCGTCGCGGCGCTGGCCTACGTCTTCTTCTTCACCGACATGACCCGCGACAGGAGCCGCGGCGCGATGATGGTCAACACCAGGCCCATCCAGGAGGTCGAGGTCCTGCTCAACGGCAAGCTCATCGCCACCCGCACCCCCCACGTCCACAGAGATCTCGCCCCAGGGCGCTACACCCTGGAGATCCGCGGCCAGGACCACGCCCCGGCCACCCAGATCGTCAGCATCGAGGGTGGCCTGCAGTTCGACGTGACCGTGGACCTGACCCCGCTGCCGGTCGGCAAGGGCGACCTGACCCTCACGTTGACCCCCCCCGAGGCCGAGGTCCACCTCGACGGCAAGCAGGTCCAGGGCGTCGGCAGCAAGCGCTCCCTCTCGCTGGACGATCGCGGCGAGCACATCGTCGAGGTCCGGCTCGCCGGCCATTACGTCGAGGAGCTTCGCCTGGAGGTCTCCAACGGCCAGCAGGTCAACAAGACCATCGCGCTGCGCCCCATCCAGGGCGAGATCAAGCTGACCAGCGGCGAGGTCCGGGGCAAGGTCCTGCTCGACGGCCAGAGCGCCGGCACGACCCCGACCACCCTCAAGGGGCTCAACCCCCTTGAGATCCACCAGATCGTGATCCAGGCCAAGGGCTACCACGACTGGAAGAAGTCCGTCCTCTTCTACCCCTCTCACACCCGCACCTACCAGGCGACCCTCCGGCGCAGCTCCGACGAGCCCCCCCCCGAGGAGGTCGTCAAGGTCGGCTACCTGACCGTCGACTCCGGGGACACCTGGTGGCGGATCTTCGTCAACGACTGGGACTCGGGCCTGACGACGCCCATCACCGAGAAGCGGAGATTGACGCTTCCGGCGGGGCAGCATACGATATCTTACGTGCGCGGCGACGAGAGGCACTCGGTCAAGATCACCATCGAAGAGGGCAAGACAGCCTCGCTGACACAGACCTTCGCGCGCCCCTGAACCCTTCGCCGATCGCCTCAACCGCTTGATTGACGCCTCATGACCCGACACGCGACAAACCCTTTCGGGAAGATCCTTGTTCAGCGCGGCGTCCTCTCTGTCGAAGCCCTCGAACAGGCGGTCAGGCTCAAGGAGCGGCACGGCGGCAGCCTCGCCGTCAACCTCGTCATCACCGGCGCGCTCGACGATCAAACCCTCGTCTCCTTCTACCGCGAGCGCTACGACGTCGAGCCCGTCACCGAGGAGCAGCTCGCCCGGATCGACCGCGACATGTTCCGGCGGATCCCCGTCGAGATCGTCTACGACGCCGGCATCATGCCGCTGTGGCTCGAAGGCGAGGAGGACAACCCGAGGCTCGCCGTAGGGCTCATCGATCCCTCCGAGCCCGAGGTTCTTGAAGAGGCCGCCTTCTTCGCCGCGATGGAGCTGGCCCCCAAGCTCTTGACCATCGGCCAGATGGCCCGCCACTACCAGCGCCTGACCGGCAAGCGCTGGAAGGTCGACTGGCAGACCGTGCTGGCGCGGCGCCGGATCCACCAGGCCCGCATCCAGGCCGAGGCCAGCGAAGAGGAGCTCGTAGACCTCTTTGACGACCCCGACGAGCGCAAGGGGCACCTGCGCGACCTCATCGAGCAGACCCAGCAGCTCGACGCCTCCCTCGATAATCTCTTCCATGAGGGCGAGGACCACGAGGACGACTTCGTCATCCAGTTCGTCAGCATCGACGGCGCGCGCGTCCATGAGGAGGAGGTCGTCGAGCTGACCCGCGTCAAGAAGGCCTTCTCCGCCACCCTCGTCGGCACCGAGGTCCAGGAAGACGAGCGCCCCCGCATCGCCAAGAAGCGCAAGGGCGAGAACAAGCACTTCCTCGATCCGGCCGTCGAAGGCATCGCCGCCGTCACTTCCTCGGCCCGCTCCTCCGCGCGCCCCTCGCCGGCGCTGCCCAGCATCATCATCGACACCACGCTGCTCTCCGACGAGGAGGCCGAGGCTCGCCTGGAACAGCTCGTCAACGCGCCCCACGAGCTTGACGAGGCCGTCGGCCCCGACGAGCTCTTCGACGATCCCGTCCCGACCCCGCCGGCGACCGCGCCGCTTCCCGGGCTCGCCGCCTTGCTCGCGCTCGACGTCGACGACGAGAAGCTCTTCTCCATCGAGGTCCACTCCATCGAAGGCGACGATCTCTACGCCGCCAGCCCCACGGCCCCGTTCGCCGCGGTCCCCGCGCTCGACAAGGCGCCCGTCGAGCCCGATGAGGCCCTCGAGCCGCCGACCCTCGATCCTGTCCCGGCGGCCGCTCACGTCGCCGTCGAGCGCCCCAAGGAAGACTCCATCTCGACGGATCTGGGCTGGTTCGACGACGAGATCGAGGAGAAGATCGACGCGATCAGCAAACCGGGCTCACGCGACAGCAAGGACAGCGTCACCTCCTCGCCCAGCAGGGGGCTGCGCAGCCCCTCGTTCAACATCATCGTCGAGAGCGCCGCGCCTTCGCGCGGCCAGAAGCAGGCGGTAGAGGCAAGCCCGAGCGCCCACGCGCCCCAGGCGGCGGACCTCGACGCGGAGCCCGGCGAGCGCCGCGCCGTGACCCTCCTGCTCTCCGCCGTGGCCGCGCGCCCCGAGGCGTCGCGCGGATCGGACCCCAAGGCTGCCGACTTCGCCGCGATCCCGGCCACCCCCGCCGCCCCGATGGCGGCTGATGTCGAGCCCGCTGATGTCTCCGAAGCTCCCGCTACGACTGAGGATTCTGAACCGGTCGGGCCCATCGATGTGGCCGCCGGCTCTGCGCCCGCGGCGCAAGAGGCGCAGGACGAGGTGAAGGAGGAGGCCGCTGAGGTCGACTCCGGGCTGATGGAGGGGTTCACCTTCGTGCTGGGGGAGGAGGATCGAGGGCTTGAAAGCGCCTCGCCTCAACTCCTGGAGACGCTGGAGGCGCTGGAGGCCGGCGAGGCGCGCGATCAGGTCGGCGTGGCGGCGGTCCGCTTCTTGCGCCAGCGCTACAAGCGGGTCGCGCTCCTGTCGATCCGGGGCAACGCCATCTCGCCGTGGATCAAGTGGATCAACGGGGACGAGCCGACGATCCCCTCGGCGGCGATCGCGATCCCCCTCGGCGAGCTCCTGTGCTTTGATCGCGCAGCGAACGAGGACGCCGTCTTCCTGGGCCCGGTCGTCTCCAGCGCGGTCGCCGCCGAGGCCGGCGAGGGCGTCCAGGCCGTCCATGAGCTGCTTGAGGGGGACTTGCCCTTGAGCGCCGTCGTGTGCCCGATCTCCATCAAGGATCGCCAGATCGCCTTCCTCTACTGCGATGAGGGGGCCCAGGACACCGTGACCGTCGATCGCCAGTCCTTGGCCGTGCTCAAGACCGCTCTCGAAGAGGCGCTGCTGCGCGTGATCCTGCTGCGCAAGCGGCGGCGCCTGTGACATGGAGCTTCGCGAGCACCTCCAACTCCACCTGGAGCGCGTCCGGTGGATGGTCCAGCGCGCCATGCGTCGGCACCCGGACAGGTTCCTCCAGGCAGACGGCTCCTACTCGGACTTATGCGTCGGGCCGCAGGAGCTCAAGCGCCTGCTGGGGTTGCTGGCCGATCCGAGCGGCGACCTGTGGCTCGATCGCCTCGGGGTGGCGCCGCTGGAGGTCATCGAGGAGTCCCTGCTGGATCTTGAGGAGGCGATAGACGACTTCAGCGCGGGCGCCGAGGGCTCGCTGCCGCTCGACAGGCTCAAGGAGGGCTTCGGGCTCTCGAACACGGAGATCGATCTGCTCGTGGCCGCCGCCGCGCCGCGGCTCTCCGTCGATCTCTCCAGGCTCTTCGTGGTGGCCTGGGCGGACTTCTCGGCCCGCCAGCCCACCGCGGGCTTCCTCGCGGAGCTCGTCGCCACGCGCCACCAGGCCATCGAGGACGTCCTTGAGCTGCTCTCGGACCGCGGGCGCTTGAGCCGCTACCGCTTGCTCGACTTCGCCGCCCACGACCTCTGGAAGCCCGCCACGCCCCGCCTGCACGCCCTGGTCGTGGTCCCGGAGCGCGTCCTGTCCTTCATGCGAGGCCGCCCCCCGCACGACGCGGAGCTCTTCGGCGGGACGATGGCGCCGGGCCTGGGCGCGCTGTCCGATCTGGTCATGGATGACGAGCAGCGGCGCACCCTGGAGTCGGTCACGGCCCGCCAGGGGCTGCGCCTCTGCCTCCAGGGGCCGCCCGGCTCCGGGCGAAGGACGCTCGCCCGCGCGATGGCCTGTCAGACGGGGAGGTCCGTGCTGGAGGTCGACCTGTCTCGCCTCCTGGACGCCGCCCAGGAGGACGCGCTGGCGCCCATGATCGAGCTGCTGCGGGAGGCCAGGATGGGCGGCGCGCTGACGCTGCTGCGCTTCGACGGCGTCGAGGATCGCCTGCCTGAGCGCCACCGGCCCAGGCTCAAGGCCCTGCGCGCCGCGCTGGTCGATCACGACGGCCCCTTGATCGCCTGCGACGCCCCTGGCGGCCAGCGCGCCCGCCTCCTGCTCGGCGACATGATCGAGGTCGTCGTCAAGCCCCCCGACCGCGCCGGCCAGCGCCTCCTGTGGACCCGCGCGCTGTCCCCGCTGCTCAGCGACGACGAGGTCGAGTCCCTGGTCGAGCCGCTCAGCCGCGTCCACCAGCTCACCCCCGGCGCCATCCACGCAGCAGTGCGCAGCGCCCTGGATCACCACCCTGCGCCTTCGCCCGAGTCGCCGATCTTGACCCTCGACAGGCTCCTCAAGACGATAAGGCGGCAGTTCAACCACAACCTCGGCTGGCTCGCCGATGTCGTCAACGCGCCGATGGGCTTTGACGAGATCGTCCTCGATCACGAGGTCCGCGAGCGCCTCCTGGAGGTCCTGCGCTTCGCCCGCCACGCCGACCAGGTCTTCCGCCGCTGGGGCTTCTCCGGCAAGAGCCAGGCCGGCGCGGGCCTCTCGGTCCTCTTCAGCGGCCCGCCCGGCACCGGCAAGACCCTCACCGCCGGGATCCTCGCCCGAGAGCTCGACAAGGTCCTGTACCGCGTCGACCTGTCGCGCATCGTCGACAAGTACATCGGCGAGACCGAGAAGAACCTCGCCCGCGTCTTCGACGAGGCCGAGCGCGCCCAGGCCGTCCTGCTCTTTGACGAGGCCGACTCCCTCTTCGCCAAGCGCACCCAGGTCAAGTCCAGCAACGATCGATACGCCAACCTGGAGGTCAACTTCCTGCTCCAGCGCCTGGAGAGCTACGAGGGGGTCAGCATCCTGACGACCAACTTCGCCACCAGCATCGACGAGGCCTTCCAGCGGCGGATCCGCTTCAAGATCACCTTCCCCATGCCCGACGCGGGACAGCGGGCGCTGCTCTGGCAGACCCTCCTGCCTCCGAGCGCGCCGGTGGCCCAGGGCGTCGAGTGGAACAACCTCGGCGAGCGCTTCGAGTTCAGCGGCGGCCACATCCGCAACGCCGTCCTGCGCGCCGCCGTCCACGCCGCCGAGGCGCGATCCCCGATCGATGAGGAGCTGCTCTACAGAGCCGCTCTCGCCGAGAGCCGCGAGATGGGCCTGCTCACCGTCGCCGAGGAGTAGGCGCAGCCTGGCTTGGGGCGCCTCGGTCGAGGCGTCGACGGGTCCAGAGGGCGGGGCAGGGTCGTCGAAGCTTCAGAAGATCAAGAACGCGATCCCGACGCCGACGGCTCCGAATAGGAGAAGGACGGTCGCGGCGATGATGCCCCACTTGAGCAGGGAGAACCCGCGATCCGCCGTCTTGCGATCGTCGAGATCGTTGTCGTCGATGACCAGGGTGGTCTTGCTGGCTCTCGGCGGCTCGTCGCGGCCGATCAGCGCCGTGGGCTGGCTGCGCTTCGTGGCGGTCACCTTTTGAGCGGGCTCGTCCTGGGGCGCCTTGCCCATCAAGGCCGCGTTCGGGGCGGCCTCTTGAGCCGGGGCGGTGCCTCGAAGCTCTGGCAAGCCGGGCGCCGCCGAGGGGGCGGCGGGCGCCGCCGAGGGGACGGGCGCCGCCGAGGGGACGGGCGGCGCCACGGGCTCGGCCTCAAGCTCCGCCTCCGCTTTGGCGATGTCGTCGAGGATATCCTGGCGGTTGGCCTCGAAGGTCTCCCAGTTGGCCTCGTCGGTGTCCGGGTCGGGAGCCTCGGCGGGCTGGTCATCCTCGACCGTCGGGAAGCTGGGCTCGTCGCTGGCGCTGGCGATCTGACGCAAGACCTCGGCGCGGTTGCCCTCCATGGTGTCGGCGAAGGGCAGATCGGCGGAGGTGTCCTTGGCGCCGGAGGGTTCGGCGCCGACGGAGAAGCTCCCCGGATCAGGCCACCCGTCGAGATCGTCCCACCCCGCGTCCACGGAACTCAGGGTCGCCATGAGGAGCGTGCTGCGATCGCCCTTCTCCGGCGCCTCGGCGGCGTCACGGGCGGGGGCCGCGGCGCCCTTGAGGACAGGCTCGCTCTGGGCTGGGCTGGCGGTCGCCGGCGAGGCCGCCGGCGCCTGCAGGTCGTGGTCGGAGGTGTCTGCGTCGTCCGAGGCGGCTTCGAGGTCGAACTTCTGGTCCGCTGGCTCGACCAGGGCGGGCGTGTCCGACAAGGCCGAGGAGAGGTTCAAGGTGGCCTTCGACGGCTGGGGGATCGGCGCCATGTCGAAGGCGGCGCTTTGGAACTCGCCCCCCATCGTCATCGGGATGGTGGCCTTCTCGCGCGGGGCCTGGGTGTGCGCGACGGGGTCGTCGTCGATGTCATCGTCGCCGGTGTGGTCGTCGCCGTCGCTGGAGATCAGAGAAGGGGAGGGCATGGCGGCGATGTCGGGGCTGGGGGCGCCCGAGATGAGCAGCGTAGACCGCTCTCTTTGAGGGGGGAGCGAGACGGAGACGTTGTAGATCGGCGACCGGATCGGGAGGGTCATCGCGCGGCTCTCCCCGACCTCGATGGGGGGCTCATTGGCGAGGGCCGGGAGGACCTTGGCGGCGACTGGGCGGGGGGTGATGTTGATCTCGACGCTGTTGGTCGCGCGGGCGATGTCCTCGGGCTTGATCGTGGACATCAGGACGGTCGCCTTTCGGCCGGAGTCGTCGGCCTCCTCGACCTCGGGCGTGGCGAGGCGGGCCTTGAGGAACTCAGGCGTGAGCGCGGCCATGCCGAGCATCGTCCGCTTGGCGGCGGGCTCGGAGCGCTGGCCGCAATATCCGCAGAAGAGGGCGTCTTCGGCGATCTCGTGTTGGCAACTCGGGCAGGTCCTCATCTGGACTTATCGGTGCTCCCAGGAGGTTGACGCCGTCGGAAGGGTTGAGAGAGCCGGGGGGGATCCTACGGTTGGACTCCCATCCTGTCAATCGACCCGCAGACCTTCTCTTCCCCGAAGGTCGCGCCAAAGTGGTATGCTCCGCTGGTGACCGGAAGGCAGGCGCAGATGGGCAAGACCCGAGAAATCCCACGAGAGACGCTCCCCCCCGCGCAAGAGGCGCAGCCCGGCTTCACCCCGGAGTCCGGGGCCGCGCGCGTCGACGGCCTCCAGGGCACGGGCGCGAGCAGCGGCGAGGATGGGCGGTTCGACTTCGGGGGGGACTCTGAGCCCGAGATCTCGGCGCCTGGGTCGTTCCTGTGCCCGCGCTGCAATGCGCGGGTGCCGACCCCCCACAGGTATTGCGGCTTCTGCGGCCACAACCTGATCGGCTCGCTGCCGGCCCAGACCGTCGGCGATCCTCTCGTCGGCGCTGTCGTCGGGGGGCGCTATCGCCTGCTGGCCAAGATCGGCGCGGGGGGGATGGGGACGGTCTACAAGGTCGAGCACGTCCAGATGGGCAAGATCATGGCCATGAAGCTCCTCCACGGCGATCTGAGCCGGGACGAGTCCATGATCCGCCGCTTCATCCGCGAGGGCCGCGCCGTCAGCCGCCTCGGGTGCATCAACACCGTCCAGGTCTTCGACTACGGCCAGTCCGACGGGCTGGTCTACCTCGTCATGGAGTTCCTGCGGGGCCGCGACCTCGGCCACGTCCTGCGCGAGTTCGGGCCGATGAGCGTCGAGCGCTGCGTCGAGATCGTCCACCAGATCTGCAAGGCGCTCTCCGAGGCCCACGCCAAGGGCGTCATCCACCGCGACCTCAAGCCCGAGAACATCTTCCTGTGCGCCCCCCAGGGCGGCCACGAGCTCGTCAAGGTGCTGGACTTCGGGCTGGCCAAGCTCTCCGAGCGCGAGGAGCTCGGCGCCCAGACCCTCGGCGGCAGCCTCATCGGCACCCCCTACTACATGTCCCCCGAGCAGATCTCAGGGCGCGACAACGTCGGACCCTCCAGCGACATCTACGGCCTCGGCGCGCTGATCTTCAAGCTCGTCACCGGCGAGCCCCCCTTCGCCTCCAAGCACCCCATGGGCGTCCTCTCCGCCCACCTCCACGACCCCGTCCCGCTGGCCGCCGAGCGCCTCCCCGAGTTCGCTGCTTCCCTGTCGCGCCTCGATCCCATCCTCCAGATCGCCATGCGCAAGGCCCCCGACCAGCGCTTCGAAAGCGCCGCGGCGCTCGACAGAGCCCTCCATGACTGCCTCGAAGAGCGACCCCCCGAGGCCGCCCTGGCGCGCAGCGACGACGCCCGCGGGGAGATCCCCCCCAGCCACTCGACCTGGTTCGCGCCCGAGGTGGCGGCCGAACGCCAGGAGACGATCTCGACCCGCGCCGACTGGGCCCGCTACGAGCGCGGCCTGCGCTTGCGCGGCTTGATCTCGGCCTCCGCCTTCATCCTCGCGCTCGGCGCCGCAGGCTTCGGCGCGTGGTGGGGCCTCGTGGAGGGGAACCTCTTCGTGCGCGACCTCGAGGGCGAGCCCAACGACCGCACCCTCAAGGCCACCCCCATGACCCTCGGCCTGCCCATGCGCGGGGCCATCGGGCTGGCCACCGACGGCAAGCGCGCCGATCAAGACTTCTTCGAAATCCGCCACGACGGCCCCCCCGGGCACCTCATCGAGCTGGACCTGTCCAGCGTCGAGGGCCTGGACCTCGTCCTGGAGGTCTACAACATGGGCAGCCAGCGCCTCGCCATCTCCAACGTCGGCGGCGTCGGCGAGCCCGAGCACCTCGGCAACATCCTGTGGAGCGGCGACCCCCTCTTTGTCCTCGTCCGCGAAGTCTGGACCGAGGGCATCCCCGCACGCGCCGCCCCCGACAACCCCTACACCCTCTCCGCCACCGCTGGACCTCGACTTGACCGCCTCGTCGAGCGAGAGCCCAACGACCTCGTCAAGTACGCCGAGCCCGTCCGCCCCGGCGAGGCGCGCCAGGGGGAGGTGACGGACGCCTCCGACGTGGATCTCTACGTCCTGCCGCCCATCCCGACCGAGGGCGTGATCCTCCAGGCCGATCTGCGCGGCTCCCAGCGACAGGATCTCGCGCTGGCGCTGATCGACGGCGGCGGCAACACCCTCCAGCGCATCGACGCTGGACGGGCCGGGGCGCCCGAGCGCGCCCTGATCTTCCTCGCGCCCATGGGGCGCCAGCCCCTCCACCTCGCGGTCTCCGCGTCCGCGAAGGGCAGCCCGGTTGGCCACACCAAGGGCTCGTATTCATTGATATTTTCGTTTGAGCACGTGGCTGACGCGCTCCCCTTCAAGGTCTTCGTCGGCCAGCGAGAGGTCGCACCATGAGCCCGCGCCTCGCCTCGCTCACCTGCGCCTGCTTGCTCGCCTGCTCGTTGACGCTCTGCGGCTGCCTCTTCGACGGCGCCCCGCTCCTGCTCCTGAAGTGCGAGGTCGATCTGGATTGCCCCGCCAGCGAGCGCTGCGTCGAGGGCTACTGCGGCGCGGCGCTCGACGAGCTGCCCGACGTCGACCTTGAGCCCGATGTCCCCCCGACGCCCGAGCCAGACACCCCCGAGCCCGAACCTGAGCCGGAGGGGTGCCTGCCGCGCGCCGAGGTCTGCGACGGCATCGACAACGACTGTGACGGCGCCATCGACGACGACGACCCCGACCTCCCCCCCGCCGACGAGCTCTGCGACGGCATCGACAACGACTGCGACGGCCTCATCGACGAGGACGTCGAGGGGGAGGGGGCGCCGTGCGCGGCGGGGCAGGGCGGTTGCGTCGATCAGGGCGAGCTCGTGTGCCTCGACGGCGCGATGATCTGCCAGATCGAGCCCCGCGAGGCGCCGCTTGAGGTGTGCGACGGCGTCGACAACGACTGCGACGGCCTCGTCGACGAAGGGCCCGACGGCCTCCCGCTCAAGGCCCTGTGCTTCGAATTCGACGCGCGCTTCTCCGGGGTCGGCGCGTGTGCCCCTGGCCTTCAGCGCTGCGAGGGAGGCGAGGTGGGGCCCTGCGAGGGCCCCGTCTACCCCACCGAGGAGGTGTGCGACGGGGCGGACAACGACTGCGACGGCCAGCTCGATGAGGGCGTCTGCCCCGAGGAGGTCGGCTGCGCCGATGGCCGGCGGGAGGCCTTCGCCGATCTGGCGCGCTTCCCGGCCATCGCCGGGTGCAGCGGCGGGTGGCCGGGTCGCCGGTCGCTCCGCGGGGATCGCGGCGAGGGAGGCGCGTGCGGCGATGATCTGGGGATCGCCTGCGGAGGGCCGGCGGCGCTCTGCGCCTCTGGCTGGGAGATCTGCGCCCGCGACGGCGACCTGAATGTCCTGCGATCGCGCATCGGCGGCGCCGGCGTCTGCCTCAACAGAGAAGCGGCGGGTCCAGGGCGTTGGGTGGCGGGGGCCTCGCACTGCCAACGCTATGGCATCTTCTCAGGGTGTTCCTATGATGATCTGGCCGGGTGCGCCGACAGGGGGGACTGCTCCGAGCCGATCTGCTGCGGCGACGGCTGCGTCGAAGGCGGGTGCAAGGACGGCGTCTTTGACGGCGGCACGCGCATCCCGGCGCTGGACTCGGACGGCTGCAACGCGATGGGATCGGGGCTGGTCAGCGGCGTGCTTTGTTGTCGCGTCCAATAGAAGATGTAAAGTGCTGATCACGCTCGGACACGAGGGTTGAACCATCCATGATGAAGTTTTGTCCCTACTGCGGGGCTGAGATGCCCGAGATCGCGCGCCAGTGTCCTGCGTGCGCCCGAGACACCCCGAAGCGGGCCGAGCAGACGGTCGAGAACTCCTGGGATGAGATCTCGGGCCTGCTCGGCTTCACCAAGGACGAGAGCCGCACGAAGGTCACGACCACCCCGCTCGACGTCCCCACCGGCGAGCAGGACGTCCCCGAAGAGCTGCGCGGCGAGATCAAGACGCCCTTGATGGGCAGCCGCTTCGACCTGGATCGCCCCGATGACCCCTGGCTGACCCTCTCTCCCCCCGACGCCCCGACCTCGGTCGACGTCAACAGCCTCAGTGAGGGGGGCGACACCGACGACGACGATCGCGCCGCCAGAGCCGCCCCGGCTCCAGTCGCCGCCAGAGCGCCCGTCGCCGCCAGAGCGCCCGTTGCCGCCAGAGCGCCCGTTGCCGACGACGAAGACAAGCGGCGCACCACGGTCGACACGCCCAGGGCGGCCATGCCCGCGCCGACCCCGCCGCAGGGGACTCCTGCCGTCTCCAAGGAGCCCAGCGGCCCTCCGACGGCCAGGGTCGCGCATGGGGATCGGCGCAAGCCCTCTCCCGCGCGACCCCCTGGGCCGCCTCCCCCTGGCCCCCTCGAAGGCAAGCCCGCGGGCCGCAGCCTCGGCGCCCTCGTGGCCTTCGGCGGCCTCGTCCTGCTGCTGATGCTCCTGGTCGGCGGAGGCACCTTCGCCTACTTCTACTTCACCAGCGAGGCCGCCGAGGACAACTTCAAGATCACCGCAAGCGAGGACGAGACCCAGAGCGCGGGCGGCTCGCCCTCGTCTGCGGACAAGGGCGAGGGCCGGAGCAGGCCCAGGGCGCAGAAGGCGGGCGAGGAAGGGGAGGGCGGCAAGAAGGACAGAGGCGAGGACGACAAGGAGCCCGCGCGCTCCGACAAGAAGGCCGACAAGCGCGGCGCGGAGGACAAGGACGACGACAAGAAGCCTGACAAACAGGCTGACAAGGGCGAAGACAAGGAGAAAGGCGACAAGAAGGAGGACGGCAAGAAGGAGGACGGCAAGAAGGAGGACGACAAGAAGCAGGACGCGGACGACGACAAGAAAGCCGTCGACAAGAAGGAGCAGCCTTCCGACGATCAGAAGGCCGACAAGCGCGGCTCGGCGGACAAGGACGACGACAAGAAGCCTGACAAGCTGGCTGACAAGGGCGGCGACAAGAAGAAAGACGACGCCGATCAAGGAGAGGGCAAGAAGGGGAGCCAGAACAAGGACGGCAGGGACAAGGGCGATGAGGTCGGCGAAGAGCCCAGGGGCGCCTCTCCCTCCATCGATCCCAAGCGCGCCATCCCCCGATCCAAGATCGAGGCGCTGGTCGAGGTCAAGGACTTCAAGGTGAAGGCCTTCGAGGGCTTCATCCACGACAGAGACCTGCTCCAGAAGCCAGACAAGGAATCCTGGGCCGTGGTCCAGCTCGGCGGCGTGGACGCGCTCGTCGTCCCCAAGGTCGAGGGCAACAACCCCCCCACGCAGGCCCGCCTGATCGCCACCGAGCTGCTCAAGGCCGCCGAGGCCCACCGCGACAGCGGCGGCCGCATCGAGATCTTTCCCGTCGGGGCCGCCTTCCAGCTCGTCTGGAAGGGCGGCGGCGAGATCATCCCCCTGATGTCCGTCGAGGACGCCGAGCTTCAGGCCATCGAGGCCTTCTCAGGGCAGAAGCTCGGAAACCTCAAGCGCGCCAGGCACCTGGCCGCCTTCCTCCAGTGGCTCCTCGACGCCCTCGTCCTCGGGCGCGACCCCACCGCCCGGATCGAGGAGCCGAAGCTGTCGGCCGCCTTCGCCGCCCTCGTCAAGCTCGAACCCACAGACCCCGCCCGCGCCGCGAAGCTCGACCGCGCCCACCTCGGCCGGCTCAACAAGGCCGCCTACTTCGTCGACTGATACCAGACCACAGACGAAGGGCTTGCATTGTGGGCGAGGACAGGGGGATGGCCTGGGCCTGAGCGAGGCTGGTGCACCGCACCGCCCAGTGATGGCAAAGGCTCAGGCCGCCGCCTGGACCGGCCACAAAGTGAGTCTCTCGGCTGTGGTCTGGTATGAGGAGCCCTCCAGCAGCTCATCCCTTCATGCCCGGATGGCTTCTGATCCTGCACCCCTCCTGCCTCCTCAGCGCCCCTTGCAGATCAACACCAGCCGCCGCTCGCCCGCGACCTCGACCTGCCCCGGCGGCGCGATCCACACCTCGCCGTGCGCCTCGACGAGCCGCTCCACCCCGGCGCCGACCCCCCCGACCTCCAAGGGCAGCCAGTGCGTCGGGGCGATCGGCGGATCGTGGGTCGGGGCGCCGCAGGCCAGCGCGTCGAGGCGATCCAGATCGTCCAGTTCGAGGGCGTAGATGAAGGTGTCCCCAGGCTGGCTGTGCGCGACCGCGCGGGCCGCCACCACCCGCAGCGGCCCGAAGGCGCAATGGGTGCGCACCGACGCGTTGCCGTACTGGGTCGCGCCGATCTGGCGCGACGCCCCGTAGCAGCGCAGCGCCATCGCCTTGGTCCGCACCGCAAGCCCCCGCCCAGGCAGCAAGGCGAAGAGCGAGAAGCCCACGACCGTGTCCGGCTCGAAGCTGCGCGCCGCGCAGTACTCGCTGACCGGCACCAGCCCCGCGTAATCATCCAGCCCCCGCCCTGCCGCCTCGCCGAACTGACGCCCGGCCTGCGCGACGAGCGCCCGCCAAAGCTCGACCTCGATGTCCTCCCGGCGCGCGGCCAGGCCGATCATCGCCGTCGGCAGCGTGCAGCAGTCCAGCTGCACCCAGGCCGGCATCCCCAGCCCGCCGAAGGCGTGGTTGTTGGCCGCGTTGACCAGCCGGTAGAAGTCCAGCGCGCTCGGATCGAGCACGTCAAAGGCGACCGGGTCCGGCAAGGGGCACCGGCCGAGCATCGGCGCGATCACCGCTCCGCGGCCCATGACGTAGGGCACCAGGTCGGGCGCGGCCTCCGACATCACCGACCCTCCTACATCTGCTCCAGCGCCTCGATCCCAAGCAAGCCCAGGGCGACCTTCAAGATCCGGTTCGTGGCAAAGATGAGCTGGAGCCGCGCGGCGCGCTTCTCGGGCGTCTGGGCGCCCAGGACGTGGTGATCCTTGTCGGAGAAGAAGGTGGCGAGGCACTTGGCGATCTTCCAGGCCTGCTCGGCGATCTTCGAGGGGTCAAGGGCCGCCGCCGAGCGCTCGGCGGTGGCGGGGAAGGCCGTCAGCTCCTTGATCAGCGCCAACTCCAGGGCCGAGTCCAGCTCGCCCAGGACGGAGGCGTCGAAGGCCACCGGGGCGTCCTCGGGCAGCCCGCCCTCGTCGGCGGCCTTGCGCAGGATCGAGGCCGTGCGCGCGTAGGCGTAGAGGCAGAATGGCCCCGTGCGGCCCTCGAAGCGCAAGGACTCCTCGGGGTTGAAGACCATCGTGGTCTGCGGCGAGTGGTTGAGCAGGAAGAACTTCAGCGCCGCCAGCCCCACGACCTCGGCCCGGCGCACCATCTCCGCCTCGTCCAGATCGGTGTAGCGCTTGCGGATCTCGGCCAGCGAGAGCGCGTGCATCTCGTCCATCAGCGCGTCGGCGTCCACGACCGTGCCCTCGCGAGACTTCATCCGACCGTCGGGCAGGTTGACCATGCCGTAGGACAGGTGGTAGCAGCGCCCCGCGGCCTGCGGCGTGACCGCCCCGAGGATGGCGAACATCACGTTGAAGTAATGGTTCTGCTCGTCCCCGACCACATAGACGAGCCTCTCCGGGTTGTGCTGCTCGAAGCGCATCGTGGCCGTGCCCATGTCCTGGGTCACGTACAGGCTCGTGCCGTCCTTGCGCAGCACGGCCTTCTCGCCGCTCTGCCCGATGCGCTCCAGGTTGAAGACGATCGCCCCGTTGGCGCTGCGCTCAAAGACCCCCTCGGCCAGCCCGCGCTCGACCAGCGCCTTGCCCTGCAGGTAGGTCTCGGACTCATGGTCGATCTGATCGAAGTGAACCCCCATGCGCTCATAGGTCTTGGCGAAGCCCGCCTCGACCCAGCCGTTGAGCTTCCTCCACAGCGCGATCGTCTCCGCGTCTCCCTCCTCCCACTTGACCAGCAGCTCCTTGGTCGCCGCGCCCAGCTCCGACTCCGTGTTGAACCACCTGTCCTGATAGTCGCCCCTGAAGAGCTCGCCCAGCGCCTCCTCATCCGGCTCAGGCTCCGGCTGGCCCTTCTGGCGGTTCTTCTTCCGCCACCCGCTGATCGCCTCCTGGGCCGACTTCGACCCCGCCCACCTCGCCTGCGCCTCCTGCGCCTGCGGCGAGCCGAGCCAGCCGGCGTACTCGGCCTTGAGGTGCGTGTTGAAGAGCACATAGAAGTGCCCGATCAGGTGATCGCCCTTGAGCCCCATCCCCTCCGGCGTCGCCCCCTCACCGTGCCGCATGTAGGCCAGCATCGACTTGCAGATGTGGATGCCGCGGTCGTTGATCAGGTTGACCCGGATGACCTCGCGACCCTGGTGGGCCACCATGTTGGCCACCGACTCGCCCAGCAGGTTGTTGCGGATGTGACCGAGGTGCTGAGGCTTGTTCGTGTTCGGGCTCGAATACTCGATCATCACGGGCCGCTCGCCCGCGTCGCCCCCGCCCCCGAAGCCCGCGCCCTCCGCCCGGACCTCGTCGATCAGCAGCGCGAAGGCCGCCGCCGCGTCGATCGTGAAGTTCACATAGGGGCCGATGGCCTTGACCGACGCGATCAGCGGCTCGCCCTCGATCCGCGCCGACAGCCGCGCGGCGGCCTCCTGGGCGATCTGCTGCGGCGCCTTCTTGAGCGCGCGGGCGTAGGTGAAGCAAGGGAAGCCCAGATCGCCCATCTCAGGGCTCGCCGTCGGGGCCAGGTGCGGCGCCTCGTCGCCACCAAGCTCGGTCATCACGGCGCCGGCCAGCGCCTCGATGTGCTGCGGGATGTCTTTGACCTTCATGTCCTGCTCGTCTCTCTGCTCATGTGGGATCGCGGGGAGTGCCCCCGACGGCGACGCCGCGCGTCAGGGGCGCGCCACCCCTTCTAACCACTTCGCGCCGCGAACACCACCTCTGAGCCCGCCTCCAACCCGCAGGTTCGCCCGGTGAAGTCACCGACGCCCTCCAACCCCCCACGAGCGCCCCACGCCCCGCGCTCGACGATCGCCCCACGCTCCTCGCACCGCCCCACGCTCCTCGCACCGCCCCCCTCCGGGGGACGGGCTCGTCGGGTGGGGCTAGAAATCCAGGGTGGGCTGCGCCCTGTCGGTCGCAGGCCAGCGCACGACCCAAGTCGACACCAGGGGGCGTGAAAATCCCAATCCACAGGCCCACTTCGACGCCGTGATCCGCCCCTGCGATCCGCCCTCACCCGCCCGCTGGCCTGCGCCCACCGGGCGCAGCCCACCCGCGCTTCTAGCCCCACCCGACGAGCCCGTCCCCCCTTGTGGGGGGCGGTGCGAGGAGCGTGGGGCGGTGCGAGGACCGTGGGGCGCTCGTTGCCCGTGGGGCTTTGCGCTTGCGACGATCGACCCCAAGTTGAACGGGTCGACCAGAGAGACTCTGTCCACCGTAGGATCACGCAGACCTTCAACGCGAGGTGCCCCATGGTGCTGGACCGAAGATCCCTGGCAATCGCCCTCGCAGCCTGCGCCTCGACTGCGGCCACCCTCCCACTCGCCGCCGATCCCATCCCCCGCGACCTCTGGCGATCCGATCCCGTCGCCGCCGAGCGCCGCGTCGAACCCCTCCGCCACAAGCTCCTCGACCTGTCCGACGACCCCGCCGGCCTCAGCGCCGACGAGGCCGCCTCGCTCACCCTCCGCAAGGCCGAGCTCCTCTTCGAAATCGCCCAGGTCGACCACCTCGTCGCCCTCAACGACCGCCGCGACTGCCTCGCCCGCGCCGCACAGCGCCGCAACGAACCCAACTGCCCCGACCTCCCGACCCCCGACTTCGCCGCCGCCTCCGACGCCTACCTCGACTTCCTGACACGCCACCCCGATCACCCCCAGGCCGACCTCGCCCTCTTCCACCTCGGCTGGGGCCTCATGGCCATGGGCCGCGATCGCCGCGCCGCCAACTTCCTCGAACACCTCCTGAGCCACCACCGGGGCTCTCGCTTCATCCCCGATGCCCACCTGATCATGGCCGAATTCTGGTTTGATCGCGGTATGTTACAGGACGCAAGGCACAGCTACGAGGCCGTCATCACCCGCATGGGCTCGCCCCTGCTCGACTACGCCCTCTACAAGCTGGCCTGGATTCATCACCTCCTCGACGATCACCGCCACGCCGTCCGCATGCTCGAAGAGGTCATCGCGCTGACCCGCGCCGAGCCCGACCGCCAGCCCATCCTGGAAACCCTCTACCGCGAACTCGAGCAGATGCGCGCCGCCCGCTGATCACCCCCCGCTCCGGCGCCCTCCCACGATCCCCTGACCTTGAAGTCCTTACCCTCAACTCATCGCGCCCCGTGGGGTCTATAACAAGGCGCTGCGCAGGCACTCACCTTGTCGTGAGCCCCGCAGGGGCATCCCTGATCTGTAGCCCCGGGCGCGAGCCTGGGGCGGCCCTCCACCGAGCGAGCCTGGCGCTCGACCGGGAGGTCGTCGTCCCCGGCGTCTGGACAAAAGGTTGCCTCTGACGCATAGCCTTGGGACGTGCCCCAGGGGCCTCTCGCCTTGCGCCGATCTCGCCTTGAAGCTGGGCGAGGCCGGGCGCGTCGAGGGGCTCAGGCAGGAGCGACGATGGCCATAAGAGAATACGATCACCCCGACTTCGAGCGCGCCCGCGCCTTGCAGCAGCGGGTCGGGATCTGCGACCTGCACGTCGACTGCATCATCCAGCAGCAGCTCTTCGGCTACGACATCCGAAAGGAGCACCGGCGCCCCATGTGGGGCCAGCGCTTCATCTGGCACGCGGACATCCCGCGCATGATCAAGGCCGGCTACGGGGGCGCCTGCATGGGCATCCACTACTGGCCCTTTGAGAGCGACAGGGCGTGGCCTTCGGTGAGCAAGCAGCTCGACGCCCTCGACCGGCTCGCCGCCGACGATCCCCGCGTCATGCGCGTCAACGCCCCCGAAGACTGGGATCTGGCCCGAGAGCGCGGCCTGATGGGCATGGCGCCGGGGATCGAGGGCGCCCACCTGCTCGGCGGCCGGCTCCACCGGGTCGAGGCGCTGGCCGCGCGCGGGGCGGCCTACCTGACGCTGGCTCACTTCTCGAAGAACTCGGCCGCGACGCCCTCGATGGGTCGAGGGGCCAATGAGGTGGAGGGCCTGACGGGCTTCGGCCGAGAGCTGGTGGCGGAGCTGAACCGCTTTGGGGTCGCCGTCGACTGCGCCCACGTCAACACGCCGGGGACGCTGGAGATCTGCAAGCTGTCCAGCGCGCCGGTCTTCTGCACCCACACGGGGGTCAAGGCGGTGCGCGAGCACGCGCGCAACATCACCGACGCCGAGATCGACGCCATCGCGGCGACCGACGGCGCCATCGGCCTGATGTTCTCGCGGCAGTTCCTGGCCGGCGGCGGCCTGCCGGCGACGAGCGAGACCATCGCGGACCACATCGAACACATCATCCGGCGAGTCGGCCCTCGGCACGTGGCCATCGGCTCGGATTTTGACGGATGGGTGCCGATCTTCAAGGACCAGCGCGACTGCCTGGACATCGTCAAGTTGACCCATATCCTGCTTCAGCGCGGCCACTCCGAGGAGGACGTGGCGCTGATGCTGCGCGGCAATGCGCTTCGGGTCCACAAGGCCGTGCGGGCCGCGCGCACCGCCACGCCCAAGGCTCAGGGGTGACCATGCGCGACTTCCTGCGAGACTCTACCGCCTCAAAGCTGCTGATCGGCAAGGCCCTCGGGGCGCTAGGGTCGTGGCTCGATCACCGACATGGCCCGGACCTGCACGACGGGATGCACCTCGATCCTCAGATCAGGGCGGCCGTCACGGCCAAGGCCTGGATCAAGATGCCCGAGATCCAGACCGCGCCGCCCAGCAAGGCGCGCAAGCTCTACGCGGCCCAGATCGCGCCCTTTGATCTGCGCCTTGAGCCCATGGCGCGCGTCGAGGAGATCACCATCCCCGGGCCGGCCGGGCCGCTGCCGGTCCGGATCTTCTGGCCAGAGGGCGCGGCGCAGGCCGGCCCCAAGGGCGCGGCGTCCACCCGAGGGGCTCCGGCGCTGGTGTGGTTCCACGGCGGAGGCTTCGTGGTGGGGAGCCCTCGAACCTGCGAGCCTGCGCTGCGAAGGATGGCCGCGCGCGGGCGCTTCGTCGCCCTCTCGGTCGGCTACCGGCTGGCGCCCGAGGACCCCTGCCCGGCGGCGCACGACGACGCGCTGGCCGCCTGGAGGTACCTCACCGACCACGCCGAAGCCTTCGGCCTCGATCCCGCGCGCATCGCCATCGGCGGCGACTCCGCCGGCGGCAACCTCGCCGCCTGCGTGTGCCTCAAGGCCCGCGACGACGACGCGATCCGCGCGCCGGCCTTCCAGGCCCTCGTCTACCCCGCGACCGACTTTACAAGGAGCATGGCCTCCCACGAGACCTTCGCCGAGGGTTACATGCTGACCCGCGCGCTGGCCAACTGGTTCCTCGACCAGTACATCCCCAACGGGGTCGCTCACATCCCCAACAGGGTCGATCCCATCCCCAACGGGGTCGATCCCGTCCCCAACGGGGTCGCTCACATCCCCGACAGAGTCGGCCGATCACCGCGGGCCGTCGCCGTGAGGGTGGACCGACGCGACCCGGCGGTCTCGCCCCTCTTCGCCAAGGATCTGAGCGGCTTGCCCCCCGGCGTGATCCTCACGGCGGGCTTCGACATCCTGAGGGACGAGGGCAGGGCCTACGCGCGCTCCCTCCAGCGGGCGGGGAACGACGTCGAGGACAACTGCGCCGAGGGGTTGGTCCACGGCTTCTTCAGCCTCAGCGGGGTCGTCGACGCCGCCCGCAACGCCATCGACAACCTCGCCGCCCAGATCGCCTCGGGGCTGTCGATCGGCGGGTGATCAGGGCGCCGTCACGTAGACCGCCGTCAGGCACATCTCGTCAAAGGTCCCCTCGCCCCAGCGCACGTCCCTCGGCTCGGCCTGCTCAAAGGCGTCCATCTCGCCGTCGCCGTCCTTGTCCACCGGGACAAAGGGCTGGTTGGCGGCCGAGTTGTCCCAGTGACACTCCAGCGAGAGCTCGTCGCCCGGCTCAAAGCGCTTCGGCTCGGGGAAGGTGTAGCTGCCCTGCCAGTTGAAGTCCCAATCGGGGATCTCCAGCATGCACTCCTCTTCCTGACCCCCGCGCAGGATCGACGCCTTGCCCCTCGATCCCAGCGTGTGCATGTGCAACCCCGTGCCGTGGATGAGGATCGCGCCGTTGGGCAGCCTGCCCCCCGTCAGCCGACTCAAAAACCCTGTAATATCAAAGGCGAAGCTGTGCGACACGTCCTCATCGCCCGCCGGGATCTGCATCCCATCGCCCCGCAGCCAGGCCGGGTTGGCGAAGGGCAGGATGAAGGCCTCGCGCTCGACCTCGTCGGCCAGCGTCAGCTCAAAGGTGGACCGATCCGGCGCCGGATCGCCGCCCAGGCTGTTGAGGTGCATCTGGATGACCAGCTTCGATCCAGGCTCGACCCGGATCCCTGTCCCCTCCGGGAACTTGACGTTCCGTATCCCCGGCACCCACGACGCCAGCCACCCCACGCCGCCGCCGATCTGGTTCTGACCCCCCGGCCCCCCATAGCACGTGTACCCAGGCCCCTCCTGGGCCGCGTCGAGCGCCTCGTACTCGGCCACCGCCTGCGGCGCGATCGAGAAGGCGATCACGTGATGCACGATCGCCTTGTTGTCCGGGTTGGTCTTGAAGCCGGTGACGAACTTCTCCTCCGTCTCCGGCCAGTCCACGACGAAGCACCTGTAATCATCCGGGAAGATCTCCGGCTTGTAGGCCACCGGCAGCTGAAGCGTCATGTCCACCCGATCCAGCTGGGCCACCGGCGTGATCGTCGAAGGCGCCGCGGTGGACGGATCGCCCTCGGCCATCCCATCGTCCAGCCACGCCAGCAGCTTGGATCGCTGCTCCCCGCTGAGCGACAGGTTGCCCTCCAGCGGCGCGCAGGCGTCGTCCGGCTGCCAGGGCGGCATCGACCCATCCTCCACGCTCTGCCGTATCACCCCAAGAAGCGGCTGGACCTGCGCGTAGGTCTCCAGCGGGAAGGGCGCCACCCCCCCCTCCAGGTGGCACTGGTTGCACTTCTCGTCCAGCAAGGGCTTGATATCCCTGTGGAAGGTCAAGGCCGCCTCATCAACGACCTCAGGCTCGCCCTCAGGTTGCCCCTCAGGCTGCCCCTCAGGCTCGCCGGCCTCCTCGACCGGCTCGCCCCCGTCCTCCTTCCCGCAGGCCCCCAACGACACCGCCGCGGTCATCACCAGGACCCCCCACCTCGACACCCACGCCTCTACCATCCCCTGCCTCCTTGATCTTGCCCACGCCGCGCTACCTCGCGCCCATGGATGACCGCCCAGAACCCCGAAATGTTAGCGCCAGACGGACATTGTCTCCGAACAGCTCCTCCCGCGCCGGACGACGACGCGCTCGCGTCTTGTATCACGGCCACGCCCGCGCTATCTCTTCGCTGACAGAGAGCCAGCATCCAGGATCACATCCGTTCGCTTCGAGCATCCACACAAGCTCCTCGCCGAAAACGCGGCGGAGCGCACCCAAGGAGATCTTCAGATGGGACCAGTCATCTTCGTCGTCCTCGGCGGCGCCGTCTTCCTCGCCCTCTTCATCGTCACGATGGGCTCCTTCTTCACCGTCCAGCAGCAGACGGTAGCGGTCGTCCAGCGTTTCGGCAAGCACGCCAAGATGGCGACATCGGGCCTGAACTTCAAGCTCCCGCTCATCGACTCGATCGTCCACCGCATGGACATGCGGATCAAGGAGATCATGGTCCAGGTCGAGACCAAGACCGAGGACAACGTCTTCGTCCACCTGAGCGTGGCCGTCCAGTACGAGATCCAGGACCCCTACGCGGCCTTCTACAAGCTGACCAACCCCCAGGGCCAGATCACCAGCTACGTCTTCGACGCCGTCCGCGCCAAGGTCCCCCTGCTCAAGCTCGATCACGTCTTCGAGGCCAAGAACGAGATCGCCGACACGGTCAAGGACCAGCTCACCGAGACCATGACGGGCTTCGGCTACCACATCATCAAGGCCCTCGTCATCGACATCGAGCCCGCTCGCGAGGTCAAGGAGTCCATGAACCGGATCAACGCCGCCGAGCGCCTCAAGGTCGCCGCCGAGATGGAGGGCGAGGCCGAGAAGATCCGCAAGGTCAAGTCCGCCGAGGCCGAGGCCGAGAGCAAGCACCTCCAGGGACTCGGCATCGCCCGGCAGCGCAAGGCCATCGCCGACGGCCTCTCCGAGTCCGCCGAGCTCGTCAAGGAGCAGATGGACGGCGTCGGCGCCGAGAGCATCATGGCCCTCCTGCTCATGACCCAGTACTTCGACACCCTCCAGGCCATGAGCGAGAACAGCAAGACCAACACCATCTTCCTCCCCCACGCGCCCGGCGGCATGCACAGCATCCAACAACAGATCCAGAACGCCATGATGGTCGGCACCCAGATCAACAAAGACTGATCCTCTTTGTCCTCTCCCCCATCCTCACCATCTCTTTATTTCCACTCTAACCCACTCAAGCCTTCCTCTGTCTCCATTTCTCTATTTTTTCTTTATCTTCATCCTTGAGGCCTGCTGGGCTGGCGTGGGGTTCCACCCCACACCCCGCCAGGGGCAAATTGCCCCGGGTGGGGGTCTGGGGGCGAAGCCCCCAGCCAACCGGCGAGGTTCACGGATGAAGAGAAGAGGAGAGAAGGGGAGGGGGGGGATCAGTCGAGGAGCTTGGGGTCGAGGGCGTCGCGGAGGGCGTCGCCGGCGACGTTGAGGGCGTAGATGATGAAGAACATGACGAGGACGACGCCGGAGAGGGGCCACCAGATGCCTTGGACGAGCTCGCCGGTGGCGTCGGAGATCATCTGGCCCCAGGAGGCGCCGTCCTGGATGCCGACGCCGAGGTAGGTGAGGATGACTTCGGACTTGATGGCGCCGAGGACCATGAGGGAGCCGGAGATGATGGCGAGGTGGAGGACGTTGGGGAGGATGTGACGGAAGATGATGCGGGCGTCGCTGGCGCCGAGGAGTCGTGAGGCCAGGACGTATTCGCGTTCGCGGTGTTTGAGGAACTCGCCGCGGGTCAGTCGGCAGAGGCTGACCCATCCGAGGGAGCCCATGGCGATGCAGATGGCGAGCATGCCTTTGCCCATGACGAAGGAGATGGCGATGACCATGAGGATGTAGGGGACGGAGGTGATGATGGTGTAGAGCCAGACGACGAAGGCGTCGACCTTGCCGCCGTAGAAGCCGCTGACGGCGCCGAGGGTGACGCCGACGGGGACGGAGATGGCGGTGACGAGGAAGCCGATGGTCATGGCCGTCTTGGTGCCGGCGAGGATCTTGAAGAGGACGGAGCGCCCGAAGATGTCGGTGCCGAAGATCTTGGCCAGGGTGAGCGAGGGCGGCTCGTAGCCATCGGCGACGCGCTCCTGGTAGTCGGGCAGGAGGTTGAAGGTGCCCAGGAGGGCGATGATGAGGTAGGCCGCGATGATGGCGAAGCACAGGACGACGAACTTCTTCTTGAGGATTTGTCGGAGGGCTCTCTTGTAGAGGCTCTCGGACTTCTGCCTTGAGTGGCTCATGGGTGGATCGCTCCTAGCTGAGCTTGACGCGCGGATCGACGTAGGCGTAGAGCACGTCGGTCAGCAGGTTGAAGAGCGAGTAGGCGATGGCGATGAACATCGTCAGGCCCTTGAGGACGGGGAAGTCGCCGTTGTTGATCGCGGTGATCATCAGGTCGCCGATCCCGGGGAGGCTGAAGAAGCGCTCCATGAGGAAGGCGCCGAGGATGAGGAAGGGGATGACGATGATGGTGTAGGTCAGGATGGGGATCATGGCGTTCTTCAGGACGTGCTTGAAGAGGACGCCGGGTTCGCTGACGCCCTTGGCGCGCGCGGTGCGGACGTAGTCGGCGCCGATCTCGTCGAGGAAGATGGTGCGGTAGATCCGCACGTCGGGGCCGAGGCTGACGATGAGGATGATGATGACGGGCAGGGCGAGGTAGGGGATGCCGTCCAGGCCCGGTGCGTAGCCGTTGATGGGGAAGAGGTCGGCCTTGAAGGCCAGCAGGTATTGGAAGGCGATGATGTAGACGAGGTAGGAGATGCTCATGGAGACGACGGTGATGGCGGTGGCCAGGCGGTCGATCCAGGAGTCTCGGTAGTAGGCGATGAGCATCGCGATCGTGATGTAGATCACGAGGCCGAGCAGGAAGGGCGGGACGGTCAGGGAGAGCGAGACGGCGGCGCCGCTGGCGAACATGCCGCTGAGTTTTTCGCCCGTGGTGAAGGAGTTGCCGTAGTCGAAGGTGATGATCTGAAAGAGGAAGTCGACGAACTGCTTCCACAGGGGCTGATCGAGGCCCCATTCGGCCTTGAGCAGCGCGATCGACTCCTCGGTGGCGTGCTTGCCCAGCGCCAGGCGCACCGGGTCTTCCCCGGCGACGCCGAAGAGGATGAAGACGAGCAGCGCGACGCCCAGCAGGGTCGGGATGAGGTAGAGCAGTCGTCGGATGATGTACCCGATCATTTCTGGATTCCCTTGGCCTTGGCCGCGGCGTCGATGTTGAGGTACTTGAAGTGGGCGTCGAGCATGATGTTGCGCTTCATGTTGCCGACCCACTTCTGGTGCAGGCCCATGGTGATGGGGGTCCAGATGAAGATGGTCGGGACGTCCTCGGTCAGGATGTCGGACATCTGCTTGATGACCGCGTTGCGCTCGGGGCCGGGGGTCATGACCTTCATCTGAACAAAGAGCTTGTCGTACTCGGGGTTCTCGTAGGCGCCCTCGTTGGGGCCGGGGGCCTTGTTGGGGCCGTAGAGCAGCTGGTAGAAGTTCTCGGCGTCGGGGTAGTCGGCGGCCCAGCCCGCGTCGGCGATCTGGAAGTTGGCCGACTCGATCTTCTTGAGGAAGGCCGTGAAGGTTTGGAAGTTGCCCTCGAGCGTGATGCCGACCTTGGCCATCTGGGCTCTGTGGAACTCGAAGCTTTGCCGGATGTCCTTGGTCGTGGCCCTGAACTCCACCTTGATGGGGGGCAGGCCCTCGCCGTTGGGGTAGCCGGCCTCGACCAGCTTGGCCTTGGCCAGCTCCAGGTTCGTCTCGTAGTAGGGGGACTGGACGTCGCGCTCGCTGCCGGCGATGGGCAGCGGGACGATGGTGTGCAGCTTGTAGCCGCGGCCGTTGTACATCTTGTCGAGGTAGCCCGGCACGTCCATGGCGTAGGCGATGGCTTGCCGCAGGGCCTTGTTCTTGCCCAGCAGCTCGTCCTTCATGTTGATCTCCCAGTAGCTCGAGGAGAGCGACTCGACGGTGTAGATGTCGAACTGCTTGGCGTACTCCCCCTTGAGGGCGAAGCCCTTGTCGGTCTTCTCGGCCATCTTGGAGAAGTTGTCCTTGTCCATGCCGATCCAGTCGATCTCGCCGGAGAGGAACTTGAGCATCCGGGGCTGGGCCTCCTCGATCAGAGGCATGTGGACCTCATCGATCAAGGGCAGCTGCTTGCCCGCGTCCGCCAGCAGCCCGAGGTCCTTGTCGGTCGCCTCGCCGTCGGTGGGATACTTGAGGAAGTAGTTGGGGTTGCGCGCGAAGACCAGGGTCCCGCGGCGGGGGTTCTCCTTCAGGATGAAGGCGCCGGTGCCGACGGGGGTGCGCTCGAACTCCGCGCCGTACTTGTCGACGGCCTCCTTGGGCACGATCGAGAGCACGCTGGAGGCGAAGGGCATCAGCGCCAGGGGGTCCTCCCGCGTCAGGGTGATGGAGAAGGTGTGGCTGTCGATCTTCTTGAGCCCCTCGACCTGCTCGGTCCAGTGGTCCAGCTTGCTGTTCTCGCGGCTCTTGGTGCGGTACTCGTCCAGGCCGACGATCCGGCCGCCGAGCATGGGGTCGTAGGAGCGCGTGTTGACGCCCGCGTCGGCGAAGCGCTTGAGGGTGTACAGGACGTCGTCGGCCGTCAGCTCCTTGCCCTTGCCGCCGGGGAAGCAGGCGTCGTCGGCGAACTTGACGCCCTTGCGCAGCTTGAAGGTGTAGGTCTTCTTGTCCTCGCCGAGCTTCGGCATCTCCTCGACCAGCGAGGGCGACAGCTCATAGGGGCGCCGCAGGTAGTGGTACTCCAGCAGCGTGTCGTAGACCTGGGTGATGAGCTCGGCGGAGGCCTGATCGAACTGCTTGGGCGGATCGAGCGACTTGAAGTCGGATTGCCGGAAGTAGTTCAGCACCTTCTTGGAGGTGCCGTCGGCCTTCTTTTCGCCGCCGTTGCCGCCTTTGTCCTTGTCGGGCTTGCAGGCCGCGCCGAGGGCGAGGCCGAGGGCGAGGAAGGCTACGATGGCGAGGGTGGGGGTTCTGTGGGTCATGTCTCAGGCCTCCGTCTCCGAGAGGGTCTCCACCAGGTGGCAGGAGACCCTGTGTTCGGGGTTCTTGATGGTCGGTTGGAGCTTGGGGGCGACTTGCCGGCACAGGTCCGTCACGTGCGGGCAGCGGGTGTGGAAGTAGCACCCCGAGGGGGGGTTGCGCGGGCTGGGCACGTCGCCCTCCAGCGGCGACTTGATCTCGGCGTGTGAGGGGTCAGGGTGCGGGATGGACTCCAGCAGCGCCTGAGTGTAGGGGTGCTGCGGCGAGGCGTAGATGTCGTTCTTGTCGGCCAGCTCGACCACCTTGCCCAGGTACATCACCGCGATGCGGTCCGAGATGTACTTCACGACCGTCAGGTCGTGGGAGATGAAGAGGTAGGTCAGGTTCATGTCGCGCTGGAGATCGACGAGCAGGTTGAGCACCTGGGACTGGATCGACACGTCCAGC
>SXGS01016933.1_pt1 | contig 30230 bp, 24 predicted proteins | sample 3174681 | NCBI WGS metagenome assembly SXGS01 (sample SAMN11356861, study PRJNA531348) | freshwater metagenome | isolation source: freshwater sample F1-80 | place: China: Fuxian Lake, Yuxi | collected 2017-12-25 | reverse complement strand
GAGAAGCTCCAGGAGCGTCTTGCGAAGTTGTCCGGTGGGGTCGCGCTCATCAAGGTCGGCGCCGCCACCGAGACCGAACTCAAGGAGCGCAAGCATCGCGTCGAGGACGCCCTGTCCGCGACACGTGCCGCCATTGAAGAGGGCATCGTCCCTGGTGGTGGTGTCGCACTGCTGAACGCCGCGACTGCTCTCGATCATCTCCATCTCGTTGGTGACGAAGCCACCGGCATCACCATTCTTCGCCGCGCGCTTGAGGAGCCGATCCGGACGATCGTAGCCAACGCCGGATACGAGGGATCGGTCGTCGTCGAGGAAGTCCGTCGTCGCAATTCAGACGCGGGGTCTTACACGATCGGGTTCGATGTCGTTGCCGAGGAATACATCAATCTCGTCGAAAAGGGCATCATCGACCCGGCCAAGGTCACCCGTTCCGCAGTCGAGAATGCTGTCTCAATCGCCGGGATGATCCTGACGACCGAGGCACTTGTGACCGACATTCCGGAAGACAAGCCGGCCCCCCCATCCCAGCCCCAGTACTAGTCTTGCCATTGTCCACTCCGTGGACGGCAGGGACACATCAGAGGGGGAGGTCCGTTGGACCTCCCCCTTCGTTTGCTCCTCAATCGCTCACGAACACGTCAGTTGGTTGGGGTTGAAATCGACTTTCCCTGAAGAAAGAGCAGCAGGTAGTCGTGTCCTCCCGCCTTGCTGTCGGTTCCGGAAAGGTTGAAGCCCCCGAACGGCTCGACCCCAACAAATGCTCCGGTGCACTTTCGGTTGAGGTAGAGGTTCCCACATTGGTACTCCTCGACTGCGCGCCCGAGCCTCGCTTCGTCGCGTGAGAACACTGCGCCCGTCAATCCGAAGTCAGTGTCGTTCGCTATACGGATCGCGTCATCAAAATCAGTCGCACGAATGACCGACAGCACTGGTCCAAAAATTTCCTCCTGGCCCAGCCGGCTTCGCGATGCAACCTCGGTGACGATGTGCGGAGCAACATAGTGTCCGGTCTCTGGAACCCGTACGTCCGGCCCGTACACCACCTTTGCCTCCTCATGAGCGATCACGATGTACCGTTCCACAGTCCGCTTCTGGTCTGCACTCGCCAGGGCGCCCAAGTCACTAGTGAAATCCCTCGGGTCGCCAATCCGGATCTGTTTCGTCCGCTCGATAACGAGTTCGACCAGTCGGTCGTGCACGGAATCCACGACGATCAGGCGTGAACACGCCGAACACTTCTGGCCCCCGAAACCGAAGGCACTCGCCACCACCGCAGTCGCAGCCGCGTCAAGATCGGCCGTTTCGTCAACCACAATCGCATTCTTGCCCCCCATCTCTGCCACCACACGCTTCAGCCACTTCTGCCCCGGTGCAACCACTGAAGCCGTGCGGTAGATCAGTTCCCCAACTTCCCGGGAACCGGTGAAACTGATGAAGCGGACCCGTGGGTGGGCCACCAGTCCCATTCCGACCTCTTCACCCGGACCGCCAAGGAAGTTCACTACCCCGGGAGGCATCCCCGCTTCGGCGCACAAGTCGACAAACCGAGCAGCGATTGCCGGCGTCAGGCTTGACGGCTTCAGGATTGCTGTGTTCCCTGTCACCACCGCAGCCATCGTCATCCCCACGGCGATAGCAAGTGGGAAATTCCATGGGGGAATGATCACCCCCACCCCAAGCGGAACATAGACGAACCGGTTCGAGGTCCCACTACGGTGGACAACAGGTTGTGGACTGCCCAATCGCAACGCGTGGCGAAGATAGAACTCACAGAAGTCGATGGCTTCGGCGACATCAGCGTCAGCCTCCCCCCATGTCTTACCTGCCTCGATGACCATGGCTGCCGCGAATTGGTCTCGACGGTCACGCAGCAAACTGCTGACCCGGTGCACCGCGGCAACCCGGTCCGCCACAGCAACTCGCGACCAAGTTGCAAAAGCCGTCTCGGCCGCCACAACCGCACGTTCAACGTCTTCACTGGATCCGGATGCAACCCGGCCGACAACCCGCGCAGGGTGGTTCGGATCGGTCGATACGACCCACCGTCCCGTGTAAAACGACTCTCCAGCGATGGTTATCGGGCGTTCCCACTGCGCGCCAACCTCGGCATCGACCGATGTGACAGCCCCTGCAAATGCGCTGTGCCGTGCGGGTTCGTGGAAATCCCCGAGAGGTTCGTTCACAAATGGCGGGTACCCGCCCGTCCCGTGCATCCCGTCATTGTTCATCAGGCCAATCCCTTCGCGACAACCCACCAATTCACACGGCGCTACTCGTTCCAAACGTCACCCACCTCACGCGCCATCGATTTGCCCCCACCCAGGTCGAAATCCTTGCATGACATCAGAACTACGGAGGGTTCGATCGAAGAACAACCCTGCGGAGGATTTTATGGTTCCTGCAAGCGACGGATGGCGACATCACCCGCAATCCAACTACCATCAGCGACATGCCCACCCGTGTGAATGAAGTCACCCACCACCTTCCAACCAGCGCCGACTTGGTTGTAATCGGCGCCGGCATCCTCGGTACTGCAACCGCGCTCAACGCGTCGCGCCGAGGCCTTCGGGTTGTCGTCGTGGAGCGAGGCAAGCGACTTGGTGGACTGACCACCCAAGCGTCCGCGGGTGGCTACCGCATGCAGTTCGACACCCCAGAAGAGATTGCGTTGCTCAAAGAATCGTTTGAGTTCTGGGATGCGTTCGCGGACGAAGTTGGAGACGCTACCGCGGATCTGCGCCGAACGGTCAACGGATACCTCTGGGTTAGCCGGCGACACGATCGCGTCGCGTCGCAGCAGGCTAAAGTCGCGCGTCAAGTGTCCATGGGTGTCGACAGCGTGGAATGGCTGAATGGGGACGATGCCCGTCGCCGGTTCCCGTACCTTGCCCAGGACGTCGCCGGGGTTAGGTACCGCGGTTGCGACGGTTGGATAGACCCTGTCCGCGCCACGATCGCACTGGCCGAAGGCGCATCGCGCCACGGTGCAGTCTTCGCACTCAACACGACCGTAACCGGGTTCGACGTGCACCAAGGGCAGATCAACACCGTTATCACTGACCAAGGGAACATCGCCTGCGCCTACGCGATTGTCGCCGCTGGCCCATTCACCGGCCAGATTCTCGGCCTCGCGGGAATTGACCTACCCATTTCCCCCCGAATCCGGCAACGGCTCGTCCTTCCCGAAGCACCAGAAGTGCCATCAGATGCGCCGATGACCATCGATGAGGACACTGGGTCACATTGGCGACCGGAAGGTGGGGGTGCATACGTGTTGCGACCGGACCCCACCACGCCCACTGGACCACCGTTGCTCGATCCGCCAGCGTCGCGCAGTTTCTATGACCTGTTACTCGATCCCGTCAGCGAAGTTGCCGTCGCCAAGCACGCCCCATTCTGGGCAGATGTGTGGCTACGGCGCACTCAACATTGGTACGTAACGGCAGGCCAGTACAGCTATTCACCGGATCACATGCCATTGTTGGGACCAACGGCCATCCAGAACCTTGGAGTGAATGGCGGCTACTCAGGGCACGGGATCATGGCGAGTCCAGCCGGAAGCCGGATAGCCTTGGATACCCTTCTCGGGGTCGTTGACAACCAAACAAACCCGTTCAGCGCCGCACGCGCCTTCACGCAGAACTCCTCAGGCGAGCGGGGAGCGATCGGCTGCCAAGACACAGGCATCCAACGAGGCCCTCTCTAGATCCGGGTCAGATCAGCGGAAGACGCCAAGAGCGGTTGCAATGAATACCGCCACCGCCCAGAACACCAAAAGCGAAACGATTGTCATGATGTTGCGCCGGAAGAGTTCACTTTCGGGGGGACCCTGAATGGCGCGAGCCGATAACCATGGATTCGCCAAGGGTTCATCTGCAAATGGGACTGGGACCGACGACACGGTGCCCGGAACCGCTTCGGATGCCACGGTCGGCACCGGCAATGACACCGCTGGTGCCGGTGCAGGTGCAGCGACCTCCCCAGCCGATGCACTTGAGCGTCCGCGTGGCTCAAGAATCCGCGCCGGTGTCTGGTCGTTCGCGCATGCGTTTCCGCCATCACGCCAGCACTGCGCATGGTGCGGGACGTAGCACTTCGGACAAAGCACCGCCTGATCGCCCGCAGAAATTCCCTTGCTGCACTTGGGGCAGGTTGCACCCGCCCACTTTGAGGTCGCAGTTGTTGGTCGCAGCGATATCGCTGCCGGTGTATCACTCATTCCACTCATGTTGACGGTACCACAATGTCCGGCGATGGCAGGTGACCAAACCTTTTCGGATAATACGTCATATTAAGAACTCGCACTCGAATACTCGCGCAGCGCACGGTTCCACAGTCTGTTTGACGCGAAGACAGCACCAATCGCCGCCACGATGGCGAATGGCAAGTGCCACGTCTCACCCGCGCCCAACAGTGCACGGGCTGGAACAGTGCCTGCGAAGGCCAGGGGGATCACGAACGTGAAAGCCAGGCGGATTGGTCCTCTCAGTACGTCCGTAGGCACTCGCGCCATTGACACGACAGGTTCGAATACCGCAGCAATGTTCTGCATCCGACCCGTCCAGAAGACCAACAGGACGCTGGAAAACCACATCGCATAGCAGAGTGCAACACCGCATCCGCATAGAACCAGATACCCCAGGATGTCAGCCAGTCCCGGTTGAACTCCGAGGCGCGTCAGCCCGTACGAAACGATCACCAAACCAAACGTAGCCGGTGCCAGGTTCATGAACGCAATCCGCCGAACCGACACCAGAAATTGCCCGTTGACCGGCTTGGTGAGCACGAGGTCAAGTTCACCGGTGTTCACCAGACTGGACAATCCCGTCATCGTCTCCCAGAACAGGCAATACGTCAGGTTCGTGACGATCGTGTATGACCCCATCAGCACCAGCATTTGGTCCGACGACCAATCACCGACGGACTTTACGTTCAGGTAAATCAGACTCACGAACATGACTTGGAGGCCGGCGTAAAACGCCTCGCGGAAGAGGTTGAACACCATGTTGGTGCGGTACTCAAGGTCTCGGGCGAGGCAATAGCGGGCGACCGCCCCGTAGAGGCGAAGGTATCTACGGAACTGCTGCCAGACGGTGGTGGCGGGAACGAGCGGGGCGGGAACGAGCGGGGCGTCAACGCTCGCCACGTTATCCACCAAAGGCGGCGTACCGCCTTATCCCTGCCGTCCGGACGATCCGCATCACGACGTAGCCGCCAATCACCCACCCTAGTTGTGTCAGGAGGCCGATGGCCAGTTCGACCTCGGTGAACGTCCCGCGCAGGATTTGGGTGGAAAAGAAATAGAAGTACCGGTACGGCAGCCAGTCGCCAATCATGCGTACCCAATCTGGCATCGCTTGCAGGGGAAGGAAGTTTCCCGTGAAAACCATTTCAAGGGAAATCATGAATACGAAGATGCCCTCCGTGTTCGTAGCCCAGAACGCCACGTAGCCCATTGCCATCTTCAGGAAAAAAGCCGTGAGGTAGCCGAGCGGGATTGACATTGCAAATGCCACCCAATGCAGCGGTGGCACCACCGGAGCTTGTAGATACTCCCAGAACACTGCGATGCAGACGGCCATCGATGGCAACAGCCACAGAAGCCGGACCACCTTCCAAGCAACCTCTCCCGCAAGGTGAAAGCCAACAATGGACATCGGGCGAAGAAGAACCTGACCGTACGTGCCCTTGGCAATCTTCTCGGCAATGTCCCATTCGGGGTGCGGGTTGAGCAGCGTCCGAAGTGCGATGACACCCAGGTAGTACTGGACCATTCCAGCGACGTCGTACCCGGCAACGGTGTCCCCAGGCCGGTATGCCCCAAGCCACAGCAACAGCATTCCCATCGGTGGCAGCAGGTCATAGAGGAACCAGACCGCCCCTTCAAGCCGGTACTGCAGTGCGTCCTGCCACGAAGCACCCAGCAACCGGACGAATTTGCGAGTGCCCGGGAAGGACGACCGGGGAACTACGACCGCCACGGAGTGTGCGTCGATGGTTACAGGTGTGGTGGTCATCGATGGAAAGCCCACGCAGGCGGTCTGTACCCGAACGGTAACGGACCCACCAACTGTCCCTGACCCCAGTGGAAGTGGGGCAAGGGGTGAATGCATCTGGAAAGTGGAAGGCGGCGCCGCCTCATCTAATGCCCGAACGTGGCAAGGCGATCAAGGACCTCTTGCAGGACGGCGCGCGAGGCGGCGTAACTCATTCGGAGCGTGCCGGAGCCGTCGAAGAACGAGTCCCCAGCAACGCACGAGATGTATGCCTCGTTGAGCAAGCGCAACGCGTACGCACTCGAGTCGCGCGGTTCACCGGCCGTACCCGCCGGTATGCGGGGATAAGCGTAAAACGCACCCTCAGGCATCGCGCACTCAAATCCCACCTTTCGAAGTCCTGAGACAAACATCTTCCGACGCGCGTCGAACTCGGCGACCATGTCGTGGACGCAGTCCTGCGATCCGTTAAGTGCCTCGACCGCAGCCCACTGCGCAATGCTGCACGGATTTGACGTCGTCTGGGTCATGAGCGAGTCCACGGCCTTGATGATTGTCTTGGGACCAGCTACGAAGCCAATCCGCCAACCGGTCATCGCGTAGGTCTTGGAAACGGTATTGACTGCCAGTACCCAGTCGCGCGCATCCGGAACGTCCGCGGCTGCGAACTGGTGCACCGCCCCGTCATACAGAAAATGCTCATATGTGTCATCAGTGATCACATAGATGCCGTGTTCGATTGCGAACCGGGTGACCGCACGGACTTCCTCAGGGTCCATCACCACACCCGTCGGGTTCGAAGGGCTGTTCACGATCACCGCTCGCGTGCGCGGAGTGACGTGGCCAACAAGATCCGAAGCCCGCAGCTTGTGGTCCAGACCGAGGGACACATGGACTGGCACTCCACCCACGAGTGCAACTTGATCGGAAAACGTGGCCCATGTCGGGACCGGGATAAGGACCTCGTCGCCCGGGTTGAGGAGAGCAACCATGAGGTTGTAAAGGGCCTGCTTGCCACCGATGCAGACGCAGACTTCAGAAGCAGGGTCGTACTGAACTCCGTTCTCGCGATGCAACTTGTTTGCGACCGCTTCCTTGAGTTCGATGATCCCACCGGACGGCGTGTACTTCGTCTTGCCATCGCGGATTGCACGGTATGCAGCTTCCTTGACGTGCTCCGGAGTATCGAAGTCAGGTTCACCAACCGTCAGCTCAAGGACAGGCTTCCCCTGACGAGCAAGCGCCTTGGCACGCGCACTGGCAGCAATTGTCGGTGACGGCGCCATCGCCCGGACCAAGGCACTGAGTCCCGGTTGCGTGTGAGCTTGCCTGGTCATCTCGGCCATCGTGCTACCTTCCGGCTTTGCAAATGTTCACGCCAATTGAGGCTTGGGAAGCCCATGTGACTGAGGCAGTCACTCGACCTGTGACGACTGGTTTCGGCTCATTGGGACAGCGCGGTCACGCCAAGACCTATTCGCTGTCGTCATACTCCGGGCAGTCGATGTACCAGCGGCGAACCGCATGGGCATTGAGTTCCACCGCTGTGAGCGTCGGTTTCACCCACAGGTTCTTGGCACACCTGGCCAGCGAAACGCCGTCACGCTTGAAGGTGATCGCATGCCAGCAATCGGCGCACTGACGTTGATCCGTCTCGACGACGTCCGCCTCGATCGCTGCATCCTCAGTGTCCTTGGCTTGGTCTTGCTGGGCTCGTTGAGCCGCCTGGGCGCGCTGCAATAACACTCCGAGCGTTCCGAGTGAACCGCTGTCATCTTGTCCTGACGCTGATGGCATCGGGTTGCGACCCGAGGGTGGGCGGCTGCCAGCATCACGCGATGAGCGTGACGCGCCCGGATTGCCTCGAGGTCGGTCGGTGGTCAAGGTAAAGCCTCCACCCGGGTGACGTGCTGATGCGACCAACGTCGGTGAACAGTGTCGATCACTTTTCCAACTCGCCTGAAAATCTCGCCAAGGGCCCTGCGCCTGAAGTGGTGCCGAGCCTCATGTTGGACCTAATCCACCCGTTACCGTGGCCCGCATCCGCCCCGGCCGGCGCGCGGGAGAAAGTCGGATAAGTGCGCGGATGACACACACTCGTCAGGGACGCCCACTTTTGTAAGAGACATGGTATCGCAGTTCACCGGTCGACGACAATGGACAATCCGCGGCGATGACCGTTTCACGGCACCACGTCCATCGCCCTCAGCAGACTTCACTTTCCTATGCAGAATGTGCTGAAAATTCGTGAGAGCACATCTTCGGTAACAGTCTGACCCGTGACCTCCCCAAGAGCGCGCAATCCTTCCCTCAAGTCGGTCGCGACCATGTCATCGGGAAGTCCTGTGGTGATCCCTTCGACTGCGCGTTCGAGCGCTCCGGAAGCCCGCGCAAGAAGCGCGATGTGCCGAGGGTTTGTAACAACAACTGACCCTGATGGACTGCTACCACCGCCGGCTCTCGTTGCCTCCATGGCCAAGTCACCCAAGGTGCGACGCAGCGTGTCGATGCCCTCACCGGTCACTGCAGACACGGCCAACGTGCTTACCGCGTACGCGGTCATCTGTGCGCGGAGCGTCGGGTCCGCTCCCAGGTCCACCTTGGTGATTGCGACTACCTGTGCCGCGCCAGAGGCAAGGGTGGAAATGAGCACCCGGTGTGTTTCAAAACCAACTCCGGTCCAGTCTGACCCATCGACAACGTGAATGACCGCATCGGTTCCCTTGACGACGTCATGACTGCGATCGATGCCAATCCGCTCGACGATGCCCAATTCCCGTTCAGGATCAACTGGCCATCCAGCGGTATCAGTCAGGATCACTGCCATCCCGTCAAGGTCAAGGGTCTCTTCGAGGGTGTCGCGTGTGGTCCCGGGTTCGTCAGTGACGATTGACCGCGGCCTATCAAGCAGGGCGTTGAAAAGGCTGCTTTTCCCCGCGTTCGGCGAACCAACGATTGCAACACGCCAGCCATGGCGCCTGATGCGCCCGGCCCGTGCCGACCGGAGCAGCGTGTCAATCTGTTCCCTGACCGCGTTGACCCGTGCGCGCAGGACCGCTCTGTCAATGGCTGGGACATCATCGTCAGAAAAGTCAAACGTAGCCTCAAGTTCCGCGTCAACCGCGATCAGGTTGTCTCTGATCAAGCCGATGGCACGTGCCAGCGAACCGGCCAGATGGTCGACGGCAACCTCAACGCCTGCGCGCGTCGGGGCACGGACCGCGTCGAGAACCGCCTCGGCCTGAGTGAGATCAATGCGCCCGTTGAGAAACGCGCGTAAGGTGAACTCGCCACGGTTCGCCACCCGTGCCCCGGCACTGATCATGGCTGCAAGCACTGCTTCAGTTGACGCAAGGCCTCCATGGCACATGACTTCGAGGGTTGGCTCGCGGGTATACGTCCGGGGGCTGGCCATGTAGACCGCCATTACCTCATCAATCTTTTCCCCGGTTAGAGGGTCCACAACCCACGCCAAAGCAACCCGACGCGACACCATCCTGCCCGGCCCGACAACCCGGATAACCCGTCCGATGATGGTGGGCACGTCTGGACCACTAACTCTCAGGACCGCGATGGCGCCCTCCCCATGAGGGGTCGCAACCGCGACAATGGTGTCACCCGGCGCCGACGTTCCGTCGTCCCCGGGCAGCCCTGCCCGCCCCACAGTCACAATTCCACTGGTGGTCGTTGCTGGCATCATCTCTTTTCCAATGGCAGAACGATGCCAGCGAAGCACCGATGGCGAGCGGGCACTTCCGGATATGATCGGGCGGAGTGGGTCCCGGGTCGGTCGATTTGACGAAACGACGGTAGCGGATGCGCCGGGTGAATGACTCGGGGCATTCAAAGCATTCCACCAACTCGCCCCCAAGTATTCAAGACGATGAAAGAAGACGTTTCGACCGTGATTGGTGAAACGCTCGCCGGAATTGTCCTGGTGGGCCTGATCGGGTTCGGCGTTGTCGCTGCGTGGGAAGGGTATTTCTCGGAAATCCGACCCCTGGCACGTGTGGTGCCCACATTCACCCCTACCCCAATCCCGGACCCGGAACGCGCAAAGGTCGAAGGCCGTCGGACACGACAAATCATTGACTACCTCGGTGCAGCGAATGCGTTCCGCGCCGCCGGGAAGAGAGAATGGGCGATTGATAGGTACCGAGAAGTCCTTGCGATAGATCCCGGCAACTTGGATGCCCGGGCGGGATTGCGGGATCTTGGAGTGATCGTCCCGACTGGTTCAATCCTCAACACGCCGGTGCCAACACCGCTTCCGATCGAACCGACCAACACTCCGACCAAGCGGTAGCCACGCCACGTTTCGTTAGAATGCCCAATCTTCTGGCCCCTGGAGGCGGGCGCGCGCCATGCGTCGGGCACGAGGAAGAGAATTGGGCGAATGGGTGGGGCGAGCGAAGTGACGGGAGATCACCGGACCATGACCGCTACCGATACTGGCGAATTTACGCGCTGGCGGGACCAAGACCCCCTGGCGTCCTACGACCCATTGGCCATCGAACCGGGTTGGCAGGCACGTTGGCAGGCCCAGGATCTTTACGCGAACAATCCGCACCCGACGCGTCCTAAGTACTACTGTCTGGACTTCTTCCCGTACCCATCCGGGGACGGTCTCTCGGTTGGCCATTGCCGCAACTATGTCCCCACCGACACCCTGAGCCGGTTCATGCGCGCGCGTGGATACAACGTGCTGCACCCGATGGGTTGGGACGCGTTTGGCGAACCGGCCGAACAATTCGCGGTCTCTCAGGGCGTTCATCCCCGCGTCACCACTGATCGAAACGCCGCCAATTACCGTCGCCAGTTCGATCTGATTGGCATCTCGTTTGACTGGTCCCGCGAACTCGACTCTTCAAGCCCGGACTACTACCGGTGGACCCAATGGCTATTCCTCCTCCTCCACAAGCGCGGGCTCGCTTATCGCGACATGAACTGGCAATGGTGGTGCCCAAGCTGCCAGACCACCCTGTCCAACCAGGAGGCTCAGGACGGGGTCTGTTGGCGAGGCCACTCGGGGCTCACCAAGCGCCAGATCCCGGCGTGGTATTTCCGCATCACCGCATACGCCGACCAACTCCTCCGAGGCCTCGACGCGATTGAATGGCCGGAACGCATCAAGGCGATGCAGGCGAACTGGATCGGTCGCAGTGCTGGTGTCCAAGTTCAATTCCAGAGCGAAACTGGGCATCCCCTGCCGATCTTCACCACCCACCCGGACACCCTGTTCGGGGTGACCTTCATGGTTGTTGCTCCAGAACACCCGGTCGTTTCCGATCTGGTCACCACCGAACATGCCGACGCAGTCGCTTCGTATGTCGAAGCCGCAAAGAAGACAAGCGAGATCGATCGCATGTCGACTGATCGTGAGAAGACCGGCGTATTCACCGGCACCTACGCCGTCAACCCCTTGAATGGTGACAAGGTCCAGGTTTGGATTGCCGATTACGTGTTGGCAACCTACGGGACGGGAATTGTCATGGGCGTTCCGGCGCACGACACGCGCGACTTCGCCTTCGCCCGCAAGTACAACCTGCCGGTAAAGATGGTCGTGCGTCCGTTCGATTGGGACGACACCCGAACCGGCGCCGACCTGACCGACGCGTACACCGCCCCGGGCGTCATGGTCAACTCTCCCGGCTTCAACGGGATGCTTTCCCCGGGCGAATGGCTCAAACTTGGAGGCACTGAACGCGCGGAACTATCCGGCAAATGGGGTTTCGACGTGGCCACTGTCGATGCGCTTGTGAGCGAGGCGGGTGAAAGCCACGCAATCAATGCCATCGCCGAGGACGTCGAGAGGCGACAGGTTGGTCGTCGGGTCGTCAATTACCGAATGCGGGACTGGTTGATTTCCCGCCAACGGTACTGGGGTGCCCCAATCCCGATCATCCACTGCGGTGCATGCGGCGAGGTGCCGGTTCCCGAGGAACAACTTCCGGTTGAACTTCCGGCGATGGTCGACTTCATGCCAGACGGCACTGGCCGGTCACCGCTGGCGCGCGATGCCAACTGGGTTCGAACCAAGTGCCCAACCTGCGGTGCCGATGCTCGGCGCGAGACCGACACGATGGGTGGCTTTGCCTGTTCATCGTGGTACTTCCTGCGCTTTGCAAGTCCGGGCTACCACGAGGGTCCGTTCCGTCCGGAAGACGTGGCAACGTGGTTACCCGTGGACCAGTACGTCGGAGGCGCCGAACACGCGGTTCTTCATCTTCTATACGCACGGTTCTGGACCCATGTCCTCCACGACGCCGGCCTCCTGCCGTTCTCCGAACCGTTCGCGCGTCTGAAGAACCAAGGCATGCTGGTGGTGCGCACGCCTCATCGTCGCTCATCCGATCCGAACGCAACCGACGGTTGGGTGCCAATTACATCCGCCGAGGCATCCACGCTTCCTCCCGAGGAAGTGATCTTCCGTGCCGCAAAAATGTCCAAGTCGCTCCGGAACGTGATTACCCCTGACGAAATGGTCGGCAAGTACGGCGCCGACAGCCTCCGGCTCTACGAGTTGTTCATGGCGCCGTTCGATCAGGAAGTCGAATGGAGCGAGGAAGGCATCAACGGCGCCCGACGCTTCCTTGGCCGCGTCTGGGACCTTGTGATCAAGTGGGACCAGGCACAGCAGTCGGACGCCACGACCAACGCCAACACCTCAGACATAGCAATCCGTCGACTGCGACACAAGACCGTCGCGCGGGTGACACGAGATCTCGAACGCTTCCGGTTCAACACCATGGTCGCGGCACTGATGGAGTTCGCAAATGCCCTCGGCGAACGCTTCCGCACCAATTCATGGCGGACGCCAGAGTTTGCCGAGGCCATCGAAACACTAGTCAGATTGCTCGCCCCCGCTTCGCCGTTCATGACCGAGTCCCTTTGGCAACACACTGGCGCGTTCGGTCGGGCACCCCGCACCGATTTCGTCAGCGGCGACGCTGATGCACCATTTGACGTATCCGGGCCGGGAAGCATCCATCGGCAGGCTTGGCCATCATGGGAGGACGCACTTGCACAGGACGAGACCTCAACCGTTGTCGTCCAAGTGAACGGTAAGGTCCGCGATAGGTTTGACGTCCCGGTCGGGACCGAGGAAAGCGAGGTCCGTATATTGGCTCTTGCTCGTTCCCGCATCCAGGAACTCGTTCCAGATCCCGATGCATCCCGATACCATTACGTGGCCGGGCGCCTATTGAACATCGTTACCACAGCTGCCAAAGGTCACTGAGACCGCTGATGACCTCCGTCTCAACACAAATCGCCTACAACCCGACCATTCCAACTGATTGCGACGGACTTACCGCTGTTCGCAAAACTGGTGCCTTGGGGTCGGGTTGTGGTCGCAAGCGCCCGCGTTTGCGACGGCGTGCGCTTTGGATCGTGGCTGTAATCCTCACCAGCGTGCTCGCACCCTGCCACGCCCCAGACGCTGGCCAGGCAAGTGCAACTGGCACGTGGCAGAGCTTGTTCGTGTGCCCGGCGTGGTTGGTGCCCTAAAGTCGACACTGGGCCGGATTTTCCGTACGTTATTTTCATGCAGCGTATCGGTGCACCAATCCATTACTCGTGGGTCGTAGCCTCAATCACGCTCCTCGTCCTCGTCGTCTCTGCCGGCATCAGGTCCATTCCTGGCATTCTGATCCTGCCGTTCGAGACTGAGTTCGGGTGGGACCGTGCGACCATCTCGATGGCCGCGTCCGTCAACCTCTTCCTTTTCGGAATGGTAGGACCATTCGGCGCTTCAATCGCCGAGCGCATCGGCATCCGTCAGACAACAACTGGTGCCCTAGCGGTGATCTTCGTCGGTCTCGTGATCACCCCTTGGATTTCCCAACCATGGCAGTTGGTAGTTCTCTGGGGGGGGCTTGTCGGCACTTCAGCGGGGATGATGACCGGCTGGCTTGGAGCCGTGGTGGCCAACCGGTGGTTTGTCGCACGCCGCGGTGTGGTGACCGGTGTGTTCGCAGCGAATTCAGCAGCGGGGCAACTTGTCTTCCTGCCAGTACTCGCCGCTGTGACACACATCTGGGGCTGGCGCATGGCAACCGGCATTTGCGCCGTGGTCGTTGCGGTGATCGCCCCACTGGTTTGGCGCTTCTTACGTGACTGGCCAAGTGATGTCGGGTCGTCGGCCTACGGATCCAGCGCTGTCGATGCTCCTGAAGTCAGACCCAGACCAACCGGAAATCCATTCTCCGGTGCCATCGCGACACTCGTCGATGTGGCCCGCTACCGCGCCTTTTGGATCCTTGCCGCTACCTTTTTCATATGCGGTGCGAGTACCAACGGACTGATAGGTACTCACTTCATTTCGGCGTCGCACGACCACGGCATTCAGGAAGTCACGGCGGCGAGCTTACTCGCCTTTATTGGCATCTTTGACCTGATCGGCACAACTGGTTCAGGTTGGCTTACCGACAGGTTCCAAAGCCGGACGCTCCTTACGTGGTACTACGGCCTGAGAGGCATCTCGCTGATCCTCCTGCCAATGGCATACGATGCTGGGACATTCGGTATTGGCGCCTTCATCATTTTCTACGGTCTCGACTGGGTCGCAACCGTCCCCCCAACGATCCGGCTGGCGGCAGACCACTTTGGCCAAGCCCGGGTTGGAACGGTCTTTGCCTGGGTTCTGGCCTCACACCAAATTGGCGCAGCAGCAATTGCATATCTCGCTGGGGCATTGCGAGACGCTTACGGTGACTATGAATCAGCGTTCTGGATGTCCGGTGCCCTCTGCATCGTCGCAGCGGTCCTCACCCGGATGATCCGGCAGTATCCCGACCTGACGCCACTCGCTGTTCCCGTTGACAGCCCCCTGCCGACCGGTGCGAGACCTGCATGACCACAACTTGGGATCCCACCAAACTGCTCGGTCAGATCAGTGCGCCGACCCAGCAACCGCACCAGTGCCGGTGACACAAGAGAGAAGAGAGCGCCCCCTGAACACGAGTCCGACAACGAGTCACAGGGTTGGCGCCCGCCCAAACACGATCGGCTCGACCATTTCCTGTTTGTCGCGCGGATCGTGTTTGTCACCAAATTGATCGCCACTCCGCCAGGCACTTCACCCGTGCACGTCGCGATCAGGGCACGACAAACGGGGCATGACCCGACACGGGTGAACCATGTGGCACTGATGCGCCCGCGCCTACAGCGGGCGCGGCGCAGGGCTAGACCCCGAAGGAGCAGCCTGAGTGGAACGTCCGTGCCACCATCTGCCGGTTTCAGAGTTTGCCCGGACACCTAAGTAACCAGAACTGCACCGGCGAGGGGACCTCGTGGGCGCATCAAGGTGCCCCGGTATCTGACCAGCACGAGCGATAGAAGCGTGCCCACGACCCCGAGCACGGTGAAAGCAGTGACCGGATCGGTAGCGTCAATCAGCCTCCCGACCAACGGCGTCGCCAGACCGGAACTTTCCTGGCCGATGAAATAGTACATGCCCAGTACTGTTGATCGACGATGGGCTGGAACCGAGTCCGCGAACAACGATTCCAGCACTGGCAATCGGGTATTCATTGCAAGGCCATACAAAAGAAGCACCACGATCATCCCGACCCCGTATGGAACGTATGCCAACGCCAGGATAAGCGGACCGACCGATGCGGTCACGGCGATAAGCACTGGTGCCCGCCCGAACCGGTCGGAAAGTGCCCCACCAACCGGCGCGGAGATGATCCCAATCCCCGCCAGGAGCGAGATAGACAGTCCTGCAAGGTCACTCGGTACCTGATGCTGATCCACAAGGAAGAAAGGGATGTAGGCGAACATCGAGGCAGTCAGGAGCTGTTCGCCAAGCGCCACGAACACCACCGGGCCGATCCCACGCAGGGAAGCGAGCGCACTCCCCTGAGAAGCGCGCTCCTGTTCGGTTGGCGGCCGTTCGGTCGTGGCGACCCGCGCAGTTGTGATCAGCATCATCACGCCCGCGAACAGCGGCGCCAAACTCAACGCCATGAACGAATAGCGCCAACTCCCCGAATAACGGGCAACCGCAATCGCCAAGACAGGAGTGAGCAGGAACGCCAACGAACCACCGATCACGTGCGTGCCAAGTGCCCTTCCACGGGCTGCGGAGACAAAGGTCGCGGACAGATAGGTCGCCGCGGGCGCATGATAGGTCGACGCGAGGATGCCCATCAGCACGAGACAGGCGACCAGCGACCAGAAGTCCTGCGTGAAAGAGATGGCGACGCAAAGCAGGCCGGCTCCGATGAGGCCTACGGCAATGACGAGACGCTTGCTCATGTGGTCGGCGAGGGCCGAGACTGGCAGCTGCGCCAACCCAAGCGCGATCCCTTGCGCCGAAAGCAACAGGCCTGCCTGCGTGTAATCGAGATTGAAGTCATCCCGCAAAAGTGGGAGCAGGGGTTGCAGTCCTCCGGTCCCGACATGATGCGCAAGATGGGCAAACATGAACGTTGGCAGCACCAACCGGGAAACAACACGGGGGGTGATCGCGGGGACCGCAGGCTTCGTTGGAGACCCGGCCTCAGACATCTTGGCTTCGCCTTCTAGCACGGGCGCGCTGGACGCACCAGGGTCATCACCACTGCCACGGGATGCGGGGTCAGTCTTCACGGCGCGATGGTATCCGCATCAGTCTTCCGAGGCGCGCAGAAAAGACCGGGCTACAATGCGCGAGTGAGACCTCAATGACAACATCGGGGACAGGGACCAGGACCGTCATCGCGGTCATCGCAGGAACCTTCCTCATCATGTTTGCGGTATCCCCAATCTCCATCGTGCTGCCGACGTTAGCTGCGGAACTCGGGATTGACCTCGCCGAGGCAAGTTGGATCATGACGGCCTACTTGGTGCCGTTGACTGCATGCCTGCTGCCGTCCGGTCGACTAGGGGACCAGTTCGGTCACACACGGATTTTCTTCTGGGGCCTGGTGCTCTCGACGTGCGCAGCAATCGCTGGGTCACTCGCACCGACGTGGTACCTGCTTCTGATCGCCCGCGCCGTGCAAGGCGTCGGAGCGGCCCTCGTCTCCGCAAACTGTTACCCCATCATTACGGCAACCGTTTCGGCCAACCAGCGCGGCCGGGGTGTTGGGATCGCAACCATGGCCTCTTCTCTCGGGTCAATGGCTGGAACGGCAGTGGGGCCCCTCTTCGTCTCGCCGCTGACATGGCGGTGGGCGTTCGCTACCGCGGCGACTGCCGGATGCATCGCAATCATCGTGGCATGGCCGACCGTTATTGCACCCAGGACGGTGCAGGCAGGTGCTGCGATCCACCGAAACCGAACCGACTGGCCGGGGGCAATCCTGCTACTGCTCACGTTGATCGTGGCATCGCTGTCACTCAATCACTTCCACGACGGCCCGGAAACATTCGCAGACGGGTGGCGGTGGCACATCCCAATGCACGGGGTCACCGCGGGCCTGTTCCTGATGTTCGTATTGGTCGAGCGGCGGGTGCCGGAACCCCTCATACGGTTCAGTCAGTTCCGAAATATCCGGTTCTCGACCGCGATGGTCGCAAACGGTGTCCTCCACATGACCATGATGATGACCATCTTCAGCATGCCATTCCTGATGCAGAGAGGCCTTGGCATGTCGGCCGTGACAACCGCCGGGCTTGTGGCAACCATGCAGGCTGTGACCGTCGCGATGACCCTCATCGGCGGCTGGTTGTATGACCGCACCCATTCGCCCTGGTTGTGCGTCGTAGGTCTGAGTTGCGTAGCAGGCGGACTCACAATCCTCGGGCTCGACCCAGATGGCATGGATGTCGTGACGCTTTTCATCCTGATCGTGATCATGGGATTTGGGTCCGGGATCTTCCTGACCACCAACAACACGCGCATCATGACCGCGCTCCCGTCGGAATATCGAGGGTTTGCATCCGGCATGCTCGAGACGACCAGGCAGTACGGCCATACCCTCGGAGTTGCGGTTTCCACGATTGGCCTATCGGGTGTCATCAGCGGGGCGCTGACATCCGAAACGAACCCGGCGGTACTTGAGGGTTTCGCACTTTCAGCCGCCGTGACTGCCGCAATCACCTGGGTAGGTGTAGCGTTGGCGGCTTACCCCATCTGGTCACGGACGGCACGGCTGTCGGATAGCAGTGATGTCGTTGATCCGTCGCCCCCAGGTCTCGCGGTGGCACCTACGACCGCACGAGGCTAGCCCGGCTCGGTCCAAACAACCACCGGAGGGAACAGGGAATGACTATTCGGTTTCTGGTCGAAACCCAATCCCGCCTCCATGAGACCGCTCAAGCGTATGTGAAGGAAGTGCGCTCATTTTCGCCAGTCACGCGGAACTTCCTCGTTGCCGCGTCACTTGGAGGGATCAACGCCGGCGTCGCGAGCGTCCTGATGAACCTCTATATCCTGTCCCTCGGGAATGCCGAAGGGTATCTCGGACAGCTGCTTAGCCTCGGGTCTCTTGGCGCTGCGACGGGCGCACTCATCGGCGCACAGATTGCGGACCGGTGGAGTTCCTGGATCGCTCTCATGCTCGGAACTGTGGTCGCCGGTTCGGGTCTCATTATGGTGCTCGCACCCGGGCTTGACCTCTTCATGTCAGTCGGGACCTTTCTCGGCGGCCTCGGCGCGGTGACGGTGTACCTGGCCGTTCCGCCGTTTCTTGCCAGCCATTCCGAACCATCGAACCGGCCGTACCTGTTCGGGATCGCAGGTGCGAGCTACGTAGTGAGTACTGCCATCGGAAGCATTGTGGGAGGGTTGCTGCCGGCGATAACCGCAGAAGCGTTCCCAGGGACATCGCAACAAGACAGCTACCGGCTATCGCTTGCATTCGGTGTCGTGTGCTCGGCACTCGGTGTTCCCTTCCTTTGGCGCGCGAGGCCAACCGGATCAGGATCGAGTGGGAAGAATGACACAGGTACAGGACAAGCGCCTGGGTTGCGGATCGCAGGCATCCCAATCGCACTTGACAAGGTTTCGTGGACAACAGTCATTCGGGATCCCACCGTGCGGATCATGCTTGCACGCTTTCTGCTTACCGATGGACTGATCCGGCTCGGAGGAAACCTGGTCGTACCGTTCTTCAACGTCTACTTCGTTCGCGAACTCGGCGCATCGGAGGCTTGGTTCGGGACGATGCGGGTCATCGAACGATCAGTCGAAGTGCTCGCGATGCTCGCAATCGCACCCGTGGCCGCGAGATTCGGTCCAGTCGCGACAATTGCACTTTCGCAACTCGCATCGGTTCCGATGCTTCTCGGGCTTGGGTTCGCACCAAACCTGGGCATAGCATCTGGGATTTTCCTCATCCGTGGCACCCTGATGGAAATGACCGTTCCGCTTCGCGACAACTTCATGATGGACCGACTGCCAACGGGTTCCCGGGCGACGTTCAGCGCTGCCGTCCTGCTCGTCGGCTACTCGATTGCATTCTTCAGCGTCCGCGTTGGCGGCCAAATGGTCCAATCTGGCCAACGCACGGACACCTACATGATTGCTGGCGCGCTCTACACCATTAGCGCCGTACTCTTCTACAGTTTCTTCCGTGACCAATCGAGCGCAAAGGCACACGTCGCCTGACATCAATGCACACCCAACGCAGGTCCGATCCATTCGCGTCAAAGGTTTGAAAGGTACGTCCTGCGGCCTATAATCACTTTGCACCTGTCGTGGTGCGGTGGGTAACGATGAGCGCATTGACGTGGCCCGCTCCGGTACAGCCGTCGTAGTGATCACACCTTGCTGATCCACCCGTGGACGAGTGCACGAGCCGCTGAGGACTGAACCGGAATGGTCGGTGCGTCGAACGACCCTACGGAACCGATCGATATTCGCTACAACAACTCGAACGCCCGTCTGGAGATTGACTGGGCCGATGGAGTTACGAGCGTGTATCGCTATGAATTCCTCAGGTGGGAATGTCCATGCGCCCACTGTGCCGGGGAAATGGGAATCCCCGGCCAACTTCAGTTCGTGACCACTTTGGCCCCCGAACAGTTCGTGCTTTCAGGCATCCAGGTTGTCGGTCATTACGCAGTGCGACCTACATGGTCCGACGGCCATGACACCGGAATTTATGCGTTCGCCCGCCTCCGCCGGATTTCAGACCGGGCGAGGGACGACCTCAAGTCTGATCGACCCGCGGGCGCCAAAGAACCGGCCAAGGGTCCGGCGTGATGGAACGCCAGTTTCGCGCAGCATCACACGTGAACTGGTATGTCGCGCTGCTGTCGTTTGATGCCGTTGCACTTGTTTGGGATGCCTTCAACCGGTACCAAGCCGGGGCGACGGTCACACCCATCGTTTGGATGGTGGTTGCCATCGTCTGCGCCGTCACGGGTGCAATCCTCCACCTGCGTTGGGGGCGCTCACGTTGCAGGCTGAACGCGGTCGGCATGGAACTTGAGTTTGACGGCGTTGTCCGGGAAATCCGTTGGGCAGACGTCGCCGGAGTTCGCGAGTTTCGAGGCCCCGCGTTCGGTCTCCATGACCAAGGATTGTTGCTCGGACCGTTTCTCCCCTTTGGAATGTTGGCTGGGGAGCGGGTTCTGGAAATCATTCACCGACCTGGCCAACGTACCTTGATCAGGGATGCACTTATCGAAGGCTATGATGCCCTTCGTGGCGATGTGCTCCGTTTCTGCCGGGACGCCGAAGTCAACATGAATGCGCGCTACTGGCGGGCGGGGTGACCCACCAGGCGCCGGCCATTGATGACATCTCCATATCAAGCCCGGTATGACGCTTCCCGTTCAAACGGGAAGAGCTTTTTCCGCCGATGCACGAACACGAATGAGTTGAGGTCCGCCGACGTGACCCCGGCGGTATTGGCAAGGATTACTTCCGACGCGATTGGTTGGTAAGCCGGTCGAGGCGAGACGACCCCCTTCGCCACAATGATCTGCTTCAGTTCGGGGCGAACCCCGCACGAATACATCTGCTCGATGCTTGTGTTGCCGATGCGATTGCTCGTCAGGACGAGTGTCACGCCTCCTGCAAGTTCCAGTACACCCGTCGCACCGCCATCGAAGAAGCGCTGGCCACCGTGCGTGGGACGCCAATCCTCAAAGACACCGTCCGTAATCGCGCGCACCGTCCCCGTGACCCGCACGGGCTTGCCGTGACGGTGATCTGTCTTTCCACCGACCGAAAGTGTCACCTGCGCCCCTGGCCCAACCTCAATGCACGCGGCGACGGCCTCGGGATCGTAGAGGGTCTGGAGGTAGTTCTTCACACCTTGTTTCAAGGCAATCTCTAGCAGGAATGTCGAGTCTGCCGGTCCGCCACCACCGATGTTGTCACCAACATCCATGATTACAACCGGTCCGGGCACCGACGCCGCATGTGCGATGGCCTCCTCAGGAGAATAGACGTCGCCGACAAATGCCTCCCGGCCTTCCCAAGCTCTCGCAGCCATCCACTTCGAGCCACGCGCCGCAAGCTCGGAGTCACCATCGGAAATGGCCAGGAAAGCCATGCCCATTTCCTCAACATCGGCGTACGGATACCCTTCCGCCACACTGGCCGATAGCATCCCCGGCCAGCCTTCCACGGTGTCAACATCAGCTACCACTGAGGCCATCGGCTCCTCGCCGGTGTATTGCTTGATGATGTTGATCACCATCGGTGGCGTCTCAAGGTGCTGGACCGGACGTATTTCACCCCGGATCGTGCGAAGGATCAGGTTGGCACATTCACGTGCCCTCACGCGGGCATCAATGTGGGGGTTTGTCCGGTAGATCGTGGTGACCGTCGTGGCATCGATCATCTTGTGGGTGATGTTGCCGTGCATGTCCAGTGCCATGCCTACTGGCACGTCCGGGCCAACGACGGCGCGCACACGTGACGCGACCTCTCCATCCGCATCCGGGAAACCCTCGGCAACCGCTGCTCCATGCTGGGCAAGGAGAACTCCATCCCACGGACCATGCTTCCGAAGCAGGTCGATGATTTCTCCAACAATCCGCCCGAACGCGTCCGATGTGATCTGAGCACAGGGTCCGGTGCTCGTGAAGAGCAAAGGGACAACGGTGACGCCCGGTTCGCTTCCAACTTCGAGGAAACCGGCGACAGTGGTCTGTGCCGTGGCATGGATTGCAAGGACTTCGTCTCCACGCAGGATGCCGTCAGCCTCGAAACTCTCATATCGGGCCGGCACGTCTGAGAACGTGTTTGTCTCATGCGCAATCCCGACAAGTGCGAGGCGGATTGGACGGGCTTCGACAGGAACACTCGCAGTCACGCAGACCTCCATCGTCGCATTGGTATGGGTTGCGAGCGCCACTGGACACCTTACTCATGTCAACGGGCGCGCGTGGCCCAAGTGGGGCTGAATGGTCGTGCCCGTGGCGTCGCTGCGACGGTGAGTACGGTACCCGACAACGAAGATCCGTGCCGGATACCGCTATGCCCAGTCGGGTGTAACCGCTAGACTTTGCCCGTGATTTCCCCGGGGTTGGGAAACCGCCCGCTGTGCTTCTTGGAGAAGAGAATATCGGCGCCGCGTCGAACCTCGAACACGCCACCGCTGCCCGGGATCAGCCGTACCGGGTTTGGCAACCCCGCCTGCTTGAACTCAGCCGCCAGACCGGCGGCTCGCTTCTCATACCCTCAAGATGTGCAATATTCAATCGTGATTTCAACGGTTTCCGTCATGGCAACTCCCTGTCAAGCCAAATGTACATGAACCACAGCAGTGCGGTGCTGAACCGAAACGCCGCCCGTGGCTACTTCAAATTCTGCCACACTTCCGCGAGGTGACGAACTCGTGGCCATCACGTTTCGTGCTTGGAGAAACTGTGACGAGTGACGCGTTTGCCCTGCGCGCCCTGCAGGACCATGCAGGCGAACGAATTGCTTGTGACGAAGCATGGCAGTCACGTTCCAACGCGAACGCCACGACCATGAACATTTTTCTAGACCACACTATCGCGCGCACGGATGCCGTGATCGCAGGATGCTTCAGCGGGATAGCTGTTGGAGACCCATCCCGCAACCCGAACGATGTCGCCGACGAGCTTGCCAACGACGCACGCTTCCTTCTCCGCGACCTTTGCGAGCTTTGGCGAGGGGATGCCTTCCACACTGCATCGTTTCACCGGCATGTCGGTAGCGTACTCTTCCCCGAAGTTTCCGACTTGGATGACTGGCTTTCGACGCTCAACACCAGAGTGCAACTGACTGGACGGTGATGCATATGCGCAGGCGTCTCACCTATCTTGCAGTCGTACTGCTCATCACGGTCATCGTTGGTGCGGTCATCGTGCCCCGCATGAGTGGGTCTGAGGCATCGCGGCCAGACCCCGCCGCCTCCGGTCCGTGGTTTGACATCGCCTTCACCACGCCTGCTGAAATCGATAAACCGGGGACGCACCATGGAGGCATTGATACCCGCTTGGTGACCCTGATCGACGGTGCGGAACGCACGGTCGATATCGCAGCCTACGACTTTGACCTGATGAACGTCGCCGAGGCTATGGCTCGTGCTTCCGGTCGCGGAGTTCGGGTCCGGATGGTGACGGATTCGGACACTGTTGCCAACGTCAAGGACCAACACATTCAAGCCGCCTTAAAGACGATCCGAAACGCGAAAGTGACTATCGTCGAAGACAACCGTCGAGCCATCATGCACCACAAGTTCGCGGTCGTCGACGAGGCAATAGTCCTCACCGGGTCATGGAATTTCACCGACGGGGATACCTACCGCCTGAACAACAACGCGGTCATCATCAGAAATGCACAGCTCGCCGAGAATTTCACTCACCAATTTCAGGAAATGTTCGTGAAGAAGCACTTCGGGCCAACCAAATCCAAGGTCGTCCCGCACCCCCAAATCACAATCGGAACTTCAACAATCGAGACGTACTTTGGCGCTGAGACCGACCCATCGCAGCCCTTGACGCGTCGGATCAAATCCTCGACGTCCCGGATTGACTTCCTCGCCTTTTCATTCACCCACGATGGCTTGGGTGCTGCGCTGATCTCGCGCAAGCGCGCCGGCATCCCGATACGGGGCGTCTTTGAAAAGACCGGGTCGGAAACCCGGTTCTCGGAATACGCTCATCTCAAGGACGCGGGGGCCGAGGTCTATCAGGATGGCAACCGCTACGCCATGCACCACAAGGTGTTCGTGATCGACGGCACCACAACGGCGTTCGGCTCTTTCAACTTCTCCAGTAACGCATCCACGGACAACGACGAGAATCTGCTGATCGTGGACGACCCAGTGTTCGCAAAGGCCTTTACCACCGAAGTGGATCGGATCGTCGCCGTTGCACGGAAAGCGTCCGGTCGCTGACCAATGCCAGCCACCGATGCAACCCCGGTACTCGTGCGACGCGTCGCACGCCGTGCCACACTCGCTGCGGGGTTGGCAACCGTTGCTGCGACCACGTCCTGCACCAGCCAGCCCCGCCCTATCGTCATCGCGATCACTGGACGCTCGCTCGCCATGGCCTCAATCTTCCTACTGGTGCGCCCCGTTGAGGCCGTCACGCGGCTTCTGGATCGTCAAGCCGCGCTTCCAACGCGCCCGCCAGTTGCACTCAGACAAGTAGCCTCCATCAAGGAGGTGATGGACCTCGCATCCCGTCGTGAAGTCCAAGCCTCCGTGATGCCCAAAGGCGCTACGCTTGCGGACCGCGCGCGCGAATGGGTTCGGTCCGACGTGGAATTGCCAAGACCGTGGCCCCCGACCGGAATTCTTGTTGGAGATCAAGTCGGTGACGAGGTTCCCCTCACACTCGTGATCCGCAAGTCAGTGATGGACGAAGCGACCAACCGCGACGGGACCTGGACGCGGGCCAACCGCTTGCCTGTCTTCGGGCACGTCGCCCCACCGGCAGGCGTGCCGACCGCGATGGTCATCAAGGACATCGTGCCCGATATCTCACCCATCCTGCCAAAGAGGCTCGGAGACCTTCCGCTTGGCGACCCGACCCGTTGGGTAACATTCCCATCTGACGAAGCAATCGTCACCGCCATCGTCGATGATCGATGTGACGTGGCCCTGCTGAACCCCGAGGCCATTGCGATTGCCCGAAACGTCGCACCAATAGGTCTTGAGCTCCTGGTACACCCCACACTCCCAGATGGCTGGGCGCATCACGCATGTCCCGTCCAAATGGGGAATGAACTTCCAGAAACGCTTGGCCAGTGGATAAACGCGCTGCGAGCCGGCCTTCGCGGACCTGCCTCCACTGATCTCTATCGGCTTGCTTTCCCGGAACGCGACCCATTGACCCTTGCCGTCGCCTCGAAAGTCGCAACTAGTACAAAGTAGGGCAAAGGTGTCACGGTGTCATCCCACAGTGACGCATCACCCACCCGGAACGAGATCCTTGCGCGGAAAGAGTGGTGTCGGCGTTCCGACCGTCACGCCCCTGGGAAAGGCACCCCATTCCACGGTATCTGACCACGCACCGGGTAGCAGGGGAGGCAGACCGAGTTGCTCCTGCATCGTCGCACATGCCGACGGCATGAATGGGGTCAACCAAATTGACAAGTTGCGCAGGGCCTCAGCCGTTCCGTGAAGCACCGTGTCCAGTCTGGCGGCCTGTCCCTCGTCACGGGCGAGTTTCCAGGGTTGATTCTCGTCGACGTACTGGTTCGCCCGTTTGACAAGCGTCCACACCGCGTCGAGCGCCCCATCAAAGTCCCACGCCTCCAGACAGGCCCGCACGCCTGCGCCGGCCCGCACTGCAACGTCCCGCAGATCGGCATCGCGCAAGTCAGATGAGCCTGAAGGTATTGGAACTACGCCGCCACGGTATCGCCCGATCATGCTTACCGTTCGGTTCAGCAGGTTCCCGAGGTCATTGGCCAAGTCACTGGTGTACCGAATGCGGAGATTCGCGCGATTGAAGTCGCCATCCCGGTCAAACGACACGTCACGGAGGACGTAGTAACGGATCGCATCCGCACCCCACTCCTCCACCAGCTCAACGGGATCGATCGTGTTTCCGGTCGTCTTGGAGATCCGCTGTCCCTCTAAGGTCATGAAACCATGTACCGCGATCTGCCGGGGAACAGGCACACCGGCTGCCATCAGCATGGCCGGCCAGTACACACAATGGAACCTTGTGATGTCCTTACCGATCACATGAGTATCCGCAGGCCACCAATGTTCAACCCGGCCCGGGTCATCCGGAAAGCCGGACGCGGTGAGATAGCCCGTCAGGGCATCAAACCACACGTAGAGGACGTGATCAGGGTCACCGGGTACACCAATGCCCCATGGCTTGCCGTCAACTATCCGGGCACTTCGAACCGGACGAGAAACCGAAAAATCTCTAAGTCCGCGCTGCAGGAAGCTCCTGATCTCACTCGCCCATACGTGGGGGACGATGAAGTCGGGATGCGCATCAAGATGTGCGAGCAAACGATCCGTGTACCGCGAGAGTGCGAAGAAGTAGTTCTCCTCCTCCAGATACTCGGGAGTGATGGACTGGTGGTTTGGGCAGCAACCGGCCGGCGTCAGGTCGGCCCCGTCATAGAACGTGTTGCAGTTGTGGCAGTAATAGCCAGTGTAAAGACCCTTGTACACATCGCCGGCCTCAAGTGCGCGTCGGAACAGTTCCTGCGACGCCCGTGCGTGATCTGGGTCAACCGCGGTGCGGATGAACCGGTCCGGCGACACCCCAACACTCGCCCAAACTCGGCGGAAAGTGGCGTCCATGTGATCGACCCATTCGCGCACGCCCATGCCGTTGGCGTCGGCAGCCTTCGGGACGTGCTGGCTGTTCTCATCCAAACCCATGCAGAAGAAGGTCTCATCCCCACGTAATCGGTGATACCTGGCAATCACATCAGCGGCGATCTTCTCGTAGGAATGACCGATGTGTGGCGCCGCGTTCGGGTAATCGATCGCGGTCGTGATGTAGTACTTCATCGCAACTCCAGAGGGGCGGTCATCGGGCTTGGCGTCGTGATCAGCCAGTCAGTGTCATCGTGATGCGAAGTATCTCTTGCCAAACCGACAGACATGTTGTCCGTTGCCGGAAAATGGGACGACCCGTCGGAATGCCCGTCGGGTCGCCTTCGACATAAACCACAGCCAAGGGCTAAGCGCGAAAGTCGAGGAGCCGTTTAGCGCCACGTGTTTCGAGGCGATCCGCCTGGGTTATCGCACTCGAGTACGGTGTGTTGTCCTGTCCCTGTGCAAGCGTGGTGAGTATTTCGGGTGACATCTGGACCGCCCGCGTGATTGCAGCGATCCTCGATGCAAAGCCGCCGGGGCCACCGAGGACGTTCTCGACCGCAGTCGGGTTCGTTGCAAGCGCTTCCCTAAGTTTGTTCTCGCTCAGCTGCAATGCACCGTTCGCGCCCAGAGCAAGCCCGAGTGATTGAAGTGACGGTTTCAAGCCGTCAACCGCACCCTGCAACCGGCCCGCAAGCCCCGGTGAGAGCAGCGAAGGGTTCGCAGCCAATTTTTCAAGAAAGGCATTGAACTTGTTTGCCAGGTCACGGGTCGCGTCAACCACCGCCGTGATATTCGGCGCAACCCCAACGGAAATTGTCACCGCCGAGGCGGTTGGCCCCTGCAAATACAACTGAACTCGTCCGGTCGTCGAAGACGTACTTGCCAAGTCCAGTTGCACGACGTTGCTCGTCGATGTCTGTTGCGAACCATTCAGGGTGTAGGACGAATCACGCGCCGGGGTGGTTGTCGTGAACCCAAGGACGTTTGAGATGTTTCCGCCAGTTGTGAAGTTGGCAGAGCTTCCGGTGGAGGTGTGAGTGAGCGCAAGCTTGGATGAGCCGCCCGTCGACACGACTTGAGCAGCGACTGGAGTGCCCGCGGCGTTCACTGCGGTTGCGATCGCCTGAAGCACCCCCAGATTGGAGGTTACCGTGGAAAAGTCCGGGGTGATCGTCGTCGTCGTGCCACCGGTCGTGATCGTCAAGCTAGTCGACCCGGTGATTGGGGAAGTGTTGGTATCGGTGTTGACCACTCCACCACTCGTCGTGGTCTGCCCGGCGGCTGTTTGTGAGACGGTGACCGTGTACGTCGTTACGCGGGCTTGATCAGCAACTGTTGCCAGGACCCCGCCACCATTTCCGGACACCGCAGCTTTTCGTGCGCTGAATACCCCGCCTGGCGTAGTGCTCGCCACCGAACCCGAGTTGGAACGGTTGCCGCTTGTCCCGGCCATGCGGGACGAAGCACCGGACAACAGTTTCGAAGCAGACGCACCCAATTCGCGCAACTGGTTCAAAACGTCAGGAATGACACTCTTCAGTGACGCGGTCGCAACGTTCGTGAGGTGGTCAACCGCCACCATGACACCATCCCCGAGACCGAGCTGATCCGCAGTCTTGATAACCGCCTGCGCCTCTTGGCGGTCAACCAGCGAATTCCTCATCGCGGGTGAGGGGTTTCGATTGCCAGGGACAAAGGGGTTCCCGGCTCCAGAATATCGCGTATTCCCAACGAGCGAGCGATTGCTGCTCGGCTGACCGGTCGACGGCATCGTTCTAAACCTCGCGTCCTTGCAGTTGTACCTTGGCAACGGCCCGCCGGCATCGGTCACCCGGCGGATTTTCCATGTGGAACCAGATCATCTACCATCCACACCGTGGCAACTCGCACTCACGACGGCGTCGAGACCCAAAGCCCATGCGCCGAGCAACCTCTGGCACCTTGAATGACAGCTCTTCCCGACGCCGCATGGCGCGTTTCCCGAGACGTGGCACGCCACCTCGGCCTTGGTGATGTTCAGGAACTTGTTCCGGCCGCAGGCGGGCGCCTCAACCAGAACCTGGTCGCAACAACGCCTAGGGGGCGCTACTTCCTGAAGGGATCGCGCTATCCAGACCTCGAAACCATCCTGAAAGAACACCAGGTCATTGCATTTGTCGCGACCCACAACATCCCTGTCGTTAAACCCCTCGCAGACCGAGCGGGGATGACCGCCACCCGTGCCGGAAACCGATGGTGGGTGACCTATCCATGGGTGGAGAGCGACCTGTTTGCCGCAGGTGGCCTGGGCACGACCGTTGCCCGCACGATAGGGCGGACACTGGGTGCGTTGCATCGTGTACTCGCAGAAGTGCCCGTTTCGGTCTCAGAATCGCTGCCCCGGCGACCACTGCTCAACGCGACTGAAGCCACGATGCGTGAATTGGAGGCCAGAATTTCGCGCAATCCGAGACCGTCGGCGTATGACCGCCACGTCCTTGCCAGCATCGCCTACCGCCGCACCCTGATCAGCCGAGAAAGTTCATCCCATGAAGGGTTTGCAGAGCTTCCAACCCAGTCGCTGCACGGGGACTTCCACATGGGGAACCTTCTGATCAACAGACCCACACGGGCAGCCGAGCTATCGATCAACGCCATCGTCGATTGGGAATTGACATGTTGGGGGCCCAGGGTCTGGGAAGTCGCACGGTCAGCCGACTTGATCCTCGACCTCTCTGACGATCTCAAAGACGGCTTGCAATGCCTCCGAGAATTCCTTTCCGGATACATGGAACAGGCATCGCTGACATCGCACGAAGCGATCCAGCTTGCCCCGTTCTATCTAGCCTCGCGGGTGCAATCGCTATGGGTCATCGAGGAGCACTACCGCCGTGGTCACGCCCCGACGGATGAGATCGTCATCGACGACTTCAGCGCTCTCGACTGGTGGTTTCGCAATGGCGACGCCGTGGGTGCGCTCGCGGGTGACCTCGTGCGATCAACCAAATTCATGAGGCCAATCGTCACGTGAACCGCCTGGCAGATTAGTCACCATCCATGGCGATCTGGTGCGTGCGATCGCACCCTATGATGGACGACGGTCGCAGTCGTTGTGATCCCGCCCCACACATTGGCGGCACAGACATCAGTGATGCGACGTGCGTCAAGCGGCGTGATCAGGTCATCCGCAAACTGGGTTGTGACCACCTCGTGAAATCCTTGGTCGTCTCCGTGGGTCCACAGGTACACCTTGGGCAACTCGAGTTCGATACACCGTTGATCTGGAACGCAAATGATCGTCAAGGTGGCGAAGTTCTGTTGACGCGTCATCGGGCAAACACTTGCGGACGCCGGGCACGCGCACCGGGTCCGAAAGTCTCGTGCCGGGTTGGGGTTTGGAGAGGTTCGGATATCTCTCGAAACCTCGGTTGCCGTACTCGCGAAGCTGGAACGCCGTGTTGCCACAGCCCGAGTTTCTGCAAATCCGCCAAATGGCAAGCCGGTATCCGCCAGACGACGTGCGCGAAACCGCTCGGAACGCGGTACCATGGCGCGAGAGATGCCAACCAACAACGCGCCAGACCCTATCGGCCAG